>Ga0208827_1000120_pt1 | contig 63678 bp, 53 predicted proteins | sample Sb_taG_5_FD_187709 | JGI IMG/M metagenome (GOLD analysis project Ga0208827, IMG submission 187709) | Peat soil microbial communities from Weissenstadt, Germany - Sb_50d_8_FC metaG (SPAdes) (version 2) | ecosystem: Environmental > Terrestrial > Soil > Wetlands > Peat | place: Germany... | reverse complement strand
TTGCCAACGACTGCGTTTGGTGCGAGTATCATAATGCGATGAGCACTGAATTTTGTACCCACTGCAAACAGTCGCACCCGGGCCGGACCTGCGACTATGACGACCAGGGCGAATGTGCCGAGACCGTTCCGCAGCCGGAAACGCCGGGCGCGAGTTCCGCTCCGGCGAAGAAGGCTTCCGTCCCGCCCCGCGCGGGTACCGGCCGCGACTGAAACGGGCCGGATCCCATTTCCTTGGCGGACGGTGTGATGACGCCTCCGTCTGGCGCGATCGAGCCAAAGATCCCGCAGGTCAGGAAACTACCGGGCCCTCAGGGGCTAAAGCCCGCTCTTTATTAGCTCCGGGCGGCACGACTGAAGTCGTGCCCTTCCCAAAACCAATTTCAGCGACTTGCGGTATGCCTAAAGGCATACCCTGATACGAACCGGAGTTTTTCCGCAGGCTCTGAAGCCGTGCGCTTCCCGAAACCATTTTATGTTGCTTGCACGACGTGTTGTTCAGTGTGTAGCTTTTCGCGGACGGAAGTGTCGGGGCGACATATTGTCGCATTAGAACCTCTGTTGTCGCATTGGAACCTCTTGGATCATCGACTTGATGGGAGTACTATATCCCTGCTAAAAATGGCTGCAGCCCAGATCGCTTTTCCCCGATTTCGAGTGGTGAAAGACACAATCGCCGGAGCCTCATGAAAATCACCGACACAATTGGATTGCTGTTGAAGAACACGGGCAGCCAGCGGGTCCTGTCTATAACGCCCGATCAGTCCGTCTACGAGGCCATTGAGAAGATGGCGGCGGAGAGCATCGGCGCACTGCTGGTTATATCCCAGGGCAAGTTGGTCGGCATCCTGTCGGAGCGCGACTATGCCCGCAAAGTGATCCTCAAGGGGCACTCCTCGAAGGAGACGTTGGTGCGGGAGATCATGACCAGCCCCGTGGTCTTCGTTACTCGTCAAAACACGGTGGATGATTGCATGGCCATCATGACGAACCTCCGGTTTCGTCATCTTCCCGTGGTCGAGGACGACGTGGTAGTGGGGGTGGTGTCGCTGGGCGACCTTGTCCGGTGGATCATCTCCGGCCAGGCGCAAACCATACACCAGTTGGAAGGGTATATTACGGGGCGATATCCCGGCTGAGGCAGCCATCGCCGGCGCTTGCCGGTCCGTCCAGTCCGGCAAATTTTTATCTGTTTCCGGCCTCGTTCCGGGGTACAATTCAGCGCATAACCACCCAGGTGTGGGGACGTGGGTAGGTCTGTTGCTTGAGCACAAGTCAGATTCAGCATATTCAGGAGACTTGCATGGATGCACCGGCCACTGGGACGAAATCTGAGAATCCACAATCGGTTCAGCGCGAGGATCGCAATACGTGGATTTTCACCGCGTACGCAATTTGTGGGATCGCATTTTTCGGGGTGTGTGCTTACTACGCTGCGCTGTATTTTGCCCACTAGTAATTAAGGGCAGGCGCGGTTGCGAATTGGACGCCAGAAAAATCCGCACGACGGACGCGCTGGAGTGTATCTCCTTGTGCATTTCCGAGTGACTAACAAATTCAGAACGAGTTTATAGTTGGAGAGAATCGTCGTCGCGATTCTGTTGCTGGTCACGCTTCCTGCCATAGCGAAGAGCCAACCCCACGCCCAAGGTCATGACTCCGAGGGGCGGAGCCACCAAGACTGCGACGGCTCTGCTAATGGCCTTTTGCCCATCTTTGGAAGCTGCCGACGCCGAGCTGTAGCACATGGCGCAGCCTTGTGCGAACGCGGGGACCGCCCCTAGCAACAGCAGCACGATGAGCAGGGCGGCGCTACGTCGCAACGGACGTTCGAGCGTATTTTCCACGTCGTTCTTCATCGCTTGTAACACCTGTTGTAACACCCTAGGTTGCAGCAAACGTTTCAACGTACCCCCAGGTAGATAATGCGGAACGCATCCGGAAAGAAGACCATCATCATGGCCAGACAAAACACCAGCGAGCACATGGTGAGGTACTTCATGCGCGACACCTCGTACTTCATGTGCATGAAATAGCCGATAATCAGCGCGGCCTTGACGATCGACAGGCACATCAGGATCGACAGCATGCGCTTAGGTTCCATGTTCTGGTAGCCGAGGTAAACTTCGATGGCCGTCAGAACCAGAAGTACTCCCCACACCCAGAAGAAAGGAGTGACACTGTGGTGGCGGTGTTGTTCGGCCACGCGTCCTTCAATTGCCAACTGAGAAGCGTCTTCCATAAGTTTATCTTTCCAGACTCCTAGACGATCTTGGTGGACATTATGTAGACGAGGGGGAAGATGAACATCCACACGAGGTCGACAAAATGCCAGTATAGGCCGGCGACTTCGACATCGGCGGCGTCATAAATTTTTGGCTTCAACCACATAATCAGCGAGCACACGAGGGCGGCAATCAGCAGCACGTGAGCCGCGTAGTGGAACGGACTGTAAGACGGTGTGGCGAGCCACGCGACCAGCCAGCATGCGAAAAGAATCGGGATGAACTTACGCCGCAGCGCAATGACACCGAGATAAACCACTCCCAGGGTGACGTGCAGCATGTGCATTCCTGTGAGTGTAAAAAAAGTTGCCGCGAACTGGGGCACGGTTTTGGATACATCGGCGAATTCCGACGCAACCTCCTGGTGCGGGACTGCCGGGAAGATGGGAAGACGGAGACCCTCGGAGATGAGATGGCTCCATTCTTTGCCGTGGAGAATGATAAAACCTGCCCCGCACGCCATGGTGGCCAATAGAAAGAGGACCCGCCTCTTTTCGTTTCCAAGCGCCGAGGCGTTGACCGCCAGGACCATGGTGAGTGAACTGGTCAACAGGAATGCGGTCATGATGGTGGCATTGACGATGCTCCCGGAGTGGAACGGGGTCGGCCAATTTGAGATGGAGATGCGTCCATAGCTGTAGGCATAGAGCAACGCGCCGAAGGTCAGCGAGTCGGATAGCAGGAACAGCCACATCCCGATTTTCTTCGAATAGGTGCCAAAGAGCGACGGCTCGTATATCTCCGCGACGTTGCTCGGCAATGCAGCTTCCGCCATGCGTTCGGTCTCCTTGTTCTGACTAATAGTGTCTGACTAATGTGGTCTGGCTAGTGTGCGAACTCCAGCAACGCCAGAATGTAAATCCACAGCAGAGCCATGAAATGCCAATACCAGGCAGTGACATCAACCACAATCCGGCGCGCTGCCAAAGGTCGGTTCAACACGACGGCCGCTCCGGCCACCAGCAGGGCCAGGATTCCTCCGAATAGATGCACGGCGTGCGCGCCGGTCAGCAGATAAACGAAGGAACTGCTGGGGCCAGTGGCGACGTAGAAGCCGCGCGACGCGAGATCACTCCAGGCCAGCCATTGTCCCAGCAGGAAACAGAGTCCAAGAACCAGGGTCAGCGCCAGCCAGGGAAAATTCCTTTCCGTGCCCAGAGATACTCCCGGAATGGATTGCACGGGTTCCAGCGCGACTTGCCGCGCGAGTTGTCGCCTCGCATACTCGATGGATACGCTGCTCAACAGCAGCACACACGTATTGACCAGAAAGAGCCGTGTGGGCAACGGCACGGGGATCCAGTCGTGCACCACGGTGTTGGTGTGCGGGTCGAAAGTCGGCAGGCCCTGACGCACAATGTAGGCGCTGGTGAAGGCAACGAACAACATGGTGATGGGCGTGAGAGCTACAGCCAATCCGAGGCGCGCCCGGCGCAAACGTGCTCCGTAGTCAGGCGAGCCGGGATCGGGACGCCCGCCGTCTCCGCCACCTACCACGGGCGGCAGATCGGCGCGTTTCCCCCGCGAGGTGGTGGGATGCGGCGTCCGAATCGTAGGAGTGAAGCTCGCCATACTTACTAAATCTCTCTAGTAACTCGTCCAGTTAGTGTGCTTGCACGGTTGCCGGATCACTTTGCATTACATAATCGCGTGGCGCTCCCGGCACGCTGTATTCGTACGGGCCGTTATGGACTACCGGCGTACGTCCCCCGAAATTGTCGTGTGGAGGAGGAGTGGCCGTGGTCCACTCCAGTGTGGTTGCCTCCCAGGGGTTATCGCTCGCCTTCTGGCCCTTGAACATGCTCCAGAACAGATTGAAGAGGAAGATCAACTGGGCGGCGACGGTTACTATCGCCGCGTATGTCATAAACGTGTTCAGGCCAATCAGGGGATGCAGATAGGCAAGCTCGGTAAGTTGAGAGTAGCGCCGCGGCTGGCCCGCCAGTCCCAGATAGTGCATCGGCATGAACACGCAGTAAGTGCCGATTAGCGTAAGGAAGAAATGGATTCGCGCCATCTTCTCGTTCATCATTCGACCAAACATCTTGGGGAACCAATAGTAAGTCGCCGCAAAGATACCGAAAATAGCGGCTACACCCATGATCAGATGAAAATGGCCGGGCACGAAGGCGGTGTCGTGCAAGGGGATATCCAGCGCCGGCTGAGCCAGAAACGGACCGCTCAATCCGCCGGAAACAAACAACGACACAAAGCCGATGGCAAACAGCATCGGCGAGTGGAATCGAATACGTCCCTTATGAAGCGTCCCCAGCCAGTTAAAGGTCTTGATGGCGGAGGGCACGCCGATCGCCATGGTCATGATCGAAAAGGCAAAAGCCGTATAAGGACTCATGCCACTCATGAACATGTGATGTCCCCACACCATGAACCCGAGTAGGCCGATTGACAACATGGCATACACCATCGCCTTGTAACCAAAGATCGGCTTGCGGGAAAACGTCGAAAGTATCTGTGAGGCTACGCCCATCCCGGGAAGGATCGCGATGTAAACCTCGGGATGACCGAAGAACCAGAAAAGGTGCTGCCAGAGCAGCGGCGAACCACCCTTGTGTCCGGTGAGCTGGCCGTTAATGGTGCCCAGCGGCAGAAAGAAGCTGGTACCGATGTTGCGGTCCATGAGCAGAAGAATTCCAGCCGAGAGCAGAACTCCAAAGGCCAGCAAGCCCAGGATCGCGGTGATGAACCAGGACCAGCAGGTCAGGGGCATACGCATCATGCTCATGCCTCTGGCGCGCATGTCGAGCGTGGTGGTAATGAAATTGAGAGCACCCATGAGCGAGGCGATGCAGAAAACTGCGATGCTGATGATCCAGAGGTCCGCGCCCAGACCCTCACCCGGCCCAGAGGATTGCAGCGCACTCATGGGCGCGTAGCCGGTCCAGCCGTGAAGGGGCGCTCCGCCCACTACGAAAAAGGCTGCCAGCATCACGATATAGGCAGTGAAGGTCGTCCAGAACGAGAGCATGTTGAGGACGGGGAACGCCATGTCGGGCGCGCCGATTTGTATGGGCAGGAAATAGTTGCCGAAGCCACCCTGGGGTGCGGTCGTCAGCACGAAAAATACCATGATGGTGCCGTGCATGGTGACCAGGCTGAGATAGGTTTCGGGTTTGATCGCGCCCAGCAACGGCAGGATCGCCGTCGGCCAGATGAGATGGATCCTCATCAGCAGGGAGAGAAACATGCCGACGAAAACCGCGGTGAGCGCGAGGAAGTAATACTGCAGACCAATCACCTTGTGGTCGAGACTGAACACCCATTTGCGAATGAAGCCTTGAGGGGCCGCGTGTTGGTGGGATTCCTGGGCAACCATTTATTGTTTCTCCGCCTCTCGATCTGCCAGCCATTTGTCAAACTCGTCCTGGCTGACGACCTTCAACATGCCATGCATCTTGTAGTGGCCGAGCCCGCACAGTTCGGCACAAGTGATTTCGAAGTTACCCTTTTCAGTTGGAGTGAAGTGCATATGGATCGCCAAGCCGGGCACGGCGTCTTGCTTGAAGCGCATGGCAGGAACAAAAAAACTGTGGATCACGTCGTGGGCGCGCAAAATGACTTCCACCTCGCGGTCCACCGGCACCACCATAGTGCCCGTCACCACGTCGTCCTTCGACGCCGGATCCGCCGGGTCCAGGCCCAAGGCTGCTTCGCCTCCCGCGGACGGGTCTTCCAATTCCGGACGGGCGATGCCAAACTTGCCGTCGGGACCGGGATAGCGGAAATACCAGGCGAACTGCATGCCTGTGACCTCCACTCGCGTGGCCCCTTCCACGGCCGGACGAAAACGTTCCGCCGCCCAGATCGGACTCCCGAGCAAGTTCAACCCGACGAACAGGATCGCGGTGAGAGTGGTCCAGATGATTTCCAGCTTAAGGTTGCCGTGGGAATAGTCGGCGCGGGTAGCGGAAGGCTGGTCGCGATATCTCCAGACGAAGTATCCCAACGCCAACTGGGCGGCCAAGAAGATGACGCCCATGAGGATGAAAGTCACGGCGAATTGGTGGTCGAGCGCGGCGGTGGCAGCGGAGGCTCCGTGGGGGAACCACCAGGTCTTCGCAACGAAGAAATAAGTGCTGGCCAAGGTAATTAGCCAGATAACACAGAGAATAACTAGCCCCATGTACCAAGACCCCCTGCCCCAGTCAAGTAAATCGGCTTCCCCCGAAAACGTCGAAACCGATGCGACCGCCCCAGAATGGACGGAAGTGTATCACAGCTCGATGTGATTTGCGCAAGGGGATTCGAGATCGGTGGTGTCACTGCGTTGATTTGGTGGCGGCCTCGGAAATTGTTAACGGCTGATTGCCCTGGATGTGATAATTGGTTGGCGGTCTTCTGTTCTTGCGGTCGGCCCGGTGCAATAACAATGCGAGGCAAACTCTGGTTGTTTATCGTTGTCGGAAAAGCAGCCCTTATGACTACCCTTGGGTACTTTGCGCTGGTTCTGGGGGTTCTGGGGTCTAAGATTGTGTTGACACACGGCTAGGAGGAAATTTTAGGGGCCACAATGGCGTTCCTCCCAAGCGGGATTGCAGCGTGGTGGATGTTCCGAAAACTTCAGGCATACTGCACAAGACGTGAGGCGCGAGCCGTGGCAATTGCATTTGTGGTGCTCGCTCCAGTGTCGTTCGGCATAGCTTTCCTGCTTTCCGAGATATCGGGGGGCTATGCTGAACTGCTTCTGGGATCTCCTTTCGCCATGGTAGGTGCATTCGTGGGAATCGTGGTGATCGCCACCATCGTAAACTTCGTGCTATGTCTGTTCACATTGCGGTTCACACGTCACATCGTTAAGTTAGAATCGACGCACTAAAACAAGACACTACCTTCGAGCTGCGTTCTCGTGCCAGCTGACGATCGATTTCATTTAGTGTGGCGCGAGCGTTGGCGCAATTGACGAACGCGGAGGTTTTTGAGTAACATCGTGTCCACTTCTGGGGTCGACGGGAAATGGCGCGGATTTCGAAACGTGTTGGGGTAGTCCTTTTCCAACTCGGTGGACCAGATTCATTGGCGGCGGTTGAACCCTTCCTTTACAACCTTTTCTCGGATCCGGACATCATTGACTTCCCGTTTTCGCGGCTGGGCAGGCGTGCGCTGGCGCGGCTGATCTCAAAGACGCGCGCGAAAAAAGCAGCCCAGCACTATGCGGCCATTGGGGGTTCTCCCATTCGCCGGTTCACCGAACAGCAGGCCGCCGCTCTGGAAGCACGCCTGATGCGCGAGGGTGTCGACGCGCGCTGCGTGGTGGCGATGCGCTACTGGCACCCGTTCACGGCCGAGGCGATCGCTCGGCTTCACGATGCGAGACACGATGCGAGACAGGATGCGGAAGTGGACCAAGTCGTGTTGTTACCTCTTTACCCGCAATACTCGAGCACGACGACCGGCAGCAGCTTGAACGAGTGGCGACGGTTGTGGACGGGCGCCGTCCCAACTTGCTGTGTCGCGCCTTTTTATCGTAATCCGATATACATCGCCGCCGTCGTGGAGAGAATTGATGAGGCGCTTGCGCGTTTTCCCCATCCTTCGGCTGTCCCTTTAGTCTTCAGCGCGCACAGTGTCCCGGTGTCGGTGATCGAAAAGGGTGACCCCTATCAGCGGCAAATTGAAGAAACAGTGGACTTAGTGATGGAGCAGGGAGGATGGTCCAACGATCGTCGCCTGTGCTATCAGAGCAAGGTGGGCGCGAGCCGATGGCTGGAGCCGTCGCTGCGCCAGACGCTACGGCAAGTGGCCTCGGAGAAGCGGGGCGAAGTATGCATCGTCCCAATTTCATTTGTCTCCGACCATGTCGAGACCCTGGGAGAGATTGATCATCATGCGCGGCAGGAGGCCCGGCTTCTCGGCATCGAGCGCTTTGAAATGACGCGAGGCCTCAATGACTCGCCAACATTCATTCAAGCTCTCGCGGCATCGGTGTTGGCAACGATCGGTGAATCGGGAGCATCGATTCAGGGAGAGGAAAAGATTCAGGATCAGGAAAGGGAAGCGGCGGCGCAGTCCATGGTCGCCGACTGAACCACGAGAAACACATTCAGGAGACAGATTCAGGAGAGGATCATGGCAGAAAGCCCAGATGCACCCAAAACGCCCCCTGCTGCTGGAGGAGGAGCGGCTACTCCTCATGTTGGTTCGGGTGCGGTGGGCACCTCAAAGGCGGCCGCCTCCGCGGGCGTGGCCGCGGTTGGTCCGGAAGACAGTGCGGTCAACCAGCGCCGCCGCCGGCTGGTGTGGGTGTCTGTCACAGCTTTTCTGACGGCATGGTTTCTGGCTTTTTTCCGTTTTTTTCTGCCCCGCACTCTTTTCGAGCCAGCCACCATCTTCAGGATCGGCTATCCCTCCGATTACGGGTTGGGTGTGGACACGAAATGGCAGCAGAAGTATCGCATCTGGGTTGATCGCAGGCCCGATCGCATCTTTGTCATCTACGCTCGTTGTACCCACCTGGGCTGCACGCCGGACTGGAAGGCCAGCGAAAACAAGTTCAAATGTCCTTGCCACGGAAGCGGCTATGACGATGAAGGGATCAATTTCGAAGGGCCTGCACCCCGGCCTATGGATCGCGCCTTTGTGCAACTGGCTCCTGACGGGGAAATCGTCGTGGACACCTCCCGGCTTTATCAGTGGCCTAAGGGCCAGCCGAGCAGCTTCAATGACCCGGGAGCGTATTTGTCGACGTAAGCGTGACTTGAGACTCGCTTGAGCGTGACGGCCCATTGGTGGAACTCGCCAGATGCGCCAGCAGAAAAGAGAGAAAATGGCAGAAGAGAATAGCTCGAACGGCAAGAACGGGAAGAATGGAAAGAACGGGAAGACAACCGGCATCCTGGAGCGAGTGGCCACAGGGGTGAAGGCCGATGTGCAGTCACTCAAGACTGACTTGCCGGCCAAGGCCAAGGAACAGGTTGATCTTCTCAAGGACCCGACCAAGACTCAGGTTTTCACCTCCATCTTTCGCCACAAGCACGACGACACCCCACGCAATCGCGCCTTGGGCGTGCTGTCGAACGTCTTCCTGCATTTGCATCCGGCCAAGATCAACCGCGATGCGGTGCGCTACAGCTACACCTGGGGCATGGGAGGAATCACGTTTTACCTGTTCATCGTGCTCACCTTTACGGGCGTGCTGCTGATGTTCTATTACCATCCCACCAAAGTGCAAGCCTTCCGGGATGTGCTCTACCTGGAGCATGACGTGCCCTTTGGGAAGCTGTTACGCAACATGCATCGTTGGGCGGCACACCTGATGGTGATCACCGTCTGGCTGCACATGTTTCGGGTGTTTCTGACGGGCTCGTACAAGAAGCCCCGCGAGTTCAACTGGAATATTGGGGTGCTGCTGCTGGTGTTCACACTGCTGCTTTCGTTTACCGGATACTTGCTGCCCGACGATCAACTTGGTTTCTGGGCGGTTACTGTCGGCACCAACATGGCTCGCGCTACACCGTTCCTCGGACATGAGGGCCCCTTCGGTCACATGTTGGGCATGACGCCCTACAATGATGTTCGCTTCGGATTGCTGGGCGGGTCGATCGTGGACGCGAACGCGCTGTTGCGTTCGTACATCTGGCATTGCATCGGCATTCCTATCGTCGCTTCGGTGCTGATGATCGTGCACTTCTGGCGCGTACGAAAGGACGGCGGCATCTCTGGCCCGGCGCCGGTCGTGCTGGAATCTGAAATCAAGGAGGCGCGCCGGTAGTTCGCGCAAATAGTTATGGACTGGAAGCAATTGTGGGACATAGCCTCCGCCCCTGACAACGTGCCCATCGTGGCGTTGATTCCTCTGCTCGCCTTCTATATCTATCTGGGATGGAAGCAGGCGCACGCCAACGATCAGTTGATCGCACAACTGGAAGGCGATGCTGCGGCGGCTAAAACCCAATATCGCAAGACCTGGCCCTTTCAGCCGGGATGGCAGAAAGAAATTCACGTGTGGCCGTTTCTGTTACGGGTGGAGTTTCTGGCCGCCGTCATCGTCACCATTATTTTGATGATCTGGTCGATCACGCTGAATGCTCCGCTGGAGGAGCCGGCGAACCCGAACTTAACCATGAACCCGGCCAAGGCGCCCTGGTACTTTCTCGGCTTACAGGAAATGCTGGTGTATTTCGATCCCTGGATTGCCGGTGTCGTGATGCCGACCTTGATCATCATCGGGCTGATGGTGATTCCCTACATCGATACCAACCCGCTAGGCAGCGGTTACTACACCTGGAAGCAGCGCAAGTTCGCCATCGGGACGTTCCTGTTCGGATTTATTGTGCTGTGGGTCTCGATGATCATCATAGGGACCTTCATTCGGGGACCGGGGTGGCAATGGTTCTGGCCCGGACAAACCTGGGACCACAACCGCCTCATCTATGAGGTCAACCGCGATCTGCCGGACCTGTTCGGAATTACCTCGAACTGGGTAAAGGCGATCTTCGGAGCGGTGGTGGTGGGCGGCTTTTACGCGTTGGGCGGGTTCGCGCTGCACGCCTTTTTCCGGCGCCAGAACCCAAAGGATTACAAGCGTATGAGCTTCCTGCAGTACTCGATCATGATGTTCTTCGTGCTAACCATGTTCGCCCTGCCGATCAAGATGCTGCTGCGGCTTTTGTTTCATATCAAATACGTGTGGATCACGCCTTGGTTTAACGTTTGAACGTTTCAACGTTTAGATGATCAACGTGTAGATAGTCAACGTTTCGGTGGTCAACGTTTCGGTTGCGCGCAACGCTTAGGAGGAAGTGGTGCCCGAAAAGCCCGTCCCGGAGAATGATCCGCTCGTCCAGAAATCACTGGCGACTTGGTACGTGGTGTCGATGGTAGTCCTGACGGCGTCGCTATTCTGGGCGCTGTGGGACGAGGACTTCGGACAGCGTCCCTGGAAAGCCTTCCAGCACGAATGGAAGGACCGCTACTCCGCGTTTCTGAAGACGGCTCGTTCCACCTCGGCGCAATCGGAAAAAGATGTCGAGGGCAATAGCGATTACCACAAGCTGAAACAGGATTACGAGCAAACATATCAGCAGGCGGCGCCGCGTACGAAGGAGATCAACGAAAAGCTGCGCACTCTAAGCGCGAAAATTCTGGCGGTGCAGAACGTCTTCACCGATCGGCGCGCCTACGTGAATGCGTTGACCTACGATATCGAGAGCACAACCGACGCGTCCTCGAAGCAAAGCAAGCTCCAAGATCTGGAGAAGTACAAGCAGCAGACGGCGGTAGTCGAGTATCCCGACGGCAGCAAGGCGACCTACACCTACCCACAACTCGAAGAAACCTACAACGACCTCAAGACGGAACGAGCCCAACTCAGCGCCGAACTGGGAGAGTTGATCAAGCCAGTCAGCGACGGGAAAGCGAAGCTGGACGCGTTTGTGTCGGAGAACATGGTGAACCTGACGCCGGCTCAGATTCGTGGTTTGCAGGACAAAACGGAGGCGCTGGAGCCGGCGATCCTGCAGATCAATGTGGCCGAAGCGAATATTGTGGATCGCTGCGAATCCTGCCACATGGGGATTCGCGAGCCCGTCAAGCTGACTGCGGCATCGATGGCGCCAAAAGGGAAACAAATCGACGAGTATGCCCGCGCCTTCACCAGCCATCCCGATGCGGAGCTGCTGAAGACCCATGATCCGGAAAAGTTCGGCTGTTCTCCCTGTCACCAGGGGAATGGACGGGCCACCACCAGCGTTGAGAAAGCACACGGAAATTACGAGCATTGGCTCTGGCCCCTGTTTCCGAAACCGAACTTCGAGGCGGGCTGCCAGACCTGCCACGCCGCGGACATGGTGCTGGTGAGCGGCGACGTGGGCTGGACTCTCAGCGAGGGCAAAGACTTGTTTCGGCAGCGCGGTTGCGTGGGCTGCCATCGTTTCGAGGGCTACGACAAGGAACCGGAAGACCTGAACTCCATGGCGCAACAGATCAAACAAATGGAGCAGGAGCAAAAGGAGAACCTGAAGCAGTCCGCGTACTTGATGAAGCAGGCCGATGCCGCGCAGACAAACCAGGAAGCCAATCGTCTGAACGACCAGGCGGTGGCGCTGCGGGTCGCGAACAGCAAACTGGATTTGCGGATCGTGCAGCTCGACCGAACTACTAAGAGCCTGCTGCAGGACATGAAGAAGGTCGGACCCAACCTGAAGGACGTCCGGTTGAAGCTCAACAAGAACTGGATTCCGGTGTGGCTGAAGAAGCCGACCGATTTTCGTCCGACCACGCGGATGCCGAATTTCCGGCTCAATGACCAGCAGATTCAGGCGATCTCGGCGTATCTGTGGCAGTCGGCGTTACCAGACCAGCCGGTGACGCACGCTCCGGGAAATGCCGGCCGCGGCAGGGAACTGTTCGAAACGCGCGGATGCCTGGGGTGCCACTCGATCGGAGAAGGCGATCAGATGCAGGGCGGGGGATTTGCCGCCAACCTGACGCGCATTGGCGAGAAGGCTAACTACGATTACCTGGTGCGTTGGGTGCACAACGCGCGCCAGCGCACGCGCCCCTATTGTCTGTACGAGAAGAAGGATATTGGTCCCGAAGACTATGCGAAGAAGGGTTTGCCCTTTGTGTTCGACCTGCAACATAGCAAGTGTCCGAACGACGGCCATGAACTGCAAGTCCAGAACATGACGGTTATGCCCAGCCTGCGGCTGACCGAGCAGGATGCATCGGACGTCGCCTCCTACCTCGTCACCCTGAAGAAGAAGGAGCCCAGTTCCTATCCCGATGCCGCTTTCATGGACGATCCCAAGCTGAAGGACGAAGGGAAGAAATGGATCCGCCACTTCGGCTGCGCTGGGTGTCATGAAATCTCCGGCCTTGAGGATGAGGGAAGGATCGGGACGGAACTGACCTTCGAAGGCAGCAAGCCCATCGAACGCCTGGACTTCGCTTTGCTGACGGAGATGGCAGAACGGGGAGACGGCGAACCCATCAAGGATCCGGACGATCGTGCGCGTCTCCCAGAGGGACCCGCAACAAAACCCTGGTACTCAAGTTTGGGCTTCTTCGAGCACAAGCTTGCCGAACCGAATGTGTGGGACCAGGGGAAGATCAAGTCGGAGACTGAGAAACTCCGCATGCCCAACGTGCATCTGGCCCCGGAACAGATTCGCTCCCTGACCACCTTCCTGATGGGCAGCCAGGAGAGCGCGCTTCCGGCGAATTATCAGTACCGGCCTCTCGACTACCGCCGTGACATTCAGGAAGGGTGGTGGGTGGTCAAGAAGTACAACTGCATGGGTTGCCACCAGTTCATTCCAGGCCAGCAAACGGCGCTAATGGGAATGACGCACTATCAGGAGGCGCAGGAGCAGCTTCCCCCCAAGCTGCTAACCGAAGGCGCACGGGTCAATCCCCAGTGGCTGCTGCGCTTCCTCTCCAATCCCTCGCTAAGCGAGACCGATACCGATCGCAACGGCGTGCGCTCGTACCTCCAGGTGCGGATGCCCACTTTCAGCTTTTCGGAGAACGAACTGGGCAAGCTGGTGCGCTTCTTTGCGGCGCTCTCGCGGCAGCCGTTTCCCTATATTCCGGATCAGACGACGCCGTTGACAGCGAAGGAAACGGACATGGCACGCGGCTTGTTCTCCAGCACCGCGGCGCCTTGCCTGAAGTGTCACGCGACCGGCGATGCGGCGCATGATCGCAATGCCACGGCACCCAATTTTCTTCTGGCGCACGACCGTCTGAAGCCGGACTGGGTTGAGCGCTGGATCATCGATCCACAAGCCATCAGTCCTGGGACAGCGATGCCCTCCGGTTTGTTCAAGCGTCTGAACAACCACTGGGTGTTCGCCGGACCGACGCCATCCACATTCGAGGGCTATGATAAGGATCACACTCGGCTGCTCGTGGATTATATTTTTCAGCTCACCCCGGAAGAGCAGCGCCGTGTGGCCGGAGCCATGGGGCGCAGCCAAACCAGCAGCAACAGAACTTCTCCTCCGACAAAGCCTGCCGGTGGAAGCGCTCGGGGCGTTCCGCCTTCCGTCGTGAACAAGCGACCTGTGGGAACGGGCGGCGGGCAGTAAAATAGGGCAAGGATCTCAAAACCCAATTCCAGGAAAGGTGTAGGGAAATCATGAATCGAAAAGAATGCTTAGTTACCCTTGGCCTATGTGCGGTCATGGGCCTCGTTCTGCTGGCTGCGTGCAGCAAGAAGCCGGAGGAACAGTCTGCCGCTCCAAGCACCGCGGCCACACCCGCGCCGGCGGCGGCACCGATCGATCCGGCGACTGCTGCCAGTGTCAGCGGCACGGTGAGTTTTGACGGTACCGCTCCCAAGGCAGCGAAAATCGACATGAGCCAGGATCCGGCATGCAAGGGCATGAACATGGCCGAGACAGTGGTCGCGGACGGCGGCAAGTTGGACAACGTCTTCGTGTACGTCAAGGAAGGTTTGGGAAGCCGGACGTTTGACGTTCCCAAGGAGGCCGTGACCCTTGATCAAAGCGGCTGCAAGTACCATCCCCATGTTTTGGGAGTGATGGCTGGACAGACGCTTAAGATCGTCAACAGCGACCCCACCACTCACAATATTCACCCCACTCCGGCCGACAACCGTGAGTGGAATGAGTCGCAACCCCCGCAGTCCCCGGCCCTGGAGAAAACCTTCGCCCGCGAGGAAATTATGCTGCCGGTGAAGTGCAACCAGCATCCCTGGATGAAAATGTATGTCAACGTGGTGAAGACTCCGTTCTATGCGGTCACCGGGCCGGATGGTAAGTTCGAAATCAAGGGTCTGCCCCCGGGTAACTACACCTTAGCCTTCGTGCAAGAAAAGTTGGGCACTAAGGAGGAGAAGGTCACGCTGGCAGCCAAAGATAGCAAGACCGTGGATGTAACGTTCAAGGCGCAATAAGCTGAGATCGGACCGACCGAGTTACTTCGACTCTTTCTTGCATGTAGGACTGCGCCATCTGAGCAGGAATAAGGAGGGCTGTTGCTTCCGATGATGCTAGTGATTTCTATTGTCATGGGCATAGTCCCTCTCTTGGGTATTGCCTGGACCATCGTCACGGGTACGGTCACAACGGTGGACGGATTGTTCATGAGTTTGATCCTATTGACTCTCTCCGCCGTCTTTTTCTTGAATGCTTTCTGGGAACTGCGTGATCGTGGAGCTCTCGCTTTTCTCAACAAGAAGAAAGTGGCCGCCGAGGTAACGCCCAAAGTGGCGGCTAAAGTAACGACTAACGTCGCGCCCAAAGCAACCGCGAACTTAGCTTCCGCGAATCTAGCTTCCGCGAACAAAGACGCTACGCCCAAAGAGTGAGAGCTAGGGGCTGGTAGTGAAACTTAAGGGACCCAAACCCAGCGCCTGAAGGCGCACTCAGTGGGCAGCACTTCCGGCATGCCTGAAGGCATGTCCTGATACGCATCGTACTTGCGCCACAGGCTGCTAGCGAAACCAAAGCATGGCTGTACAACCCATCCCGCTCGTGCCTGAGGACAAGCCAGCAGATGCCGGGGAGAAGCCTGCGCCACAGCCGTCACGGCCCCGCATGTCCACGCGCAACCGGCTTATTTTCTTCCTCACGGCGTGGCTGGTTGTGCTCATGCCGTTCATGTTCTGGTGGAGCACCTGGTTTGGCCGCGCGCTCACCAACAAAGAGATGAACGAGTACCTCAACGACAACAGTCATCCGCGGCACATCCAGCACGCCATTGTGCAACTCGGCCAGCGCATGAGCCGGCACGACCCGAGCGCGGCACGCTGGTATGGCGATCTGGTGCGGCTGGCCTCAAATCCTCGCGAGGAGGTGCGTAGCACCGATGCCTGGGTGATGGGACAAGATACGGCCGGCCCAGGTTTTCACGAGGCGCTCTTGAAGATGTTGGAAGACCCCTCTGTAATGGTACGCGGCAATGCTGCGCTATCCTTGGTCAGCTTCTGCGACAGCGCGGGGAGACCACAGATTGTTTCTTTATTGCAGCCGGTCGCGATTACTGCTCCCACCGCCGGCCGGGTCATGGATACGGCGGGGGTGGGTACGGCGATCCACCAGGGGGGACTTATCGCGAAGCTGCGGGATAGCGACGGCGACGGTCAGCAGACAAGCGAGCTGCGTTCGCCGATCACCGGCCGCGTGCGCACACTTTCGACGGCGACAGGTGCCAGCGTACTTCCAGGAACTGCGATTGCGACTGTTGAACCCGGGGAAGAACAAGTCTGGGAGGCCCTTCGCGCCTTATATCTGATTGGCCAACTGGAGGATCTGCCTTCGATTCGTCCCTACGAAAGAGAGTTACCCGAAGTTCCGGAGCGGCTGCGTCGGCAAGCGATTGAGACCGATCGGGCAATCCAGGAGAGAGCCAGAGCCAGCAAGTAGGTGTAGAGGGGGCCTTTGTGGAGGCGGGGCTCTGCCCCGCCTGGACGGGGCGAAGCCCCGTCCCCACACAAACCCGACCGCTAGTAGGTCATCGGCCCGACTTCTTTTTCCACTTCCGCAATGTCCACCATGACAATCGCGTCCCACGGGCATCCGTCGAGGAAGGCTCCCTCTGGACCCTTACTGAGGCACTTCTTACATCCGATGCAGAGGAGCGGGTCTACCTCGATGCGGCCGTACGGTGGATGATCGTCATCCGGGATCCAAAACATGCAATCTTCCACCGGGCAATACTCTACGCAGGCCGGTGATCCCGCGCAGCCCGTACAGCACTCGGTGATGACAGCAAGTTCCTTCGGCTTTTTCTTGCGGGGGGTAGTCAGGCCCTTCGAGCGCGGCTCTTGTTTCAGCTCGTCAGGCACCATCCCCGGCGCTTTTGCGACTTCCGGCGCGGTTGCCATGGAGTTGAATTATATCGTGGGCAGCGGCTTTTGTAACCACCGTTCGCTGTGTTGAGATCCTTGGTAGCGCCGGCATCTTGCCGGCTGTCGCGAGGGCATCTTGCCCTCGCAGGTGGGCCATACGACAGCCGCCGGGACGGCGGCGCTACATTTGGCCAGCGACGTCAGCGCCAGAGGCGCATGGTGTAATCCGCCATGCTGAGGGCGAGCAGGATGAACAGGAAGAAGATCGCGCTCACAATAACGAGGCCGGTCAGCTTCTCATGCGTGTACTTCACATGCATGTAGAAGAGCACGACCAGGGTGGCCTTGATGGTCGCGATGGTGAGGGCGACGATGGTGTTGAATGGGCCGAGGTCGATGAAGGCGGCAGCCACGGTGAGGGTGGTGCCCGCGAGCAAGGCCAGCCAGATCGCGAGGCAAGAACCGAGAGACGAAATGTGTTCGGAAATATGTTCGGGAGTATGTTCGGAAGCGGAATTGTGATCAGACATGACTTATCTCACCTATGACGGTCGATCAGGTACAGCAAACCGAATAAGTAAATCCAGACAATATCGACGAAGTGCCAGTACAATCCTGCATTTTCAATGGGTGTGTAGTAATCGGGTGTGTATTTGCCCCGCCAGGCCTTGTAGGCAAGGAATCCGAACAGGCCGACGCCGATGATCATGTGCAGAGCGTGCATGCCGGTCATCGCAAAGTAGAGCGAGAAGAACATCTCAGCGTGATGGGGGTTAGCATACTGGCGTTCCGCCGCCGGGAACTTCTCCTGTCCGGGAAGCAACTCGTGATAACTGAAGCTGGTTCCGGGCACGTGATGCTTCTCGAATTTTTCGGCATACTCGTTGGCCTTGATGCCCAGAAAGGCGAGACCGAACAAGATGGTAGCGAGCAGCCAGAACACGAGCGCCATGCGCTTGCCAAGCTGGACTGCACGAATAGCTAGAACCACGGTCAAGCTGGAGCAGATCAGTACCACCGTATTAATCGTGCCGAGTCTAATGTCTAACTGTTGACTGGCGGAGCCGAAGTCTCCGAAGTACTTGTAGCGGTAAACGAGGTAGGCGCAGAACAGGCCGCCGAAGAACATAACTTCCTGGGCGAGGAACAGCCACATGCCCAGGCTGGCGGCATTTTTCTGCTGTCCCTTGGTCGCGAAGTGGTGCAGGAGCGCCGGGTTCTCGTGTTCGGGTTTGTCGGCCACCGCTTGACTAGTGTGCAACGGGGACCTCCTCCTTCTCCGGAATCTCGTCTATCTCGTCGTAGTTATAGGCTTCCCAGGTCACGACCGGCTGCTCGTCGAAGTTGAAGGTGGGGGGCGGCGAGTGAGTCTGCCACTCCAAGCCCGCAGCGTTCCAAGGGTTCGGCGGGGCTGGCTTGCCGTAGCGCATGGACCACACGAAGTAGACCATGGGCAGCAGGTAGCCGACGGCGAGAATGGTCGCGCCCGCAGTCGAGAGCACGTTCAGGATCTGGAATTCGGCCGGATATGCGTGATAGCGCCGCGGCATTCCCAAATAGCCCAGGATGAACTGGGGGAAGAACGTCAGGTTGAATCCGATGAAGACGATGAGCGCCGCGAGTTTACCCCAGCCCTCGGGATACATGCGGCCGGTAATTTTGGGCCACCAGAAGTGCATCCCGCCGAGGTATGCCATCACCATGCCTCCGACCATGATGTAGTGGAAGTGCGCAATGATGAAATAAGTGTCGTGCACGTGCACGTCCATGCCCAGGCAGGCCAGGAACAGGCCGGTCAAGCCTCCGATGGTAAACAAGCCGATGAAGCCGAAAGCGTAGAGCATAGGGGTCTGGTAGGTGATGGACCCCTTGTACATGGTGGCGGTCCAGTTAAACACTTTGATCGCCGAGGGCACGGCGACGAAATAACTCAGCAGCGAGAAGATCAGCGCGGCATAGAGCGAGATGCCGGCCACGAACATGTGGTGCGCCCAGACCAGGAACCCGATCACAGCGATGCCGACCACGGCTAGCGTCATCGCCTTGTAGCCAAAAATGCGCTTGCGTGAAAAACAACAAACGATTTCGCTGACGATGCCCATACCGGGCAGAATCATGATGTAGACGGCGGGGTGGGAGTAAAACCAGAACAGATGCTGGAACAGGAGTGGGTCTCCACCTAGCATCGGATTGAAAACGCCGAGGTGGAAGAGACGCTCGAGCGCTACCAGCACCAGGGTGATGGCGACGACGGGCGTGCCCAGCACCTGAATGATGCTGGTGGCGTAATGGGCCCAGACAAACAGGGGCAGGCGGTTCCAGGTCATTCCGGGAGCGCGCATGCGGTGGATGGTCACGATGAAGTTCAGTCCGGTGAGGATCGAGGAGAAGCCCGCGAAGAAGATACCGACGATGGCGGAGATAACGTTGGTCTTGAGAAACTCGGTGCTGAGGGGAGTGTAGAAGGTCCAACCGGTGTCGACGCCGCCATTGAGGATCGTGTAGATCATCAGAGTGCCGCCGATGATGTAAAGGTACCAGCTGAGCAGGTTGATGCGCGGGAAGGCTAGGTCCTTGGCCCCGATCATCAGGGGGATGAGGAAGTTGCCGAGCACGGCGGGCACGGCAGGGATCAGGAAGAAAAAGACCATGACCTGGCCGTGCATGGTGAACAGTTTGTTGTAGGTGTCGGACTGGACGAGTTCGCCCGCCGGGGTCAGCAACTCCAGGCGGATGAGCAGCGCGAAGAAACCGCCAATAAAGAAGAAGAACGTAATCGAGATCAAGTAGAGCAGCGCGATGCGCTTGTGGTCCACCGTCAGGAGCCACGACTTGAGCCCATAGCCTGCGTTCAGGTAGGTCTCGCGCTCTCCGGAATCCGATACTACAGCTGTCGCCATTCTCACCACCTGCACTTTTCCATCTAAAGTTGAGGACTAGCCCCTGCCGCGGGATTGCTATCGGCAGGCCGTCCCGACTGCGGCCCGGCCAGCGATTTCACGTAATCGACCAGCGCATTCAGTTGCTCATCACTGACCTGCCCCTGAAACGTCGGCATGACGGGCTTGAAGCCTTGGACGATTTTGGCGCCCGGTTCCAGGATCGACTCGCGGATGTAATTCTCGTCGGCGGTCACGGTGCGGCCATCTTGGAGGAGCACAGGCTTGCCGAAGACACCGGCCAAGTCCGGACCCCGGCCCTGCGTGTCGGAGCGATGACAGGTGACACAGCCCAGTTCGGCGAACAATTTCTGGCCGGTCACGGCCAGCGGCTGGTTGCCGCCGCCGCTCATCCAGGCTTCGTAGTCGCTCGGTTCCATCACCTTTATCCAGCCGACCATTCCGGAGTGCTGAGTTCCACAGTACTGGGAACAGAACAGGTGATAGGTGCCCGCTTTGGTGGCGCGGAACCAGAGGGTCGTATAGCGGCCCGGGAGCACGTCCTGCTTGATGCGGAAGGCCGGCACGAAAAAGCTGTGGATCACGTCCTGCGAGGTCATGATCATCTTGACGTCGCGGCCGACAGGCACATGGAGTTCGTTGATTTCGCGCTGCCCTCCCTTGTGCTCGAACTTCCACATCCATTGCTTGGCAACGGTGTAGACCTCGGTGGCGTCCTGTGGAGGTGTGCGTTCCTGGAAGTAGATAACCGCGCCCCAGATGTAAAACACCAGCATGACGCAGAAGGGGATGATGGACCAGGTGACTTCCAGTTGGTGGGAACCTTCGATTTGTACGGCGCGCTGCCCCCTGCGTTTCCGGAACCTAATGGCGAAAACCGTCAGTACAGTGAAGATCAACGCGATCATGATGCCCGAAACCAGCAGCAGAAAAATGTAGAGGGCATCCACGTTTCCCGCGTTCGTGGAGGCGCTATCCGGCCAAAGTGGCAAGTGTCCAAACATGATTATCTGACCTGTGCCGCGCCATGAAAGTTGTCTGGATTGCGGCGAATCAACACAAATAAAAGCGCCCCGAGGCACAGCATGGTGGCCACGCCCATCAATCGCAGCACGCGCATGACGGTAGCGCTGTACTTACCTTTCTCGGGATCGTAGTGATAGCAGTACAGCAGCAACTCGTCCATCACGTTGCCGATACGGTTCTCGGATGCCTCCACCAAGGCGAGCCGCAGATCCTTGGGCGGATACTCGATGCCGTAGTAGTACTGGGCGATCTTGCCTTTCGGCGTCAGCACCAGGATTGCGGTCGAGTGCGCGAACTGTCCGGTCTTCTCGTCGTATTGATACTGGAATCCGGCCGCCTTCGTGACCGCATCAATCGCGGCCGGCTGGCCGACCAGGAAGTGCCATCCCCTTTCGGCGCCGGGGCGGTTGTAGCGCCGGAGAAACTGGTCTTTCTTCTTCGCCGCCATCTCGGGGGTGTCTTTGGGATCGAAGCTAATGGTGATGACTTCGAATTCCTTGCCTAAATCGAACTTCAGCACGCGCAGAGTACTTTCCAAGCCGTTGAGTTCTTCACCGCACAGCATCGGGCAGCCATAGTAGACGAAGTTGAGGATCAGTGGCTTCTGTGCGAAGTAATCGCCCAACCTCACCTTGCGGCCCAGGTCGTCGGTAAATATGAGGTCGGGCGGAATCTGCTGGTTCAGGTTCTGCTGAATGCCAACGTTCTTCAATCCCGGCGGACGCACGTTGGGTGGAGGCGACATAATGCCGTTGCCCATGCCCTGGCCCCAGGCGGCTCCCGCGAGGAGCGCCAGACCGAGAAAGCACACCACCATCGAGTTCACGAACTGCCTTGTGTTGCACACCGCAAACGTCCTTTCCTTGCACGCCGGTTGCCCGGCTCCGGCCAGAGCGGTCAATTTCAGTTGCCCGAAGCGGCGGCTTTAGCCGCCGGCGCTTTGGGAGATTGCTTCCTTCCCGGCGCGGAGGTCTGCGCCGCGGAGCTCTTCACTGCGGAGCTCTTTACTTCGGAGCTCCGTGCCGAAGATGCGCCTTCCGGATGAACCGGTAAGCCGCGCTGCACGATCAACTCCATGGCGCGGTCGATCGGAATCCGCACAGTGCCTTTGTCCTTATCCACCCAGTCGTAGGTGGCGAGCTTTTGGTCCTGATCTTCGATGAACTGGCGAAGGTCGGTGCGCTCGTTTTCTTCGAGGCGCGGTTGCGGGAAAGTTTGTGTGTCCTCATGCGTTACGGCGCGGGTGTCGGCCTCCGGCGTCGCCATCGGGCTCAAGGGAGGCTGGTGCGCCGTTGCATAACTGTCGAGGAAGCGGTACATGCCGAACACGATGAGATAGATGGCGAGGCCGAGCAGCGCCAGACCTGCCATAAAATAAAATGGACCCCTCGAAGTCAGATCCTCGTGCTCGTAGCCGTCGTGACTGGTCATATGTTGATTCAACGTCGGCTGATTCGGCTGCGGATTCGGCGTCGGCTGATTCGTATTCCTGTACTCAGTCATGCGCCGGCTCCAATACGTCCTGCGCCGTCGCGTCGTAAGCAGGAACCAGCGGCCTTGAACTCAGGTTGTGGCAGAAGTACGCGATCCAGATTCCGCCCATGGCGAAGGGGATCGCGAGGTCTGCCAGGGTGACGGTGAAAGTCTCGGAAAAGCTGGGCTCGATGTGCCAGAAAAGGTCGATGTAACGGGCTACGAGCATCCACCCGGCCAGCCACACCAGGCGCGTAATGTCGCGTTTGAAAGGGCGGGACAGCAGAAGGAAAAACGGGACGAAAAAATGAAAGACAATCAGAAACAGTCCGACGAACTGCCATCCACCGTGCAGACGGCGGAAGTACCAGGTGATCTCTTCCGGCAAGTTACCCGCCCAGATGATGAGCCACTGCGAAAATGAGAAGTAGGCCCACACCATGATGAAGGTGAGCAGGAATTTGCCGTGGTCGTGCACGAAACTGGGCTGCAATAAAACCGACATGGGCTGATAGTCGTAGAGAATGCGTTCGACGACAATGGCAAAGCACAGAGCCGACACCAACTCGCCCGCCACGAACAGCAGGCCATAGATGGTCGAGAACCAACTGGGGTTGAGCGACATGACCCAGTCGATGGCGGCGAACGAGATGGTGAGCGCGTAGAGGATGATGCCTGGGGCGCTTACTATCTTGAAGCGCGCGCTGGTGTCGGCGAAAGGCGGACGGTCGTGCTCGAAAGAAAACTTGCTGAGCAGGTACTGCAGCACGAACCAGATCGCAAAATAGATCACGGCGCGCATCACGAAGCCGCGGTAGTTCAGGTAATCGCGCAGGATAAACGAGTGTTTTTCCAGGTGCTCGCGAATGGCCGGATCGGTGATGGAATCGAGCGGCATCGCCCACGGATAAAGCCTCCGCACGCCAAAGAGCAGAGGAATGAAGAGCAGGATCAGCAGCGGCAGCGTGCGCATAGAGGCCCCGAGGATGCGCCGGATCACCGTGCCCCATCCGCCGCCGGTCATGTGCCGGAGCATGACGATGGCCATCGACCCCAGGCATATGCCCAACCAATCCATGTACGAGAGCAGGTATCCGCGAAAGAAGACCGTCGGGTTCGTAAAGGCCAGGTAAAGCGCGATCACGGTCGCGATGCCGCCGGTGGCGAGCGACCACCGCTGGATGGCCTTGATGATCGGAGGCGTCGTGAGATCGAGTTGCGCTGCGGGTATCGTGCTCATTCCGTTTCCGCTTTCCCCGCTTTCGGGTTCGGCATGTTTCCCGGCATGGTCTGCGGCAACGTCGCACCCGTACCCGGTTCCGTGAACTCTGGAGCCTGCGAAGGGACGCTCTGCCCCGCGGGGACATCAGCCGCGGTTGCGTTTTGGCTTAACTGCAGCGCCCGAATGTAGGCCGCAATACACCAGCGATCGCGTACCGAGACCTGCGCGGAATAATTCAACATGATGCCGAATCCGTTGGTCGCTACGTCAAAAAAGTGACCGATGGGGGCCTTCTGCAGCCGCTCGATGTGATAGGAAGGCGGTTTTCGCGCGAAGCCCCGCGACGGGACGATGCCGTTCCCGTCCCCCACGCGCGAGTGGCAGGGAGAGCAGTAGATGTTAAAACGGTCGCGCCCACGCTGCAGTACTTCCGGTGTGACCGGGAACGGCATGTACTCGCCGTCGTGGTTTCCGATCTTGCCGGTATAGAAGTAATCGTCGGCGCGCTCGTCCCCGCGCGCCACGGTACCTTCGACCCGGGGACGCGCCGCCCGCTGATCGGGAAAGAAATCGCTCTTCGCCAACGGGTTGTAGCGCGGCTGCACGTGCATATCGAGACGGCAGCCGACGCTGGCCATCAGGGCCAGCAACAGCAGCGGCGCAAATTTTCGCGCGAATTTTGGGACGGTCGCCATGATCCTAACCGGGGACCTCCGAAATGGAGCGGGCGTGCAGGCTTTCCAGGAACTGGCGGGTGCCGTTCGCGTCGTATTTGGGATCGGAGGCAAACACGATCAGGAAAAAGCGGTCCTTGCTCGCCAGCGCGAAGCGCGGGACGTTGAAGACGGGGTGGTAAGGCATGGGCAGACCATTCAGCGCGAGCATGCCGAATACCGCCGAGATGCCGCCGAACAGAATCGTCATCTCGAAGGTTATGACGATGAACGATGGCCAGGAATGATAGGGACGGCCGCCCACGTTGACCGGGTAGCTGATCACCGCCATCCAATACTGCATCAGGTAGCCGGTGAGGCCGCCGACGATGGCGCCGATCAGCGTTACCAGCGGCACGTTGTTCTTGTGGAACCCGATGGCATCGGCCAGTTCTTCCACCGGGAACGGGCTGTAGGCGTCGATCTTCCGATAGCCGGCCTCATGCGTGTGCCGGGCCGCCGTGACCAGATCCTGGGCCGAGGCGAACTCCGCCATGATTCCGTAGATTGGAACGCGCTTCATTCGGCCTTCACCTCCGCTTCCGGCAGTAGGGTGCGCATTTCGAAGATGGAGATCATCGGCAGGATCCGAACGAAGAGGAACATGGCGGTCAGGAACAAACCGATGGTGCCGAAAAAGGTCATCCAATCCCAACGTGTTGGGTAGTACATCCCCCACGACGACGTAAGGAAGTCGCGCGACAGGCTGAGCACGATGATGACGAATCGCTCCAGCCACATGCCCACCAGGATGACGAACGAGATCAGGAAGAGCCGCACCGGGCTGGTGCGCATCTTGCGAAGCCACAGCAACTGCGGGATGAAAATGTTGCAGATCAGAAGCATCCAGTACACGCCAGCGTAGGGGCCGTGCAGACGATTCCAAAGCAGATTCTGGTCGTAGCGGTTGCCGCCGTACCAGCCCGTGAAGGCTTCGATCGCATAGCCGTAGGCCACGATCCAGCCGGTGGCGAGCATGACCTTGGCGGAATTCTGAAGGTGGCGGTCGGTGATGAAATCCTCAAGGCCGTAGATCTTGCGTATGGGGATCGCCAGCATCAACACCATGGCGAAGCCGGAGTAAATGGCGCCCGCGACGAAGTAGGGTGGAAAAATCGTGGTGTGCCAGCCGGGCACAATCGCAATCGCGAAGTCGAAGCTGACCACGGTGTGGACGGAGAGCACGAGCGGAGTGGCGAGGCCGGCCAGCAGCAGGTAGGCGGTCTCGTATCGGGCCCAATGACGGGCGGAGCCGCGCCATCCCATGGCGAGCAGGCCGTAGCTGATCCGCGTGTATTTGTTTTCGGCGCGGTCGCGCAGCGTGGCCAAGTCCGGGATGAGTCCAATGAACCAGAACAGGAGCGAGATGGTGAAATAAGTCGAGACCGCAAAGACGTCCCATATAAGCGGGCTGCGGAACTGCGGCCAGTAGTTCATGGTGTTCGGGTAGGGGAACATCCAGTAGTCGAGCCAGGGACGACCGGTGTGCACCGCCGGAAAGATGCCCGCGCAAGCCACCGCAAACAGAGTCATGGCCTCGGCGAACCGGTTGATGGAGTTGCGCCAGGACTGCCGCAACAACAGAAGGATGGCGGAGATGAGCGTGCCCGCATGCCCGATACCGATCCACCACACGAAGTTAACGATGGCGAAGGCCCAGCCGATGGGGATATTGATGCCCCAAATGCCAACGCCTTTGATAAACAAGTAGCCGAGCGCGTACAGCAACATCATCGTGACCAGGAAGCCGGCTCCGAAGCCGACGACCCACCCGAGCGAGGTCGGCCGCGTCAGCACGATGGAGCTGATCTTGTCGGTAATCGTGGCGAACGTATACCCGGGCTCGATGACGGGCGCCCGCTGATTCGCACCTTCGTTCGCAACTTTGACTTCGTCCCGATCGTCTGGCATCTCTTGACTTGCGCTCCGCTTACGTTTCCAGTTCAGGGTTGGGGTTGCGAATTTCCGCCAGGTAGGTGGTGCGGGGTCTGGTATTCAGATCGGCCAGCAACCCGTAGTTACGGTCGAGCGCCTTGAGCTTCGCCACCCGGCTCTTGGGATCGTTGATGTTGCCGAAGACGATCGCGTCGGCCGGACAGGATTGCTGGCAGGCAGTCTGCAACGAGCCGTCTTCGATTTTGAACTGGCGATTCTCGCGAACCGCCGCGATTTCAGCGTCAATGCGGTGCTGGGTGATGCGCTGCACGCAGTAAGTGCATTTTTCCATGACGCCGCGGCTGCGCACGCTGACGTCGGGATTGCGCATCAACTTGTACTGGGGAGTCTCCCAGTCCTCGAACAGCAGAAAGTTGAAGCGGCGCACCTTGTACGGACAGTTGTTCGAGCAATAGCGCGTGCCGATACAGCGGTTGTAGACCTGGTCGTTCAGACCTTCGCTGCTATGGACGGTCGCGCCCACTGGACACACCAGCTCGCAGGGCGCATCCTCGCACTGCATGCAAGGCACCGGCTGGAAATGGGCCTTTGGGGCATCGCGGTCTCCCTGATAGTAGGCATCGACCCGGATCCAGTGCATGTGGCGGCCTTTCACCACTTGCTCTTTGCCGACCACGGCAATATTGTTCTCCGACTGGCAGGCCACGATGCAGTTGTTGCAGCCCACGCAGGCGTTGAGATCAATGGTCATTCCCCAGGCGTCCGGCGACTTCTTATAGTCAAAGCCTGGATAGAGCGTGAGCGCTGCCGGGGGCTCGTCCGCCTTGGCAAACTTGGGTTCCTTGCGGTATTCCTCAAGCGTCGCCTCCCGGACCAGCGGACGAGTCGCGCCGTCGCCCGTATCCATCGTCTGGTAGCCCTGGGTGGAAGCGAGCTGATAATGGTCTCCGGTCTTGGTGAGCTTTCCGCCGGTCGCGAACCAGAGCGCATTTGTTGTACGAAGCGCGTAGGCGTCGAATCCGGCGCCGGTGCCGGCGCGTCCCGCTTTGCGGCGGCCATAACCGAGGTGCACGGTGACGGAGTGATCGGGATGGCCGGCTTGGATCCAGACAGGACCGGTGATTTTCCGTCCACCCAACTCGAGCGTGACCACGTCCATGGTCTTAATGCCTTCGCGGTCGGCCATCTTCGGGCCAATCAGGACTGCGTTGTCCCAGGTCAGTTTCGACATGGGCTTCGGCAACTCCTGGAGCCATCCGTTGTTCGAGAATTGGCCATCGTAGACGGAGGGATCGTGGCGGAAATTGACCTCGATAGCGCTAGGGTCGGACCAGCCAGCAACAGTCTCTGTTAGCTTCGCCGTCACCGCCTTTGGAGCATAGGCTGTGCCTTCGATCCATCCGTCGTGCAGCGACTTGCGCCACCATTCCTCGAACTCCGAGCCCGCGTGCTGCTTCCGCCAGTAGGCGCGAACAATATCGTAGCCCGAGGCATCGGGGGCGTCGGCCAGAGCCGCCAGCATTTCGTGAACGCTCTTGCCGGCGTAGAGGGGCGCGATCAGAGGCTGGATCAGACTCAGCGTACCGTCATAAGCGCGGCCATCGCTCCAGGCTTCGAGATAGTGCGCCTCGTTGACGCTCCAGTGGCAGAGTTCCGCTGTCTCGTTTTGGTAGAGACAGTGGTAAATGCGCAGGGCGACCTTGGAATTTTTCAGGCAGTCGGCGAAGCCCAGATCTGCGGGCGCATCGTAAGCCGGGTTGCCGCCCATGATGACGAGCAGATCCACCTTGCCAGCGCGCATGTCGGAGACCAGGTCGCGGAGAGATTCGACTTGGTTGACGGGATTGGCGTTGACGGGGTCGGTGTAGAAGACGGTTTTGCCGACGTTTCCGAGCGCCTGATTTATGTGGTGCCCGACGGCATGGACAGCAGCGGGTTGGTGATCGCCCACTATAACGACGCTCCCACCGCCAGCCCTACGCAGGTCATTCGCAATCGAATGCGCGCGCTGGAGTTCTGCCTCCATTGCAGGAGAAGGCTGGGTATGCGTGCCGCCCAGCTGAGCGAATGCTGGCATGAACATCATGCGCATGAAACTTAGCGCGTCACCCGCCCTCATCGACAGCCGATGATCCGCCTTCGCTCCCGTCGCACTCGGGCTGCTCTCGATCACATACAGCCGGTTCATGTTGCCATCAGGATTGCGGCGAGCCGCGAAGTCACGAATGTAGCGCGTCGATCCAGGGAACCCGGGAGACAGGAAGTCGGCGTCGAGAGAAACGATCACGTCGGCTTTGGAGAAGTCATACCGCGTCTCGACCACTTCACCGAAAGCCAGCTTTGAGCCCTCAAGCACATTGTCGCGGTTCACCGGTTCGTAAACATGCCACTTCGCCTGCGGATACATCGCCAGGAAGGCTTGCATCTGGTCTTTCAATGTTGGCGAAGAAATGGTCTGGGTGAGGATGCGAAGGCCCGCGCCCCCTAGTGCCTTCTGCACGGCGAGAGGGCCCCTGATTTCCTTCACGAACCCCGCCCAGGACGCCACATCGCCGAGGTGAGTAATGGCCTGGGAGCGGTCGGGATCGTACATCCCCAGGATCGAGGCCTGCGCGAATATGTCGGTGCCCCCCAGGCTCGCCGGATGCAGGCTGTTGCCTTCAATCTTGGTAGGACGGCCCAGGTGGCTTTCGACGAGCAGGGGATTCGCATATCCGCTGAGCGTGAACGCGGTGGCGTAATACATCGGGACGCCCGGAATGACCTGCTCCGGCTGGCGGACGTAGGGGACGATCTCCTGCAGGGGCAGCTTGGTGCAGCCGCTCATGCCCGCCATGGCGAGGGAAGCGCCCATCAACTGGAGGAACCCGCGGCGGGAGACCGAATCGAGCCACTCCGAGGCGCCCTTGGGAAATTCGCGGTGCAGCATGTCCTGGAATTCGGGCGACCCGGCGAGTTCTTCCAGACTACGCCAGTACTCTGGCCCCTTCGTCTCCTTTAGCTGCCGCTCGACCGCGGCCCGGTCGAGCTTTTTGCCGGGACAGACATCTTCGCGTTTTGATTTACCGTTTTCCATCTTCCTGAACTTCCCGGCTAAACGAGTGCGGAAAAACCCTGGTTCGTATCGGGGTATCGCTTTAGCGATACCGTAAGTCCTTCGAAGTCAGACGCCCCTTTTAGGGGCTGAACTAGCGATGACAAGTGCTACAGCTCGTGATGTCCTGAACGGTACGCAGCTGATATTTCTTCACCAGGGCTGAACCGAGCGCGTCCTGGTCGGTGTAACTGGTGCCGTCGACCTTTACCGGCAACGATGTGGTGGGTTGTTGATAGCGCATGTTGAATACCTGGTCGCGAGGGCGCAGAAATTTTTCCGGCGCACGGTGACAATCGAGGCACCACTCCATCTGCAGCGATGCCTCTTGGTACATGAGCGGCATCTGGTCCACGGGCCCGTGGCAGTCGTTGCAGCCAACGCCTTTGGCCACGTGAATGCTGTGGTTGAAATAAACAAAGTCCGGCAGCTGATTGATGCGCGTCCACTGGAGCGACTCGCCGGTTCGGTAGCTTGCGCGAACGGGCTCAAGCATGGCAGCGTTCGTCCAAATCTGCGAGTGGCAGTTCATGCAGGTCTTGGTCGGCGGAATGCCCGCGAAACTCGATTGTTCCACCGAAGTGTGACAGTAGCGGCAGTCGATGCCCAGCCCGGTCACGTGGTGCTGGTGGCTGAAGGGCACCGGCTGCGACTTTCTTACTCCCGCATAAGTGATGTAGGGCGAGCGCTGGAGCTGTACCATCCCCCAGAACAGGGCAGCCGCGACGAAGACCGGGCCGAACAGCGAGGCTCGGGAAATTGCATTGGTGCTGCGTGGAAAAATCTGCATTGAAGATCGCGTCGATGGCTTCTGGGCCCGGTCTGCGCCGCTCCCGGCTAAACATGATCGTGTGAATTGCGTCGCCCACCCCGGGACGCACGAAACATGTGAGTATATACAGTTGAGCGGCTTTTGGAAACACTCTACATGAACTTTTCTTGGTTACGCTTGGGGAATCCCGATTGGCGGACACGCGGTCTCATCTTCCCGGAATCAACACCGGAAAATCGTTAACGCAAGTTCATAACGAGCAGCTTCGGCTCGGTCATTTCCTGAATCGCGTCGCGCAAGCCCTCGCGTCCAAGTCCCGAATCTTTGATGCCACCGTAGGGCATATGGTCTATGCGAAAAGTAGGAACGTCGCCGGCGATCAAGGCTCCGACTTCGAGTTCGTCGTACGCCTGAAAAATGAGTTTGGCGTCGCGGGTGAAAAGTCCGGCCTGCAGGCCATAAGCGGAATTGTTGATTTGCTTCAGCGCGGAGGCGAAATCGTTGTACGGCTCGACGGTCACGACCGGCGCAAAAATTTCCTGGCAATTCACTTTCATGTTGGGCTTGGTGCCGGTAAGCACGGTGGGCTCGAACAAGGAACCCTTGCGGTTGCCGCCGCAGAGCAGGCGCGCACCGCCGCGAACCGCCTCCTGCACCCAATCGGCAGCGCGGATGGCGTCGCTTTCGCGGATGAGAGGGCCGAGGTCGCTGGACTCGTCGAGTGGATCTCCGGCTTTCAGTTTGCCGGCCGCTGCCAGGAACAGCTCGGTGAACTTTCCGTAGACGGAGTGCTCGACCAGAATGCGCTGCACCGAAATGCCGGACTGTCCGGCATAAGCAAAGCCTCCGGTGACACAACGGTCGGCGGCGTAAGCGAGATCGGTATCGCTGTGGACGATGACGCCCGAATTGCCTCCCAGTTCGAGAACGACTTTTTTCTTTCCCGCGTTGTTCTTGATGGTCCACCCGACCGCAGCGCTGCCCGTAAAGCTGATGAGCTTGATGCGTTCATCGGTGACGAGCAGGCCGGAATCTTCGTTGGAGAGCAAAACCGCATTGAATCCGCCATCCGGCCATCCCGCTTGCTGGATCACTTCAGCCAGCAGCAGCGCGGTGAGCGGCGTCTCGCGCGCGGGCTTGAGCACCATGGAACAGCCGGCCGCAATGGCGGGAGCGACTTTGTGCCCGACCAGGTTCAAGGGAAAACTGAAGGGCGTGATCCCGGCGATGGGGCCGAGAGGGAAACGTTTGACGATGCCCCAACGCCCGGCAGTCGACTGCTGCCAATCCAGCGGCAAATACTCGCCGTAGCCGCGAACGGTTTCTTCGGCGGCGATGTTGAATGTAAATACAGCGCGGTCCACTTCGCTGCGAGCGCTCTTGATCGGCTTGCCCGCTTCAAGCGCAATCGTGCGGGAAAATTCTTCCTTGCGTTCGTGAATGCCAATCGCGATCTGGCGCAGTACTCGCTGGCGTTCGAAGGCGGGCAGGCGCCGGGTGGTTCCGAAAGCCTTGACGGCGGCGGCGATGGCGGCTTCCGCGTGTTCGCGGCGTCCCTGGTGGACATGCGCGATGAGGGCGCCGTCGTAAGGCGCGCGAACGTCGACGATGTCACCCTCTTCCACCCACTTCCCGTCCAGAAAAAAACCGTGGGTTGCAACCGGAATAGCCGTCATCTGGGCCATGTCTTGCCTCTTTCGAACAGCTCTCGTTCTCGCGTCTGATGGTTTGACTCTTATTCGCGTCTTGATTTAAGCCTGATTTGCGTCCAACGATTTGCGTCCAATGATTATAGAACTTCGTGAGGACCGCGTATCTACCGCTGCGCGGGCTTCTTCTGTAACCCTCACGAGGCAAACCGAACTACAGCACCGCCGTCTCGTGAATCATCCGCCCCTCCGCGAAGCGCGAGAAGTTCAGAAGCGACGCTTCGATCAGATCGGTTTTCCCGGTCAAAATCAGGTCGCTCAGAATTTTTCCGGTTGCGGGCGCGTGCATCACTCCATGCCCACTGAAGCCGTTGGCGAAAAAGAAACCGGGGACCTCCGGCGATGCACCGAGAATCGGGTGATGGTCGGGCGTCATTTCATAAAGCCCGGCCCAGGCTCGTTGCGGATTGACCTCGACATTTTCGAAGACGGGCACGCGATCCGCAGCGCGGGTCAGGACCTTCTCGATGAAGCTCGGGTCAAAATCAGTTTTGTAGCCGGGCGTTTCCTCCGGGTCGTTCCACGCCAGCAGGAATCCGCGGCTCTCCGGGCGGAAGTGGAAGCCGGTGGACATGTCGACGATCATGGGCGCGGTGTGTGGGAATTGGTCGAAAGGTTCGGTCGGAACCAGCATCCGGCGCAGCGGTTCGACAGGCAAGCAGATCCCAGCCATCCGAGCGATCTCCGCTGCCCAGGCTCCCGCGCAATTCACCACCGCGGGTGTGGAGACTGACTCACGCGTGGTCGTAACCTCGAAGGTCTCACCGCGCCGCGCAATCGCAGTCACGGTCGCGTTCTTCCACAGCGTCGCGCCATGGTCGGCAGCCCATGTCATGAAGCCGATCATCGCGCTGCTCGGGTCGACAAATCCATCGGTCGCGCAGAAACTCCCGCCAACAATGTCGTTGCCGCGCAGCAGCGGAAACATGCCGCGAATCTCGTCGCCCGCCACCAGTCGCACGTTCTTCAGTCCCGTGGCGACCTGCTTTCCGTAGTTGGCGCGCAGGTAGGCCATGTGCTTTTCGCTGGTCGCGCAAAAAAGATATCCCTGGGGACGGTAATCGCACGGGTACCCGAGGCGCTCTTCGAAGCTCGCATAGAACGGGATCGAGTAGAGCGACATTTGGATGTTGACCGGCGTCGAAAACTGCGCACGCACACCGCCCATGCTTTTGCCCGTGGATCCCTTGCCCTGCGCCGTCTCGCGCTCAATCACCAGAACGCTCCTGCAGCCTGCAGCGACAAGGTGGTAGGCGATGCTGGAGCCGACAATCCCTCCGCCGATGAGAACGACGTCTGCGGTGTGCATGTGCGCCGCAATTGTAAATGGTCGTGCTCATGTGGGACGGGGCTCTGCCCCGTCCCGGCGGCGCGAGGAACCGCAGAGTCTAATACGCGCCGGCGACTCAGGCTAGACTTTTGTCACACCTCAGAATGCCGCGGCCAGGGCAACCCTGCCTAACACCACCACGGCAAACCATCCGAACACTACCGCGAACGCGGTCCCGCGTTTGACCTTGCTGATGTAAGTGATGCCGACGGCGGTCAGAACCAGGGTCCAGATGGTCAAGACATCCAATGGTGTGAGCAGAGCGCGCAGCACCGCAGAGCCACTGGGGTCGATGAAGTATCCGGGATTGGTGGCCACAGGATTCTGAAGGTTAAACCCATCGCCGCTTACCCCCGCCAGAAGCGACAGGATGGCCAGCAGCGACATCAGCAGCTCCGGCAGCCTGGTATAGATAATCAGCGCAAACACAGTCTTGTATTTGATATCGGCACCCGTGCCAAACGCGAGCGTCGCATACAGAACCCCGGCGAAGACCGCATACAAAATGAGCGCAATAACAGGTGTAGCGTAGGAAATTATTTTGGTAAGCGTAACCTGCTGCGCCATGACTTTGTCGCGCTGAGCGGCCGGCAGCCGATCAATACGATCGGCCTGCGTGGGTTGCAACTGGATCAGGTTCTCCACCACCTTGCGAAAGCCGACCTTCTGATCGACCACGTAGATAAACAGCAGCGAAACGATCGCAATAAGCAGGAATGGCGCCCACCAACTGGTGTTCCTCTGCAGGTCTATGAAAGTTTTGCTCGGCGCAAAGAAGGTGTCCACCAGGCGCTGCGGCTCCGACAGCGGCGCTGGTTCCTGCGGAGGCACAACTGCAGCTGAGGCCATATCTGCTCCTTGAACACGCGCATTGTAGTCGCGTTCGCACCGCCAGAACAACCGCGTGGTTGTCGGTTGTGTGGCTGTGAATTGTGTGGCCGCGGGGCTCCGCCCCGCTAGGACGGGGCACAGCCCCGTCACCACACAAGCTCACGATGCCGCCATCTCCGGCGTTGCCGCCAACAGTTTGCGCGTGTAAGCGTGCTGCGGCTGGGCAGTGATCTGCTCCGTGCTCCCAATCTCAATGATCTTGCCCTGATACATCACCGCAATCCGGGTCGAGAGATAGCGAACGACCGGCATGGAGTGCGAGATGAACAAATAGGTCAGGCCGAAATCGCGCTGGAGTTGCTGCAGCAGATTCACGATCTGCGCGCCGACGCTGACGTCGAGCGCGGAAACCGGTTCGTCGGCGACGATGAACTTCGGACGCAACGCAAGAGCGCGGGCAATGCCGATGCGCTGCCGCTGTCCGCCGGAGAACTCGTGCGGGTAACGGGCCATGGCGGATTCATCCATTCCCACGGCCCGCAAAAGTTCGCGCACGCGCTGGCGGCGGGCATCGCGGCCGAGGCTCTCGTGCATGATCTTGCGGTGGAGAATCAGCGGCTCGGCGATCACGTCCTCCACCCGGTAGCGCGGGTCGAGCGAACCGAACGGGTCTTGGAAGATGATCTGCATGTCGCGGCGAAGACGGCGCAATTCGGAGCGGTTCGCTTGCAGCAGATCGACGCCATCGAAAACGATGGCGCCCGAAGTCGGCTCGATGAGGCGGAGAATGAGCCGTCCAAGCGTGCTCTTGCCAGAGCCAGATTCACCAACCAGACCAAGAGTTTCGCCTTCCTGGATGTCGAGCGACACATCGTCCACGGCGCGGACTTCGCCCGAGCGGCGACTGCCGAACGGGGATTCGGCAAAATCGAAAATCTTGGTCAGGTTGCGGACTTCAAGCAGAGGCACGGCGCCAGAGTAGCAGTGGATAGTGGATAGTGGATAGTGGTCAGCAAGACGCCGGTAGCCGACAACGATCCACTAACAAATATCCACTAACAACTGTCCACTATCCAACTTCTTTCACCCCGCAATCATCGGCACGGCCACAAGAGCGGCGACCATGCCGATGGTACGGGCGCGGCTGAAATGCTCGTGCAAAAAGACGCGGGCCAGCACAACGGTAACGGCGGGATAGAGGGAACTGAGCACAACCGCATCGTCCAGGCGTCCGATTTGAGCGGCGCGGATGAAGACGACGCTGCCGGTGATGTCGAGGATTCCGGCTAGCACGGCAATCGCCAGCATAGACGCGGGCACTGCGCGGAATTGTCGTCCGAACAGAACGATTGCCGCGGTGACCAGCAACGAAGCGGACCGTGAGCAGGCGGCGACCCACAACGCAGAAGCGTTGTCCGCCTGGTGGATACAGAGGTAAAAACCAGCGAAGCCGATTCCGGCCAGCACGGCCATGCCTATGCCTTCGGGACGGCCAGCGCTACCTTCGATACGCGAGATGAGCCAGACCCCGATTCCAGCGAGAACAAAACCGAGCACGCGCCGATAACCGGGAAAGCCCTCCGCAAACGCGGTCACCATGGCGGGAATAGCGGCGCCGAGAACGGCCGCCACGGGCGCGACCAGTCCCATATTTCCGCTGGCCAGTGAACGATAGAACAACGCCAGGGCTATGCCCGCAACCGACCCTGCGATCAGCGACCAGCCCAGGCTGGCGTTGCCGGGAAATGGCGCGCGGGTCATCAGCGCGAGAGTGCCGACCACGACCAGGCCGCTGCTGTGCACGATGGCCGTGAATAGAAACGCGTTCGCCCGCCGAGCCCCCACACCACCCAGAAAATCGCTGGCGCCCCAGACACCAACTGCGGTCAAGCTATAAGCAGCAGGAATGTAATGGGCTGCGAGGGACATGGGATTTTGAAAGTAGCATGCAGCGGGCAACAACCACGTAGGGACAACTAGGCATCGCTTCAACGATTCGGTAGAGGGCTTGCCCCGTCTCAGGCTGCGGAGACGCGGCAAGCCGCGTCTCTACCAGGAAATGCTACGCGGTAACCGCCTCCGGCTGCGTTTTTCCCGCCAGCAATTGCCGCAGCACGTACTGGAGGATCCCTCCGTTGGCGTAGTACAGCGCTTCCTGCGGAGTGTCGATGCGGACAATAGCCTGAAACTCGGCAGCCTGAAATTCCGCCGTCTTCCCGCCCTTCACGCGCACAGTGATCTGGCGACCGGAAGAAAATTTCTCGACCACCTCGCGAATCCCCGCGATTTCGAACACTTCTTCGCCGGTCAACTTCAGCGTCTCGGCATTTTCTCCTGGCAGAAACTGTAGCGGCAGAATTCCCATGCCGACCAGATTGGAGCGGTGAATGCGTTCGTAGCTTTCCGCAACCACGGCGCGAACGCCGAGCAGCCGCGGTCCCTTCGCCGCCCAGTCGCGTGAAGAGCCGGAACCGTATTCCTTGCCCGCGAGAATCACGAGCGGCACTTTTTCGGCGTGGTACTTTTCGGACGCGTCGAAAATCGACATCTCGGCGCCATCGGGCAGGTGGCGGGTGAATCCACCTTCGGTATTCACCATTTTGTTGCGCAGGCGAACGTTGGCGAACGTGCCGCGCACCATGACTTCGTGATTGCCGCGGCGCGATCCGTAAGAATTGAAATCCGCCGGTTGCACGCCGTGAGCGATTAAGTATTTTCCGGCGGGTCCGTCTCTTTTAATGGACCCCGCGGGCGAAATGTGGTCTGTGGTGACGCTGTCGCCGAGCACGGCCAGCACGCGCGCTCCCTTGATGTCCTCGACGGCGGACGGTTTGAGCGCCATGTCATCGAAATACGGCGCCTTCCGAATATAGGTGGAATCTTTTTCCCAAGCGTAAGTCTCGCCCTTCGGAACGGGCAGACCGCGCCAGCGCTCGTCTCCGGAGTAGACCTCGGCATAGCTCTTGCGGAACATCTCGGATGTAATCGCGGTCGCCATCGATTGCTCGACTTCCTGCTGCGAGGGCCAGATGTCGGCGAGGTAAACCGGCTTGCCGTCTTTGCCGTTTCCGACGGGATCCTTACGCAGATCGACGTCGATGCGCCCCGCGAGAGCGAAGGCGACCACCAGCGGTGGCGACATCAGGTAGTTGGCGCGGACTTCGGAATTGATTCGTCCTTCAAAATTGCGATTGCCCGAGAGCACAGAGGCGACGACCAGATTTTTCTCGTCGATTTCTTTCGAAACTTCAACCGGCAACGGGCCGGAGTTTCCGATGCAGGTGGTGCAGCCGTAGCCGACGATGTGGAACTTCAGCTTCTCCAGATACGGCATCAGTCCGGCTTTTTCGAGATAGTCGAGCACGACTTTCGATCCCGGAGCGAGCGAAGTTTTGACGGTTGCCGGGACTTCGAGTCCGCGCTCCACGGCCTTCTTGGCCAGCAGGCCGGCCGCCAGCATCACGGACGGGTTCGACGTGTTCGTGCAACTGGTGATCGCGGCGATCACCACGCTGCCGTGTTGCAACGCCGCGTGCCCGTTTCCCGGAATGTGTTCGTGGACTTTCGGGTCCACGACCCCGCCGGCGGCCGGATTTCCGCCCTCCTGTTCCCAGCGATTGACTTTAAACGAAGCCTCAGCCGGAACCGCAGCGGCGGCCTTAGCCTTCGGCTTGATCAGCGAAGGCAACGCCTTGGCAAACGATTCGCCTGTTTTCGACAGCACGACTCGATCCTGCGGCCGCTTCGGTCCGGCGAGACTCGATTCGACGGTGGCAAGATCAAGACTCAGCAGTTCGGAGTATTCGGCTTCGGGCGTGCTTGCGTCGTGAAACAGTCCCTGCTCGCGAGCGTAGGCTTCGACCAGCGCAATCTGCTCCTCACTGCGACCGGTGAGTTTCAGGTAGCGAACGCTCTCTTTGTCGATGGGGAAGATGCCGCAGGTGGCGCCGTATTCCGGAGCCATGTTCGCAATCGTCGCGCGATCGGCGAGCGGCAGGTCTTGCAGGCCGGGGCCGAAGTACTCGACGAACTTGCCGACCACACCGTGCTTGCGTAGCATCTCGGTGATGGTAAGAACCAGATCGGTAGCGGTCGAGCCTTCGCGCAGGCGTCCGGTGAGCTTCACGCCGACCACGAGCGGGATCAGCATGGAGACGGGTTGTCCAAGCATGGCGGCCTCGGCTTCGATACCGCCCACGCCCCAGCCCAGCACGCCGAGTCCGTTGATCATGGTGGTATGCGAGTCGGTGCCGACGAGTGTGTCGGGATAGGCGGTGCGCTTTCCGCCTTCTTCGTGTACAAACACGACGCGCGCCAGGTACTCGAGGTTGACTTGGTGAACGATGCCGGTGTCCGGCGGCACGATGGCGAGATTGCGGAAGCCGGTCTGTCCCCAGCGCAGAAACGCGTAGCGCTCTTTGTTGCGCTGGAATTCAAGCAGCGCGTTCACGTCGAAGGCGCTGGCCGAGCCGAATTCGTCGACTTGCACGGAGTGGTCGATGACCAGTTCGGCGGGCTGCAGCGGATTGATGAGCTTGGCATCGCCGCCCAGACGCTTCATGGCGTCGCGCATGGCGGCAAGGTCCACAACCGCGGGAACGCCGGTGAAATCTTGCAGCAGAACGCGGCTGGGCGTGAATGCGATTTCCTTTTCCGGCTTCGATTTCTTGTTCCAACCTGTAAGCGCGCGAATTTCTTGCTTCGTGACGTTGCGTCCGTCTTCGGTGCGCAGCAGGTTCTCCAGCAGAATGCGCAGCGAGAACGGCAAGTGCCGCGTCGAGATGCCCTGCTTGTCGAGAGCGTCGAGCCGGTAGAGCTCGTATTCTTTCTTGCCGACTTTGAAAGTTGCGCGCGCGCCAAAGCTATTTAATGACATGATGGCTTCCTTCCTCCATAAGCCGCGGCACAGGACCGGGGCGCAATGTTGAATTGGATCTTAAATAGTGTAATTCGTTTCGGGCGCCGCTGCTTAGGCGGGCGATGAAATCAAGTGATCCGTCCTACCGCACGCCTGTCCAAATCTGGTAGACCACCACGCCGACCATGAACACGAGGTAAATCCTGAGCGCCCAAAAAAGCACCATCTCGTTCCGCGTGAGCCGCCGTCGCGGACAATGATGGTGCTCCTTGGTGGAAATGAGCTGGTCAGGTTCCAGCGCTGTCATCACCGAGCGGAGCTCTTCGCTGCTGACTTCGGCTCTCACTTCAGCGCTCACTTCAGCGCCAGGCGCAGAATCAAATTGTTCTTCCATCTATTTGCCTCCAACCAGCGCCAGTGCATTGGGCGCGATCACACTGATCCCAAACAACAGGCCGGCGCCGATCAGCACGGTTACGACGCCCAGCGCCAGCACATTCGCCCACAGCGGGCTCACTAGTTTGCCCATGATTTCACGATCGTTCACCAGCATGTACAGAAAAAGCAGCGCCGGAGGCATGGCCAGGACGGCGATCACGTTCACCAGCAGCACGATGTACACCAGTGGAATTCCCGGGATCAAGACCAGCCCCGCCGCGGCCGCAGCCTCGATCAGCAGTACGAGGTAGAACGCCCTCCCCTGCTTGAAGGGGAGATTCAAACTGTGCGGGCGCCGCGCGACTTCTCCAAAGGCATACGCGGATGAGGTCGAAATGGTAATTGCCGCGACCATCCCTGCCTCGAATATGCCCAGTGCGAAAAGCGCCGCGCCCCAGCGTCCAATAAACGGCTGCAGCGCCTGGGCGAATTCGGCGGCTTCGAAGTTGGCTGCCGACATGTGGTGTATGAACAGGGGAGCCGTCGCCAGCATCGTCGCCAGCGCGGCGACTGTCGCCAAAGCCGCTCCCAGCACAGTGTCGACGCGACCGAAGCGGATGTCGCGCGTGGTGAGACCTTTGTCGGCGATCGCGCTTTGCTGGAAAAACAGCATCCACGGCGTAACGGTCGCTCCGATATCGGCCAGCAAGACTAGAACTGTCTCCTGCGTGAGCCCGCCAGGCAGTGGTCTCCAAGTTACCCAGGCGCGGCCCACCGTCGCCCAGTGCGGATGCGCCAGAAGCGCCACCGGCACGAACACCAGGTTGAACATTGCCGCGCCTAAAATGATCCGCTCCCACGTCCAGTACCGGTGCGTCATGAGCGCGACGGAGAGAACCAACAGTGCTCCAAGGACCGCAACCGCCGGCCGCACTCCGAAGAATCCCAGGCCGGCGCGGATGGCGATAAACTCCGTGACCAGCGTCAAAAAGTTGCCCACCATGAGATCGATCATCGAGAACCAACCCCAAAACGGACCAAAGCGGTCGAAGATCAACTCGGCGTGTCCGCGATGTGTGGCCGCGCCTAAGCGCACGGTCATTTCCTGCACCACGCAAGCCATGGCGAATGTGAGGACAATAAACGGTACGAAGAAACCGATGCCGAACCGCGCCCCGGTCGCCGCATACGACAGCATGCTCGGACCATCGTTTTCCCCGAGCATCACCAGGATGCCGGGGCCAATGAGCAGCCAGAACAAGCGCAACCGTGGCCGGAATCCGCGCCGCCCCCGCATCTCGGAAACCCGTTCGCGGTCGTGGGCTCGATCGATGTCCTCATGGGTGATGACGACGTCATTGCCAGACGTTCGCGGATCGTTCAGGACGTTGGATTGGAGTATGGCTCCTCCTCGCGGCTCCGATGCTGTCTTTGGTTCTTTCATTCGATCGATGCAGTGCGAAAGGGAGAACAGGCAATGCCACCCACTGGTAAATTAGCGCAAGTATACATCAGGGTATAAACTACGGTTAATGAATTTTGCGCTATCAAACAGCGGAAAAACGCAGGTTTCGCATCCGGGGACGGCTTTAGCAGCGCCGCCGGTTCTTCGCAATTCAGCGGCTGCGCGGTGAGCGGAGGCCCTTCAGCCCTTGGACACGCCCTTCCCATCCGCCGATTTGACCCAAACCTTTTCCGCGGCGGATACGCCCAGGGAAACCCGGCCGGCCGTGGTGGTCAGGGTCAGCGTCTGGTCGTAATTGCGATGCGCGACGTGGACTTTGGCTCCGGGGCGAATACCGCGCTGTTCCAGAAACTCAAGCAGGCTGCGATCGCGTTCATAGATGCCGCTCACCTGAAAGTTCTCGCCGGGCTCAGCCTGCGCCAGCAGGACCAGGCCGCGCCGGCGCCGACTGGCGGGACTCTCCAGTTCGGTCAGATTGCCGTGCGGACACGCGACTCCACGCCCGAGTTTGGCGAGCAGCCTGGCCTCGAAATCTGGCGAGACCGCGTGCTCCAGACGTTCCGCCTCGTCGTGCACCTTGTACCATTCCATGCCGAAAATTTCGACGAGCATGCGCTCGATCAAGTGGTGGCGAACCGTCAGCTTGCGGGCGATCTTTCGTCCGGCAGCGGTCAGGCGAACGCGGCCGCCGGCATGCACCCGCACCAGGCCGTCTTTTTTCAGCCGGCGCACCGCCATCGTTACGGCTGGGGGAGACACTTTGAGCCAGTGCGCAAGCGTGGCCGAAATAACGGGTTCCCCTTCGCTCTCGGCCTCGAGAATCGCCTTAAGGTAGTCCTCTTTGGAAACTGTGATCACGTGGACCGTATTATACGGCGAAGCGTTAAGCACAGTTAATGGCGACTTTTGGTATGGGGATAATTCAGAATCACAAGGCTCCGAGCTTCGAGCTACGAGCTACGATCTGCGGGGGGCCCGGTTTGCTCGAAGCTCGCGGCTCGTAGCTCGCAGCCTAGCAGCGCAGAATTATTTTCTCGCCAGTAGCCACCGCCCCGTTTGACATCATCATCATCCACCCCTACTCTTGAATGTCTCGGCTATGAAGATCCTCGTCATCGGCAGCGGCGGACGCGAGCACGCCCTGGTGTGGAAGCTCCGGCAGTCGCCTCGGGTTGCGAAAATCTACTGCGCGCCCGGCAACGGCGGGATTGCCGACGAGGCGGAGTGCGTCGCGGTGGACTTAAAGAGCCTCGACTCCATGATCGCAGTCGCGAATCAAATTCGGCCCGACCTCACAATCGTAGGGCCGGAATTGCCACTGATGCTCGGGCTGGTGGACGAATTCACGCGGCGAGGATGGCGCACGTTCGGCCCAACCCGCGCCGGAGCGCAGCTCGAAACCAGCAAGAGCTTTGCCAAGGAATTCCTGCAGCGCCACCGCATTCCCACGGCGCATTACGCGATCTGCGATTCTTCGGAACAGGTGCGCGATGCGCTGCCGCATTTCCATACTCCGCTCGTGGTGAAGGCCGATGGACTAGCTGCGGGCAAGGGCGTGGTCATCGCCAAGACCAAAGATGAGGCCTCGACCGTCGCGAATGAAATGCTCAGCGGCAGGATGCTGGGCGAGGCCGGGTCGCGTGTGGTGCTGGAAGAGTTTCTCGAAGGCGACGAACTTTCGTTTCTGGTTGTGAGCGACGGCGAGCGAGTAGCGCCGCTGGTCGCTGCGCAAGATCACAAGCGCGTGGGCGACGGCGACACTGGCCCCAACACCGGTGGCATGGGCGCCTACACGACCTCGACTATCGTGGATGACCAGATGCGCGACTGGCTGCTCGCCCACATCGTGCGGCCGGTCATCGCCGGCATGAAGGCCGAAGGCGCGGAGTATAAAGGCGTCCTCTATTGCGGCCTGATGATGACCGCGCGCGGCCCCATGGTGCTCGAATTCAACTGCCGCTTCGGCGATCCGGAGACGCAGCCCATTTTGATGCGCCTCGAAAGCGACTTGGTTGAAGCAATCGAGGCCGCAATTGACGGCCGCACCAGCGACGGCGATTTCAAGTGGTCGAACGATGCGGCGGTATGCGTGGTGATGGCTTCGGGCGGTTATCCGGGAAGCTACGAGGCGGGCAAGAAAATCACTGGCCTCGAAGATGCGGCAAAGTTGGACGGCGTAAAAGTCTTCCATGCCGGCACCTCGAAGCGTGACGGGGCTTTCTATACTACCGGCGGACGCGTGCTCGGAGTGACGGCGCGGGCCGCGGAGTTGCAAACGGCGGTGCAGAGCGCTTATAAGGCGTGCGCGAAGATCAGCTTTGAAGGCGCGCACTATCGCAAAGATATTGCGGCCCGGGCGCTGAAGAAGAGCTAGCGTGTGTCCCGGTTCGTAACATGAGAATTCAGCCCCGGAGGGGCGGCCGAGCTTAGCCCAGCGCTTCAGCGCTGGGAAAAGTGGAACGAAATTAATCAAGTCCCGGAGGGACGACCCAGTTCTCACTTCATAGGGGATGGACGCTAACCGACCATGAGCAAGCCACGCGTTTCGATCGTAATGGGCAGTGACTCCGATCTGGAGATCATGCGCGAAGCCGGAAAGGCTCTCGATGAATTCGGGATTGCATACGAGATCGATGTAACTTCAGCCCATCGATCTCCCGACCGCACGGCAGATTATGCCCGCAAGGCCGCCGCACGTGGCATTCGGGTGATCATCGCGGGCGCGGGCGGAGCGGCGCACTTGGCGGGTGTAATCGCGGCGCACACAACCTTGCCCGTCATCGGCGTCCCCATCCCTTCCACTTCCTTGCAGGGCTTGGACTCCTTGCTGGCGACAGTGCAAATGCCGGCCGGCATTCCGGTGGCGACCGTCGCGATTGGGAAGTCCGGCGCAACGAACGCTGGGATCCTCGCGGCACAGATTATTGGCGTGGCCGACGCGTCCGTTGCGAAAAAACTGGCGGCGCACAAAGAGAAACTGGCGCACGGCGTGGAAATGAAATCGAAAAAACTCAAAAACGCGGTGTAGCGATGAATGACGGAATCCGCTTTTCGGAACTACTCGCGTACACGGCAGAGGAGAATCGCCGGTGGAAAGAGTGGTTCCGCGAGCATCCTCAGGCGATGGATTTGCCCTGTGACATCGCGGGAAGCCCGACGGTCCACAATTTTCTTTTACACATCTTCACAACGGATCTGTATTTTGCCCATCGCTTGCTGGGGCTGGCCCCGCCAGATTTCAAGGCGCTGCCGCATGCCACCATGGAAGAGTTGTTCGGGATCGGTGAAGGAGCGGCGGAGAAGCTGCGCCAATTTGCGGATCGCGCCGGCGAGAAAGATTGGATCCAAATCATCCCGCTGGGCTTTCGTGATCACAAGGCCAGCAAGCGGAAAATGATGGCGCAAGTGGAACTGCACGGAGTGCATCACCGCGCGCAGCTCGCGACTCTCTTGCGTCAGCAGGGCTACAAACAAGATTGGATCCACGACATCGTGCTGAGCGACGTCATGCCGTAGCGTTTGGACGCAAGTTACAGCTTCAAATTCTGCAGATATTCCCGGAACTCCCCGCCCAGATCCTCGCGTTTCAGCGCAAATTCCACCGTGGCTTTGAGGAAGCCGAGTTTGTCGCCAGTATCGTGGCGGCGGCCTTCGTAGACGTAGGCATACAGCTTCTCGCGCCTTAGCAGCCCGCGGAGGCCGTCCGTGAGTTGCAACTCGCCGCCCGCGCCCGGCTTGATGTCGGAGAGCGTCTCGAAGACCGTCGGCGTCAGAATGTAGCGCCCGATCACGGCCAGATTCGAAGGCGCATCCGCGAGCCTCGGCTTTTCCACGAGGTCAAGAACTTCATACAGTTTGCCGCCGGAGCCCGCGACCTCTTTCGCCTTCAGCACACCGTAAGAAGAAATCGCCGGCCCGTCGACGACCTGCGTCGCGATCACGGAACACTGCTTCTCCTCGAACACATTCACCAACTGCTTAAGCACCGGCACTTTTGCATCGATCACGTCGTCGGCGAGCAACGTGGCAAAGGGCTCGTCGCCAATCAATTCGCGCGCAGTGAGCACGGCATGTCCCAGGCCCAGCGCCTCTTTCTGGCGCACGTAGGCCACGTAGATCATGTCCGAAATCTGGCGCACGATCTTGAGCAAATCGTACTTGCCCTTTTCTTCGAGCATCTTCTCCAGCTCGTAGCTGACGTCGAAATGATCTTCGATCGCGCTTTTGCCGCGCCCGGTGATGATGATGATCTGGTCGCATCCGGCCGCCACTGCCTCTTCCACGCCATACTGAATGATGGGCTTGTCGACCAGCGGCAGCATCTCTTTGGGCTGAGCTTTGGTGGCCGGGAGAAAGCGCGTGCCCAATCCGGCGGCGGGAAAAATCGCTTTGCGGACAATCCGGGTCTTGCGGCGGTCGCTAAATGATCGTCGTTCGTGCGTAGGCTTCATCGCAGAACAATTGTAACTGCTGACCTTTATACCTGGCGCACTGCTTCTTCGGACGCCGCCAGCTCTTCCAGCAGATCGCGCAGCGTTTGCAGGATTCCTCCCGCGCTGTCGATCTTTATCGAGAACTTCAGCGTCCCATCCGGAGTAAATTGCGTACCGCGCTGCGACGCCACAAAGCGCGCCAGCTTCCCCGGATCAATCGCAGCATTGGCGCTGAACTTGATGTTCACGAACTCGCGCTTACGCTCAATGGAGTTGGCGCCGACCCGCATCGCCTGCAACTTAAGCGCGGCGTACTCCAGTAGGTTGCGGACAGCCGTGGGCGTGTCGCCATAACGGTCGATCAGCTCTGAGCGCACGTCGTGCAACTGCGACTCGGTCTCGACTCCGGCGACGCGCTTGTACATACGCAGGCGCTGGTTCTCCTCTTTTATATAGTCGGACGGAATGCGAATGTTGAGCCCAAGATTCAGCTGGATTTCCGTGACTTCAACGCCCGCCTCGCCCTTCATTTCGCGTACGGCGCGCTCCAACATCTGCGTATAAAGTTCGAATCCCACCGCTTCGATGTGGCCGCTCTGCTCGCCGCCGAGAAGATTGCCCGCGCCCCGCAGTTCGAGATCAAGCGCGGCGATTTTGAAGCCGGCGCCGAGGTCCGAGAACTCTTTCAATGCGGCAAGACGCCGACGGGCGACAGGCGTCAACTCGATTTCGGAGGGCAGAAGCAGGTATGCGTAGGCGCGCCGGTTCGAGCGCCCAACCCGTCCGCGAAGCTGATAAAGCTCCGACAAGCCCAGCCGGTCGGCGCGATTGATCACGATCGTGTTACAGAGCGGGATGTCGAGGCCGTTCTCGATTATCGTGGTCGAGACCAGGATGTCGGCCTCGTGATGCATGAATTTCAGCATCACTTTCTCCAACTCGCCTTCGCCCATCTGCCCGTGGCCCACAGCGATGCGGGCATTCGGGACCATGCCTTGAATCTTGGCCGCAATCTCCCAGATCGTCTCGATGCGATTGTGAACGAAATAAACCTGGCCGCCGCGGTCGAGTTCCTGCTCAATCGCCGATTGGATGAGCTTTTCGTCCCAGTTCGCGACCACCGTTTGGATTGCCATGCGATCCTTGGGCGGCGTTTCGATCACGCTCATGTCGCGCAGGCCCACCATTGACATATGCAATGTGCGCGGAATCGGCGTCGCTGACATGGTGAGCACGTCGACTTCCGTGCGCATCTGCTTGATGCGTTCTTTGTGGCGCACGCCAAAGCGCTGTTCCTCGTCGACGACGAGCAGGCCGAGGTCGGCGAACTTTACATCCTTTGAGAGCAGGCGGTGGGTGCCGATCAAGATGTCCACTTTACCGGCTTCCACTCTTTGCAAAATTTCCTTGATCTGCCTGGCCGTCCGGAAGCGGCTGATCATATCGACCGTGATGGGGAACGGCGCGAATCGTTGCTTGAAGGTCTCGTAGTGCTGGAACGCGAGAACTGTCGTCGGCGCGAGCACGGCGACTTGTTTGTTGTCGCTCATGGCCTTGAAGGCAGCGCGCATGGCAACTTCGGTTTTGCCGTAGCCGACATCGCCGCAGAGCAGGCGATCCATGGGGAGTTGCGATTCCATGTCGCGCTTCACGTCGGCGATGGCCTGCGCCTGATCCTCGGTCTCGTTGTATTCGAAGGCGTTTTCGAACTCCTTCATCCACTCGGTGTCGGCCGGAAAAATATGACCCTGCGCGGCTTGCCGCTGTGCATAGAGCTTGAGCAACTCGTCGGTCATGTCCTTCATCGCCTTGCGCACGCGCGCTTTGGTCTTGCCCCAGGCGGCGGTGCCGAGGTGATTCAGGACAGGCTTTGCGCCCTCCGCCGAACGATATTTCTGCACCAGATCGAGGCGAGTCAGCGGGACATAGAGCCGGGCGGCTTCGGCATACTCGAGCAGCATGAATTCCGCGGCGCCGTCGCCCTGGTTGATTTCCTTTAGACCTTGATACTGCCCGATGCCGTGCTCCACGTGAACCACGTAGTCGCCGACCTGCAAATCGCGGAAGTCAGAAAGAAACGCCGAGACTTTCGATTTCTGGCGTTGCGGCCGCGCCGCGACCAGGTCCGATTCGTCGAACAGATCGCGTGCCCCAAAAACCGCGAGGTGCGCTTCCGGCAAAACAAAGCCGTCGGGCAAATAAGCCTTCAGCAGGGTAGTGGTAAGAACGTCGCCGGCAAAATAGGAAGTTTCGTCGGCGTAGCTTTCTCCGCTGCGCGTGCGGCTTCCCAAACGATACGAAGCGTTGTATTCGGTGAACATGTCGGCGAGGCGCTCGACTTCTCCGGTGTTGGGCACCGCAAGAATCACCTGTGTGCCGCCGCCGACCAGCTTCTGAACCTCCCCGATCATGGCGGGCACAGCACCGTGGAAGCGCGTGGCGGGCTGCGAAAGAAAAGCGGCTTCCGGCCTTTCTTGGTGGGCTTGGTGGGCTTCGTGGCCTGCCTGGGCCTCGCGCGCCACCGCCAGATATTCGAAATCGGCTCCGGGGAGCGCCGCGGTTGTTTCCCGCCAGGTTTCCGGCGTCAGATAGAGATCGGCGGGACGAACCAGGTTTCCCACTCCGCTGCGCTCGTGGGCTTCTTCAATGCGGGCCCAGACTTTGTCGAGTTCCTGCTTCAGCGTCTCGGGCTCGTCGAGAATCACCCGCGCTTCCGGAAGCAGTCCGAAAATGCTGCGGTCGGCGCCTGCCACCGGAGCGTAGAACTCCCAGCCAGGAAAGATGCCCGCGCCCGCGTCGCGCACCGCTTGCTCCACAATCTCCGGCGATCCAGTAATGCGTTTCCCGGAAAGCCGCGCGTTGATGGAACCCAGCAGGTCTTCCGTGACCGGCGTTTCCGTCAGCGGCAGAAGCAACGCTTCATCGACTGGGTTTGACGACCGCTGACTGGCCGGGTCGAACTTGCGCATCGATTCGATTTCATCCCCGAAAAACTCGACGCGCACCGGGCGATCCGCTTCCGGCGAGTACACATCCAAAATGCCGCCGCGAGCCGCGTACTGTCCCGGCATTTCCACCACATCGGTGGCGCTGTAGCCGACCGTGTTCAGGTGCTCGAGCAGCTTTTCCAGGTCGAAAATCTCGCCCCGGCGCAGAACCCGCGCCAGGTCGGCATAGTAGTCGGGAGACCGCAGCAGAATGGTGGTCGCGGTCACCGGTGAAATTACGAAAGCGGCGCGGCCGGTCGCGATCTTCCACAACGCCGTAGCGCGTTCTTCCTGAATTTCCGGATGCGGCGACAGATTCTGAAAGGGCAGCACGTCGCGCGCCGGAAGGCTTACCACCGAGTCTGGATCCGCGGCTCCAGTCAGTTCCGAGAACGCGCGCAGCACGGGAAGCAGCTCTTCGGCCGCGCGGTTGTCGGCGACCACCAGCACCAACGGACGCTCGACCGCGCGCCGCAACAGGACAATGATCAGCGCCTTGGCCGTCGCCGACAGTCCAGTGACACTGATCCGCCCCGCGCTCTCCCGCAGATGGGAGGCGGCACGCGTGAAGGCAGGTAATTGTTCCACCTCCGCGAAAATTTCGCGGACGAACGGCAAAAGCATTTCGAGATCATTTTAGCAGTCTCGCGAGCGATGACACGGGATAGCAGCAAGCGTCGCGACGAGATCTACTATCGGGAATGCAGACGCTTCACCTATTGGGGTTTTCCGGCTTTGCGGGCGCGGGCGGCTGCGACGGCTGTAACTGGGCCAGGGCCTTATCCACGCGTTTCTTAAAGTCGCCTCCGTCGTCGCTGAAAGGTGTTCCCTCGTAAAGGGGTTGCTCCTGCATCTCGCAAGTGTCACCTTTCGCGTTTAGAACGGAGTCGATGCGTATCGACTGGCCCATTCCAATGGCGAACGAGGCGATCATCTCGGTCTCGTCGATCAAAAGAATCGCATAGTTCCCTGAATTGCGGACGGTATCCTTCACTGCGGGCCACAACACGCTGCACGGAACCGAATACAGGTCCTTGCGCATCTTTGCAAACGACGGCTCGGCGCCGATCAATAACATTAGAGTCACCACTGCGAATCGTCTCATGGCAAGGTTCCTTCCTTGGGGCGATTGATTTACCATCCTCGCTTCACGCGCGCAGTGACACGGCTCACCCATTCCTGTGACTAGGCCGGTAATCCATCTTATTCTCTTGCCTAAACACCCTCCTTTGATGTACATATCAGCGGTATCTCGATCAGCAGCGTGCTCAAAGGTCAAGTGGTTGGTGATAAACCGCGTACTTCGATTCCCGCCTTCATCTCAAGGTCGGAAGATCCCAGGAGCCTTATGAAACCGACACTACGTCTTTTCTGTTTCGCAGTCATGCTCGCACTCATTCCTCAAGTTGCATTTGCTCAGGGCGCCGCCACCGGCGACCTCCACGTCAGCGTGAAAGATCCGAAGGGCAACGTCGTGACCAACGCTACCGTCACCGTGCGAGATGCCGCCAAAGGTCTGGAACGCGCCGGAACCAGCGACGGCCAGGGCGGCTACAGTGTGCGTCAGTTGGCTCCCGGCACTTATTCCGTCACCGTGGACGCGTCGGGTTTCGCCAAAGCCGAAGCCACCGGCGTCTCCATCACCGTCGGCGAGATGGCCGAGTTACCCGTCGCGCTCACCGTCGCGGGCGGCAAGGAAATCGTCGAAGTCAATGCCCAGGCAGACATCGTGGAAACTTCGCGCAGCTCCACCACCGACACCATCGGCGAGCGCCGCATCGACAATCTGCCCATCAACGGCCGCAATTACATCCAGTTCACGCTAACCGATTCGCAGGTGCAGCGCGACAGCGCTCCCAGCCTTGGCGCCGCGCCGACTTCCGGCCTCAACATGAGCGGCCAGCGCGCCCGCTCCAACCTGGTCAACGTCGATGGCGCCGATGCCACCGACAATTCCACCAACGGCGTACGCTCCACCGTCTCGCAGGAAGCCGTGCAGGAATTCCAGATCATCGCCAACAACTACGCCTCCGAATACGGCCGCGCTTCGGGTGGCGTGGTCAACATCATCACCCGCTCCGGATCGAACGAGTTCCACGGCGACGTCTATGGATACCTGCGCAATCGCAATTTCCAGGCCGTCAACGCCTTCAGCACCACGCCCAATCCGGCTTACACCCGCGTGCAGGGAGGCGCAGCCTTCGGCGGACCGATCAAGAAGGGCAAAACTTACTATTACTTTTCCTATGAAGTCACCCGGCGCCACGAGACCGGATTTTCCGCTATTGCCCCAGCATCAAATCCGTCGTACTACGGGCTGACGAACGTCGACATCTCGCCGATCCTGGGAGCGCCAGCAAATACCTTCCCCGACATCCTGGCCACCAGCGGCCCGACAGGTCAGGCAACCTTCCTGGCCGCTAACCCCTTCCCGGTACCCGCGTTGCAGCTTTATGCCTTCATGGTCGGGGCTTCATCGGGCATCGCTCTGAACGGTAGCTATCCGAGCTGGTTCGCAGCTGTTCCTGGACCCTTCGCTCAAGAGTTCATGCCAGCAGGGCTGCAGCAGTTTCCTTCTTCCTGCAATCCCGCGTTTGGCGTGGCGGCCGGGTTCACTGCCTATTGCACTGGACTACCCGCGTCGTTCCAGACCTTGCAACAGCAATCCGGCAACTTCCCAATCTTCGAAGGCACCAGCCTTTATTCGTTGCGCATCGACCACAACGTGAGCAACAACAACCGCCTCACGCTGCGCGTCAATGCCAGCCCGAGCACGGTCACCGGCATCGAAGTCAGCGGACAAGACCAAGCCTTCGGCCAAAACGCTTACTCGCGCACGTCGCAGCAAACCTACCGTGACGTGGCTGGCGTTGCGCAGGACACCTGGACCCTGGGCACCAGCAAGGTGAATGAATTCCGCTTCCAGTACGCGCGCCGAGGTCTGAATTACTTCTACAACACCAAGATTCCGAGCGGTTCCTACCCGGCTGTCAACATTGCCGGTTTCGCTTATTTCGGACGCGAGCCTTACTCCTATATCCAGCGTGTCGAAAAACGCTACCAGTTCACCGACAATTTTTCCTGGAGCATCGGACGGCATAACACCAAGTTCGGAGCAGATTTCAACGATCTTCCGCTCACGGCCACCTTCACGGTAAATTATGGCGGCGTCTATAACTTCGGCGCCCAGTCCCTGTTTCCGGCTCCCTTCCCCGAGTTTAACCCGGTGCAAGCCTACGGCCTTGGCATGCCGGGGGTCTTCATCCAGGGCATCGGCACTCCCACCGACTCGTTCTCCAACAAACCGCTGGGCGTATTCTGGCAGGATTCCTGGCGCATGCGCCACAATCTCACGGTGAACTACGGCGTGCGCTACGACGTGGAATTCCCGCCGACGTTCAAGCCCCCGACCGGGCTCGGTCAAACCGGATACAACTTCCTGGGAGTGCAGAAAGGCATACAGACCGACAAGAACAACATTCAGCCTCGCCTCGGCATCGCCTGGGATCCCAAGGGAGACGGCAAAACCGTAGTCCGCGCGTCCTTCGGAATGTTCTATGACCACCCCTTGCTCGGCCTCTATTTCCTCGGTGATGCCTCCGACGGCTCGGACAGCGGCCAGTTGGCATTCCCCGGCACTCTTCCTTGTTCGTCCGCCGGCAGCCTGGGCAATCCGGGCAACCTGAACGCGATCCCGATGTTCCAGGGCAACCTCACATCTGCCCCGCAGTGCGCGACCGGAGCACCTCCAAGTCTTCTCGGTTATCAGCAAACATCCGCCAACGGCACGCCCAACCCGCAGCGTTTCGATTCCTTCCTGTCGAACACATTGTTTCTCCATCAGAACTACATCAACGCCGGCTTCCCGTTGTTCTTCCAACCCTTCGGGTACCCGCAGGCCAAGAACTTCGTGTACGCCTATGCACAGCAAGCGAACCTGACCATAGAGCGCGACCTCGGCGGTGGCTTCGCTTTCAACGTGGGCTACAACTTTAACGGTGGCCGCCACCTCAACCGCCCCATTAACGCCAGCGCGGTTCGCGGCGACTTGTTGGTGGCAAACTGGCAGGCGGCTTACAGCGACCCGACGTCTTATGCGACCACCGGTGGACCATTGGGCGTCGGGAGCGGTCCCACCGCGCTCGGCTTTGCTCCCTGCGGTGTCAACCCAAGTGGGGTGCCTTGGGTTTCCGCTGCGTTGACCAACCTCTTCCGCCCTAGCGGGATGAATGCGTCGATCGCCAACTTCCTGATTGCCAACGGTGCGAGCCAGTGTATAACCCAGGTGTTGCCGGCGGTCATGCAGTATCTTCAGGCAAGCGGATACAGTACCGCCGGGTTTAACACCGCTTGCAATCCTCTAAGTGGAACCGTCGCCGGCTGCGTTCCCTTCGGCGACATGGACGCCAACTACTCTAATGGCAGTTCGGTCTATAACGGGCTGACCGCCAATCTCCGCAAGCGTTTCAGCAACCACTACGAATTTCTAGCCTCATACACGTGGTCGCACGCCATCGACGACTCGACCGACTTGCAATCGACAACCACCCCGCAGGACAGCTACTTCCCCGGTCTCGATCGTTCCAATTCCACCTTCGACCAGCGCCACCGCTTCGTCTTCAGCGGCGTTTACCAGTCGGGCAAACTCAGCGGCAGCGGCTTCGCCCGCAAGTTCTTCAGCGATTGGACGTTCGCCCCCCAGATCGAATTCAGTTCCGGGCGGCCCTTCAACATCATCACCGGCTCGGGCGACAACCAGCAGTTGTCTTCCCAAACCGGGCGGCCCAACACCTTCGAAACCACTGCCTGCACGCAGGCGGGAAACCAGGTAATACCCTCGAAATTCTCCCCCACCGGTGTTTTCCAGGAGCCTTGCTATCAAGCTTTCACTCCCGGCGCATTTCCTTACACCCACGTCACCCTGCTGGGGCTCGACGGTAACCTCGGCCGCAACGCGGGCATCACTCCCTGGACCGTTTTCAACGACCTGCGCATCGCCAAGAAAGTCTTTTTCGGCGAGCGCTTCAACATGGATCTCATCGCCGACATGTTCAACATCGCCAACGTGTACAACGTGGCGGGCGTAAACCCGCAAATGAACTTTGCCGGCCAAGCCACCGCCGCCTACGACCCGCGCCAGTTCCAGTTTGCGTTGAAATTGAACTGGTAAATTAGATTTTGGAGTTATGCGCTGGTTGTTTCTGCGAGAGAGAACGAAGGAATAAGAGTTACCCTTAGGAGCTTGTTGAAAGCCTTCATGAGTTGTCGCGGAGCAGGCGACACTCCGCTCTCTACGGTGCTTCGATCAACTCCATCTTGCCGTCCCGTGTCCGGTGCAGCACTATCAACCTGCCCTGCGGGTCGCGGAATACAAAAACATCTTTGTCGCGGAAATGCGCCTCTTTAATCGCCTCTTCCAACGTCATCGGACGAAGCGCCACCGAATCCTGGGCATGCACCAGGTGCACTTCGGTGGTTCGCGCCACCGAGGGAAATTTATGAACGAGAACGGAAACGGTGGCATTCTCCGCCAGTCCGAGCGCCGCTTCCACGTTGTCTTCTAACGACTGGCCGTCAAACTTCTTGACCGCCTTGCGCTTCTTGCTCAGCCACTTCGTTTTATGTTTGAGCGCCTGCTTGTGCAGGTGGTCGAGAGCTTCACTGACGGCCGACGCCATGTCGGTGGTCTGCGCTAGCCCCACAATGGGGCCGTTGGGCGGGTCGATCGTGATTTCGGCCTTGTGTCGGCGTTTCTCCACGGTCAGAATCACCTTGGTCTCGAATCGGTCGCCTAGAATTTTGCGAATCTTGTTGAGGCCGGTTTCAACTTCCTTGCGGATGGTGGGAGTGATTTCGTATTTTCTCGCGGTATATTCCACGTTCATCAAGCATTCTCCTGAAAACGAGAGATCAGAAGTAGGACTGTGTGAGTAAAATTACGATAACACCTGCTGCGAGCTTCGAGCCGCGAGCTTCGAGCGAGCTGTCCACTTAGGCTCCAAGCTCGTAGCGCGCAGCTCGTAGCTATTTTTTCACGCGCCTCTGGTGGGTGCTCGGAATTTTCATATCTTCCCGATATTTCGCGACCGTTCGGCGAGTGACCTGGATACCCTGCGATTGCAGAATGCGGGTGATCTGTTCGTCGGTCAACGGCCGGCTTGGATCTTCTTCTTCGATCAGCTTCTTGACGCGGCGTTTCAAAATCAGTAGCGACGTGCCGCCGCCTTCGGGCCCCTGCACGCTCTCGGAGAAGAAATACCGCAATTCGAACACGCCCTGCGGCGTGTGGACGTACTTGTTGGCAACCGCGCGGCTGACGGTAGAAGGATGCACGCCGATTTCTTCGGCCACTTCCTTGATCATCATCGGCTTCAGTTGGTCGATTCCGCGCTCGAGAAAATCCTGCTGGCGCGCCACGATCGAGTAGCACACCTTGGCGATCGTCTGCTTTCGTTGTTCGATATTCTTGATGAGTTGGATAGCGGATTTGTAGCGATCTTTGACGTAGTTCCGTGTGTCGCGGTCATTGCCGTCGCGGGTCATCAGACGCTTGTACGCGGGATTCAAGCGCAACTGCGGCATGTCTTCGTCATTCATGATGACCAGCCACTCGTCGCCGTGCTTCACGAAAGCGACATCGGGCTCAATCAGCCGGGCGGGAACTTTGTTGTAGCGCAAACCCGGCCGGGGATCCAGCGTGCGGACATACTCGAGCGCCGCCTGCACCGCTTCGACTGGACGCCCAATCGCGCGCCCAATTTCCTTGAACTGCTTCAGCGTCACCGCTTTCAAATGCTGATCGACCACGGCAATCGCGTCTCTCACAACGTGCTCGGTCAGGGCATTGCCGTTTCTGTGCAGCTGCAACTGTTCCAGATGGTAGCGCAACTGATAGAGCAGGCATTCGCGCAGGTCGCGACAAGCGATGCCCGGCGGATCGAACTGGCGCACCACTTCCAGCGCTTCGTGCAGATCGGCGACCGTGAAGTCTAAGATCGCCATCCGGGCGGTCGCGGTCGCGGCTCCCGTGGCCGGTGTTCCCGCACCGGTGATTCCGGGGTTCGACGCGCCGGCCAACGGTGGCTCGGCTGCCATCGTTGTTTCTAGATCCGGGTGAACATCGCCCGCGTGAATATCGAGCTCAACATACGGCTCAACATCCGCCTCAAAAGACTCAGTTCCAGCGCCTCCCACCGTCAACTTCAAATGGCCGACGTCTTCCGCGGCGAGGTCCTCCGGCGCGAGAACAGAAGTTTCGAGATGGAAAGCTCCGAGGTCGGAGGTTTCGTGCGCCGCCTCCGCAACGGCAATCCCTAGCGCCTCCGCTTCACCAACGATCTTGGCCGCCACTTCCACATCTGCCTCGGAAGCCGCGACCGGAGCGATTCCCAGCAGCTCTTCGTCGCTGGCAATCAGATATCCTTCTTCGTTCAGATTCCCAATGATCTGCTCGGCAGCCTGATGCACTGGCGGCCGCACAGAAATCGCGCCTAGTTGCCACAGCAGGTGGTCGCTCAGGTTCCCCGGCTTCGATAGGAAGTTCTCAAACGAAGGTTTCTCGATCTCTTCCATTTCCCCTGAACTGCGATAACCGGGATCCAGATAGTCCTGGAAGAACGAGCCGAAATCGATCTCCTCGAAAGGATCCTTCTTCTCATCCGCGATGGTCGGACCCTCTTCCGCGGGGGCCGTCACCTTAGCGGCCAGGCGGTCGCGTTCTTCCTCCTGGCGTCCGACATCATCGAGCATCGGGATGGCATCTTCGAGCTCTTCGAGCACCGGGTTCTCGACCATCTCGGCATTGATCATGTCCTTGAGCTCGAGCTTGTTGAGCGCGAGCACGGAGACCATTTGCACGAGACCCGGCGTCAGAATCTGCCGCTGCGACAACTTGACGTTCAGTTTGTGCTGAAGAAGCACCATTTCTCCCTAAGAATTTATCATTTCCCCTGCACACCCGGCGTGACCTACATCGGAGTGTGGAAAATCTAGCTTCTCATGCACCGAGGTAGATCGTGTGGGCACCAAAGGTCAGTGTGCCCACGCCTTGGTAACTTGAAGGACAATCGGGTCATCGGATGATCGGGCCATCGGGTCATCTAAATTCAAATGCCTTTGACTTTCAATGACCCGATCACCCGATGGCCCGATCACCCGATTGTGCTCATACCAATGAGAAGCTTTCCCCCAAATAAACCCGCCGCACCTCCGGGTCGCTACCCAATTCCTCCGGCGTGCCGGAGCGGAAGATCCGCCCTTCGTTTATTATGTATGCCCGATCCGTCACCGACAACGTCTCGCGGACGTTGTGGTCCGTGACCAAAATCCCGATCCCGCTGGCCCGCAGATCGGAAATGATTTTCTGCAAATCCAAAACGGCGATCGGGTCGATTCCCGAAAACGGCTCATCGAGCAATATAAATGTAGGGCTGATGCAGAGCGACCGCGCGATTTCTACCCGGCGCCGCTCCCCGCCCGACAACGCATACCCGCGATTCTGCCGGATATGCTCCAGCCCGAGCTGGTCAATCAGCTTCTCCGCCTTTTCCCGGCGTTCGTGCCAGGAAATAGGCTGGACTTCCAGCACGGCCAAGATGTTCTCCTCGACCGTCAGCTTTCGAAAAACCGAAGCTTCCTGAGGCAGGTAACTGATGCCGTACTGGCGCGCCCGTAAATACATGGGAACGCTGGTGATATCTTCGTCGTCGTACAATACCCTGCCCGTGTCGGGGGGAACCAGACCTACGATTGCATAGAAGGAGGTGGTTTTTCCGGCGCCATTCGGTCCCAGCAGGCCTACGACCTCGCCCTGCAGCACCTGAAGGCTTACTCCGCTAACGACGCGTCGGCCACGATAGGATTTCCCAATTTCGTCGGTGGCCAGCGTATGCATTTATCGTGCCACTTGCGTCCGCGTGACCGCCGGGGACGTTTCCTTGCCTTCTACGAGCACCCTATCATCGTGTTTGTAGAAAGTCAACGAATCGCCCGTGGTTTTGCCTCGTTCGGCATCAAAAATGCTGGGAGGTCCGCCCGTCAGCACGAACTTGTCGTCCGCCGACGTGTATACCAACCTCTCACCTGTGGCATGTCGGGTCGGCTGGGTGATCATAACCTGGTCTTCGGCGATAATTCGGTCTACTTGCCCCGGCATTGCCGGGTTCGCCCCAGCTTTCGACTGACTCCGCGGCAGCAGAAATACCGTCATCCGCTGTCCCGTCATCGTAGCGTCGGACGCTTTCGTAGTCACCCCGCCATCCAAGAAGATTCTCCGCTCCGCGTCGCTGTAGTTCAGACGCTTCGATGTGATGCGAAGTGGGGTCACCGTCCCGTTCTTGTCTACTTGCACCAGCACGGTTGAGACCGGCTGCGCTAGAGCTTGTGTGGGAGCGGGGCTCTGCCCCGCTCGGACGGGGCGAAGCCGCGTCTCCACACTGACCTCTCCCTGCCCCACCCCCTGCGCAAAGATAGTGCGATGGTCTCGATCAAATTGAAGCGTGGGAGCCTCCACTATATTCGCGTCTTGCCACAAGCGCGCATCACCCGTGTACACCGCAATCGCCGTGGAACGATTTGCCGTCATGCTGCGGCTCGTTACGTGGATCGGGTCGGAGGAAGCGAGCATGGCGCCGTCCGGTTGCGCCTTCAGATCGGAGTACGTGCTCTTGACGTTCCCCTCGGCAATGGCGTCGCCGGTCGCCTGGTTCATGCGAATCGTCTGGGCCGTCGTCGTCATGCCGCCGTCCACCACCCGAGGCGATCCGGTCAGCGCCGCCAGTTGATCGGCGGTCGTGTACTCTCCGCGCTGTGCCCAAGCCCTTTGCGGGCCATCGACGTAGACGAACCCACCTGTCTGTGTGATCGAGCGGACGCCGCCCTCTGGAAAAAAGCCGACATCAAGCATCCGGCTGGTCGATACTCGATCCGTCTGCCCCGGCGATCCGGTCTTACTCGATCCCGCCTTACTCGCGTCGTTCTTACTGGCTTGGATCAAGCTGCTGAAAATCTTCGCGTCCGGTTCTCCATGCAGTGTCGCCAGGCGATTATTCTCCGTGAATTTCGCCGTAAACTTGGCGGCTGTAACCACCGTCTTCTGATTTGCGCCCGGTTGCGTGATGACGATCTGCGGCGGTCCGCTCGTCTCGGCACGCTCCAGCAGACGGCCGTCTTTCACGATAAAGTCCATCACTGGCGCGGTCATTTCAACGTCCTGTGTGCCTCCCTTCTCGGGCGTCGACGAGAGTGCGGAGGATGACGCGGAGGATGACGGGGGCGCCGCGGCCGCAACCAGAGTCCCGGCCCGACTGCTCTTCTGGGTCAAACGCACGCCGTCCTCGGCATGAACCGTCTTCAGCATTTGCCGACCTACGAAGTGCAGCGTTGCCCGCCCGGCGGCAGCATCAGCGGGCTGCGTTCCCAGGGAGGCGAGTTGCACGTTGCCCGTGAGAATGGCCGTGGTGAGGAGATTCCGCGCACCGGTCAAGAACAATTCGGCGTGATCGGAACGCTCGCGCGTTTCCGAGTTGGAATTGGAAGATGACCGGCCATGAAGCACCGTCTCCACATCGCCCTCGGCAAGAATGTGGTCCACCGTGTCGTCTTCGCGCAGGAAGAAAGTCGCGTAGTCGGACCGCGCTTCCTGTTGCTCCCGGGTCATGTGCACCGTGGTAAGAACAACCTGATGAGGCTGCTTCGTAATGACGCCATGATCTGCATTCAGATGGACCGGCTGCGGCCGGTTGACGGTCATCGCCACAGCCGACAGCAGGTTCATCGTACCCGTCTTTGCCACATATTCGATGCCCACGGCGGAACCGGATGCCTGCGGCGTTTGAAACACCACCTTCCCGGCGGAGGAGGCGTCCCCGGTATTTTTGTTGAAGACCAGCCCGTCGGTTTCAAGGTGAATCGGGGTCCTCCTCTGCGCCGGAGGCGTCTGGTCCGAATGCCGCATGCCCTCGGGGTTCGCTTCCAGGTCAATCAGCACCGTACCCTTCGCGGTCACATTGCCCGACACGGGGTCGTACTCGAAGTCATCCGCGGCAACCCGGTCGAAGCGATCGGCATCCTTGCCGTAGATGACGATCATGACGTTGTGCAAGTCCGCCCGCCCACCGTCTTTGAACTGAACCGCCTTGGAAGCGCTCACCGTAAACTGAGTGCGGCCTTCTATGGACTTGGAAATCGAAAAGCCCTCGGCGGTCTGCTGAATGTCCAGGCCCATTTTCGCCGGGAGGTCGTGGACGGCCTTGCGCAGACTCCAGCGCGCGTAAAAATACATCCCAGCGACCGTCGTAATCATCAGAATCGCGCCCAAGGCGAACCAGCGGCGCAGCCGTGAAACCGGAGAAGCCATCAGAGGCTAGTGTAACTCGTATGATTGAGAGACAAGCCCCGTAGGGGGCGATCCAGCTTAGCCCCGCGCTTCAGCGCGGGGTAAAGCGGAGTGATTGATCTCAAGTCCCGGAGGGACGACCCAGTTCCCGCACACCTAGACCCGCCGCACCAGCGTCCCGGCCAGCAGATCGTGCAGTCCCTGTTTGCGCTCTGTGAATCCGACCATGATGTAGCCGATGCACAAAATCAGCCCAGAGAGCCACTTCGCAAAATGTCTTCCCGTAGCGCGTTCGAAGGAGATGCGGTTGCCGTTGAGATCGGTAACCTTCATTCCAAAGATCATCTTGCCGAGCGTCGCCTGGTACGACGAGCTTTCCATGAAAGCCTCGTATAACCAGTTACCGAAAACCAACAAGATGAAGGTGACTCCACCACCCAAAATAGCAAGTCCTCGATGGGGGAACCCACTCATCATCCCCCCTGCCAGCCCGAGACCGCCAAACATGATGCCCACGGGAGCGACCACAACCCGCACGATGATGGCGTCAATAATGAATGCAACTACCCGAATCCAGAACCCTCCGTAGCCAACTCCCACCGCCGGAGCAGTCGCCGGATACGAAGTCGCTGGCGCTGAATAGGGCGATGCCGGGTAGGACGATGCTGGGCTGGGTGACGCCCCCGGTGTCTGGACCGCGCCGGGCGTCGGAGTCGTGGGTGCTCCACAGCGACTACAAAACTGAGCGCCCGCGGCATTCTGCGCGCCGCACTTGTTGCAGAAGAAAGTTCCGTTCATGACCCGGCACTATAAAGATGGATTGGCTTTTTGTCAAAAACCGGAGAAGCTGTGGGCGCTTCGCGGGTACACTTGTTTCGGATCCGCATCGGCCGTAGCGCATCCCAAAAAAGGCGAATGAAAGCAACCACTGTGGGGGTTTCACTCAAGATGCCAGCCGTGAGCGTGGCTTGCACCGTCCTCAATGAGAGTGATGACATCGACGCACTGGTCGAGAGTCTGATGCGGCAGACTCTCGCTCCCGCCGAAGTCATCATCGTCGATGGCGGTTCCACCGACGGCACGTGGGAGCGTCTCCAAGCCGCCCGGTCAAAATACACGACGCTAGTTCCCATCCGCGATGAAAGCTGCAGCTTGCAACGCTCTCCGGGACCGATCGCACGCGGCCGCAACATCGCAACCGCAGCAGCCTCCTCCGATGTCGTCGCCTGCGCCGACGCCGGCTGCACCTACGGTCCCGACTGGCTCGCCAACCTCACGGCCCCGATTTTCAACGGCCACTTCCAGTACTCCGTCGGCGGATCGTACATTGATCCGACAAAGACCGATCCGACAAAGACTGACCCAACAAAATCCACCGTCTGGGACGTTGCCTCCGCGCCCTTCTTCGGAATCAAGTTAAACCCCGACGCGGCAACCAAGTCCTGCACCGCCCGCTCCATGGCCTTCCGCAAAGAGCTCTGGCAACGCGTCGGCGGATTCCCCGAGACCGTCTTCCTCGGAGAAGACACCGTATTCGATTCCAAGGTGCGCCAGCTTGTGACCCCGGCCTTCGCGGAACGCGCCAAGGCGTCTTACCAACCGCGCCACACTTTCCACTCGGCTCTCCGGCAAATGGTCAGCTATTCCGTAACCGACGGCGTTTTGGGCGGACGCTCGGCCCGCCTATGGAGGAACCTGGCTCGCTGCCTCGCCGAAATTCTTGCCGCTTTCACGCTCGTCTACTCGCCCATCCCGCTTTTGTGCGTGCTCGCGCTCGAAATCTATTTTGCCTTTCGATTGGACTGGACCGACCTTAGAAGAATGCCCATCCGAACGCTGGGCGCACGCCTGGTATTTTCCCTGATTGTTCCCTGGGTGGTTGCGTGGTATCAGACCGTGGGAAGCATCACTAAGAAAAACCGCCCCAACCGGCAAAATTTCACTTAGAGGCTCTAACAAAACTTCACTCATCAGGCGTTCAGGCCGTGGAAACTCCTTCGCTTACAGGTGATTAAAACCCTGTTGACAATCGACTATGATCAGAGGACAATTTTCGCCGCCCTTTAAGGAGACCTTATGATAATTAAGTTATCGCAGATTGAATTGGAGGCAGATCATGAGCGGTGAACAAGCGAAAGTGCAGGGACACGCTGAGGGCGTGGTCAAACCAGGCGAGGCCGTACTGTGGAAGGATGTCTCTGCTGGGACAGCCACGCAGATGCAAGTCCTGATCGGTCCCGAGGACGGCGCCCCGCATTTTGCCATGCGACGCTTCATCATGGAAAGGGGGGGCGGGATTCCGACCCACACTAACAAGGTGGAACACGAACAGTACGTGTTGTGCGGGCGCGCCGAGGTGGGTATCGGCGCCAAGGTGCATGAAGTGCACGGCGGCGACGTCCTGTACATTCCGGCCGGCGCTCCGCACTACTACAAGGTGATCGAGGCCCCCTTCGAGTTCCTCTGCATGGTGCCCAATGCCCCCGATAAGATCGAAATGGTCGTAAAGGGCCCCATACTGTGTTAGTAAGATTAGTAAGATAAGGAGCGACCCGATATGACGTGCAGGAGGCATGCCACCCCGGCGCTGGTTGCACTCTGTCTTTTGTTCATCCTCTCATCGGCGCGGAGCCAGGAGGGCTCTTTCAAGGGGAGCGCCACCGAAAACAAGACGAAGATCCCGCGAGTCGGACTGATCCTGCCGGGGTCGGCACGGCCGGCGGAATTCTTTCGACGAGGGATGGCAGACGTCGGGTACGTGGATGGGAAAAACGTCGCTATCGAGGTGCGCGCCGCCGAGAGTAAGTACGAGCGGTTTCCGGAGCTTTTCGCCGAAATGGTCGGCCTGAAGGTGGACGTGCTGGTCGTGCAAGGAGCGGTGACGGCAAGACCGGCCAAGAAGCTTGTCACCACGATTCCGATGGTGTTCGCCGTCATCGTCGACCCGGTTGTGGAAGAGGTCGTGTCGAACATGGAGCACCCCGGGGGAAACATGACGGGCGTGACTACGTTCGATCCGCAGCAGTCCAGGAAGCAGATCGAACTGCTCAAAGAAATCATCCCTGGCGTGGCGCGTGTCGCGGTGCTCGCCGATCGCGGCGTTCGCGACAGCACCATGAACGCCACGGAAGAGGCAGCGCGCGCCATGGGCATCAAGACCCAAGCGCTGTGGATCAACCCTGCAAACCCAGATTTTGAGGGAGCCTTCGCGGAGGCAGCGAAGGCCAAGTCCGATGCCATGATCGTCCTGGAAGAGCCGCTGCTCGGGCTGAACGCGAAGACAATCGCCGAACTGGCGGTCAAATCGCGTATGCCCACCCTGGTGCCGCCGAGTTCGGGTGATGCGGGAGGGTTCGTGGCTTACGGCGTCAGCATCCGCGAGGGATATCGCCTGGCCGCCGGTCTTGTGGACAAGATCCTGAAAGGGGCGAATCCCGGAGACACGCCAGTCGAGATCGCAAAGCGGTATGAACTGGTTGTGAATGCGAAGACGGCGCAGGCGATCGGCGTCACGGTTCCTTCAGAAGTACTAGAGCGAGCGGACCGGATCATCCAGTAAACACTTGATGCTAGTCCACACGAACGGGCGGGGGTGTGCCCACAACACACGCGGAGTTTTTTTATAAGCCGCTTTCAGGGTTAGGTGGGTCGTTCCTCTCCTGCGACTGATAAGGAGTGGGTTTTGTTAGGCTGTCTTAGGAGTAGTTCTCAGTTCTCAGAAAATCTCTTGATCGCGCGGTTGAATCCCACGTTGAGAGTTGGGAACTGCTTCAGTCCGGCACTCGCAGTACATGCCCGCCAGATACCTACCTTCGTTACTGCCCGTTCTCTAGACTGATCTTACCCCTGCAAGGCAGGAAAGACTTCCCCCCAAGTCATAGATCTTTCAAGAAAGTTCTCAGTTCTCGGTTCTCAGTTCTCAGAAAAATCCACCGATGGGTCAGTTCCGCACTGAGAACTGGGAACTGGCAACTGGCGTCACCCCTTCCACCGGTAAGCGTCCGGTTGGGGCAGGCCTATATGCGCCAGCACGCGGTTCGCGAATTCCTGTGCCATGGCATCGGTGCTCGATGGATGGTTATAAAACGTTGGGATCAGCGGGAAGATCGTCGCCCCCGCGTCCGCCGCCAGCGACATGTTGCGGATGTGAATTTTGTTGAGCGGCGTCTCGCGAACACACAGCACGAGCGGCCGCCGCT
>Ga0208827_1000117_pt1 | contig 65001 bp, 56 predicted proteins | sample Sb_taG_5_FD_187709 | JGI IMG/M metagenome (GOLD analysis project Ga0208827, IMG submission 187709) | Peat soil microbial communities from Weissenstadt, Germany - Sb_50d_8_FC metaG (SPAdes) (version 2) | ecosystem: Environmental > Terrestrial > Soil > Wetlands > Peat | place: Germany... | reverse complement strand
CGTAGCCCGTCTTGCGCCCCTTCGGGGCTTATATTCTTCCCACTTCTGACCCACGGCTTACGCCCCTTCGACAAGCTCAGGGCAAGCTGTGGGCTGCATTCTTGCGCCGCTTCGCGGCTACTGAAGCAATCGGCTACGACGCGGACTGTTGACGACACAGATTCCTCCGGTACGGGGTCTCTGTGTCGGTCGTCCGTCCCGCCAGCGAACTGGCGGGCTACGATCATTCGTCCCTCCGGGACGGGGTTTGACTGCGTCAGACCGGCCTCAAGGAGCCGGGCTAACGGCACGACTCCAGTCGTGCCCTTCCCAGGACCCGGGATTCACACCAAAGTTTGTAAAGCTACGTAAAGAAGCGCGGATTCGGCAGGACGCATCCAACGGGATTGGTAAAATAAAAACACACACTTCAACCGCTTGCAGACAGGCACTGGGGGAATGATTGTCGATCAAATTCGCGCTAAGAGCAGTGGCCGGGTTGGTGGTCGTGGGACTTTTTTCGGGGCTGTCGGCAGCCCAGCAGACGACGCCGAGCTCGAGCCCCGAAGCCCCTGCGCAGTCTCAGCCGCAAGCTCCAGCCCAGAGTCAGCCCTCTCCTTCGGCTCAGCCCTCGCAGTCGGACAAGGACAAGCAGGGTCAGAGCACGAGCGGCTCGGGGAAAGTCGCGGGAACGTCGAGCGACCGGCTGTTCTATACGTTGCCAAATTTCCTGACACTGCAGAATAGCGGCAAGCTCCCTCCCCTCAGCGCTAAGGACAAATTTAAGGTCGTGGCCCTGGGCACGTTCGATTATGTGCAATATCCCTGGTGGGGGCTCCTGGCCGGGATCAGCCAAGCCCAAAACAGTGAGCCCGCCTTCGGGCAAGGCTGGGTTGGCTACGCTAAGCGCTATGGCACCACAGCCGGCGACAGCACGGTTGAAAATTTCATGGTGGGTGCAGCCTTTCCTTCCATCCTGCGCCAGGACCCGCGTTTCTACCAGTCGGGACAGGGAGGGATTCCCCGGCGCGTGGGATATTCGGTCAGCCGGATTTTTGTAACCCGCAGCGATTCCGGAAAGACGCAGTTCAATTACTCTGAGATTTTCGGCGCCGCCACCGCAGCCGCGGTCTCGACCTACTCCTACCATCCCAAGAGCACCTTCGTCCGCACCCCGACGAACCCCCACATGTTTATTGGTTCCGACCGAACATTAACCAATTCGGCCAGCGTCTACGCCACCCAAGTGGGCCTCGACGCGATCACCATTGTGGTGAAGGAATTCTGGCCGGATGTTCATCGCAAGTTGTCTCACAAGTCGGGTCCGGACCAGGCTTCAACCGGTCATTCGGGTGCATAGGCGGCCGTTAACACAGGGAGCGCCAGGACGGCCGATTGACGGAGCGGACGTCTGGTGGCGATTTTCGGTCTGGTCGAGTTTCGTGAAGGAGGGTCAGTGCCAATCAAATCCGCGCAATTGATCGCTTGTTGCGGAGTTTTACTTACGCTCTCGCTGCTCTCGATCGGTCAGCAGACAGCGCAATCGCCCTCGGCCCCGGACACGGCGCCGCAGTCCGGGCAAGCCGGGCAAGCCGTACCACCGGAGCAAGCCAGCCCCCCGGCCCAGTCCAAGGCGGAGAAAGCGGCGCAATCGGTTCCAGAGTCAAAACAGCAGCCCAAGCGCATCCTGGGCGTGATGCCCAATTTCCGTGCGGTCAGCGCGGGAGCAATTCCCCCGCCTCCCACTCCGAAGCAAGCGTTCGTGATCGCAACCAAGAACAGTTTTGACTATTCGTCGTTCATCTTTGTGGGAATCACCTCCCTGCTGGCGGAGGGGTCGAACGCTCATCCCAAGCTGGGGAAAGGCTTGCCGGGATATGGCAGATACTACTGGCGCGGTTTGCTCGATAAGACCGATGGCAACTATTTAGTCATTTTCGCCCTGCCCACCGTGCTGCACGAGGACGAGCGCTACTATGCCAGGGGCGAGGGCAACGGCAATTTCTTCGGGCGTGGAATTTATGCAGCCACCCGGATTCTAATCACGCCCGATTACCACGGGCACAACACTTTTAATGCCTCCGAGATATTCGGGCGAGCCATGGCCCAGGGCGTCTCGATCAGCTACTACCCCAAGTCGGACCGCACTGTGGGTGCACTTGCCGTTAAGTTTGGATGGGCCATGGGGCGCGATGCTCTCACCAATGTATTTCGCGAGTACTGGCCCGACATCGCAACACACGTTTTGCATCGCCACCCCTGAGCGCGCGCCCTTTAGATGCCTGTGAGATTGCCCTGGAAAAAATTCGTGCCGCGAGGACGGATGACTGCGCTGTTCGTCGCCGTTGTCGTAGTGGGCCTTCTTCACGCTTCATCTGACGCACAGCAGACTGCACCACCATCGGGGCCGCCGTCGACGGTGTCGGGCAACCAGAGTCCGTCCAAGGCGGGAGCCAAGTCCGAGGAAGAGAGGGAGATCGAACGGAAGGAACAGTCGCAGCGCGCGCTCGGCGTGTTGCCTGTGTTTGGGGTTACGGACCGCTGGAATGCCTCTCCGTTGACACCGCCCGAGAAATTCCATCTGTTCGTCAAGTCTGCCTTCGATCCCGCCACCATTGGAACGGTTGGCCTGCAGGCTGGATTCAGCCAGGCGGTGAACGAATTTCCCGGCTATGGTCAGGGAATGCAGGGATACGGCAAACGTTTCGGCGCGTCCCTGGCGGATGAGGTTTCCGCCAACTTCTGGAGTGGCTATGTCTACCCCGTTCTGCTCAAGGAAGACCCGCGATTCTTTCGGCTGGGAAACGGCGGCTTCAAACGGCGGTTTCTGAACGGCGTGGTGCAGGAATTCGTCTGCCACACCGACCAGGGCAAGCGGTCGTTCAGCTATTCCAATGTCCTCGGGGCCTTCACCAGCGGAGGTCTGTCGAACTTGTACTACCCGGGAAGGACTGTTGTACGGACGATTCCAGCCACGGCGACCTCGCCTCCGACGCCGGTCTTTGAAGACGATCGCGGAGTGGTGCTCACGGTGAGCCGGTCCCTCATAGCGTTGGGCTACGATATGGCCGGCAATCTATTCGATGAATTCTGGCCCGATATCCGCCGCAAGTTCAAGGGTAAGCACCAGGATAACGAAACGGGGAGCAAACCTTAGACGCCGACCCGTGAATTGTTGATTTTGAATGTTGATTGTTGAATGAGAACCCAAACCCGTTGTCTGGCGGGTTTCATTCAACAATCAACAATCATCAATCAACAATTTCTTCGCTACCGGATTCTCTTCGGCTCCAGTTCCCTATCGACAACCAGTTCCGGATGCAGGCGGCGGAAAGTTTCCGTCATATGGCAGTTCCAGCACACCGGCCGGTGAGTCTCAAAGACCTCAGGCAGGTTCTCAGGCCGGATTCGCTTCCACTCCGTGGTGGTGTGGTCAGGCGCGAGTAGTGCCGGAACGTGATCCAGATGTTGCAGCGGGCCGATTTGTTTGTGGCAATACACGCAACTCTTCCCTTCATACCACTTGGCGACAATGTTCCAGACCAAACAGCGGGCAGGGTCCATCTCGATCTGTTTGAGACATTCCTGGCCGCAGTCCTGCCGTTCGGGCCAGCGCGAGCACTCGGTGAGCCGGAGGACCGGCTCGTTGAGGAAGGCGCCGAGGGCAGCCTCCTTGGCGGCGACTTCAACCGCTTCGGGCGTATGCGACTCGGGGCAGGTGATCAGGCGTTTTCCCCGGAAGTTGAAGTATGCCCGCACCCCGGGGATGGCGCGAATCACGAACAGACCCCCGGCCAAGGCGAGGACTATCAGGATGATGAGGATCGTGACCGGCATAAAGCACCTCCCGGCCGGTGTGGCCGGACCATCATGCAAGCTCAGTGTGACGGGAAGCACGCCGATTGGCGGTGCCCGACATCACCGGGAAATGTGATTGAGGTCACTCGGCGAAAGCTAATGGCTGAAAGCAGAGGACTGATGGCTCCCTCTCAGTTGCATCTTTACCGCTACCGACAGGCGGCGAATTCCCTCGCGGATCAGGTCCGGGTTCGAGTGCGAGAAGTTCAGCCGCATGTGGCGGCTGCCCTCGTGATTGCCGTTGGCGTAGAAACAGTCGCCGGCAACGAAGGCGACGTTTTCCGCCAGCGCGGCGTGAAACAGCGCCTGCGAATCGGTCCCTTCCGGCATGGTGACCCAGAGGAACAGGCCGCCTTTGGGATGGGTCCAGGTGACTTCGTGCGGGAAGTATTCTTCGAGTGAATGCAGCATGGCGTCGCGGCGCTCGCGATAGACCTGGCGAATCAGCTTGACGTGCTGGTCAAGGAAGCCGTCCCGGGCAACCTCGTAGGCAACATATTGATTGAATGTGGAGGTGTGCAGGTCGGCGGCCTGCTTCAGCAGCACCAGCTTGCTGATCACGTCTTCCGGCGCGACGATCCATGCCAGGCGAATTCCCGGCGCCAGCGTCTTCGAGAATGTGCTCAGATAAATGACGTTGCCCAGAGTGAAGCCGTTGTCGCGGCGCAGGTTTTCGCGATCAAGCGCGACCAGCGGCGCAATGTGCTCGCCTTCGTAGCGGAGCTGGCCGTAAGGATCGTCTTCAATAATGGGAATGCCGTAGCGATCGGCAAGAAGAATGAGTTGATGGCGCCGCCCTTCTGACAGCGTGACTCCCGCCGGGTTCTGGAAGTTGGGCAGCACATACATGAACTTCGGGCCAGAGCGCAGCGAGGAATCGAGCTGGTCGGTCAGCAGGCCGTCGTCATCGACCGGAACGGAAACATACTGCGCGCCGTAGACGTTGAAAGCCTGCAGGGCACCGAGGTAGGTCGGGGCTTCGACCAGGATGCGGTCGCCGCGATTGATGAGCAGCTTGCCGATCAGATCGAGCGCCTGCTGCGACCCGGAGGTGATCAGGACGTTCTCCGGCTTGGCCAGGATGCCGTAGCGCGCGATGTTGCGCGCAATCATCTCGCGCAACGGCGGGTAGCCCTCGGTGGGACCGTATTGCAGAGCCTGCGGACCGTGCTCAGTCAGGACTTTGTGACAAGCTTCTTCGAAGCGCTTCACGGGAAAGACGTCGGGTGCGGGCAGTCCGCCGCCGAAGGAGATGATCTCGGGCTTTTGCGTGACCTTCAGCAGCTCACGGATGGCGGAACTCTTGATGCCCAGCGTGCGTTGCGCGTAGCGCGACTTCCAAAGCGTCGACATGGATGAGTGCCTCAGGGGCTAAAGCCCCTTCTTTCCTCTTCGCGCAGACGGCGCGGCTTGAAGCCGCGTCCTTTCAAAGCTGCAGGCAATGCGAGCCTGCCACGCCAGCCGTGGTGCCGGTACCCTTCCTGGGTAGCGCCGGCATCCTGCCGGCTGTCGCGAGGGCGTCTCGCCCTCGCGGTGGCGGCGGGACGCCACCACAACAGCCGCCGGGACGGCGGCGCTACTTTAGCTTATCAGTCTTCACCCACCAGTTCCGGCTCGAGCGATACATGAACGTGCGGGTGGGCGTAGGTATCGTTTTCCTGCGCGTCGACCACGGCGATGGCAGACACGTTGACGATGTCCTCCACCGTCGCCGTGCGTTGCAGCACGTGCACCGGACGGCTCATGCCCATCAGCATGGGGCCGATGACTTCCCCGCCGCCAATCTTGGCCAGCAGTTTGGTGGCAATGTTGGCCGAGGTCAGGTCGGGGAAGATGAGCACGTTGGCTCCGCCCTTCAGCGCGCTGAACGGATATTGCTGTTCGATGACTTCCGGAGACACCGCGTCATCGGCGGCGATTTCGCCGTCGACGATGAGCGTGGGATCGGCCTGATGCAGCAACTCGACCGCCCGGCGCACCTTGGCGCAGATGGGGTGGTCGACACTGCCGAAGCTGGAGAACGACAGCATGGCTATGCGCGGGCTGACATCGAAGCGCCGCGCCATGTGCGCCGTGCACAGTGCGATTTCGACCAGATCTTCGGCCGTGGGCTCGATGTTCACGCTGGTGTCGGCCAGGAAGAAGACTTCGCCCTTGCGCGTGATCATGGCGTAGCAGCCGGAGACCCGGTGCAGGCCTTCGCGCATGCGCACGATCTGCAGTGCCGGGCGGATAGTCTCGGAAAAGTGCTGGGTCACGCCGGAAACCAGCGCGTCCGCATCGCCCATGCGCACCATCATGGAGCCAAACACGTTGCGATCGCCGATGAGCGTGTGCGCCTCCTCCAGCGTGAGGCCCCGGCGCTGGCGCAGATTGAACAGCTCCAGCGCGTAGGACTCGCGATGGTCCGAGGTCGCCGGATCGACAATCTGCATGCCGTCCAGATCGAGGCACAGCTCGCGGGCTCGGGTGCGAACCTTTTCGGCGTCGCCCACCAGAATGGGATTGGCAATCTTCTCGTCGACCAGCGTGTGCGCCGCCCGCAGGATCTTCTCGTTGTCGCCCTCCGGGAACACCACATCCTTGGGACTGACTTGCGCTTTGTGAATCATGGTGCGCGAGACTTCGTAGGCCTTGCCCAGTCTGCGTTCCAGCTGGCCGCGGTAGGTTTCGAGATCGACCGGCTCCTGCGCCACACCGGTACGCATGGCGGCTTCGGCCACGGCCGAGGCTTCCCACATCAGCACGCGCGGATCGAACGGTTTGGGGATCAGATACTCGCGGCCGAACTGCAGCCGCTGCACGCCATAGGCGCGGCAAACGGAATCGGGAACGTCTTCTTTCGTCAGATTGGCGAGAGCGTGTGTGGCCGCCAGCTTCATTTCTTCGTTGATGGCCGTAGCGCGGACGTCGAGAGCGCCGCGGAAGATGAAGGGGAATCCCAGCACGTTGTTGACCTGGTTGGGATAGTCGGAGCGTCCGGTGGCGATGATGACGTCGGGGCGCGCGGCCTTGGCGTCTTCATAAGTGATTTCAGGATCAGGATTCGCCATGGCGAAGACGACCGGGTCCGGCGCCATGGAGCGGACCATATCCTGCGTGAGAGCGCCTTTCACCGACAGCCCGGCAAAGACGTCAGCGCCGACCAGAGCTTCAGCCAGCGTGCGCCGGTCGGTCTCGACCGCGAAGGCTTCTTTGTACTTGTTCATGCCGTCCTTGCGGCCCTTGTAGACCACACCCTTGGTGTCGCAAAGGATGATGTTCTCGCGCTTGACGCCCAGGCGGACATAATGCTCGGCGCAGGCAATGCCCGCCGCCCCGGCGCCGTTGAAGACCACTTTCACCTTGCGGATATCTTTTCCGACCACTTCGAGGGCGTTGAGCAGTGCCGCGCCGGAGATGATCGCGGTGCCGTGCTGGTCGTCATGGAAGACGGGGATCTTCATGGTCTTGCGCAGCGTCTCTTCGATGTAGAAGCAATCGGGCGCCTTGATGTCTTCCAGATTGATGCCGCCGAAGGTCGGCTCGAGCAACTGGCAGAGCTTGATGATCTCGTCGGGATTGTGGCTGTCGACCTCGATGTCGAAAACATCGACGTCGGCGAAGCGCTTGAACAGCACCGCCTTCCCTTCCATGACCGGCTTGCCGGCGAGCGCACCAATGTCGCCCAGGCCGAGCACAGCGGTTCCGTTGCTCAGCACCGCGACGAGGTTGCCCCGGCCCGTGTATTTGTAGGCGTCGTGCGGATTCTTCTCAATCTCCAGACAGGGCTCGGCAACGCCCGGCGTATAGGCCAGGCTCAGATCGCGCTGCGTGCGGCAGGGCTTGGTGGGTACAACTTCGATCTTTCCCGGACGAGCCCCAAAGTGATAATCGAGGGCCTGCTGCTTGTTGACTAACATGACTGCCTCCGTAATTTCTTTGGCGCCGCATGGCGGCGCTTCCAACTCAAATTCGAACCGTCAGCACCGGGCAGCGCGCCCGGCTGACTACTTCCGAGGCGACCGGCCACGGCAGATGGGTGGAGAATCCCGCAGCCCGCGCGCGGCGCACGCCCATCACGATCAGGTCGGCGTCCTCTTCACTCGCGGTATGCAGAATGGCCTCCGCCGGATGCTCCCAGCGCACGATGCATTCTGGCACACACCAGTCTTTTGCGGGCTCCGGAATGAGGCACTCCAGGTCGCGGCGCACTTGCTGTTCCACCGCCGCGCGGCGCTGCCAGGGCACCAACGGTACCGCTTGCATCACGACGAACTCCGCCTGATGTTCCTCAGCCAGGGACAGGGCGTAGTGCAAGGCAGGTTCGGGATCTTCGGCCAGATCGACGGGACACAAGATGCGGCGCAGCTTCCAGTCCTGGGCTAGTTCGTGGGCCTTGGGGCCCACGGTCAGAACCGGGCAGGTGGCCGAGCGGTAGATTTTCTCTGCGCCCGAGCCCAGCACCATTTTGCTGACGCCACGCCGGCCATGCGTTCCCAGGACAACCAGATCGGCCGCCTGTTCGCGGATCAGATCCGGAATGACGTCGTCCAGATCGCCGCGTTCGAGGGCAATCTTACACGGCGTATCCCCGAAGGCGCGATCGTGCGTAAACTCGACCAGCCGGGCCTGGGTGGCGTGCCAGGCGCGATCGTCGTCGGCAGGCAGTCGATCGAGCGTTACCTGCAGATGCGGCTCCGCCGGCAGTACGTGCGCGATGACGATGGTCGAGCCATAGACTCGCGCCAGAGCCAGGGCGAAGGGCAGCGCGGCATTCGACGCCGCCGAGAAATCGGTGGGAAACAGAATGTTTTTCAGGGAGATGCGGACAGCCTGCTGGACGGTGGACATAGCACACCTCCGCGCGGCCGGAACCTCAGCCGCTAGAGAGACTCCACAGCTCTGGGTATATGCCCCGGCCGCTGGGCGAGCAGTGATTGCGGTCACTCCGTGTGCTGAGCGTGTAGTCGTAGCCTAAACCCCCACTCCGGAATGCTCCCGGGTGAAGCGAGCGAGAATCTCAGCCAGCCCGGGATGAGTCAGATCCTCAACCTCATAGGTCACGCGCAGGGCGGGCTTGTTCAGCTTGATCAAGTGACCCAGGTCGATCGGGGTTGCGACCAGCACCAGATCACAGGGCACGCGATTGATGGTCTCCTCCAACTCATGGCGCTGGATGGCGCTGTAGCCCATGGCTGGAAGCAGGCTGGTCAGATGCGGATAGTGCTCGTAAGTCCAACGCATGGAGCCGACGGCGTAAGGCCGGGGATCGACCAGTTCGGCCGCTCCACACTGCCGCGCGGCCACGACTCCCGCGCCGTAAGGCATTTCGCCGTGGGTGAGCGTGGGACCGTCCTCGACCACCAGCACGCTGCGTCCCTTCACCAATTCCGGCGCGGAAACGGCGACGCGGCAGGCGGTCTCGACGACCTGAGCTTTTGGATTACTGATGCGGATGTTGCGGCGCACGGTCTCGACATCCTGCGGCGCGGCCGTGTCTACCTTGTTGATGACGACGACGTGGGCGCGGCGCAGATTGACTTCTCCGGGATAGTAAGCGAGTTCATGGCCGGGGCGGTGCGGGTCGCAGACCACGATCTCCAGATCGGAGGCGTAGAACGGCGTGTCGTTGTTGCCGCCATCCCAAATGATGATGTCGGCTTCCTTCTCCGCCTGGCGCAGGATTCGGCCGTAGTCCACGCCGGCATAAACGACCGTGCCCTCGCGGAGATGCGGCTCGTATTCCTCGCGCTCCTCGATGGTGCATAGCTGGCTGTCCAGATCCTCGACGACGGCGAAGCGCTGCACAGCCTGCACCGCCAGATCGCCATAAGGCATGGGATGGCGCACAACCACAGGCTTCCAGCCCTCCCGGCGCAGTTCCGAGGTCACCAGCCGGCCGAGCGGGCTCTTGCCGCAGCCGGTGCGCACGGCGCAGATGGAAACCACGGGCACCGACGCTTTAAGCTCGGTGCGCCGCGAGCTGAGCAGCCAGAAGTCAGCTCTGGTGGCGGCGACGCGGCTGGCCAGGTGCATCAGGTTCTGATGGGAAATGTCACTGTAGGAGAACACGACGGCATCGACTTCGTGCTCCTCGACCAGGCGCTCCAGATCGTTCTCCTCGAAGATGGGAATGCCCGCGGGATAGAGCGGGCCGGCCAGTTCCGTGGGATAGCGGCGGTTGGCGATGCCCGGAATCTGGGTCGCCGTAAACCCGACCACGTTGTAGTCGGCATTGCCTCGAAAGATTACGTTGAAGTTGTGAAAATCTCTTCCCGCCGCGCCCAGAATCAGAATCTTCTTGGCTTTCATGGATGCACGCCTTTCTTGTTGCTTCTCCGAACCTGTGCAGAATCGTCTTCCGTCTTTTCGCTTTGCCGGACCACGAACGGCAACCTACTCTTTCGGACTTCTCCGCCACATGGGGACGCACGGATTCCAGCTGTGAACGTCTTTCTGGAAATCGCGCCCCGCCTGCGTGGCACCGACCGAGGCCAGGTCTTCTACCGGCGACTTCAGCAGTTCCGCAATGTAGCGCTCGATCTGCTCGCGCAGGGCGGGGGTCCGCACAGCTGCCAGCAGATCGGGGTTCTCGATGTGGGTGAATCCGCCGCACAGTGGACATTTCACAACGTCGTCGTTGGCCATGGCTCAACCTCTTGGTCGGAATCTTGCGGCTGGCGCCGCTCTGCGCCGGTTTTGACCGCTGTCCTATTAAAGGATTGGGGACCCCTTTGCGACAGTGACAAGGGTCGCTTGAGATTGTGATTTCGGTCACAGATCAGGTCACTCCCCTACACCCTTGCATTTCTTGCTCTTGCCAACGCCTCGCCTCACATTGCACACTGGAGCATGAGGGTTCTGGCACGGTTTCTCGCGGCGGCCACCGACGCGGCCCACTTCCCTGCTCCTCATCTGCCGGAGGTCGCCTTTCTTGGCCGCTCCAACGTGGGCAAATCCAGCGTGATCAATTCCCTGGTCGGCCAAAAGCTGGCCCGCACCAGTTCCACGCCCGGACGCACCCGCAGCATCAACTTCTTCGAAATTCGTTGGCCGGGAAAGCCGCGGCCAGAGCTGATCTTCGCCGACCTTCCGGGCTACGGGTACGCCAAGATCGCGCGCGAAATCTCCCAGGAGTGGCCGAAGTTCATCGAGCCCTACCTCCAGGAGCGTCCCACGCTGGCCTTGTGCGTGGCCCTGATCGACGTCAACGTTCCCCCCCAGCCCGCGGATCGTCAATTGCTCGACTTCCTCAGTGCGGCAGGCCTCGAGTTCCTCCTGGTCGCAACCAAGAGCGACCGGCTGTCCAACAACCAGCTGCATAACGCGCTTCGAACCTTGACCGGGGAATATCCTGTGGCCCGGCTCGTGCCTTTCTCGGCCAAGACGGGCGCGGGACGCGACGAGCTGTGGAGTCACATTCGGCAGGTGGCCCGGCGGAGCAGCGTGGCGGCAGCGTCTTCGGGCTCAGCTCAGAATCAGGATTAAGAAGGCCTCATCCCGCTTCCCTGCCCGTTCTTCTAATCCAGACCCATTTTTCTTCCGATAGAGACAGCAGCGTTCCCGGCACAGACTCGCCTGGTCACAGCACCGAGATGGGGGCGCTCAATTTGGCATGGATGCGGAACTGATCCGCGCAAAGGCGCAATGGAACAGGAAAACGAAGGCATCGCTTATCTGACGGCCCTGAAACAATCGATCGCTGCCGAAGCCGCGACCGCGGCTGCACCGGCGCATGAGGCAAGCGCGGGCACGGCCGCCCCCGCGGCCAACGGCAATGTGCAGGAACACTTCCAGGGGGCGGAAAAGCGCCGCAGCCCGCGCTACAAGTGTGAGGGCAGCGCCCGCATCTGCGAAGAAGGCTGTGAGGTCCCAACCTGGGTCACCTTCACCGACATCAGCCTGCACGGCTGCTACGTGGAAGCGCAGGCCACCTATCCGGTAGGCACGGCGTTGCAGTTGAGGCTGGAAGCCAAAGACATCAAAGTCGAAACCCAGGGCAAGGTGCGGGTGAATTATCCCTACCTCGGCATGGGCATCGCGTTCATCGACATGTCGGAGGAAAACAAAACGCGCCTGAAAGAAATGCTGGGTTCGATCTCGCGCCACTCCATCATCATGGGCCCCGGCATCGCCTCGGCACTCCCCGCGCGCGAGATCATGGCTGAGGCGCCCATCGTTTCTGACCCAATTGCTGCCATCAAGGCTCTGATGGCGTTCTTCGAAGACCGCCAGATGCTCATGCGGGAAGACTTTCTGCGCATCGTCAAGCAAAGCCAGGCCGCTCCCGAGAAGAAGTGAGCGGCGCGATGCGAGAGGCCGCCGGTCAGCGAAAGTTCCGTCGTCGCCTTTCGGGAGCCTTCGGGGCTGAGTCTTCACCCCTTCGTCGATAAATGCCGCCAACCCATACTTCGCTTCCACATGACTTCGCTTCCCGCATGGAGCTGGCTGCATTCGCTATGATGAACGGAGCATGGCTCTCTACCTCATCACAGGGATTGCAGGATTCATTGGATCGTCGCTGGCCCGGGCGCTGCTGGCGCGCGGCGAGCAGGTTCGGGGCGTGGACAACTTCGCTACCGGCAAACGCGGCAATCTGGAAGAAATTCTCCCTCAAATCGACCTCCGCGAGGCCGACATTGCCGATCTCGGCGCCATGCACCAAGCCTGCGCCGGAGTCGATTTTGTCCTCCATGAAGCGGCGATTCCTTCCGTGCCCAAGTCCGTGCTCGATCCGCTGGGCAGCAACCGGGCCAATGTCGACGGCACCGTGAATGTGTTGGTTGCGGCGCGCGACGCCAAAGTGAAGCGCGTGGTCTATGCCGCGTCGTCGTCTGCTTACGGTGATACTCCCACGCTGCCCAAACACGAAGCCATGAAGCCCGATCCGATCTCGCCTTATGCCGTAGCGAAACTGGCGGGCGAGCACTACATGATCTCGTTCTATCGCTGCTATGGGCTCGAGACCGTGTGCCTGCGCTATTTCAATGTCTTCGGCCCACGGCAGGATCCGTCGTCGCCGTACTCGGGCGTGCTGGCCAAGTTCATCACGCTGATGCTGCGCGGTGAAGCGCCGACCATCTTCGGCGACGGAGAGCAGAGCCGCGACTTCACCTACATCAACAACGCAGTCGAGGCGAATCTGCTGGCGTGTGCGGCGCCCGCCAGTCAAGCCGCAGGACAGATGTTCAACGTCGCCACCGGCCGCCGAGTCACGCTGAACCAAACCTTCGACCTTTTGCAGGGCCTGACTTCATTTTCTGGAAAACCGAACTATAGTCCGGAGCGCGGCGGCGACATCAAGCATTCCCTGGCCGACATCTCGAAAGCCGCGTCCGGCCTCGGCTACAAACCCAGGATAGATTTCGAGGAAGGCTTGCGGCGCACGGTGGAGTGGTATCGGGGAAGGTGATCGCGCCTGCGCGATTGTCGCTTCGTGGTGAGTGTAATCGAGATGTTACGCCAACAATCGGCGCAATCCGTCACGAAGTTCCTCGACAGAAGTGTCCGGCTGCAAGCCGAGAAGCTCTTCGGCGGTATCCTCGTCGCCTTTCCACCACTCTTCTGATTCGAGATGCTTCAACAAAAGTTCTACTCCAAGAGGATCGTTACGCAGAGCCAAGCCCCAAATCGCTTCGCGCCGTGCTTCTTCGTACGAATCATCCAGACGCCTGCGAAACGCGGCGCGGATTTCCGGTGAGTCGATAAAGCGCCGCACGCCACCTTCAATCACGTCGACATTTCCAAGCGCAAATGTCGCCCAGTCGCGAACGATTTCATTCTTGTCCTCCATGAGCGCAGTGAGAATGTTTACCCCTTCGGGATGTTTCCTAAGCTCAATGCAATTAGCGACCGCGTGCCTTACATCCGCGTCAGGATGACTTCTTAGGTCTATAAGAGTTGCCACCGCCCTTTCAGTGCCCAAATGCGATAAGGCCCAAGCTGCGCAGCGCACTATCTCCTCATCTGACTCACGAATATGTTCAATCGCAATTGACACGCACTCGGCCATGAACGGGCGTTCCCCGTCTGACTTGCCAGCATCGAGCTGCGCTAAAACGCTGAGGCCCCTCGCCCGTGCTTTCGCGTCCTCCGAGCCACAGTAGAGCTTAGCCACTTCAAACACTCCCGCCCCTCCCCGCAGTCGGAGGACGCTTACGGCTTCCCAAGGAGCATCGTCGTCATATTCCCCTTCAAGAGTTGCAGCAAAAAGTTCTTCTGTACTCTTGCGCTCAAGGTTTGCCTGCGTACCGGCACCCTCGTCCGCAGTTGTGGTCCTCTCTGTTGTTTCTTCCGAAGACATAATGGCGCATCCTCCCAGCGCTGGCAAAATCGGATACGCCGCTTGTGCGCCCAGCGCTTTGAGTCTGCCCAATGATAACTGTTGTAGTCAGGCGATAACACTCACAACCCCCTGAACGCCTGATCTCGCGCCAGTGAGCCCATAAACTCTCGCATCCCCCCGTCATTACGTTGGTTATCTGTGTCGGGCTTCGCGACGTAACTACAGTGTGAGCATGACACTTTCCTCGATGGTGGTCTCGCGCGACTGGCAGGAAGTCAGCGTTCTGGAGTGCATCCTCGGAAGTCTTCATATGGACGTGGCAGTGGAAAACGAGCCGCAGAAAGCCCTGACCCGCATGAGCCGATCGAAGATCGACGCCCTGATCGTGGATTGCGATCTGAACGGCAGCTCGCAATTTCTGCACGAACTGCAGCGGGTGGAGAAGCACGCCAACACGGTGCCGCTGGTCATCATGGGGGCGGCGAGTTCCACGCCAGACCTCGAGGCAAGCGGCGCGCTGTTCGCGTTTGAGAAGCCGATCTCGGTGGAGCAGGCCGTGCGCACGCTGTCGGCGGCGCGCAACATGATTCTCGACGGGCGTCTGCGCTACCATCGTGCCGGCCTCAAGGTTCCGGTCTCGCTGAAAGGCAAAGGCGCCAGGCCCGCCGAAGCCCACCTGGTCAACGTGAGCCAGGGCGGCATGCAACTTCACACCGACGAATCTGTGGATGGCACCAAGCCGCTGCAGATCTCGTGCGAGCTACCCGGGGCAAATTGGGCGCTGAAGGCACAAGCAGAGATTGTGTGGCAGGACAAGCTGGGAAATATCGGTATCCGCTTCGTAAGACTCGCTCCACCCCGCCAGCGCACGCTGCGGCTCTGGCTGGCCCAGCAGTACTTTGCCAGCTGAAAGCAAGCGCTACACGCGCTCGATCACGATTGCGTCTCCGCGAAAACAATCCTCGGCGGCGCAAGGTGGCTCTGGCTTTTGACTTTGCCGACAGCACCATAATTGTGGGTGCCCCGTCCTTGCGCTCTTTGCAAGGGCGGGAATCACGAATGCTTGCAGCGAGTATTTTTTTGGGGCGCTGGCATCGGCTTACGCGACCGAGTGGCGAAACGAAATCTCCGTCCAGCCCACATTCATGCGCACCGGCCCAGCTTCGCCAAGCAGATAGAAACGATAGCTGCTCCAACGCCATTGCTCCGGCGACTCTACGAGTCGGCGTTTGACCGGATTCCGGTGCATGTACCTCAGCTTCTCCACGCGCTTTTGGTGGTCCAGACGTTGAAGTCGTAGAAGCGTGCTTGCCAGAACGCCCTCGGCAGAGAGTGCCCGCCAAAGAGGCTGGCTTGTCGTGAGTCCTTCCGCTTGCGTTTGGGCAGCAAAGCGCGAGCCGTGCGCTGCTTTAGAACCTGCATGATCTTCGAGGGTTTCCGATCTCTGGTTCGGTGATGAGCAGATGGATATGTTCCGGCATCACGACATATCCCACAACCACGAATCGGTATCGCTGGCGTACCTGTTCGAGAATCGAGAGGAAGCGGTCGCGGCTGTGGGTGCGGTTCAGAAATGGCAATCGTCGATAGCAGGAACAGGTGATAAAGTGCAAGTGATGCGCACCGTAAGTGCGATGCAGGCCGCTGGGCATGGTACATCCCATGGTACCGGCAGCAGCGATACCCGCCCTTGCAAGAAACGCAAGGACGGGGCACCCACAGTTTCGGAACGGGAAAGAAAGGACGCAGAACCCTGGGCCACCCGTCGTGTGGAGATGCAATGATCGGAGTTCTTCTAATCATTTTTGGAGCCCTGGGGATTACGGGAGCGATCTTTGCGAAGGATTTCTGGGCAGCAGACGTAATTGCCCTGCATGAGTTCAAGCGGAAGCTTCCGACTTGGCTAGGGCGACTTGTGTGCGTCGTGGCGGGTATCGGTCTCATCGCCGTCGGATTCAAGATGCTTAGATGAAGGGTGTGTTGATCGGCGCTATCGTCGACGTAGCAACATCTTCTCTTCTAGGTGTCCCGCTCGCCATCTACGCGATGTCTAAGCTCGATCTTACGCACATGCCCAAAGAGCAAATAGGATTCACGATAACGGTGGCGATTCACGGGAGCGTATCGCTCCGCGTAGCGGAGTTGCTGGCGGGGTGGCCCAGGCTTTGGATCTCGCTGGCATGAACAACTCGGAGTGGGTGGCCCATCCTTGCGCGTTCGATGCGCAAGGGTGGGAACCAGGAACGCGTACGCAACAGGGTTTAGACGAGATAAAAGAGTTGTGTCGGCAGCATCGTACCCGCCCCTTCGACAAGCTCAGGGCAGGCTCTTGCCAAGAACGCAAGGACGGGGCACGCTCGCATAGATGGCGCAAACAAGAATCCGCCGTCAAGGGCGGGCCCACCCGCCGACCGGACCCGCTCGATCACCATTGAGTCTCAGCGAAAAGAGTCTCAGCGAAAGCGATCTTCGGCGGCGCGCTCGCTAGCCTCGATTTCCGAATCCGCCAGACGAGCCAGCCGGGCGCCCGGGCTTGCTCCCACGAACAACTTGAAGAATCCCCAGTAGAGCATCGCTACGGCGACAGCAGCCCCGCTGGTCATGGCGAAGGGCCACTTCGGCATTTCCCGCGTCACGGAGAGGAAGACCAGGGCGAACAACAGGAGCGCGGCCACAACCACGAGCGTGTTGACCGTCCAGGCCAGGCCGCGGCCGGACAGGGGCTCCGACAGCCAGTCGAGATCATCGGGCGCAGCCGGAGCCGCTTCAGTCAGAGCCGGTTCGGCCAGAGCAGCTGCAGCCAGAGCAGCTTCAGCGAGAGTTTCAGCCAGACTGGCGACGGCAGGCATGGGTTGCTGCGCTTCCGGGCGCACGGGCAGTTCGATCACCCGCAGCGGCGACGAGGAAATCATCAGCCCGTCGCTCTGTTCGGTCATGGGTTGGGCAGGCGCAGCGGGCGCGGACGGAGCGCTCAGCAGAGGCTCTTCACTCGCAGGATAGAGCAGCGTGCCCTCCAGCAGGCTGCCCATGATCCATTCGTCGATCTGGCGGGCCATGCGCGGGGACAGGTCAAGAAAACGGATGCCGCACTGCCCGGAAAAAGTGGACCACACGACCTCGCCGCGCGCCTCCACCCGCAGTTGGGGATAGCGCAACTCGAAACGCACGCGTATTTGCTGGCGCGGCCGAACCGCTGCCACCGCCTGCACCGCAATGCCGCTGCTCGTGAGATTGCGCACAATGCCGCCATTGGCCTGGTCGAGCGTGACATAGGTCAGGGTGCGCAGCTCGTGACGGTGGCGGGTTCGCGCCTGGCGCGCGGTGGACTGCCCGGCTTGCATGTGCGGCTACCTCACAAAGAATTGCAGGTCGGTATGAATGCGCCAGAGGTCTATTTGAGAAATTCTATTCCGACTCATCTCACGTCCTCAGTACCTGAGATGGTTCGCTCTCAAGGGAGCTCCGGCAGCCGCTTTCCGCGGCGGATCGGGATGACGAGCGTGGCTAAGACTGTGGGGCGAGCGTTTTGCGGCGGGCGAGCGGCCGACAAACGGTCTTACCAAAGGGCATGGCCGAGAGGTCATGTCTAGGTAATTGCAACTAAGGCGAAAGCCCATTAATTTAAAGATGAAGCCGACGCCCTTGGCTAGCGCCGCAGGTGTGGTCGTGGCGGCATTGATCCATGCTCGCTGCGGAAAGGCACAATTCACCAGACGGCGTAGGCTAAGTGATTAATTGACAGGGATTTGCTCCGGTCGCCACACTCGCTTGCAGTGATCCGCCCGGGGCTGGGAATGGCCACCTCTACCACGAACCCGAGCTTGACGAAGAACAGTCCGTTCAGCGGCGTAAGTGTGCCCGCGTGGCCGCGGGAAGCAGGGGGCGACCCCGGCGTTCCCACCGATCCCTCGCAAGATTCGCCGGGACAAGACTCGGCCGAGCAGAAGCCTACGCGTCTGGACGCGCTTCAGGCCCTGCTGGCGTTCGCCTCCTTGCATGAGCAGGTGCGGAAACGCAAGGCCCTGGCCGCCCGCAGCCACGGATTCGACAACCTCAAGCCCGGCGTGGAGTTCGACCCGAGCGAGCGGTTTGTTCTGGACGACGTGCTGCAACTGGTGGCGGAGCGGGCGGTGACGATCACCGGCGCCGACGGCTTGGCCATAGCGCTGGCCGAGAACGACGAGATCGTATTGCGCGCGGCTGCAGGCATGGTGCGTCCTGACCGGGGCGCTCGCATTGATCGGGATTCGGCGTTTTCCGGCGCCTGCTTCCGCCTGGCGCAGGTGGTGAACTGCGACGACACCGAAATCGATGCGCGCGTGAACCTGCAAGCCTGCCGGCGTCTGGGAGCGCGGTCCATGGTCGCGGTGCCGCTGTGCGGGCGGCGGCGCGTGATCGGTGTGCTGGAGGCGTTTTCGACGTGGCCCTTCGGCTTCAACGACAGCGATGTCCGCAATCTGACGCTGCTCGCCGAACTGGTAGTGGGAGCGCTCCGTCCGGAGGATGAAGATCGCTTTGCGCAGTCGGCGGATGTGGCCGCCAGCCGGCTGGGGGCTCCGGCAACAGCTCCGAAGGTTGCGCCCGCGGCCATCGCTTCTACGCCAACAACCTCTGCGCCCGTCGTTTCTGCGACCATCGTCTCTGCGCCCAGCGTTTCTGCGTCAGCCATTTCTGCGTCAACCATTTCTGCGCCGGCAACCTCTGCGCCAGCGGCGATCGCGAAGACGGCGGCTCCCGCCGTCGCCGTGCCTGCGAAGCCGAGTGCAGTGAGCACGGTTACAGCGTCATCCCCAGTTTCGGCGCCATCCGCCTCGATTGCGGCGGCTCCGACGATCGCCGCTGCACCGGTAATCGCAGACCGGGCGGCCATTTCAGACAGCGCTCGCGTGATCGTCGAGACGAATGAACCGGAGCTGGCTCAGTCCGCCGGACCGGCGCTTGCAGCCACGGCTGAAGCCGTCCCTGAACCGCAACTGACCTTCGGGCAAACCGCACCCGGGAGCGCCCGGCGGCTTCCCAGCCTGCAGGCGGTAATCGTCGGCGTCATTATTGCTGCAGCCTTTGCCGTCGGAGTTTTGTACAAGTGGAAAACCGCGCAGCTCGGCGACCTCGCGGCTCCGTTGCAAAAGACGGAACAGGCCGCGCCGCAGTCTTCTGCTGGCAGAGCGGCGACCGTCCCCGCTCTGACGCCAGCGCCTGGCGCAGCCGCGAACTCCGCGGCCAATGCCACTCCGAATTCAATCCCCAGCCCGGCCGAGCCTTCGACCGCCGCAGCCACGCCGCAAGAGCTCGCGAAATTTCCGCGCGTGACCGGAATCCGGCACTGGTCGTCGGCCGACTCCAGCACCGTGGTGCTCGACCTTGAAGATCAGGTGCAGTACGAAGAACACCAGATCGCCAATCCGGACCGTTATTACTACGACCTGCGCGATACGCAACTGGCTCCCGAGCTGGCCGGCAAATCGATTGAAGTGGGCGATGCCTTCCTGAGCCGCATCCGTCTCGCTCAACCTGTGCCCGGCATGACCCGGGTTGTGCTGGAGACGAAAGCCGGCGCCGGCGTAGCTCACCCACGCGTAAGTCTGGAGCCGAGCCCCTACCGGCTGGTCATTGAAGTGCGCAAGCCGGGCAGCGAGCCGCACGGCGCGGTGAACCTGTTCCCCAACCCTGAGGCGGAGAAGAACCGGCTGGCCATCGTGATTCCGCCGCCGACGAGAGAAGATTTGCAGCTGCGGGCGCGGGTGCCCAGGCTGCGCATTGCGGTCGACGCCGGCCATGGTGGATGGGACCTGGGCACGGTGGGCCGGCGCGGGCTGCTCGAAAAAGATCTGGTGCTTGAGATTACCGAGCGGCTGGGCAAGCTGCTCGAAAGCCGTCTGGGCTGGGACGTGGTCTACACGCGCTCTGACGACAACTACATTCCGCTCGACGAGCGCGCCGAGATTGCCAACCAGGCGCAGGCCGATCTGTTCGTCTCCGTGCACGCCAACTACAGCGACCTGCCATCGGCGCGGGGAGTGGAGACCTACTACACCAATTCATTTTCAGCCGCGCCGAAAGAGGCTGACGCGCGCATCGCTTCTTCGAGCGCGAAGGCAGTCGCGCCGACGCTGACACCCGCCGATCTGCACGAGCGCATTGAGCAGTCGCGGCGGCTGGCGGCCAGCGTGCAGCGCGCTTTATACGGAACGTTGTCGGCGGAGAATTCCGGGCTGCGCGACCGCGGCATCAAAGAAGCTGGATTCGTGGTGCTGACCGAAAGCGCCATGCCGGGGATTCTGGCGGAGGTATCGTTCGTCTCCAGTCCCACCGACGAGCAGAAGCTGCGCTCGTACGGCTACCGCGAGCAGATCGCCGAGGCGCTGTACAAGGGCATTGCGCGGTACGCGGCGGCCTCCAAGGGCGTGAAAGTCGCTAGCGCGGGGAGATAGTTGCGAGCCGCGCGTCCCGGCTTTGGGCAAGACCGGGAAGGGCACGAGTTTCACTCGTGCCGATTCAGCGCCTTCTAAACAGACCCGGCTTTAGCCGCTGAGGGCCGCGGGCCTACTTGCGATTGTGAATCTCTTCGCGATCAAAACGCCAGCCTCGCAAGTCCCCTTGTCCTGATAGTCGCTCGAACTCCGCAATGTTCGGCTCGGACTCGTCCGCAGTTGTCGATTGCAGTAGTCGGTCGCTAGATGATTGAAACTCGGATCGAACTTTGTCTTCGCTTCCCATGCGATTCCTCGACGGCATCCCTCAGCGGCTAAAGCCTGTTTCATGATGTTAGCTCAAGTCGGCACGAGTTAAACTCGTGCCCTTCCCGGTTCTTTCCCGGACAGCCGAGGGCGGCTGTTCCTACATCCCGTCAAAATCAAACTCCCCACGCCTTCGACTGCGCTCAGGGCAGGCTCTTCGGGGCTGGGCTGGCCGTCCAATCGCGCTGTCATCCTGAGCGAAGCGAAGGACCTGTGTACTCGCTGGCAGCACGAACACTCCCGGCGAGTGCACAGGTCCTTCGTCGGGCAAAGAACGCCTCCTCAGGATGACAGGCCGGTTTGAGTTGCGGATCAATTGGACGCTGGCACGCCACCGTACTTCTGCAGCCACTTCAGCTCTTCCCGCACTTTGATCTTGCCGTGCCAGGGATTTTTGCCCAGGCCGTGGCCTTCGCCGGGGAAGACTAGCAGCCTGTTGGGAATGCCGAGCGAGTAGAGAGCGTGCTCTAACAGATAGTCTTCGAGCACGGCTACTCGGATGTCGTCGGCGCCGGCGACCATGTGGGTGGGCGTGCGAACCTTGTCGATCTGGAAGATGGCAGCTTCGTCGTGATAGCGCTGCTGGGCTTCCCAGGGGCGTCCGCCGAGGAAGTAGGCGTCGTCGATAGTGGTGTCGTCGTTGCCCCAGTTGCCGACGTGCTCGACCGCGCCCGCGCCGGTGACGGCGGCCTTGAAGCGCGTGGTCTGGGTGATGAGCCAGTTGGTCATGTATCCGCCGTAGCTGTAGCCGCCGACGGTGAGGTGGTCGGGGTCGGCGATGCCGTCTTTCACCAGCGCGTCGACGCCTTCGAGAATGTCTTTGCCGGGACGGGAGACGATCTGGGGCACGATCTCCGTGAGGAACTTGTCGCCGTATCCGGTCGAACCTCGGTAGTTGGGGCGGAAGACGAGCCATCCGTTAGTGGCGGCGAGAGCGGACCAGTCGTACCAGTCGGTGCTGAAGCTGTTGCCGTCGGCGTCGGTGGGGCCTCCGTGAACGAAGGTGAACATGGGCAGGTGCTTCTGCTCGAACTTGCCGGGAGGATAGATCAGCATGCCTTCGACGGTGGTGCCGTCGTCGGCCTTCCACTGGTAGGGCTTGCCCTGGGGAAGGTCGCTGTCGGCAATGCGCCGGTTGAATGCTGTGATGGGACGAGCCTGATCGAGTTTGTCGGCGCTGTCGGCGAGATAGATTTCTTCGGGCTTGCCCAGCGCGGAGTATGCGAAGGCTATCCGAGGGGAATGCTGAGCGATAGAAAGCTGGGAGTGCGTGCCCGCCCAGTTGCTGAGTTTGTGCAGGGATCCTGCGGGCTTGGCGACGGAATATATCTGGACTTCAGTACCGAGGCGCGCAGAGGCCACGATTGTAGCCCCGGACGCATTCGTCCGGGGATCGCTCGCTCCGCTCGCTGGGCGGACGAATGCGTCCGCCCCTACGACGGCGTAGTGTTCGACGGGGCCGATGAAATCCGGGCTCCATTGCTCGATCTTGCCTGTCTCGGTATCGACCCAGTAGAGATGCGGCTGCAGATCGCGGTAGGGGCCGGAGACGTCGCCCTCTTCGACTATGAAGAAGATGTGGCGGCTGTCGTTGGCCCAATGCAGATGGCCTTCGGCGGCGGAGTTGTTGGTGATGCGGTGAGGCGTGATTAGCGCGGGCTTGCTCTCGCTGCTGGCTTTCGCGGGCATGAGTGCCCGCGCCACATCTAGCGTATAGATTTCTACGTCGTCGGGTTTTTCGGCACGCTGGTTGATGGCGTTGCTGACGAAGGCCAGCTTGGCGCCATCCGGCGAGACGACCATGCGGTCAACGCGCAAGGGTGTGGTTGCGATGGGACGCGTGCCTGGGGTCAGATCAGGTTCGGGTTCGGGCTCCCCTTCTTTCCTTACGACCTTGGTTGGGGCGGCGGAGTGGCGGGCGAGCGCGGTCGCCAGATCGAGAACGAAAATCGTGTCGCCGCGCTCGGCGGTGCGGTACTGCACCACGTCTTTCCAGTTCTCGCGGTATTCGTCTTTCTGCGCTTTGCTCCAGGGCTGGCGGGTGGCGAAGTAAATGGTCTGCGAATCCGCCGACCAGGCAAAGTCGTGCACGCTTTCTTCTCCCTGCGTGACGGCGAAGGCTTCGCCGCCGCTGGGCGAGATCAGGTAGATCTGGCTGTATTCGTCTTTGGAGTCCGAGTCAGCGTCAGAGTCGGAATCTTCGCCTTTTTCTGACGACGACTTGCGCTCGGAGAGGAAGGCGATCCAGCGCCCGTCGGGCGACCATTTGGGCTCGGAGTCGTGGCCGGATTGGGTCAATTGAATGAGCGAGCCGCCTTTGGCGTCGTCATTCTTGCCGGCATCACTCTGGCCAGCGACGCGATAGAGCCACAGGTCGGTGCGGAAGATCTGCTGATCCCAGTCGGCGCGGTCGGCGCCGATGACTACCGCACTGCCGTCGGGCGACAGTTCTAGCGCGGAGAAGCTGACGGAATTGAAGGCGTCGTCGAGGGTCAGCTTGGGCTTGCTTTGGGCCCGGAGGTTTTGGGAAAGCGCAACCAGCGCACAGCTCACCGCAAATATGACCGCGAGTGCAGTTTTGTGGATTCGCATAGGGGGTTCCCGGCGGGAAGAAGGGTTATACAACGGCAGATTCGCCGGAAGCAAGTTGTGACTCGGAGTTCCAGGACTGGTTCGTCGATTGTCGCCACAGCGTCCACAACAGCGCGGCCAAGGCGAGGACGGAAAGCTGAATGCGAGTCCATTGCGCCAGGGGACCGAACAGAGGCAGGACGAAGGCGAGATACAGCAGGACGCGCAGCGCGCTGGATGCGGGATGGAACGCGCGGGTGATGGTCCAATCTGCGAGGAGCAGGAAGACAGGCGCTAGAACCAGCAGATCGTAGACAAAAAGATGCGGGTTAACCAGCACCGCGGCCAGAGTCAGTGCAGAGAAGCGCAAAGCCAGCGGAGAAGAGGATCTCCAGATCGCGGCCGCCCACCAGGCCGCAACCAGCGAACACAGAATGTGGATCGTGAGCGCTGCCGGAGGCCAAGGGAGCAGCAGCGACCAGAACGAGCGCAGGGAGTGCATCTGCATGTGGGCGATGCCGGGCTCGGCGGTTTCAATCCAGCGCGGGAAGTGAAGGAGCGTGTCGACGTAGGCGCGCATGACCGCGGAGCCGAAGTAGATCCACGCGAACGCCAATTGGGCCGATGCAGAGGCGATCAGCCCGGCCAATGGCTTCCAGGCACGGGAAAGTAGCAGGATCAACGGAATCGCTACCAGAAACTGCGGCTTGAAAATGAGAAAGCCCAACGCGATTCCGGCCAACCCTGGCCGTCCGGCGTGAAATGCCAGGAATGCAGCCGTGAAGCAGGCGAGCACGATCGCAGAATTCTGACCGCGCACGAAGAAATGAAAGACCGGAGGAAAGGCCAACGCGGCCAGCGCGATCATTCCGGCGTGCGCACGGAGTGCGGGGCAGCATCTCCAAATGGCGTAGATGCAGGCCGCGAACAGGATCATGCTGAGCGCCACCCAGATTCGCGCCGCAGCGGCGAATGAGAACCTGGTCAACGGCACGAAGAACAGCGCAACCTGCGGACCGTAGAGGTTGGGCAGGCGCGAAAGCATCGAGCGCGAAGAACTTGCCTGTCCGATGATCGACTTCATCGCAGCCACGGCGGCTTGCTGATTGTAGAGAGCATCCGTGCGGCCTTGTGCGACTTGTTCGGCTGAGACGTAGAGCGGCAGGAAATCCTGGAATTTGATGTTGCCGGCGCGGTCGAAGAAACCCGGCGCGGAGAAATCGATGACGCAGGCGCCCCACAGGCAGAGTGCAAGAATGATCGCGTGCGCGCGCAGGCGGCGAGGGTTGAGCCAAGCCGCAGCCGCAGCCAGCGACGTGAATATTTTCGGCGGCTTCGAGGCGCTCACAGAATTCGCGGTCACGGAGAGAGCTCGGCGTTCTTGAGCGCGTCGTCGATGGTCTGCCCGGAGTGCAACGTGCTCTGCACGACGCGCCAGCCGTCATCGAAGTCGCGAAAGCCGACAGTGGATCTGTAGTGGAGGTCGCCGGAGTAGAGAGCGGCGCCCACTTCGTTCAGGGGGACCCATTTCCAAGTGAAGTCGACGTCGGCGAAGTTGCCTTGCTTGCTGACCCCGATGATCTCCAGCAGTTCCCGGCGGGCGACGGGAATGGCGAACGATGGTTTGCTGGCCTCTTCGGCGGGAATCAATGCGCGAACCGTTTCCACGCCGGAAGGAGTCAGCATTAGATCCCAACAAGGAGGCGGCGTCAGGCCCTGCGAGCAAGGCGAGACGGTGGCGGAGATCCAACCATGATGTTGCAGAACTAAATACTCGGGAGAGGCGTATTCGCGATTGGAAAGAATTCCCGTCTGCAGCACGAATTGCTGTCGCGTTTTGAAGGCATCGGTGGCGGAGATCAGGTCGAAGGCGAGGCGGCGGGTGAGGAAGTCGCGCGGAGAGCAGGAGGTGAGCAGAAGAGTGAGCGTCAACGTGAGGATCGTTTTCTTGCGCATGAGCAAAGCAATTCAGGGGCGGCCGCACAGTCCCACCCTAGCCGCAAAGAGCGCGGCTAGAGTGGGGCACCCTCTTGTTGAATTCCACAAGCCGGGCTTTGCCCGGCGGACAGCCCCTTCGACTTCGCTCAGGGCAGGCGAGGGCGGCTGTCCCTCCATGGTCCATGGTTCAACGACCAGTGATTGTAAATAAACGGGAGCGCCAGGTCGTCGAATTTTTGTGCGGCAGGAAAGGGCGGGAGGTGATCTGGCCGTCGAACCTTGCCGGCCAGCGGCCGGGAATCGCGTGAGAGCAGCGCGGGCAGCGGCCTTCGGGCGTCAAGCGGTAGTCTTCGATCAAGTAGCCATAGCGCTGGATCAGCATTTCGCCGCATTGCGGACAGAGCGTATTCTCTCTGCCTCCAACCATGCCGGGAAGGTTGCCGGCATAGATGTAGCGCAGTCCGGCTTGCTGCCCGATTTCGGCGGCACGGAGCAGATCTTCCACGTTGGTGTCGCGCTGATCTTCTCCCTGCATCTTGTAGTCGGTATGGAAGGCGGTGACGTGCCACGGGATGTCGGGAGAAATGCCGGCCAGAAATTCGGTGAGGCGGCGCAGTTCGTCCGGGGAATCGTTGAAGCCGGGGATAAGCAGGGTCACGATCTCCAGCCACAATCCCATTTGATGAATTCGCCGGATGCTGTCGAGGATGGGGCCGATGCGTCCGCCGAGCTCGTGGTAGTGGCGGTCGTCGAAACTCTTGAGATCGACCTTGTAGAGATCGAGCCAGGGCCGCAGAAAGTCGAGGACCTGCGGCGTGGCGTTGCCGTTGGAGACGAATCCGGTGAGCAGACCTGCAGCTTTGGCTTCTTTGAAGACGGCAACGGCCCATTCGCTGGTGATCAGGGGTTCGTTGTAGGTGCTAACCAACACCCGAGCGCCCTGCTCGAGGGCTTCGCGCACCAGCCGCTCCGGTGAGACTTCGAGCGGCGGCGAAACGGCTTCAGGATCGCGCAGCGCCTGCGAGGTCACCCAGTTCTGACAATAGGCGCAATGCAGATCGCAGCCCAGCATGCCGAAGCTGTACGCGAGCGCACCAGGGTGCGCGTGGAAAAACGGCTTCTTCTCGATGGGATCGCACTGCATTCCGGCGGTGTATCCCCACGGAACGTAGAGTTTCCCGCCGCGATTGAAGCGGACTCTGCAGACGCCGGGCTGGCCTTCGGGAATGGGACAACAATGGCCGCAGGAGAAGCAGCGCACGCGATGGTTTTCGAGGGGTTGATACAGAGACGCGTCAGCCTCACGGACTCGCTGATCGAGGATGTCGCGGAGGGTGAGCACGACGCGCGCCTCTGAAACTATTGTAGCGCCGGAGGTGAGAAGTCAGATGTCAGATGTCGGAAATCAAACGTTGGAAATCAGTGGCCGGGACTCGGCTTCGCCGTGGGCTCATGCTGCTGCAGCCAACGGCTGGCATCGAGTTCGATCGAGGTGGCCTGTTCCCGGGTCAGGCGCGCGGCGATGCTGGGCGCCAGAACCTTGCTGGTTTCATCGCCGCTGGCTCGCGCCAGAACCATCCAGAAGTAGGCGCGGTTCAGGTCCTGAGCGATGGTCTTGCCGCGGAAGTAGAGGGCTCCGAGTTTGGACTGGGCGGCGATGTTGCCCTGCTCGGCCGACAGGGTAAGCCAGCGCACTGCCTCTTGTTCGTTGAGCTTCACGCCATCGCCGGTGGCATATCGAAGGCCGACGATGTTCTGGGCGTTGGAATCGCCGCTGTGGGCCATCTGCAAAAGTTGATCGAAGCTCGCGGTCTCGACGCTTGGACCCGAGAGGACGGCAGGACTATCTGACTTTGGAGCCTGAGAAGAGGCCAGCACCGTGGGAAGCTGGCCGCGCTCCCGGTGCAGGACTTTGTTCTGAAGCCAGGGGACGATGTAGTAGCCGGAATGGTATCCGAGCGCCAGGAAGATGGTGGCGGCGGTGCATATGAGAAGGATCAGATGAGAACGCGGCAGGGTAATCCCGCCGGACGAACTGTCGTCATCGTCCTTGGCGTGGGGATCTTTTTTTTCTTTGGGATCCTCGACAGCGGCGAACAGAACACTGCCCGGGCTGGCGCGGAACGGAGCCGGAGGGGGAGCGGGCTCACCGGGCAAGGGCAGATTCTCGGCCCGGGCGGCGCGGTTGACGGCGGCCAGCACGGTGTCGGCGAGGCGCTGCAGCACGGTGCTGTCGTCCTCGGTGAAAGCGTTCGTGTGCGGCGAGAAGGCTTCGAGAATGCCGATCGACTTATCTCCCACGCGCACGGGCGCGGCCAGAATGGAGCGAATGCCGAGCGCGCGACAACTGTCGCGATCCACGCGTGAGTCGAGATCGGTATCGTCGCAGCGCAGCAGTCGTCCGGACTTGACGCATTCGCCGGAAAAACCGGAGCCCACCTGCAAGCGCGTGCCGACGGGAGGAGCATCGCTGCCGGAACTGGCGCGGCAGATCATGAAGTCGGGAACCGAATCGGAAAGAGCGATCGCAGCGCCCGAGGCGCGCACCAGAGTTTGCGCGCGGGCCGCAGTCAGGCGCAGAGCCGCGGCGAGATCAGAGCCGAGCGCTTCCACTTCCCTCTGCACCGCGGTCAGCGCCGCCAAAGTGTCGGTGTACCCGGGCTGCGGAGGTACCGGCTCTGGGGTGACGGGCGCCGTGGTAACGGGCGCCGCAATGGCCGGCGCCGTAGGCGGAGCGAGCGCAGCCTCACCGGCTTCAGCCAGGCCCGACATGGCATTCAGGAACAGCCACTCGCGCAGGCGCAGCATCGAGACCGGAGCCAAACCCGAAAAACGAAGACCAGTGCGGCCCGTGGCGTGCGTCCACACCACGTGTCCTGTGGTGTAGATATGCTCGGAACTTTCTGCCAGGTCCAGACACAGATTCAGGCGCCGGCCGACATCGAGGGGCTCATGCGATTGGATGGAAACTCCATCCTCACTGATGTCGACGATTTCGTGCAGATCAAGCATCGCGCTTCGCGACTCGCCGGTAAAGGTGGCGTAGGCAGGCGTTTGCACCCGGTGCCGCACGCGCCGGCGGCGATTGGGTATGGAAGACATCACTGAAGAGGTCGTACCTGCCATAAGGACGGGAGCCGACTGTTGCCCTACATATTAGCGCGGGTTAGCCGAAAAGTATCGGAGAAGTCGAGTTAGAGTCGAAATTCTCTGGTGAATGGTCACAACCTAGGCTCCATTGTTCGCCGCCAGGAATCAGGTAAACACCTGAGACGGCTCGGCTAGCAACCCCAAAGGCACGAGCACGCGTCTTATCCACCACCCTGCGGAGTAAGGTCCAGTGCCACAAACCAAGGACTCTCAATGAACCGAATACTGCATGCCTATGCCGCAACTGCGCTTCTGGCGCTGATTCTGGCCGTTCCCAGCCGGATGATGGCCGCGCTGGGAGGAAACGCCGCTTCCGTGCAGGCCGACCAGATTCAGCTGCAAGCCAGTCTGCGAACCGTCGCCGCCGAGGGCTACACCGTACACGAACTGCACGCAGCCACCGGGATGGTGATCCGGGAATTTGTCTCGCCCTCGGGAGTGGTGTTCGGAGTGGCGTTCGACGGACCATGGTTCCCCGATATGCACCAACTGCTGAGCTCCCACTTCGAGCAATTCCAGCAAGCGATGGCGCAAAGCAGCAACCGCGGCGGGCGCAGGCCGATCGAGGTTACGCTGCCGGGATTGGTGGTACGCGTCGCCGGACATCCGCGTCACTATGCGGGGCAAGCTTATGTGCCCGACATGTTGCCGCAAGGAATGAAAGCCGAGGAAATCCGATGAACGACGTTCGCCCCAGTGATCTTCGACTGAGTGATCTTCGATTGAGTGATCTTGGGCTGAGTAATCTGCGCGGCTGGTATGCGCTGATGGTAGCGACTGGCCTTGTGCTGGTAACGGGATGCGGCGGCGGGGGATCAAAACCGAACGTGATCACGACCTCCGGGCCGAACGTGGCCGCCATCTCGGTGAACCGCGGCCCCACCGGGAACGATGTGAACGAAGCGTTTGTCAGCGTGACGATTTGCGTTCCCAACACCTCGACGTGCCAGACGATTCCGGACGTGATCGTCGATACAGGCTCGGCGGGATTGAGGCTCACGGCGCCGTTGACCATTTCACTGCCGCAACAAATGGGATCGAATAGCCACCCGGTTGCGGAATGTCTTCCCTTTCTGAGCGGATTTTCCTGGGGCCCGGTGCAGACTGCGGACATCAAGATTGCGAGTGAGACCGCCAGCGCCGTTCCCGTTCAAGTGATGAGCGACGCCGCATTTCCTGTACCGGGCGCATGCTCGAACATGGGGCTGCAACCGATCGATACCGTGGCGGCTCTGGGCGCGAACGGGCTGCTGGGAGTAGGCCTCGCTAACCAGGATTGCGGACCGGCGTGCGCGCCGGGCACGACTTCCAATCCGAACCTCTACTATGAATGTCCCACGACCGGCTGTGTGGCAACCACCGAAGCCCTGGCCCAGCAGGTGGCGAATCCGGTAGCCACGTTTGCCAGCGACAACAACGGCGTCGTCATCGAACTGCCCGCGGTCAACGGTGGGGAGGCAACGGTCAACGGATCGCTCGTGTTCGGGATCGGTACTCAGTCCAACAATAGCCTGGGTAGCGCAAAGGTCTACACGGTGGACGAATTTGGCAACTTCACCACGACGTTCAAAGGACAAACTTATTCGAGCAGTTTTCTGGACAGCGGTTCCAACGGATTTTTCTTTCTCAACAGCAATACCAGCGGCATCTCCGATTGCACCGATAGCGGGTTCTATTGTCCACAGAGCCCGCAGAGTCTCTCCGCAACCAACCAAGGCGCCAACGGCGCGAGCGGGAGCATCAAGTTCAGCATCGCGAACGCCGACAGCCTGTTCTCCAGCGGGAACGACTCCGCTTTTGGCGATCTGGGAGGACCGGGGTTGAACTCATTTGACTGGGGCTTGCCGTTTTTCTATGGCCGGAACGTGTTCACGGTCATTGAAGGGAAATCCACTCCGGGTGGAACCGGACCGTTCTGGGCGTACTGACGCCCTCTCCAAAGCTACCGTGATTCGTTGAGCTGATCAGCCCGCTCGGCGCGCGCAATTGGCGCGTTGCAGGCTCGAGATGCGCGAAATTGCTGCCACCATCGTGCTGGAAAGAAACTGCATGGTGGCGACGTCGCGCTCGTCGAAGGCGCCGGGGCTGGAAGACAGAACTTCGAAAACGCCCAGCGTGCGCCGGAAGTGACGCAGGGGCGATACCAGGATGGAGCGGACACCCAGGCGCCGGCAGCTGGCGAGATCGACACGGGGATTGCGCTCGGCGTCCTGGCAAAGCATGATCTCGCCCGAGCGCACGGCTTCGGCGGAGATTCCGGCGTCGGTTTGCAGGCGCACTCCGAGGTCGGGCGCGGTGCGGCCGGCGCGGGCGCGGCACACGATTTCATCGCCGGCGCGGAGGGCAATGGCGGCGCCGGTCGCTCCCGTCAGATGCTGGGCGCGCTCGGTGATGGCGCTGATGGCAGGTTCCAGATCGAGCTCGCCGGCGTGGATTTCGATGTCTTCGGCGACCGGCATGGCGCGGAAACCGGACGCGGGATGCGCCGCATTGGCCACGCGCAACTGACTGCGCTGCGCCAGCGATGGCATGCGGGAGTGATCGAACGTGCCCAGGATGGCAGGATCGGGCACGGTGCGCAAAAGATCGCGGACCAGGCTGTCCAATTCCGAGTCGGTAATGAGGTGCGCCGTCTGCTGCTGGCCGAGCGATCCACCCAACACGCGCGAAAGACTGAGCAACGCCCGGCTCCCGCAGGCAAGACAATACGGCTTGCTATTCGTGCTGATCAGTTCACATTGAACGCAAAAGGCAGCCGACTGCAGAGGGACAAAGCTGACATCCTGGAATGCCGTGCCATACACCGTCTTGCCAAACATAAGTGCTGGGTCCTCGCTTCTTTCATGGTGCAGTCGAAAGTAAATAGCGAGAGAGAATCGAGAAAGTAGCAGTAGTGGTTCCCGGTGTGGAAAACTAATTTGGACTGGTTTCTGGCGCGTCGGATTTTTTCTCGATTGCGCACCTTGGTGCAATGCCGCACCAAACAGCTTGCGGGACAGGGGTTTGCGGCTGGGCTGTTTCCCTGCCCGAAGTATTGATTTTTGGGTCGAGAGTCGGCTATCCTCAATTCACGTTCTCGATGGACTGGGGGAAATCATGGAATGGACAGCACCAGCTTTTGAAGAGATTTGCCTGAACTGCGAAATTAACTCCTACGCCAGCGCGAAGCTGTAAGCGGAACCTTCCTCACCCGACTTTTTTCTGGCGCTGACTGCGCACGATGACTTGCGCGATGCGCTCGGCTGCGTGCCCATCCCAGAGCGGTATTCGGTTTCTGCCTGCCTCGGTTCCTGCCAACGATGTTGATTCCCTGCTCAGGATTTCGGCTGCGGCTGCGCGCAATCGCTGCAGATTCCTGCCGACCAGCTGATTCGTACCCTGCGTAATGGTGACCGGCCGTTCTGTGTTCTCGCGGACGGTCAGGCACGGTACGCCCAAAAACGTGGTTTCCTCCTGAATTCCGCCGGAATCGGTAATCACCACCGCAGCGTGGCGTTGGAGCGCCAGGAACTCCAAATAAGGCAGCGGTTCGAGCAGGCGCAGACGCGAGTTCGAAGTAAGAGCAGAGCCCAATCCATTCAGCCGCTGCCGTGTACGCGGGTGAACCGGAAAAATGATGTGGAGGCGTCCGCTCAAGTCGGCCAGCGTGGCCAGCAAGTCGCGCAGCCAGGGCAGATCGTCGACGTTGGAGGGGCGGTGCAACGTAACCAACGCGTAGGGAGATGGCTGGTCGGAGGGAAAATGGCGTTCCGCGCGCGGCAGGAGACGAATCAGCGTGTCGATCATCACGTTGCCCACGCAATGAATCTTTGCCGCGTCGATGCCTTCGAGCAGCAAGTTCTCATCGCCGTCGGCCGAAGGCGTAAACAGCAGATCGGAGATCTGATCGGTGAGCAGGCGGTTGATCTCCTCCGGCATGGTGCGGTCGCGCGAGCGCAGACCGGCCTCCACGTGGCCGACGCGCACGCCCAGCTTGGCGCAAACCAGGGCGGCAGCGACCGTGGAGTTCACGTCGCCATAGACCAGCACGAGATCGGGCTTGCGCTCGAGCAGGACCGGCTCGAGGGCCAGCATCACTCCCGCGGTTTGCTGCGCGTGGCTGCCGGAGCCGACTTCGAGATTACAGTCAGGTTGGGGAATTTCCAGTTGCTGGAAGAAGATGCCCGACATGGCATCGTCATAGTGCTGCCCCGTGTGGACCAGAGTTTGCCGAACACCATCCTGCGCCGCCAGCGCGCGCAACACCGGCGCCGCTTTCATGAAATTCGGGCGTGCGCCGACGACGTGAAGAACGTGCATGAGGTCTGCTTCTTAGGCCAAAGGCGAGATTGTATCTGGTTTGCGGAGGACGACGGCGGGCTATCCGGCTTGAGCCGTGATCAGGGCTGCGTCCTGGCTGGGCAACGCGATCACTTGCGCCGAGTGAGGGAGCGTGCGGTCCAGCGCGTCGGCGAGGACCGTGGGGAAAGCCGATGTGAGCAGGTTGATGTCGAGCTGAAGGTTGCGCGGCGAGTATCCGCGCTGCACCGTCAGCGTTCCGCGGCGGCGGTTGGCTGAGCTCAACAGGTCCAAAGCGAGGGTCCAGAGCGGGGAACTTTCCGCCGGTTTGGCCGCAGCCGGCCGATTCCAGCGGAATGAGGTTCCATTGCCGCGCGCAGAAGCCGATTCGGAGCCGCTGGCAACGAATTCGCCGGACTGCAGTTCCAGGTTCAATTCGAAGCTGTCAAAGTCATTGCTGGCAAAGGCGGCGGTGAGAATCCGGCGGACCTGATCATAGTCGCGGGCCACCTTCAATTCTTCAGTCGCGCGGCGAATGGCAAGGTTATTCACGAAGATCTGGGGCTGATCGAGCGTGCGCTGCGCGACGCGCGCCAGCTCGCCAAACTCGAGGTAGCCCAGATGTTGCACGCCAATCCAGATGCCGCACCCCAGAACGGCCAGCACCAGGCCCAGCGAACTGCCGGTCGGCCACAGCAGAAACAGGCTCAGCATCGCGAAGACAGCGGACACTCCGTAAAGCAGGATCACCACCTGGCGATGGGTCAGGCCGTGCTGCAGCAGCTTGTGGTGGATATGCTCGCGGTCGGCAGTGAAGACCGGGCGTCCGCTGATCAGGCGGCGGACGATGGAGAGCGAAGTTTCCAGAATGGGCAGGCCGAAAGAAACCACCGGGATGGCGACGGCGACGATGGTGGGCGCCTTTTGCGCTCCTTGCAGCGCCATGGCGCTGAGCAGAAAGCCGATGAAGAGGCTGCCGGAGTCGCCCAGGAAGATCGTCGCCGGATTGAAGTTGTAGCGTAAGAAGCCGAGAATCGCGCCGGCGAGAGCCAACGTCATCACCGTGACCAGCACGGGCCCGTTCAACAGCGCTACGACGAAAGCAACCAGGGTGGAGAATAAAGCCGACCCGGCGGCGAGACCGTCGAGACCGTCGATCAGATTAAAGGCGTTGGTGATCGCCAACACCCACAGGACAGTAAAAAGAAGGCCCACAAACCAGGGCAACTGGTGGGCGCCGAACAGAACCGGGATGTTGACGATGCGCAATCCGCCGGCGAACAGCAATGCGCCCGCAATGCCCTGAACGGAAAACTTGAGATACGGACCGGCGCCGCGGAGGTCATCGTAGACGCCCAGCAGGAACACGATGGACGCGGGCCCAAGAATAGTCAGCAGAGTTCGCCAGGAAAAGGGAGTGTGAGTGCGCTGGGCCCAGAACACCGCAATGACCATGGCGCAGGAAAAGGAAAGGAAAATGGCCACGCCACCCAGGCGCGGCAGAGGGTAAGCATGCAGGTGGCGTTCCTGGGAAGGCACTGCCACCCAGCCGCGGGCAGTCGCGACATCGCGCACGTAGCGTGTCAGGACAAAAGCCGACAGCAAGGCGAGACAGAATGTTGCGAGGAAAACTCCCGTCAACGATGCCACCTCGGAAAGAACATGATCCGGCCCGGAGCAGGTCCGCCGGAGACTCCGTCAAAAGTATGCAGCACCGAGCAGCGGTTAATAGTTAGTGATCAGGTTCCTAAAAAGGGCTGAGAGTGGTCAGAACTCTAGCAGTACCACAATGGAACTTGCAATCGTTTCTCGGAAGAAACCTGTGGAAAACTAATTTTTCGCCGCTGAAATCAAGGGGGCGCCATAGGTGGCGCTGTGCTAAACTGCTGCTCAAAACATTCTTCGATTGCTCTCAGGGGTCTTCCGCATGGGGTCCGCCACACCGAGTCTTAAATACCACCGATGGGCTTTGCTGCTGTTGACCGTTCTGATAGCAGGCGGCATGGCAAATGCGCAGCAGCCGGTTGGCGGCGCGGACGCTGCGCAAACCAGCACTGCTCCCTTCCCTTCGGCGGCCCAGCCTCTGGCAAAACCGGCTGACTCCCCGGGAACGAACTCGGGGGCCCAGGGCAACGCCGCCGCCTTACCCAAGGACAGCACCAACAGCGACGAATCGCTGATTAAGCTGGGGCCTGGGGACCTGATGGAAATGAATGTGTACGGCGTTCCGGAGCTGAGCACCAAGGCCCGGGTCAGCAACTCCGGCGATTTGTACCTTCCACTGATTGACTACGTTCATGTGGCAGGCCTAACCCAGGAAGAGGCGCAGAGCGTCATTGAAAAGCGATTTGAGGAAGGCGGATTCCTGCGCAACGCCCATGTCACGATTTTCGTCGACGAAGCCGGCTCGCAGGCTATCACGGTGCTGGGCGAGGTCAGCCGGCCTGGCCTTTACCCGGACCCGGTGAGCCGCAAGCTGTACGACCTGGTGGCGGAAGCGGGCGGGTTCACCGCGACCGCTTCCCGCAAAATTGCAATTCTTCGGCAAAACCAGAAGGACCCTGTCTACCTTGATCTGCCTCGCAACCTGGGCGATGATGCCAGCGCGAACGTAGAAGTGCTGCCGGGAGACACTGTAACTGTGCCGAGGGCGCCCGTCATCTACGTGGTGGGGGACGTGAGCCGGCCGAGCGGCCTGCTGGTGGACAATGGCAGGCTAACGGTGCTGCAGGCGCTGGCGTTGGCCGGTGGCCCAAACCACACAGCCAAGCTGGGAGGCGCGCGCATCATCCGCAAAACGCCTACAGGCATGACTGAGACTGTCGTAAAGCTCAAGCAAATGCTGGAGGCCAAGACGCCCGACGTTACGTTGCAAGCCGACGATATCCTGTTCATCCCGGTCAGCGGCGGACGCGTTTTGGCGGGCAGGACTTTCGAAGCTGCGATGGCGGCGGCTACCGCCGTCGGAATCTATAGCATCCATCCGTAGTCGATGGTCGCGAAGAGGTTTTCAGGCCCCTGGGTCCGCGTTAACGGCATTCGACTTCTTCAGCAGGCGTTGCAGGACCTCGATGTATTTCTCCGCCGTGCGCCCCCGGGTGTAGTACCTCAGGATGTGTTCCCTTCCCTTTTGCCCCAGCTGGATGCCTCGTTCGGGATTGGCTGTCAGTTGCCCGATGGCATCGACCAGGGCGCCGGCGTTCTCGGGTTCGATGGCCAGACCGGCGCCGGCTGCCTCGACAATCTGCCGCGCCTGTCCGTCGACGCCGATGATCACCGGGCGGGCGCAGGACATGAATTCGAGCATCTTGGTGGGGATCACCGTCTTGAAAACCTCGGTTTTCTTGAGCAGCACGAGGCAGGCGTCCGATGCCGAGATGAACGCGGGAATCCTCTCGCGCGGCTGCTGGTCAAGGAAGCAGACGTTCGTCAGCCCGCGCGCTTGGGCGAGAGCTTTGATCCGCGCTTTTTCGGCGCCTTCGCCCACGAGAAGAAAAAGCACGTTGGAATTGTGAAGCTGCAATTCGGCGGCGGCATCCAGCAGGGTTTCCAGGCCATGCGCCATGCCCATGGTGCCGACGTAACAGGCCAGGAACATGCCTTGGGCGCCGAGCTGGCGCCGCAGGGAATCATCGGCCGCCGGCGATTGAGGCGAGAACAGATCGGTTTCTACGCCGTTCTCGACAACGGCAATCTTTTCCTCGGGCACACGCCAGTGTTTGACTAGATGTTCGCGAAAGGACGGCGTAACCACGACGATGCGATCGGCACGCTCGTAGAGAAATCCGGCCACTGCGGCGAGCGCGTGATGCAATAGGGAATCTTCGTTGCCCATGCCGACCGCTGTCAGCGATTCTGGCCAGAGATCGCGCACTTCGAAGACAAAAGGGATTTGACGCGCGAAAGCCAGCCACCAACCGGCGAGCGCAACCAGGAGCTGAGGAGAAGTCGCGATGACGACATCGGGCCGTGGCAGGAAGAGGCCACGCAACCCGGCGGAGAGACAGAACGAAGCGTAATTTCGCATGCGCTCGTGCGCCTTGCGATTGGGCAGAGCCCAGAGCCAGGTGCGGAAAACATCGACTCCGTTCACTTTTTCGCGGAAGGTCAGCCGGCGCAGCCGGGCTCGCCATTCGTCGGGGACAACTCCGGTGGGATGATTCGGGAATCCTGTGAGCACGGACACGCTGTGCCCCGCCTGCGCCCAGTGGCGGGCGAGTTCGGCAGCGCGAGCGGCCGGAGCACCCATCTCGGGCGGGAAGTATTGCGATACGTAGAGGATCTTCACGCGAGCTAGAGGCTATCGTATAAAAGTCAGCAGGGGTAGGCGTCATGCGATTCGGACCGCTCTCATTGACTTGGGAGCTTAAGCCGCGCAAGATCAGGGGGGTGGAGTTGTTAGGCGAGGACACCAGGGGGAGGGTGCGATTTTCAAAGTCCTCAACAGGATTAGATCCCGAACCAAAGAGCTTCAGGGCGAGCTTCAGAGAATCTGGAAGCCGATTGGGCTGATTCTGTCGGCTGTTTCCTTTATTGGCGGCCTCAGACAGGCACACCATCGCCTGGGTCCACTCTTCTTCAGCAGCCTGCCTCTGCTTTTGACCTCACTGCTGATTCTCTACACTATTCCGAGTAGTGCGGTTCGTCTTTTGGCAAGGCGTGCTATGTCGTTCGTCGTTGACCTTGCCGTCCTCACTTTGCTCACTTACGCAATCTTAGACCTGCTTTATAAGGCGTGGATCATAGCGCCAAGTGCGGTAGTTCTAACGGTGGTTGTGTGGGTTTGGTTCTTCTATTTCATGCTCTTTGACTGGCGGTGCGGTGGGACTCCCGGAAAGCTGATCGTTGGACTCCGACTCAAGGATGCAGGAACCGGAACCTCGGGGTTCGTGCGTTGCCTCCTAAGGAGTCTAGTAACGCTGCTCGTTCCAATTACTATAGCGGGTCGTATCTCTGCGATTACCGCGTCGAAGACGGCCACGTTTGTTCTATGGTCCGTTGCACTCGCCCTCCTTGCATTCCAACCGCTTTCCATCGCGGTTTCTGGCGGGCAGTCTGTCCCTGATCTGCTACTGGGAACTAACGTACTTCCAGCGGGTGCCGGTCCGAGAGACCCCGCCCGCCTAAATCTAAAGGGTTGGCTTCTGCTCGTCTCTGCATCATTGCTCGCCGGAATAGTTCTTACGTACAGCGGTATCCCCGGCCTCGGAAGACGCTTCGCTGACATCTTCTCGCCTGATCGTCCAGGCGTGCAGACGCGTAACTCGGGCGAAATGGAAATCCGGGAGGCGGCTGCCTTGCGGATGTTGGTCCTGAAGGATATCCCTGATGCCCGGGATCTTGTTCTAGAAGATTTTCGAATCTACTCCGCTCTCGGGGACCTACCCGCCACCCCTAGGGATCTGAACTCTGATGAGCTTTCGTGCGCAAATTCGTACAGGCTGAATAAGCGTTACGCGATCGTCTACGCGAGGATTAACCCGGAAACTCCAACGTTCGTCCAAGCGCTTCTGTTTAGAGATTTGGTAAGTTTGGTGGATAAGTATTCCGATAGACCAGGCTACTTGGTTTTCGAGACCGTAAGCAGACAACATTTCGGCATTTTCGATCTTGAAAGAGTCGATGACCTCGTCTTCTGTGTGACGGAAACGAACGCACGCTCGCTGGGAGATACGGTTGGACTGAACGCGTCCATCTCTCCTCTCTATTCACTTCAATATCCTTCGCTCCTGGTCCTCGCCGACCTCAAGACTACTCTGAGTTTGAGAAGATTCCGATCTGGCCCCCTTCCTAGATCACGCTGTTTAGGGTGGGGTCTCCCCCCAAAAGCGAATTCGCGACGGTCTAGTAGTAACAGAGCTTGAATACGCTCTTGTAGCAGAGGGCGCGGGTGCGGTTGGTGCGGCTGCGGGTGTAGCGCTCCCAGCGGTCTGCGACGGCGGCGAAGGTCTGCTCTCCGGTCAAACGATGCATCACGCGCAGCTGCACGATGTGCAACTGATGATAGAAGCCGCTCGCTACCATGGGCAGGCGCGTGCCGGACTGTTCGTACAGCGACCAGAATCCCAGGTCGTAGCGATCGAGATTGTGCAGCAACGTCTGCACGGCGCGGGAGAAGAGCTCCTGCGCAGAATTGTCTTTCGTTGCCAGGAAGTAGTCGTAGACCCCCCACGTCGCCCAGATGAAGCCGTTCAAGATATGTGTAGGAGGAGAGACTATATATTCCTCGAACCACCGATCGCCGGATTCGTCGGTGAAAGCCACTCCGCCCTTGTCGATGGGCTGAAAGAAGGCGGCCAGAGCGCGCTGTGCGGCGTCGAGATAGCGACGGTCTCCCGAGTCTTTTTCGTTTTGAATCTGGTGAGCGCGCACCAACACTGAGATTCCCTGCCCTTGCGCCAGGGCGGAATACCACGGCGCCTTGAGCCGGTCGCGGTATTCCCAGTCGAAGTGATGGTTCCAGACGGCGAGTCCGTGCGCATTTTGCTCCAGGTGGGAGCGGAGCCAGTCGGCGGCCAGGAAGAACTTCGTGCGCCGAGTGGGGTCGCCACCGCGGCGGAAGAGATTGTAGTTTCCCAGGCCATATTGCGCGATGGCGATGGGGTTGTACTGCAGGCCGATCTGGCCGCGGTAGTCGAGTTGGGGAATACCGGCGGAGTCGTAGGCTCCGGGGTAGTCTGCCTTCTGGGCGAAGAGCATGTAGTACTCCCCGAGTTTGCCTGGGACCGCGTTCGGATTCTCCGTTGGGGTCTCATGCCAGAACGTGAGATGGCTTTGGCTGCCGGTGAGGTAGGCGCTGAAGATGCGTCGGTAGTAGGCGAGGCTGGGCAAGGGATTCGCGAGTGCGCGATCCATCTTACGGCAACGCTTTGCGGCAACGCTGGCGGTAGGCAGTCGGGGACACCGGTCCGGTGGGCGTGTTTTCGCGAAGTCCGAGGCTGTCGAGCTTCGCTCGACCGGACAGCCGAGGGCGGCTGTCCCTACATGGATCTTCGTCAGCCGTCGCCGAGGTTGCTGCTATGGGCCTACTGAGTAGAGAGAGGTCACCGTGTCGTCCTCTTCAACCGCGATTGTGGTTATGGCTAGATATGGCGTGGTGTTCGTGCCGTCGGGCATGAAGGCGTTGCCGTATTGGAACAGTCCCATCGGCCAGTGGTCTTTGCGCCAGGCAAGCAGGGGACGCCAGTTCTGATCGTCGTTTCCCGATCGGGCGGATCGGCTGCCGTAGATCCGGACGTGGCGATCGCGATTGACTTCGCTGGGTTCGACCATCGTCGAGAAGAAAACCTGACCCCCGACGCGGCATCCGTAGATCGAGGAACTGCTGATGGCGCTCAATTGCGTCAACGCGCCCCGACGGTCGAGACGGTGGATATGGTTCAATTCCAGCGGTGTGTCGGAGGAGAAGTAAAGCCCATCTTCGGCAGGAACGAGCGCCACGGCGCGCGCCTGCTGGTTGCCCTGGAGCACAGCTTCGACCTCGGTGAAATCGCAGGAGGCGCGCAGAATGCGGCATTCGTCACCGTAATCGCCGGTCAGCACCCAGAGGCAGTCTGCCCAGGGATCGTGGACGATGTTGTGAACGTGGCGAATCGCGCCCCTGGGAAAAGTGTAGGCAACGTTCCAGGTCTGGCCTTGGTCGGTCGAGGCGTAGATGTGAACCTCGTCGCGCGAGGCGTTGTCGAAGTACTCTCCCCAGAAGACGGTTCCGTTTGGAACGGCTGTGATGTGCAGTGGGCGTGTGCCCCGAGTGATGGTGTAAGTCGCGGCAAATTCCATTTCATTGCGGCGGAGAGTCACGATCACGCCCGCCACTGCGGCGACCAATCCGCCTGACGGCAGCACCGCGAGAGCGTGAAATCCCGCGCGAAACAGGCGCGAAGTGAGGCGATTGGTGGCCGACAACCGCGCTCGCAGCGAGGGACGAAACGTTGCCACGGAATCCCACGCCAGATCGCCCGGGGCAGCCGAGACTCGGGCGCGCACCAGCTGGTAGCCGCGGGAGGCGTAGAGAATATCGTCGGCCCAGGCCAGCGCTCGCAGGCCGGGGAAGCGAGCGGCGCGCACCAAATTCCAGCTGGGATGTTTGTCCGGCGGCTTGGAAGCGGGGAGCGTGGTCATCGGAAACGGCACGTCGTGTGCGAACGTCGCCCAGTCTACGGCAAGATGGTTACCATGCAGAAACAACTTCCGCCTGCTTTTTTGAACTCAGACGTGTCGACCAGAACCGGCGTGAGTCCTTCCTGGCGCAGAATAGCCTCCAGTTGTGGCGTCATCCCCGAGGCGATGTAGCTGCCGTTCACCACGATCCCGTTTCCCAGAAAGTTGTGCGCTTCGTCGGCACTGAGCAAGTGAATCCGCTTCCACGAACGGTGAAGCGCGGCAAGGGACTCGGTGGCAAATGCGCCCGCGAAGATCAGTGCGGCTTCGTGGTTGAGCGGGCGCAGGCAGGTGTCGAGATGGTAGCAGTAAGGGTCGACCAGCTGAAGAGCGACGACCGGGATCCCCATCCTGGACATCGCGTCGCTGAATTTCTCCACCCCGCCTGGGGTGCTGCGAAATCCATGGCCGGCAAAAATGCAAGAGGCATCGGGATGCCACAAGAGATCGCCGTGGCCTTCAAGGAACTCGTCGCCCAGATTGAGGTCGATCACCTGATAGTCCCGCTCACGGCACCAATCGACAAAGAAGGGCACCTCGCGACGGCGTGATTCGTACACCATGCGACTTGGTACGACGAACTTTCCATATCCATCCTTCGCGCCTACAAAAATCTGGTTGGCGGCGAAAACCATGTCTTCCAGTCCCTCGACTGGGTCAATAGTCTCAATGTCACAACCATTCTGTTGCAGAACGCTGCAGAGAGCGTCCCACTGCGTGCGAGCTTTCACCCGGTCCACTGGGGATTTTCGCGACATATAGGGGTTTTTCTGATCGATGACATCGAAATAATCCGGTGGACAGAGCAACACTTTGGGCATAAGCAAAGATGGTAGCTGCCGAGAGGAAGCGCTCGCAAGGCGATGACGTATAGTCGGCTCGCGCTGCCGATCAGACGGCAAGAATTGCACAGCTCCGTCGGGCAAGGGCTCCAGTTCCGTTTAAAGCCTAGGCCCGAATCAGGAAACCCGGTGGTGATCAAAGTGCACTTGATGTGGAATTCCATTGCATGCCAGCGACGATTTGGGCACAGTCGGTCTTGGTCATAAATCGAGAGAAAATATGTTGAGTCATTGCGCGAATTCCGAATGCTCGAAGCCCTTCCTCCGGCTGCGTGAGGGGAAGTTGTTCCTGGTCGAAACCGATCGGGTCACGAAGCCCGGAGAGTCGACTGCGCCGCCTTTTGTTCGCGCCCGCAAACTGCGCCGCCTGGTGGAGCAGTTCTGGCTGTGCAACGATTGTGCCGCGCAATGGACGCTGGCCTACGACCGGGATCGGGGAGTTGCGTTAGTCCCATTGCGCCGGCCGGTGGCGAGGGTTGCCGCCGCGGCTAGCGTCCGGCAAACCGGAGTGGCGTAGCTCGCAAACCGCCTAGGCGTGGCCTCCTTTTCGCCAAGCCTCCCAGTCCTCGCGCACCGCCGCCAACATCTTCTCGGTAGCCTCGTGCAGCCATTTTGCTTTCTGCTTCTGCAGATGGCGGAGGATGGGCTTACGAGCGGTCCTGGTCCCGAGATGAATATTGCCGGTTTCCCATCCCATGGCACGGAGCAGGCGGAGCTCCTCACCCTGAGCCTTCAGCGTGGCCAGTTCGATCCGGGAGCAATGAGGGCTGAGCCGGCGGACAATCCAGCGTCCGCGTAGTTGAACAAAGGGATCAGGGCAGCGAACGGCGCGGCTGATGATGGTTTGATAGAGAATCTCGGAAGGCCCCTGATGGTCCGCGGCCCAGTAGCAGGCGGACGAGACCAGGGCCTTGGCTTCGCGGGCGATGCGTCCGCCCTTCCAGTCTGCAATGGCGACGTAGCGAGCGTGGCCGAGGCTGCCGAGGCCGGCCACGCGATGCGCCAGCCGGTACCTGACGTCGCGAGACGGCATCAGGTGCTCGATTGCGTCCACGGCGCTGACTGGGACCGGCCCCTTCCAGGTCGGGAGCGCATCCATCTTGGCCCAGAAGCGAACCGGATCGCGGAGTTCATTCTCGGCGATCAGGCGCAGCCATCGGTGCTGCTCTTCCAGGACAAAAGCCTGCCCCTGCTCGCGCAGGGATTCGTGGTAGCCCTCAAGAATGGAGTCGCAAATGTCTTTGCGGTTGAGTGGCAGGCGTCCAGCCTCAGACGCGAGGTGGGCGCTTACGGCGAGACGGACCAGGTCGTTGGTGTAGGCCAAAGGATGAGTTTCGTCGAAGTCATTGACGCCCCAGATGAGACGGCCGTCGAGGTCGCGCCAGGTGCCGAAATTCTCCACGTGCAGGTCGCCTACAGCCAGAACGTGCGGCGCTCGCGCCAGATCGGGACAAACCTTCGGCCAGACCTGGGCCCAGCGATAGTAGGTCGCGCGCAGAAAGGGAAAGACTTCCGCCGTCATGTTGCGGTGCTTGAAGCGGAGATCCTTTTGGACCATGTCGGTATGGCAGCCCAGCCAGTCTTCAAACTGGCGCGTCGCTTTGACGACATTCATAGCGCGGAACGATAGTGCGCGGCAGGAGCGAAAGTCAACGGGAACGGCTCGTGGAACGTCGTGCGGGCGCATCGCCGGTCGAGCTCACGCTCGACTGGACAGCCGAGGGCGGCTGTCCCCACAGATGAATTTGCGCAAACACCCGCCGGGCGCTGGCGAGGCTGGTTCACCTGGCATTCAGCGTCCGGCGGTTGCGGAGCGAAAACGAGGGCGGCGGATCAGTGCTTGAAATACTCCGCGTTCTTGCCGACGAAATCCTTTTTTTCTTCCGGAACATCGTCGAGGGCATGGATCGAGTCGGACGTGCAGACCGGAACGCAGGCGCCGCAGTCGATGCAGCCTTCCGGGTCCACGAACATTTGCGTCGCAGCCTCAAAGGCCGGCTCATCCTGCTTGGGGTGGATGCAGTCCGTGGGACAGACGTCAACGCAGAGAGAGTCCTTGATGCAGGTGTCAGTGATTACGTAAGCCATGATGAATCGGTCTCCAGGAATGAGATGAGCACGTCCAGCTCGCTCAATCAGGAGTCTAGAGATGGCATGCTGCGGCGGCGGTGATCTTCGTCACAGGCGGATGTGCGCACAGAAAATCAGGGATGCAGATTGGGCCTCAGGGCCAAAATCACAAAGGGGATGATGCAAATCACGCGCAACTGTGACGGCTGTCACAGAATTGCTGGGGGCCCTGGTCTTAAATAGGCACAATTGAACTAGGCCTTCTAGTCATAGGATCGCCCGGCTCCACCCACAGAACCCCACAAGCCGTTACCCCAGACGGCGGGAGCCGGGCGCTTGAAGGCTCGCGGCACCTCCCCCTCCTTCCACAGACTCTCCTTCCATAGAATCGAGGCCTTCGCACGATGCTAGGCCGAGGTTTGCGTGTCGGCATAGACACACCGTGGTCCCACACACACTGAACCAGCCCTTCCACGCACGTGTAACCATCCTGTTTTCTGTCACATGCGCTTTGGTTTCTCTCCTGCTCCTTCTATGGGCGCACAGCGAGGAGCGGGACATGGAACCAGCGAGCAAAATCGCGACGATAGCGTGGACGCAGCGCGGTCTGATCTGCTTTCTGGCGCTGTCGCTGGCCATCCCTTGTTTGGCGCAAGTGCAGAAAAGCGCTCCCTGCCCGCGCGCCAAGCGCGTCGTGCTGGTGAGCATTCCTGACCGCAAGTTGGCGGTGATGGAGGGTGAGCGCGTCATTGCAAAATTCCCGGTCGCAGTCGGCGCTGCGGCCAGCCCCACGCCCACCGGCAAGTTCGAAATCGTCAGCCGCGTTTCCAATCCCACCTACTACCACCCCGGCACGGTGATCCCAACCGGCAAGGACAATCCCGTGGGCACACGCTGGGTGGGACTCAGCCGCAAGGGCTATGGGATCCACGGCACCAACGCGCCGAAGTCTGTGGGAAAGGCGGCTTCGCATGGCTGCATCCGGCTGCGCAATCGGGATATGGAGCGACTTTTCGCCCTGCTGCGAGTGGGCGACGCGGTAGAGATTCGCGGCAACGTGGACGACCAGACGGCGCAGATCTTTGGAAACGGCGCGGACGACACGACGCTGGCGTCGGCGGAAAGTCTGGCATCGGCAGGGGGTCAATGAGGCTTTGCACGGAAAGTGGATGACGACTGGAAATTCATCTCGAGATTTCAGGAGGACATTATGCAGATGGCAATCACATTCATGGCGGTAGTGGCAGGGCTGGTTTTCTCGCTGGCGGTGGCGCTGCTGGCGGAAGAACTGGTTTTTGGGCAGGTGTTTCGCCTGCTCGCAGGCTGTCAGGCCCACCCTAGCCGCAAAGAACGCAACTAGGATGCCCAACCAAACGGTGAAAACAGGGCAGAAACGCTGAGTTCAAACCGAACTCACAAAGGAGAACGACCATGCTGGCGTTGAAGTACTTGCTGGTGGCGGGTGGCCTCGGGATGATTCTCGCAGCCGTGAGCATTTTGGGTTATGACTTGTATCGCGAACTGTTGTACCGACGGGCGTTGGCGGTACCAGGGGCAGCTACGCTGCCACCGCCGACGCAGTGGCGCTGGCGCGCTTCGCTGGCCCTGGCCCTGCTGGCCTGGGGACCGATTCTGCTGGCGCTGAGTATTGTGGTGGTGCCCAGCGGCATGGCGGGAGTCCGAATCAGCCAAACCAGCGGCACGTTGCCGGGAACGCTCTACCCCGGAGTACATTTTGTGATGCCGCTGATCGAAGATGTCGCCCTGTTCGACACACGCGATCAAGTTTTCACCACCGGTGTCGAGGGAGATGGAAAAGCCGCGGCCAGCGACGTCTCTGCCAAGTCCCAACTGCTGAACGTCCAAGCGAAAGAAGGATTGACGCTGGGGCTGGCGATCACGGTGCGCTACCGGCTGGATCCCAAGCGCCTGGACTACATTCAGGGCAACCTGCCGCGTCCGGTGGAGAAAGAGATTGTTCCGCCGATCGTGGCCAGCGTGTGGCGAGAGCTGGTTCCCAACTACACTGTGCGTGACGTCTTCTCGGCCAAGCGCGAGGAAGTGCGGCAACGGGCCGCGGGCATGATCACGCAAAAGCTGGCGGCGGACGGAATCGTGGTGAAAGAAGTGATGCTTCGGGACATTCAGTTGCCGGCAGAGTATGCCAAGGGGCTGGAGACGCTGCTGTTGAAAGAGCAGGAAAACGATCAGATGAGCGTGGAAACGGAGCTGAAGCAGAAGCAGGTCAAGATCGCGGAGCTGGAAGCGGAAGCTACGAAGGTGCAGCAGATCAAGCAGGCCGAAGGCGAAGCCCAGGTTCACGTTCTGCAGGCCAAGGGCGAAGCGGATGCGATGCAGTACACGCTGCCGCTGAAAGAAAAGCAGATCCAGCAGAGCAAGCTGGAGGCGGAGGCGCGGAAAGAAGCGACGATTCAGAATGCGGAAGCCGCGGCGCAGGCCAAGGTCATCGACAGCAAAGCGGAGACCGAACGGCGCAAGCTGCTGGCGGACGCGGAAGCCGACCGCATCCGGGTGACGGCGGCTGCCGATGCGGAACGGCTACAGAGCGAGGCGGCGATTCTGAAGCAGAATCCGCTGCTGATCAACAAGATCGTGGCCGAACGACTCTCGGACAAATTGCAGATCATGATGGTGCCCGCGGATGGCAAGTTTTTTATGAATGACGTGCTGCGCGGCATGAACATGGCGAACCAGGCCAGCCAGGCGGAAGCGACGGAGGAACAACAGAGATAGGATCGGTTTGTGCTATGTCGGTTTGTGCTATGTCGATTTGTACCATGAGAAAGTCCCCACCCTAGCCGCACAAAACGCGGCTAGGATGGGGCAGCCTCGGATTGCACGCTACCAGCACAGCGATGTTCATAGGATTCTTGTCCAGTGTGGACGGCCGAGACGGTCGTCCACACACGGGGTCGCGGTGTCCAAACAGTACAGAGGCAGGGAGCGGGGGTCATGCGCATGGCGGTTTATAATTCGACCATTCCAGACGTCATCGTGAACTCGGTGAAGGGCGCTTCGCGCTCGGCGTTCCTCCTGTTTCTTCCGCAGGTCTCCTTTCTGGTGCTGGCCCTGGCAGTCACTGCTCATGCGGGCGATTGGAGCGCTCCAGAGCAGCAGATGGCACGGAAAATTGTGGCCGTCACGGGCCCGGGCGCGATCGCGTTGACGTTCGAAGACCGCTCGTCGCTGGGAAGGCGCGACCGGGAGGCGATTCAAAACGGCCTGCGCGATGCGCTCGAGCAGGTCGGGGTCCGCGCTTTGAAGCCGGAGCAGGCGGCCGCGACCGTAACCATTTCTCTGTCGGAAAATCCGACGGCCTATGTTTGGGTGGCGGAGATTCACCAGGCTGCCGGCGAGGTTGCGGTAGTGATGGTGGCGACGCCGCGGAGCGGAGGGGCGACGGCTTCGCAAGATTCCGTGCCGCTCAGCCTGCGCAAGATTCCGCTCTGGGCGCAGGACGAACCGATCCTCGACGTCGCGGTACTGGAAGAGAACGCGGCGCCCACCCACATTGCAGTGCTCGAGCCGGATAAGGTCTCGCTCTACCGCCTGCAAGGCGGCAAGTGGCAGATAGAGCAGGTCCTGGACATCGTTCACAGCCGGCCGTGGCCGCGGGACTTGCGCGGCAGGCTGATTCCGAGCCGGGATCATCTGCTGGATGTTTACCTCCCGGGCGTGATCTGCCGCAGCGCGGCGGCATCGCAGGTGAGCTTGACGTGCCACGACAGTGACGATCCGTGGCCTCTTCTATCAGGACCGCTGGCGTCGGGAACGTTGAACGGAGGCACGCTGTCGGTTTTCCCTAGCGCAGGCATTGGCAGCGGCGCTTCTACCGTGGTGCCTCAGCTGGGAGCGTTCTTCGCCGCCCGGCGCAACTTCTTCACCGGCGCTCTGACGCCCGGCGTGGGCAAGTTCACGAGCCTGCCCAAGTTCTATTCCGCCGCTCTGCTTCCGCGAGAAAAATATACGTTGTGGCTCTTCGCTGCCACCGATGGGCAAGTGCACATGGTCGACGGAGTCAGCGACCAGGCTGCCAGACTGGGCTGGGGCAGCGATCTGGCCAGCGTGAAAACCTCGTGCGGGTCGGGCTGGCAGGTGCTGGCAACGAGTTCTGGGGGTGAGGGGACGGATTCGGTGCGCGCGTATGAATTCCCGGACCGTGACCCGGTGACGGTCAGCGCGGCGTTGGACGTTCACGGCGCTATCACGGCGCTGTGGACCGAGGCCCGAGGCGACACCGCGATTGCGGTCGCCAGAAATCAAGAGAGTGGAAGCTATGAGGCCTTTCGGCTGGCGTTGGTTTGCAGTCAGTAGCATGCTGGGGCTGGCGCTTGCCGCCGGGGCGGAGACGCGTCCGCAATATGGAGGCACGCTGCACGTCGCCATGCGAGCCGCGCCCACATCGCTCGACCCGGCGGATAAGTCGCAGCCGGATTCGTTTGACCGGCGCAGCCTGACGCTGCTGATGTTCGACACGCTGGTGACGCAGGACGAAAGCGGGCGCGCTCGGGCGGCGCTGGCTGAGTCGTGGCAGGCATCGGCGGGCGGCCAACGTTGGCAGCTCCGGCTGCGGCGCGGAGTACGCTTCGACGACGGAACGCTGCTCACGGCGGAGATCGCGGCGGCCTCGTTGCGCGTCGCGAATCCATCGTGGAATGTGGCGGCGGATGGGGAATCCATCGTCATCGAGGAGGGTACGCCTGATCCAGACTTGCCCGCCGAATTGGCGTTCTCCCGGAATGCGATTGTGAAAAGAAACGCCGACGGCAAGCTCAGCGGCAGCGGGCCGTTTCACGTTGTGGACTGGCAGCCAGGAAAAAAGCTGACCCTGACGGCCGCGGAAAATTGCTGGCGCGGCCGTCCGTTTCTCGATGGCGTTGAGATTGAAATGGGCAGGAACTACCGCGATCAGATGATGGCGCTGGAATCAGGCAGGGCCGATCTGGTGGAGATCGCCGCCGAACAGTCCCACCGGACTTTGCAAGGCGGGCACGCGGTACTCAGCTCCCCGCCGGTGGAGCTGTTGGCGCTGGTCTTCAGCACCGATGTCAGGTCGGCGGATGACAAGATGCTGCGTGAGGCGCTGGCGCTCAGCGTGGAGCGCGGTTCGATCCGCAGCGTGCTGCTGCAGGGAACGGGGCAGCCGACTGGCAGCATCCTTCCCAATTGGATGAGTGGCTACGGCTTTGTGTTCCCGACGGAGGCCGATTTGACGAAGGCGCGCCACGATCGGGAACAAGTGCGCAACGTTCCAGCGTGGACTTTGGGATACGATGGCAGCGATCCGCTGGCCCGGCTGCTCGCGGACCGCATCGCTCTGAACGCCAAGGACGCTGGATTGACACTGCAACCAACCGCGGCAGGCACCGCTAACGTGCAACTGGCGCGCTTGCCGCTCGCATCAGCGGCTCCGTGGGTGGCGCTGGCAGAAGTGACGGCATCGATTGCTTTGCCAACAGTAAAAAGTAAGAGTGGCTCTGTGGAGGATCTTTACGCAGCCGAGCAAGCTGAACTGGCGACGCAACGGGTGATTCCTCTATTTCATCTGCCGGTATCGTATGCGGCGACTGTGGCGCTGAAAGAGTGGAGGCTGCGGCCTGATGGAAGCTGGGATCTGGGCAACGCATGGCTGGGGAGCGCCAAGCCATGACGTTTCGCCGCAAATTGCTGGCTGTTTTCGCGCTCACGGTTTTCTTGTCGGTGGCGGCGGTTGCTGGACTGGTTCTCGCCATGACCCGGCGCGCGTTTGAAAAGACCGAAGACCAGCAAACCAGCGGGCTGATGGCGGAGTTCCAGCGGGAGTTCAACCGCCAGGGAGAAGAAGTCACACAGAGAGTGCAGACGATCGCGACGTCGGACGCGGTGACCCGGATGGCCGGCGCGCTCAACGGTACCGCGGCGGACTCGGCCGGATATCTTGACCTTGCGAAATCGCTGGCCGAAAGCCGGCAGCTGGATTTTCTGGAACTTCTCGACGGGCGCGGGGCGATCATTTCTTCGGCCCAGTGGCCGGCCAAGTTCGGCTATCCCGAGAGCGGATTCGAAACTCTGGCAGCGGCAACGAACCAGGGAGCATTCCTGAAGCAGGAGGAACTGCAGGACTCGACCGCGCTTGGCCTGTTCGCGGTACGGGCTGCGCGGGCGGGTGAGCATCCGATTTATGTGATCGGAGGACGGCGGCTGGACAAGAATTTTCTTTCCGCTCTCGACCTGCCCGAGGGCATGCGCGCCCTGCTGTATCAGAATCGAGGAGATCACTTCTCCCCGGATTTTCTGCTCGATCCGTCCGGGCCTGCCAGCGCCGCCGCCGGCTCGCGCCCGGCCGACAAGTTCGCAACCCTGATTGAAGCTGTGCGGCAGTACGACCAGGAGATGACGGGAGTCGTGCAGTGGTCATCCGATCAGGCGGATGATGAAGTGTTTCGCGCGATCCCTCTTCACGGCCTGGGAAAAGAGCATTCGCTCCTGGGTATCCTGCTCATTGGAAACTCGCGCCGGCCTTATGTCGAGTTGAAACGGCACATTCGAGCCTCGGCGCTTCTGGTGGGCGGCGGCGGGATTGTGTTGGCGATCCTGCTGAGCAGTTGGGCGGCGGCGCGAGTGACACGTCCGGTGGAGGAACTCGCGCGAGCGGCGCAGCGGGTCGCCGGTGGAAACTGGGACACGCGCGTGGGCGTGCCCGGCAGCGATGAGGTTTCGCAACTGGCGGAGTCGTTCAATCGCATGACGACCGAGCTGCTGACTCAGAAAGAACGCCTGGTGCAGGCCGAGCGTGTAGCCGCCTGGCGCGAGCTGGCACGGCGTCTGGCGCATGAGTTGAAGAATCCGCTCTTTCCCCTGCAGCTCACGGTCGAGAATCTGGTGCGGGCGCGGCTGCAGAGTCCCGACCAGTTCGACGAAGTTTTTCGCGAAGGCTCCCGCACACTGCTGGCCGAAATTTCGAATCTGAAAGCGATCATCGGCCGCTTCAGCGAGTTCTCAAAGATGCCGCATCCGCAGCTGCAGCCGGTTCCAGTCAATGAAATGCTGCGCGGCGTTGCCCAACTCTTTCAGGCACAGTTGCAGGCGCCGGGACGCGCGCCGATCGCTTGCCAGCTCCAGCTCGACGATCGCCTCGACTCGATTGCGGCCGATCCCGACCTGCTGCACCGCGCGATCTCAAATCTAGTCCTCAATGCGATGGACGCCATGCCTAATGGCGGAACTTTGACTCTGCGCAGCCGGCGGGAGGACGGGAAAGTCATGATTGAGGTTGCAGACACCGGCTCGGGCCTGACTCCCGAAGAGTGCGAACGCATCTTCACGCCGTATTACACCAGCAAACAGCACGGAACCGGCCTCGGCCTGGCGATCGTGCAGTCGGTGGTCAGCGACCATCAGGGCAGGATCAGCGTGCACAGCGAACCGGGACAGGGCACGACGTTCATCATTGAACTGCCCAGCAACTCTGAGGCACTGCAGAAAATCGACGCTGTGAAGAAGGAAGTCACGAGCGCGGGCTAACGATCAGTTGGATGGAGGACAGGTGCCACTCAAAGCGCATCTTTTGATTGTCGATGATGAGGCAAACACGCTGGCGTCCCTGGCGCGCGCTTTTCGGCTGGCTGGGCACGAAGCCACAGTTTGTGACAACACTGGAAAGGCGCTGGAACTGGCGAAGGGCCAGAACTTCGATCTGATTCTGTCCGACGTCGTGATGCCCGGGAAAGACGGTCTGACTCTGCTTGAAGAGCTGAAACGGCAGGGAGTGACGGCGCCGGTGGTCATGATGTCGGGACAGGCGCACATTGAAATGGCGGTGAAAGCCACTCGGCTGGGTGCGCTCGATTTCCTGGAAAAACCCATATCCAGCGACAAGCTTCTGCTCACGGTGGAAAACGCGCTCAAGCTGCAGCGGCTGGAGAGCGAGAATCGGCAACTCCGCCAGCGCCTGGGAAAGCACGAAATCGTTTGGAAAGGTGAGGCCATGCGGCGCGTGATGGCGCAACTGGAGCGCGTGGCCGCCAGCGAATCGCGAATCTGCATTTTGGGTGAGACGGGCACGGGAAAGGAACTGGTCGCGCGCACCATTCACGATCGGAGTCCGCGAGCGGCGGGACCTTTCGTCACATTGAATTGCGCGGCCGTGCCGGCAGAGTTGATCGAGTCGGAACTCTTCGGACACGAGAAAGGTTCGTTCACCGGCGCTTCCGGGCGGCACATCGGCAAGTTCGAGCAGGCGGACCAGGGAACGATTTTCCTCGACGAGATCGGCGACATGCCGCTGAGCATGCAGGCCAAGCTTTTGCGCGTGCTCGAAGAAGGAGAGGTGGAGCGCATCGGTGGTGATAAGACAGTGAGCGTCAACGTTCGCGTCGTGGTCGCAACCCATCGCGACCTCGAGGCCCGCGTGCGCGAAGAGAAGTTTCGCCAGGACCTGTTTCACCGCATCTACGTTTTCCCGTTGATGCTGCCGCCGTTGCGTGAGCGGCGCGAGGACATTCCGACGCTGGTCGAACATTTTGCCGCGCAGGTCTGCTCGCAGAATGGCTGGAAGACGATTCCGTTTACACCGGAAGCAATCGAGATGCTGCAGGCTCATCCCTGGCCGGGGAATGTTCGCGAGCTTCGGAACATGGTCGAGCGGCTCATGCTGCTTGCGACCGAGGGTGAGGTTGATCTGGCAACCGTGCAGATGGCTCTGCCCAAGGCCTCTGGGAGTGCAGGTTTTATTCCGACGGCGCTGGGCTCAGGTCCGCTGGCCGAGCGTGTGCAATCCTACGAGCGTGATGTCATCCTGGCAGAATTGAAGCGCAGCCAACACAACATGAGTCTGGCCGCAAAATCCCTTGGCCTGGAGCGCAGTCACCTGTATAAGAAAGCGGAACAACTGGGGATCGATCTGCGGGCCTTGCGCCGAGAGCAAGACGCGCAGGATTGACTCCCGGTCACTGCCCGGCGCACGATCGCGGAGACTGCCTTGGCGAAACGGGTTCTCATCTCTTGCCTCTGGTTCCTCGTCCCACTGCTGGTTGCTGCCAGTGAACCGCCCTCGCCGCCAACCTATGGCGTGCGCCTGGAGCAGTCATGGATTTCGATGAGGGACGGCGTGCGCCTCGCGGCAACTCTCTACATGCCCGAAGGCGCGAAGCCGGGAGAGAAGTTCCCTGCTTTGCTTGAGTATTTACCCTACCGGAAAGACGATGGGACGGCTGCGGGCGATTATCCCAAGCACACGTATTTCGCGCGGCACGGCTATGTGAGCGTACGCGTCGACATTCGCGGATTCGGCGCGAGCGAGGGCGTCCCGCCGGAGCGCGAATATTCCGAGCAGGAGCAGAGCGACGGCGAACAGGTGATCGCCTGGCTCGCGAGTCAGCCTTGGTCGAACGGCAATGTGGGCATGTTCGGAATCTCCTGGGGCGGATTCACCGCGCTGCAGATGGCGATGCGGCATCCGCCGGCGCTCAAGGCGATTATCGCGATCTGCGCGACCGCAGAATTATTCCACGATGATGTGCACTATATCGACGGCATGGCGCACATCGACGAATTTGAACTGAACATGGACCTGGCTGAGGGCTGGGTGGGTGCGCCCGAGTATTCGCTCGACGAAAAGGTGCTGGGACCGCGCTTCGACTCGGTTCCGTGGTCATTGCTCTATCTCAAGCACCAGCACGATGGGCCGTTCTGGCGCGACCGCGTGCGGCCACTGAGTGAAATCACGACGCCAAGCTTTCTGATTGGCGGGATGCAGGATGGTTACCGCGACAGCATTCCCGACATACTGATGCAGTCGAAGGCGCCCATCAAGGCGATCGTCGGGCCGTGGAACCATTCCTTTCCTAACGACGCGGACTTCGGGCCACGCGTCGAGTGGCGCGATCAGGCGGTGCGCTGGTTCGATCACTGGCTGAAGGGCCGCGACACTGGAGTGGAGCACGATCCGCGCCTCGTAGTCTACATGCAGCACTGGCATCCGCCGGATCCGAACCTGGAGAGTGTCCCCGGTGAATGGCGGCGCGAAGATGTGTGGCCGCCGAAGGACGCTCACAGCACAACTCTTTTCTTGCAGGGAAATCACACGCTGGCGGATTCGGCAACCGCTCCTGCGGAGCACCGGCTGAAATACATTCCGACCATCGGTGTGGAGGCTGGCTTCTGGTGGGGAGAGTTGTTGAGCGACCCGCGGCCGGTGGACGCGTTCAGCCTCGTGTACGATTCGGCACCGTTAGAGAATGACGTCGCAATCCTCGGACGGCCGCACGCGTTGTTGCAGGCCTCGTCGACGGCGCATCTGGCCGATTGGTTTGCGCGGCTCTCCGACGTAGCTCCCGACGGCACAGTCACGCAGATTACCGGCGCGGGAATCAACGGTGCGCAGCGGGAATCGATGAATGCGCCGCAGGATCTGGAGCCAGGCAAGGTCTATCCGCTCGACATCGAAATGCATTTGACCTCATGGGTGTTTCCCAAGGGCCATCGCATTCGCGTCGCGATTTCAAATGCGCTGTGGCCCATGGTGCTGCCGACGCCGTACGCCATGACCACGTCGCTCGAACTGGGCGGCAGCGCAGGATCGCGCCTCGTGCTGCCGGTTGTTCCAGTGCAGGGTGAAGTACCTCCGGAATTTTCGCCGCCGCAGCCTATGGAAGAGCGCACCGACATCAAGAGCGAAGGCTTCCCCTGGCCCGGCGACTGGACCGTGGAGCGCGACGAGGCGCGGCAAAAGACGACCGTGCACTGGAAAGGCAAGGATGGCTACAAGTATCCGTGGGGCACGGAGGACGATTTCGAAAGTCTCACTTATGACGACGACGATGCGCATCCGGAAACTTGCTCCGTGCGCGGCGAAGCGGAGAGCATCTTTGCGCTGAAAGGGCGCACCTTGACCTGGCGCGGGCATTTGCTGGTGACGACTGATCAGAAGAACTTTTACTACAAGTACACGCGGGAATTATTAAAGGACGGTGAGATGCTGAAGACGAAGACCTGGCAGGAGACGATTCCACGCGATCATCAGTAGGCATGCCTCGCGATGAGCAGGGTTAGATGAACGTGGTAACTGTTCTTTCGCTCGTTCGGGGCTGTCTCGCGGTCCGATTGTTACCCACGGCTTGCGCCGTGGGCTGCATTCTTTCGCCGCTTCACGGCTCTACTGTTTGTAGACTTTTCCGTCTTTCATCACGAACTTTACGTTTTCCAGCAGGCTGATATCGGCAAGGGGATCGCCTGGGACAGCGATGATGTCGGCGTACTTTCCCGGCTTGATTGAACCAATCAGATCGGAATGGCCGAGTAGATCCGCAGCATTGCTGGTTGCCGCTTGGATGGCCTGCATGGGTGTCATTCCATATTTCACCATGAAGGCAAATTGCTTGCCGCTGGTGCCGTAGGGGCAAACTCCGGCATCGGTGCCGAACGACATTTTCACGCCGGCGGCCACCGCCTTGCGGAAATTGTCGCGCTGGATTTGCCCGAGCTGCGCATCGTGCTCCAGGAAATCCTTCGGCACATTTCCTTTCTTGCCGCCCTCCTGAATGCATTCCTCATCGTAGATGTCCATGTCGAGGTAGGTGCCGTGCTGCTTGGCGAGGGCAATGCCTTCGTCGTCGATCATGGTGGCGTGCTCGACCGAAGCAACCCCGGCGCGAATTGCGTTCTTGATGCCTTCGGGAGAATGAGCGTGCGCCTCAACGCGCAAGCCGAAATGGCTGGCCTCATCGACGGCGGCCTGCAGTTCCTCCGGCGTGAATTCCTGGGATCTCGGATTGCTGCCGTGGGTCAGTACCGCTCCGCTGGAGAGAATCTTGATGTGATCGACGCCGTCGTGGGCGAGTTGGCGGATCACCTTCCGCACTTCCCACGGACTGTTCGCTTCGCCGTAGTGCAGATCCCAGGGCAGTTGAATATCCGGAGCCAGGCCGGTAAGCGCCCCGGCGCCCCCGGAGATGGTCACGTAGGCGCCGGCCACGAACATTCGCGGCCCGATGATATCGCCGCGATTAATCGCGTCCCGCAGGGCGACATCGCCCAGAGCGCGGTAGGTGCCCACATCGCGCACCGTAGTGAACCCTGACTCCAGCATGGCGCGGGCGCTGGGCACCGACTCGAGGGCAATCTGTGCCCCGGTTTTTCTGAATTGGCCCATCGGGTCGCCGTCGTGCGCGCCGTCAGCAACATGCGTGTGGCAATCGATCAGGCCAGGCAGAACGGTCATCCTGCTGAGATCGACCACCGTCGCGTTGGCAGGAATCTCGATTCCCTTCCCCACCTGTTCGATCCTGGAATCGCGAATCAGGATGACCTGATCGGAGAGGACTTTCCCCGAATCCGGATCGATGAGTTTGCCGGCGCGGACTGCGGTGACCTGAGAAGGAGCGAGTGGCGGGAGGAGGCAACATAGTGCCGCGAGCAACCACGGAGCGTTTTTCACGATGCCTTTCGTCGAGCCGCGATTTAATCCGCGGCGGCCATCGCGGGCGTGAGCGTTTTTTTCAGATCGGCCGCAAGCAGCCGGTGAAACAGTTGTTCCCCGGCTTCCCGGCGCACGGAGAGACGGCCCGCGCCATAAGCGCGCGACTTCAGCCCGCGCTGCACGTCTTCGCAAATGCCGAGATCTTCATCCTGCACGCGGTTCCCTACATTGACCGACTGCGTGTTGTACTCACGCCGCGCTTCGCTCACATCGCCGAAATAGAAATCGAAAATCACCGTGCAGTGATCGGCGTCGACCGGGATCACATAGTTCGTATCCATGTATCCCTCGTAGCAGTTGATCATCAGGTTGGGATATTGCCAGAAATACCAGGCGCGATCGCCTTTGCGCGTGGCTCCCGTGGCCGCGTCTTCGTCGGAAGCCACCATCGGGCTTGACTGCAGACAATAGCGGTCCTCGTTTTCGATGGTGTACTGCTTGTAATCGAGGACAGAATTCAAGCCCTTGTGCAGGTGAGGCACGTGGTAGCCGCCGTCGAGATAGTTGTCGACGAAGACCTTCCAGTTGCAGTGGATGTCGAAGGTGTGACGGTCGAAGTAGTGCAGCTTGCTGATGCCGAGCGGCGCTATTCGTTTGACCAGCCCTCCGAGAAACTCGTGTAACGGTGCGGCCTGCGGATCGAGGTTCACGAAGACGAAGCACTCCCAGGCTTCCACACGAATGGGCAGCAGGCCGTTCTGCGCGCGGTCAAAGTTCTCGACGCCTTCGAATTCGGGCATCCCCTTGAGCGCTCCGTCGAGTCCATACTTCCAGCCGTGATACGGGCACTGCAACATCGCAGCCTGACCGCAGGGCTGCGTGACCACCGCCGCGGCATGATGCCGGCATACATTGTAGAAACCGCGCAGTACGCCGTCGTTGCCGCGCACCACCACAATCGGCTCGCCGGCCAGCCGCGCGGCGACGAACTCTCCCGGCTTCTGCAGTTGGTCCGTGCGCGCAACGAGCTGCCACGTTTTACTGAAGACGTTGAGGCGCTCGAGCTCCGCGATGCGGGGATCGACGTACCACGACGCGGGGATGGTCGACGCTTCCGAGAGTGGAGCCTGATCGTTGTAGCTGCTGAGTATCTGCTCGATGGATGCTGGCATGGTTGGGTTCCCAAGTTTTCTGGATCAGAGTTCCCTTCTCTTCTTATTTTCTGCACAGCGCAGCCGGATTCGATTTCTTACCTGCGATGCGGCGCTCGGGCCGGGCGTGCACCCGGCTCCGCGCCCGGTGCTGCTCCGATGGCCCTTTGCAGGACAGCCAGAAACTGCTGAATTCTGGCTTCTTTCTTTTCGGCCAGTTCACCCTGACGGCGGAACAGGCCGGGATCGAGCTCGGCGGTGAGCAGCGCATCCTGAAATCGTTCCATCATCCAGTCGATAATGGAGACGATCATCTCGATATCCATATCGCGGCGCAACTCGCGCCGCTCCAGGCCGAAGCGCACAAAATTCACCGTGCCGTAGGGGTCTTCGGTGATCAGAAAACGGTTGATCTCCCGCTTTAGCACCAGATCGGTGCCGTAGTTGCCCAGTAGCGCGATGCGGTATGGAATCCAGTCTTCATGCAGCATGTGGTCGGTGCGCACCAGCCAGTAACGGAGCACTTCGAAGAAACCGGCCCCGCGGACCTCCGCGGGCGCGTCCAGATACTTGGCAAAAGTGCGGACCGCCCGCTTGTACACCTCAAAGAACAAGCCGTCTTTGCTGCGGAAATGCTGGAAGATGGATCCCTTCGCGATGCCGAGTGCGGCCGCGATGTCGCCCACGCGGGCAGCGTGATAGCCATGCTCGGCGAAGTGCTGGGTGGCGGCCTCGATGATGCGAGAACGCTTGGCCTCCGACCGCGGACGCAGCGGCACCTGGCGCTGGTATTGCGGCGGTGCGACGCGGTTGCTGGCGATTCCGGGCATAATGACTTTAAGTCACAGCAGCATATCCGGATTCCATCCCGCTTTCAACTTCATTTTTCCTGCCGATTGCTGTACTGTGGTCCGATTCGAGTCGAGGGCGTGACTACTGGTCAATCACAAAAAGAGGGGTTCCGGTCCAGCTACGACGCCATTATAGTCGGCGCCGGTCATAACGGGCTGACAGCGGCAGCCTACCTGGCGCGCGCGGGACTGTCGACGCTGGTGCTCGAACGCAGGGAAATCGTCGGCGGATGCTGCGTGACCGAAGAGATTGCACCAGGATGCAGGGCCTCTACGACTTCCTACATCGCCAGCATGCTGCGACCGGAAGTAATTTCCGAATTGCGTCTGGCTGATCACGGCCTCCGCATGGTTCCCTGCGATCCGGCGATTCAGGTTCCCTTCCCCGATGGTCACGTGGTGCCGTGGTGGGTCGACCGGGAACGGGCGCGGCGGGAATTTTCCAAGATTTCCGCAAAAGATGCCACGCGCTTTGTGCAAGTCGATGAACAGCTGAAAAAACTGGCACGCTACTTGCAACCGTTTTTCATGGAGCCTCCGCCGGAGATCGACACGTCTACTGTGCGCGGCTGGGCCGATCTGTTCCGCGTGGGCAAGCGCTTCCGCAATATCTCCAGCGCGGAGATTGCACAGCTCGTTTCCTTTCTCACCGGCAGCCTGGGAGAGTTTCTCGACAACAACTACGAGTCCGAGAAAATGAAGACCATGTTCCTGGCCAACAACGTCTACGGCAAACACGGCGGGCCGTACCAGCCAGGCACAGCGATCGGACTGCTGTTTCACCTGCTCAGCGGCGGGGAACATGAGCTGCAGGGTTTCTACGGGCATGTCATGGGCGGTATGGGATCGATCACGCAGGCGCTGGCCGCCGCGGGGAGAAAGCTGGGAGCGGAGATTCGCACGTCATCGCCGGTGGCGCGAATTGAGGTTCGCAATGGCAAGGCGCGCGGCGTGGTGCTCGACGACGGCACCGAAGTTCACGGGCGCATGGTTCTGTCGAACGCCGACCCCAAACGCACGTTTCTGAAAATGCTGGATGCGAGAGATCTGCCTGACGATTTTCTGTTGGCCGTGCGCGCGATCAAGATGGCCGGCCCGTGCGCCAAGGTGAACATGGTTCTTGCCGAGGAGCCTGGATTCACCGGCACCGCTCCTCAGGCAACGCCGCTCGAGCGAACCTTCTACACGCTGGTTCCATCGCTGGAATTCGCCGAGCGCTGTTACGACATCGCGAAATTCGGTGAGATTCCCGAAGAACTGTGGGTCGATTGCGTGGTTTCTTCCAACGCCGATGCTTCGCTGGCGCCTGCGGGCAGACACATCCTCACCTGTTTCGTACAGTATGTGCCTTACCACCTGCGGGAAGGCAATTGGGACCAGAAGCGTGAACTGCTCGGCGATCGAGTAGTGAAGAAGATCGCAGAATATGCGCCCAATGTCCCCGCCGCGGTCCTGGCGCGGCAGGTGCTGACGCCGCTTGATCTGGAACGCACCTACGGCCTGACTGAGGGCAACATCTTCCACGGCGATCTGCGCCTGGAACAGCTCTTCTTTATGCGTCCGGTGCCGGGCTGGGCACAGTACCGCACGCCGATTGCAGGACTCTATTTGTGCGGGGCAGGAGCGCACCCCGGCGGCGGAGTAACCGGCGCGCCCGGCCGCAACGCCGCCCATCAGGCGCTGCGGGACTGGAAGAAGATACGCAGCGAGGTTGCAGCGTGAATTCCACCAACGGCTCGAATTCGCTCCCAACGGCGGCCGACATCATCATTCTCGGCGCGGGCGTGATGGGAACGTCCATCGCATTTCAGCTTGCGAGGAGAAAAGCGGGAAAGATCGTGGTGATCGATAAAGATCACGTGGGACGCGGCGGGAGCGGCCGGTCGTCGGCTTTGATTCGTATGCACTACAGCTTCCCACCGGAAGTGCAACTCGCGCTGGTCAGCCTGCACATGTTTGAGAACTGGCAGGAAGTTGTCGGTCAGCCCGGGGATTTTCGCCGGACTGGATTCGTGCGCATCGTTCATCCCAACGAGACGGAGCGCCTCAAGCGCAATGTGGAGATGCAGCGCAGCCTCGGCGCGCGCGTCGACCTGATCGACCAGCACGCGCTGAAGGAGTTGGAGCCAGACTGGAATGTAGATGAAGTCGAGTTGGCCGCTTACGAGCCGGATTCCGGATATGGCGACGGCGCCGCGGTTGCGGGTGACTTCCTCGCGGCGGCCCGCGATCTGGGAGCAAGCTATCTCTCGCGCACGCAGGCTAGCGCACTCGTGGTCGAAGCGGGTTACATTCACGGCGTGACCACCGATCACGGAACGATCTCAGCTCCCATTGTGATTTGCGCAACCGGGCCGTGGACGAGGCCACTGCTCAAGCAAGTGGGCTACGATCTCCCGATCGAGTGTGAATATCACCAGGTCGCGATTCTGCGCAATGCTCCGGACATGAAGGGCGGCGGTTGCGCCTGCATCGACTCGGTTACCGCGACGTATTTTCGTTCGGATGCCCATGACAAATTTCTGGTGGGAGATTTCTATGGAAAGCGGCCCGCCGACCCTGACGATTTTCCGCAGCGCGCATCCGACGAAGCGATGGAGGAAATCATCGAGCGTGCCAGCCGTCGGCTGCCGAAGCTTGCCAGCGCGGAGGTGATGCGCGGCGTCACCGGGGTGTACGACATGACTCTGGACTCGCGCCCGCTGCTGGGCGAGATTCCCGGGATCGACGGGTTGTACCTGTGCGCCGGATTTTCCGGCATGGGCTTCAAGATTTCCCCTGCGATTGGGGTGGTGACGAGTGAACTTGTACTCGACGGGCAGGGCAAGACGGTTGACATCCACGCATTTCGACCTGACCGCTTCGCCCGCAACCAGCCAATCAAGGCCGAGTATGAATACGTGGATGATTGACGAATCTCAGAAGCAAGCATGAATCAGGAGCAAGCATGAAGAAGAAGAAAGGAATTCTCGAACGCCTGAAGGAGGGCCCCGTCCTTGGTGACGGCGGTTATTTGCTGGAACTGGAGAAACGGGGATGGGTCCGCGCAGGTCCGTTCACGCCGGAGGTTGCGCTGTTGTATCCGAATGCGCTGCGAGAGCTGCACGTGGAGTTCCGCGAAGCCGGAGCCGAAGTTTTGCAGGCGCTCACCTTTTATGGCAGCCGCGACAAGCTGGCCACGGTGGGGCTGGAAAACCGTCTGGAGGAACTCAACCGCTCTGCCGTGCGCGTGGCGCGCGAGGTGGCCGGCGATCAATGCCTGGTCGCTGGCAACCTCAGTCTCACGTGGATGTACGAACCGGGGAGTCCCTCCGCCGCCGATCGCGTCCGCAAAACCTTCGACGAGCAACTCGCGGTGCAGATCGACGAAGGCGTCGACTTCATCATTGGTGAGACGTTCTCCTGGCTGGGAGAGGCGATGATCGCCGTGGAGCGCGGCAAAAGGACGGGCCTCCCTACGATGGTGACCATCTGCTTCGAGAACAAAGAGGTGACTGCCGACGGCAAGAGCGCCGCCGATGCCGCCAAGGCGCTGTTCGACGCCGGAGCCGACATTGTGGGCATGAACTGCCTGCGTCCGCCACAGCACATCCTCGGACCGATGGAGCAGATGCGCCAGGCAGTCTCAGGCTATCTGGCGTGCCAGCCGGTCGCATATCGCACGCCCAGGGAGAAACCCGATTTCACCAGCCTTGCGGAGTTTCCCTACGCACTTGATCCGCTCCAGCTTACGCGCACGGAAATGGCGGACTATGCGGTGCAAGCCCGCGATCTCGGAATCAACTACATCGGAGCGTGCTGCGGAGCCGTGGCCATGCATATCCGCGAAATGGCGCGTGTACTGAACAAGCTACCCGCAGACTCCCGCATCTGGAAGAAAGGCGGCGTCAAGCCGATGTCGGCATACGAATACTACGATCACGACAATCTCAAGGCAGGAACGAAGTAAACAACTTCGGGCGGCGAAAACAGTGATGCGGGCCCTCGCGAGCGAGGGCCCGCACTTTGACCACTCTGATTCGAACGCCCGAAACGCCTACCCGGCCTTCCGCATCTGCGGCTCTTGCGCATGCACCAGAGGCACATCTACAAGGTGCTCGCTCAGGAACCAGGACTGCAGCTCGTTGGTGCGGAGCACGTCGCTGACCACTAGGTCGTTGGTTCCATCATCGCCAAGTTCGGAAGCGCGGCGCGCCAACTCCCGGCAATGCCGGATGATGACCTGATGTGCGTCCAGCAGGCGGGAAATCTGCACAGGCACTTCTTCCCTGCCTCGCGGAGGACGCTCAATGCGGGTGGTCTCGGCCACATCGGCCGCCATGGCCAGTGCGAGTCCTCCCAGCAACTGGATGCGCTCGGCGATCTGGTCGACGATTTCCACCTGCTCGCCGAAGTGTTTGTCGAACAGCAGGTGGAGCTGATAGAAAGTCGGTCCAGCGACCTGCCAGTGCGACTTCTTGTAGAGATCCCGCAGAGTGATGCTGTCGGCGAGCAGCAGGTTGAGCTGCTCGGTCATTTCCAATCGAACTGGTTCCTCCAGTTCGAGCGGCAAGATCTGAGATACGGTTCCATAGGCCTGAATTTCACCAGCGTGTTGATGAATCCGGGGCTGTGCGCTGATGGTTTTTGCAGAAGGGTCCTTCTTTGGCATGCGGCCTCCTTAACACTCCAAGCAATTGTATTCCCGAACCCCGCTTCCGAGCCGGGGAGATGCCGCGCCACTGTTCGCGGGCACCGGCCCAGCTTGGATGCCGCTTCGTCGAAACTGGGTGCCGCGTTTCGGATTCTCTCGTCGCCGCGCTCTCTGTCTGAAGCGGATGCGTTTGTCGGTCTTGCGGACGCTTGCAATAGCAACTGTCGTGGTGGAAGCCTTTCCCACCTGTCCACTACGACGCGATCTGATGACGTCCACACCCCTTTTGAGCATCACCGTTCCCGCCAGCATGTTTGACGACCTGTCAAGCGGTTGCTATGATCCATGTGCGGGGTGGAGCAGTCTGGTAGCTCGTTGGGCTCATAACCCAAAGGTCGGTGGTTCAAATCCACCCCCCGCAACCAAATTTCTCTATCACTTAGGGGCACCTCCAGACGGTGCCCCTTCGGTTTTGTGCCCAAATTGTGCCCATTCTCGGGGGAAGTCCGGGGGCCTCGCTGGATCTGGCTACCGGGTCAATGAGTGTAATGGGGATGTTACGACAGTTGATCCAACTCTGTGCGAGAACGCCACTGCTTCCACTCTTCCCAACGGACTTTCAAGTCGGGTAACACAGCAAGCAGGTTCTTGCGAGCGCTTGCTCGGTTGTCCATCGGGTGCGGGAACGAAACAGCCCAAACGCCCCACCTGTTTCGCTCGAAAGGTCGCACCTCCTGGAAGTACTTTGTTGTGGAGACTTCCCAGACAAGTCCAGCGCGACTGCCATCCGGCGCAACAACAAACGCATCTCCGGCGTCGCACGGCTCGGCTTCAAAGTCCGTGATTGCACCGAGAGTAAATCCTTCGACGCTCACGTCTTCGAGAACAACAAACCCGTGGTACACGGGCGCTCCCTTGGGAGGTGCGACGAAGGCAGGTTCCGTTGACGAGGCACTGATCGCATTGTGGTCAACGGCGACGGGCTTGCCCTTTGGTTGTTCGTCCCTCGACATGCCGAAATCATACGCTTTTGCGGGAGGGTTCAGGCGAAGCGGTGGGAAGGCGTAGCTGGCGAAATTGGCGATAACACTTACAATCCCCACTCAAGAGTCAATGAGCGTAACGGCGATGTTACGCCAAGAAGTCAGTCCAGTCTGCTGCAAGTGTGCTAGCACGCGGAATTCAGCTGCAGCCTGCCGCAGTCTGCCCCCTTCGAGCCACTTTCCCAAGAAACTGGGTCAAAAGCTAAGGTGTTCTCGGTTGCTGCCCATATCCATGGACGAGGCTCGACATCCGCTAGGTGACGGAGGATTTCCAGCACACCCCATTTCTAGTCCCGTGTTGCGGTTCGCTTTGCCAGATGATGTAGCAATTCCTCCAGTAGCATTGCAGGCGAACCTTTGCTGATCCATCCGGCCAAAGGGAGGTGATGATCCACTCCCGATGGACAATCTCTGCCAGACATAATGAAGAATGGCAGATTTGGGTAGCTTCCTTCAACCACAGCCGCCAATTCTAGGCCGTTCATCTCGGGCATTTCAAAGTCGGAAACCACGGCGTTTACGGGCGTACTCTGCAAGACACCGAACGCCGCTCTAGCGCTGTTGACAGTGATCACTGTAAGTCCGTGTGCTTCCAGATAAGCTTGAATTACCACTCGGCACATTTCGTCATCGTCGACTAGCAAAACGACAGGAGAGTTTGAAGACATTGCACCCCCTCTTCAATGACTCCAGTGGTGCTTATGGTTTGTGCTTTCCGCTCTCTCATCCATCCTTATTAGGGAATTGCTGTCTAGAAAATTCGTAGGCTCCCGGCCTCACTGGCGGGAGGTTTTGATTTGTGGGAACGGTACGACCGGCCACTCCTAGTCGGTGCCCCAGTACTGACGTCGGTCAGAAGAAAAGTCAGTGATGCGAGTCATACACCAACGTGATCTGCGTCACGATGAGAGGTCTAAGGACTTGATGGTCATTTGACGAAAACAGATGGGATGAGAAGGCCGGTCTCCGGCGGGATGCGGTGTACGCTCCCAAGTTATCGACGTGCTCAAGGCACAGATAAAAAGGAGACCGGCAATGAAGAAGGTTAGCACCGT
>Ga0208827_1000115_pt1 | contig 65690 bp, 58 predicted proteins | sample Sb_taG_5_FD_187709 | JGI IMG/M metagenome (GOLD analysis project Ga0208827, IMG submission 187709) | Peat soil microbial communities from Weissenstadt, Germany - Sb_50d_8_FC metaG (SPAdes) (version 2) | ecosystem: Environmental > Terrestrial > Soil > Wetlands > Peat | place: Germany... | reverse complement strand
TTCTGGCCGATCTATCAGCAATACGAGTACGAACGATCCAGGCTGGATGATCGTCGCGCTGCCGTCATAAAGCAGTACACCCAGAAGTTCCGGAACCTGACCGACGCCGACGCCAAAGCGATGGCAGACCAAATGTTTGACTGCGAATCTCGTCTGGCTGAGTTGAAGAAGAAGTTTTACAAGAAGTTCAACAAGGTGCTTCCGGCCCTTACAGTGACCACGTTCTTTCAGTTGGAGCGTCGCATCGATTTGATGATGGATATGCAAGTCGAAGCTGCCCTTCCTCCGCTCACCGAGGCACAATACACCGTGCCGGGAAGTAGCGTGTCAGAACCGCTTCAGTAATGAGGCACGCTCTAGTTCGAGCGCGACTTTGATCCGGGGAGCTAGTCGATGTTCCACATGATGAAGCATAGGCCGGTGATGTTCGGGGCAGTGCTGTTGATGGTGGCCATGGCAATGGGGCAATCGCAGCGCGCGAGAGAGGCGTTGTCTGTGCAGGGCTACCAAGGACAGGCAAATGTCATTCGATACCAGGGGCGCGTGTTCGTGGATGCGCAAGAGCTTGCGCAAATCACGAACGGGTCGCTGAGCTTTGAGAAGAGCAGAATTATTCTGACGCTGCCTGGTCCGGACGGTTTATCGTCGAGCGACGATGCTCACACATCAGGCTTCTCGCGCCCCTTCAGAAAGTCGGCGATCGAGGCTATGGCGTCAATCAGAGAGTGGGGTGGAATGCTCATGGTGACGGTCCAGGATGGATATCCGGTGGGAAATACCATGGCAGGAAACACGATTGTCGCATACCAGGATCGAGCCGCCGACAATGTTGCGCTAGCCTCTGCAGCAGCATCGACCGCCTCGGACTCTCGTGGACTTGAGTTGTTGCAGAACGAGTTCAACAACGTGCAGGTCTGGTCCGACAAATTTGTCGAAGCTCGAAAGTTGATGAGTGCGGCGAACTTGACGGTCTCTGAAGGAGCACTCAACAACGATGAGGACGCCCAGAAGATCCTCCGTTGTGGTCAATTCCTGGCGCAGATGTTCGCCAGCGGTACCTTCCAGGACGATGCGGTTTGTCATTAGGCTCTTAACACGTGAGAAACACACTTCCCCAATCCATTGCGGTCAGAGACCGCGCATCTGACGCAGCACCCGTCTCAGCAGCGTCACGGCAAAAACGCTTCACGTGGGCACACACGGAGGGGCTTCCATTGCCGCTGGGGGTTACCTGGATCGAGGAAGACCAGGCCTTCAATTTTGCGGTGTGTGCTGAACATGCCGAGAGTGTGAAACTGTTTCTCTATTCCCCTACCGATTTGGCAAAGCCAGTTTTGATATTGCAGTTCGATCCGATCCGCAATAAGTCAGGACGGATCTGGCACTGCAGGATCGCGCTAGATCAAATGTGCGAGGCCCGCTATTACGGTTACTCGGTTTTAGGGCAGGCCGTTGCCGGTCTCCGCGGCTTCGATCACGAAAAGGTTCTCCTCGATCCCTATGCCAAAGGTGTTTTCTTCCCGCCGGGGTTTGAACGCACGCGGGCTATGGGATCAGGCCCCAATCACGCACAGGCACCGCTCGGAGTGTTGCCTGAACATCGTAAAGCATTTGACTGGGCAGGAGATGTTTCACCTCGGCCCGAATCGGACGCGATCATTTACGAACTTCACGTCAAGGGATTCACGCGCCATCCCAATTCCGGCGTGCATCCATCCCGAGCCGGAACCTACACCGGCTTGATCGAAAAGATCCCATATCTGAAGGACCTTGGGATCACGGTCGTCGAACTGATGCCCATCTTTCAACGCGACCCGCAGGAAAGAGACTATTGGGGCTACATGCCTTTGAATTTCTTCGCGCCTCACGCGGAGTATGGTGCCCGTGGCGATGATGAGCAACATCTCGAATTCAAGAATATGGTCAAGGCTTTTCACAAAGCCAGAATCGCCGTAGTGCTCGACGTTGTGTACAACCATACGTGTGAAGGAGATCACCTCGGTCCAATCTATAGCCTCAAGGGTTTCGATGCCGCCGGTTATTACATGCTGTCCCCCGACCCGACTAACCCGTATGCCAATCACTCCGGCACCGGCAACACGTTGAATTTCAGCCAGCCTCACGTGCGCAAAATGGTTATGGACAGCCTGCGGTACTGGAAAAACGAGATGCACATCGACGGTTTCCGCTTCGATCTGGCATCGGTGTTTAGCCGCAATGCCGATGGATCGCTGAATTGGGGAGACGCTCCCATATTCAGCGAAATCGCCGCCGACCCGGAGTTGGGACGATTGGCTTTGATCGCAGAACCTTGGGACGTGGGTTGTTACCAGCTGGGACGTGGATTTCCGGGCACGACCTGGCTGCAGTGGAACGCGCGTTATCGGGATGATATCCGTCGTTTTCTGAGGGGCGACGCGGGGATGGTCCCGGACCTTATGCGTCGGATCTACGGCAGCGATGACTTGTTTCCGGACAGCCGCGAGCATTCCTATCATGCTTTTCAGACGGTCAATTACATCGATTGCCACGACGGGTTCACGCTGTACGATCTGGTCTCGTACAACCAAAAACATAACCTGGAAAATGGCCATGAAAACCGAGACGGCATGGACGCGAATTACAGTTGGAACTGCGGACACGAAGGAGACGAGAGCGCGCCAGCAGAGGTTCTGGCACTGCGCCGGAAACAGGCTAAAAACTTCTTCTGCCTCCTCATGCTCTCGAACGGCATCCCGATGTTCCGGGCCGGTGACGAGTTCCTGAATACACAGTTCGGAAACAACAACCCGTATAACCAGGACAACGAAATCAGCTGGCTGGATTGGAGCCAGCTCCAGGCGCAGCAGGACATATTCCGCTTCTTCAAAGGCATGATTTCGTTCCGGAAGTCTCATCATTCCCTGTGTCGCAGCAGATTCTGGCGTGAGGACATTTCGTGGTACGGCGTTGGACCCACGGCCGATCTATCCCCAGATTCACGTAGCCTGGCGTTTTGTCTGCATGGCGCGTCACAGGGTGATGACGATATCTATGTAATGATCAATGCTTATTGGGAAGAGCTGCAGTTCCAGATCCAGGAAGGTACCCCGCAAGACTGGTTAAGAATTGTGGATACAGACCTGCCGAGTCCCAACGATTTGTCAGTATGCGGTTTGCCGCTGCAGCAGTCGATCTATCAAGTAGCTCCGCGATCTATTGTCATCCTAGTTCGTGCTAAGTAAGGAGTCATACATGGCCAAAAAGCGTATAGGCATACTCACGGGAGGCGGCGACGTCCCCGGGCTGAACTCCGTCATCAAGTCGGTGGTCTACCGCGGCGCGGAAATCGGATGCGACGTCATCGGCATCCGACGGGGCTGGGAAGGATTGACCCACGTCGATCTGCATAACCCGGCCAGCAGGGAGCATTACATCCTGCCCCTGAACCGCGAAAACACGCGCACCATCGATCGCACAGGCGGAACCTTCTTGCACAGCTCACGCACAAGTCCCACGAAGATGAAGAACCTGCCTCCCGTTCTGCAGGGACAAAACTTCGAAGCTAAAGAATCGATCAAGAAAGGCGTCACCAGCATCGTCTTCGATGTAACGCCAGCCGTGCTGAAAAACATCGAGACGCTCGGGCTCGACTACCTGATCGCGATCGGGGGTGACGATACTCTCAGTTATGCTGCGGAACTCGATCGTAAAGGCATGAAGGTACTCGCAGTGCCGAAGACTATGGACAATGACGTGCGGAACACGGAGTATTGCATCGGATTCTCAACAGCGATTACGCGGGCCATGGATGCCATCGATAGACAGCGCACCACGGTAGGCTCGCATGAGCGCATTGGCATCTTTCGCGTATTCGGACGCGATGCCGGCTACACCGCGCTCTACACGGCGTACGTCACAGGCCTGCGTTGCTGCATTCCCGAATATAAGGTCGATCTGCAACACCTGATCGAATTGCTTATCAACGACAAACGCAACAACCCCAGCAACTACTCGCTGGTCATTCTCTCCGAAGGCGCGGAGTGGCAGGGTTACGTAGTAAAGGAATACGGCGAAGCCGATGCGTTCGGCCATCGCAAGAAGATGAGCGTCGCCGAAGATCTGAGCGATGAGATCAAGCGGACCACCGGCGACGAGACTGTCGTTAGCGATCTGACTTACGACCTGCGGTCGGGCAGCCCTGACTTCGTCGATCGCATGGTGGCATTTACCTTTGCGGGAATGGCGATGGACGCGCTGGAAGAAGGCAAGTCAGGACTGATGACCGCGATCAACGAAGGCCGCTACGCGATGGTGTCGATTCCTGATCCGAAGCTGGGCCCACGCAAGGTGGATATCGCTTCGATGTACAATACCGAGCGCTATCGACCGAGGTACGATCACAAGCACGGTCTGCCTATTTTCCTTACACGACCGTAGTGAGCGGTTGTGGCTAGCGCGATTCCATCCATGCGCATCAAGTCGCTCGAGATCCATAGTTTCTTTTAGTTCGATCCAAACAATCGTCGTGTCGTTGCGAGCTTGTTGACTGAATCATTGACGAGTACGATGCTGACAGTGCTAGATTAGGTGCGCACACCACGGCTTAGTTCCTCGGGCGGGATCCCAAGGTCTTTGACGCTGTTCGGCTACGCACATGGGAGAAATAGCTTCTCGCCGATCGCTTCTGCTTCGCCTTAACTGGCCCTCTGCCACGATTGTGGCGACTTTGGGCTCTTGTCTCACCTGCGTATTGTTGCTGGCAGGCACGGTTCAAGCCCTCGATCCCAATAAACGTGTCACCCAGTACATCCACACCTTCTGGCGGACGCGAGATGGTTCCGTGCCGAATGGCGCGTATGGTATTGCCCAAACGTCAGACGGTTTTCTCTGGTTCACATCCGGCGACATGATGACGTTCGACGGCCTTCGCTTTACTTCCTGGGATGGACCTCCGAATGGTGGGTCGATCAAGAAAGGCGCTAGCTTCGGCCAGATAGTTCAGGTCTTCGGCGACCACGCAGGTGGGCTCTGGGTATTTGGGTTACGCGCGATCGTTCACTTGAAGGGTCGGCTGGTCACTTCTCAGTTCGACTTGGAAGGGATTCGAACTCTTCAAAACATCAGTGAAGATGATGACGGATCGATTTGGGTCGTGCGAGGCAATAACAGTATTTCCGAGCTACCCCTCTGCCACGTTACCGACCGTACGGTGAAGTGCTTCGGAAAGGCTGATGGAATACCAATTTCTCCAGTCAACTCTTTATTGGCTGACGGAAAAGGTGGGTTTTGGCTGGGAGGACAGACTGCCCTTGTCCACTGGCATGACGGCGTGTCGGAGACGTACCCGATCGAAGCGCTGAAATCCAATATAGGACACCCCGGGATCGCGGGTCTGGCGCGTGGTCCCGATGGGTCCCTCTGGGTCGGCATTCTTGCTGCCGGGCCCGGGCGAGGGCTTGGACGACTGATAAACGGTGTCTTCCAACCGTTTGTGACGCCTAGCTTCGACGGCAGCAAACTCACGGTCCACAGCACGACCTTCGATGGCGACGGCAATCTCTGGGTCGGTACATATGGCCTGGGAATTTTTCGCATTCGCGGAAGCATGGTGGACCACTTTGGACGAACTGAAGGCTTGTCCAGCGATACCGTGAACGCTGTTTTCGTAGACCGGGAGGGAATCTTGTGGGCTGCGACACCGGACGGGATAGACAAGTTTCGTGATCCGTCGGTTGCCAACTTCTCGACATTAGAGGGCTTGGGGAACGATTTGGCGGACGGAGTTCTAGCCAGCAGAGATGGCACAGTCTGGATCGCGAACGTTGGCTCCCTGGATCACATCGAGAAGAACGGCACCGTCTCCTCCCTTCGCACCCAGGATGGTCTTCCGGGTAGTCGAGTCGCCTCCATCCTCGAAGACCGCGCCGGCAACCTGTGGGTGGGAGTGGATGACGGACTGTATATGTTGAAGAACGGGCGGTTCCGTCGTCTGGCCGAGCCGAATCACCAGCCGCTCGGGCTTGTGGTTGGAATGGTAGAGGACATTGACGGCAATATTTGGGCAGAGTGTGCCAGTAAGCCGCCAAAGCTGGTTCGGATCCGCGATTTCGAGGTCCGGGAAGGGTTCCCTGCGTCGCAAGTTCCGACGGGCCGTACCCTCGCGGCGGATCTGAAAGAAGGAATTTGGATAGGCACTCTGAAGGGTGACCTTGCGCTATTCCGCCATGGCGGTCTGCAGACATTCCCGCTCAACACAAAGGGAGATCCGTTCATTCATCAGATCATCGCGAATGCGGACGGCTCCGTGCTTGCCGGTTCCGCCGACGGGCTGGTCGGCTTGCGGAACGGCAAGGTGCAGCGCATGACCACGAGAAACGGATTGCCTTGCAACTTCGTAACGTCTTTCATTCAGGACAGGGAGAAACGTTGGTGGCTTTACACCGACTGTGGCATCGTCGAGTTGCCAGATTCCGAGCTCCAACGGTGGTGGAACAATCCCGACGTGATGGTGCAAACCCGCGTTTACGACGAATTGGATGGTGCCCGGGCCGGACGGCCGAATTTCAACTCTGCGGCATACTCTTCGGATGGGCGCGTGTGGTTTGCGCAGGGAAACCTCCTACAGATGGTGGACCCGTCCAGACTCTCGCAAAAAGCGCTACCTACAGTGACATACATTCAGTCGGTAATCGTTGACCGAAAGGAATTCCCCTCAACTGACAACCTCAAGCTCTCGCCCCACCCGCGTGACTTGCAGATCGATTACACCTCACCCACCTTTTCGAGTCCGCAGAAGGTTAATTTCCGTTATCGGCTCGACGGCTATGATCGCGATTGGCACGAGGCCGGCACGCGCCGGCAGGCTTTTTACACGGACTTGCCTCCCGGGAACTATTCCTTTCGCGTGACCGCCTCCAATAGCGGCAGTGTCTGGAACGAAAGCGCCGCCAAGCTGGATTTCTACGTCGCTCCGGCGTATTACCAGACGAAATGGTTCCGCGCTCTCTGCGCGTGTATCTTTTTGGCAGTGGTGTGCGGAGCGTACCAGTGGCGTGTCCGGCAATTGCAACATCAGTTCGACATGACTCTCGAGGCGCGGGTGGGCGAGCGCACACGGATTGCAAGGGACCTTCACGATACTCTGCTTCAAAGCGCACACGGGGTGCTGCTCCGATTCCAAATGGTTTCCCAGTTGCTGCCGGACCGCCCGGTGGAAGCGAAAGAGAAGCTGGACAGCGCGATCGAGCAGACCGCGGACTTCGTGACTGAAGCCCGTGATGAGGTACAGGGATTGCGGGATTCCACAGTCCAGGGCAATGATCTCGGTCTGGCCATAAGCACCCTCGGACAAGAACTCACAACTGACTCAGCCAGCCAGCAACCTGCATTCCGTGTCGCCGTTGAGGGCGAGGCGCGAAATCTGCATCCCATCCTCCGAGACGAGATCTACAAAATTGCTGCCGAAGCGCTGCGGAACGCGTTCCGCCACTCTCAGGCACGGCAGATCGAAGCTGAAATCCGTTATGACAATGAGCAATTCCGATTGCGCGTGCGGGACGATGGAAAAGGCATTGATCCAGCAATTCTCTCCCGCCAAGGCAGTCAGGGACACTTTGGCTTGCCCGGGATGCGGGAACGCGCCGCTCTTATCGGAGGTAAGCTAGTGGTGTGGAGCGAAGCCGATGCTGGCACGGAAGTGGAACTGAGCGTTCCTGCCACCACCGCGTACGCGACGGCACAGAGAAGTTCGTGGTTTTCACGCAAGGCGAAGGCATGAAGTAGGAGCTCATGAGCGCCGCCATCTCGCAAATTCGAATTCTTGCAGTTGACGACCATCCAGTCGTGCGCCAGGGGATCGCCGGTCTGGTTGGCATTCAGACCGATATGGTTTTGGTGGGCGAGGCATCCAACGGACGCGACGCCATTCAGCAATTCCGAACGCACCACCCGGACGTCACGTTGATGGACTTGCAGATGCCGGAAATGAACGGCATCGATGCGCTCATTGCGATTCGCAATGAATTTCCCGACGCAAAGATCATTCTGCTGACGACCTACGCAGGCGATACGCAAATTCTGCGTGCGCTCAAGGCCGGTGCTCAGGCCTACCTGCTTAAGAATATGTTACACAAGGAATTACTGGAGACAATCCGCGCCGTCCACACTGGAAAGAAGACCCTTTCCCCAGAGGTCTCCTACCAGATCGCCGAGCATGCCACGGATGACGCTCTGACACCAGCAGAAGTCCTTGTGTTGCGCCTCATCGCAGCCGGGAATGCGAACAAGCAGATTGCGGATCAGCTCTCAATCACGGAGGAAACCGTTAAGAGTCGAGTCAAGAACATTCTCTCTAAACTAGGCGCCAACGATCGAACGCACGCCGCAATGATCGGCTTGAAGAGAGGAATCATCGAGCTGTAGTGTCCACCCAGCTTGCTTCCACGCCGTCAACGCAAAACCCTAAAGAGTGACGATTCCAACCCTATTTGGGGTTTCGATTCGCCTCGGCAACAACGGAAACTAGTAACGTCTAGAAGGGTGCGTTTTGCGACGGTTATATTCCACATTCGCTGGCGGTTGGCCCGGAACGGGTTTGCTTCTCATACGCGTAGTTGTCGGCTCCTCACTGGTTGCGCGTGCGAGCTTGAGGCTGTGGAGCGATCTACCACCGATGAACGTGACAATACCCGCTGTGCTCTTAATGGGAGCAGGAATACTGTTGATCTTAGGCTTATGGACGCCCATCGCGGGAACCTCCATAGCATTGATTGAAATCTTGAAGGTGCTTACGGTAGCCGGGGACAAATGGGTGTGGCTGCTATTAGGAACTGCCGCTGCTGCTCTCGCAATGTTAGGACCAGGTTTATGGTCCATCGATGCTCGCCTTTTCGGGTGGAAGCGCATCGAAACTCCGCCCCGCAAAACAATCTCTAACTAACTCCTTAAGAGACTCCCCACATACCAAATTTCTTGCCTCAGAAGAGGGCGACATTCGTCCACCAAGAGTCTGCGATTTGCCCCGATGTGGGGTCGTCCCCAAACAAAACTGATTGCACAATGGCTGCGTCATTACGACAACAGGTGCAAAGGTCGGGAGGCGCTTATGTGGAAGATCACAACTCGCAGTTTCAATCTACAGGAAGTCCTAATCATGGCTGCAATGAATGTCGCATCCGCCGATAGCGACCGACAAAGGCGAGCGAACGAACTGGCGCAGCCGCGCGCACCGAGACTCACTGGGATCTAGGAGATTGTCATGGCAAAAGTAATTGAGTTCTACATACCGAAGAACTTTCGCAAACCATTAATGACGGCGGCTCAGCCGCAACTCGGAAAAATCATCGAGTTTTGCCCACAGACGAAGAAATCAGCTTAGCTGCTATCCACTCTATGTGGATTGAGAGGAAATATGACGTTCATTCCCACACAAACCGGCTTTATGCGTCTGGAAGATTCCGAAAAACTGTTGCGAGCCATCTTCCCAAATTATCCCAGCCTGGAGCCGCGCTATCCCGCGCCAGCTCTGGAACCGATTGCGCAGGGCAGCAAAGACTACAGGAACGAAGAGAGGATGTCTCTCTGCTAGTCGCTCGGTTCGTATAAGAGTTCGTAAAGCACTGCAATCGTAAAGGTTCAGGAGGAAATTATGGGGTGCGCGACGATTGATTTCACAGACCTCGGAGACCTCGCAGCAACAAGCCTTGTCAAAGTGAGCGGGCTCGGAGACCAGCAGCTTCATCTCGAACCAGAAATCAGCTCTGGGTACGGCTTCGAAGGCATTGTCGGCAAGAGCCCAGCTCTGCAGAAAGTCTTGGAACAAGTCGCGATCGTAGCGCCCACGGATTCCACCGTTTTGCTCCACGGGGAGACTGGAACCGGCAAAGAGCTAATTGCACGCGCCATTCATAATCTCAGTGCCCGGCGCGAGCATGACCTTGTGCGCATGAACTGTGCGGCCATTCCCTCGGGGCTGCTGGAAAGCGAACTGTTCGGGCACGAGAAGGGAGCGTTCACCGGAGCCCTGATGCAAAGAAAGGGCAGATTCGAGATCGCCGATCATGGTTCGCTGTTTCTTGATGAAATCGGTGACATCAGCCTGGAGTTGCAGCCAAAGTTGTTGCGGGCGGTGCAGGAGCAGGAGTTCGAACGTCTGGGAAGCTCCAGGACGATCCATGTCAATGTGCGACTCATAGCCGCGACCCATCGCGACCTGGGTGCCATGATTCGGGAAGAGAAGTTCCGCGAGGATCTTTTCTATCGATTCAACGTTTTCCCGATTGAGATCCCACCGCTGCGCGAAAGGCGCGAGGATATTCCACTCCTGGTGAACTACTTTGTGTCAAAGGTAGCGGGGCGGATGCGGAGACAGATAAAGTCCATCCCCAAACGCGCAATGGAGATGCTGACGAACTGTCCGTGGAAGGGGAATATTAGGGAATTGGCTAACTTCATCGAACGAGCTGTCATCCTCACACGTGGTGAGGAGTTAGAGGTGCCGCTTACCGAGCTTGCCACCTCATCCGAGACCAATGTTGCTGTCGGAACGGCCTCCACATTTCGACATGCAGAGTCCTCTGTAATCATCGGCGCATTGAGAGCCGCATCGGGACGGATCGCAGGCAAGGGGGGAGCCGCCGAACGGCTGGGATTGAAGCGTACGACGCTACAAAACAAGATTCGTCGTTTGGGCATCGCAAAGGCGACCTACAGCGATTAGGTGGTATCAAGTCCCCGCAGTGCACTCGCTTTTGGCAATTACGGAAGCGAGTTTCCCACCATCGCGCACCGCGTCCGCCGCAAACGCCAAGCGGCTTCCTCTTAGTCTCCTTATCGGTTGGCCGGCTCTGAGGAAGGCAGTCTGTTCCCGGCTCCCACGCCCCCGTCTTCCCCAGCCGGATTGTGCCTATTGAAGACTATGAGCAGCAGGTCGTTTGCAAAAATATCTCTTGACCATACTATCTAGAAGATATATCTTCTAGATAGTATGCAAAGCAACCAGACCGCCTACGTCGTTCTCGGCTTGCTCGCCATCGAGTCCAATCAGTCCGGCTACGACCTTCGCAAGACCATTCAGGGCAGCGTCGGCTACTTCTGGGGCGAGAGCTACGGACAAATCTACCCGACGCTGAAACGGCTGGCCGCCGAAGGCCTGATCGTCTCGCGCAAGTCACCGCCTTCGGCCAAGCGCCAGCGCCAGCGCCAGGAGTACTCCATCACGGCTGCCGGGCATGCGCGCCTCAAGGATTGGCTTGCCATCCCTTACCGAGACGACCCACCTCGGAATGAATTCCTGCTCAAGCTGTTCTTTGGCCGGGAGGCAGCATCCGACGTCTCGATCCGGCACATTCGGGAATTTCAGGACAAGCTCCGGCGGCTGCTTTCCACCCTTCAGCAGATGGAAACTATCGGACGCGCGAAGCACTCGAATAATCCCCATTTCCCCTACTGGATGCTTACCCACACCTTCGGGGTTGCGCAGATTCGCTCCGCTTTGGAATGGAGCGAGTCCGCTCTGGCCATGCTTTCTGCCGCTGGGCCTGCAGCCGCTTCCAACTCGCAGCAGAGATCCGTATCCGGCACGCGCAAACGCCGCACGCGTGCAAACTAAGGAGAACCAGAGTGTCCACTAAGATTCAGACCAAGCAGGTACAACGGAAAGAAATTCACTCCATCCGCTCAGCGCAAATCCTGTCCTGGACTGTCCTCGTCCTCTTTGTTCTCGGCCATTTCTTCCCACTGCTGGGAGCTTGGACCGGCGCAATCCTTGGTGCCTGGTTCGTCGGCACGCAGAAGCCACGGCGCGGGTTTTTCTGGCTCACCCTCTTCATCTTCCTCCCGGCCCTGGTCGCGAACTGGCGGGAATTCCTGTTGACCACCCCGGAGCACGCATTCAAGTACGCCGCATTGACCTTCCTCGTCGCCATTCTCACCGCACTGCCGTTTTTCTTGCATCGTCTGGTGAGTCCACGTCTGCGTGGGTTCCTGTTCACTCTTCCCTTGCCGCTGGCGGCAGCGGTGCTCGAAACGTTCGTTCTGGCGTGGGTCCCTGCCAACCTCCACTCTCACGCCCTGAGCCAGAAATCCAATACACCGCTGCTGCAAATCGCCGCCGCCTTCGGGACCGGCGCCGCTACGTTCCTGATTTACTGGTTCGCGGCAGGGAACGTCTGGATGTGGAACCACGAGTTTCGCGTCGCTCGAATGGGTGTGGGTGCAGGTTTCTTGGGCATGGTCTACATTCTTGTAGCATGCTTCGAAATGCTGCGCACGTTGAGCGGCTACGCTCGAGCGGCGACTCCACCCACCGGCGCGGCCTTTGCTTGGATTTGCCTCTTCGTGGCGCTCGCCCTGAGCATTTGGGCGCTTCTCCACCCAGGCAAACACCAGACATGGGCAGATCGGCCCGAGGTGGTCGCCCGATTGCGAAGCCCTCATACCGGGGATTCTCTGCACTGCGTAAGTGGGCAGAACCAGGAAGCGTTGGTCAGCGAAGGCGGGGAGCGGTTCCCGATTGACGACGGAATCCCCATCTTCCTCAAGCCGGAAGAACTCACCGGTTCCAACCGAAAATACAACCACCTCTACGAGACTATCGGCGGTTTCTACGACGACACCCAACGCGTGTGGTCGGCGCTGACCGGCATGGATCGAAACGCATACGTGATGAGCTACCTCGGCTTACTGGAAATCAAGCCGGGTGATTCCGTGCTGGAAACTTCGGTGGGCACCGGCCTCAACTTCAAGTATCTGCCCCGTGACATCAGGCGTTTCGGCCTCGATCTGTCTCGGGAGATGCTGGTTAACTGCCAGGCAAATCTGCGCCGCTGGCAAATGGACGCCGATCTATTCCTAGGCAATGCCGAAAGCCTGCCCTTCGCCGCTTCGAGTTTCGACGTTGTGTTTCATACCGGCGGCATCAACTTTTTCAACGACCGGGCGAAAGCCATACAGGAAATGATCCGCGTCGCGAAACCAGAAAGTCTCATGCTCATCGCCGACGAAACCGAGGAACATGTGAAGAGCGCCTACGAGCAAATACCGATTACCAGCCGATATTTCAAGCACCGCAAGGAAGCGGTCACGGCGCCCATCGACCTTGTCCCAGCCGACATGCAGGAGATCCGTCTGGAGTCCATTTGGAACGGCCGGTTCTACGCGCTGACCTTCCGCAAGCCGGCGACCGAAGAGCACTTTTCGGGCAATTGAGCGCAGGAAAAGCTGTGATCTCCTGTGTGCCGCGTAAAGTTGCTGAGTGATGCCCAAACCGGCAGTTATCGGCGCATGCACTTCGGCGTGCGATCCATCGGCTGTTGGCCGGCGATCCACACTGTAAGCTAGCTCCGGAAGTTGTCCCGAAGTCGCGTTCTGGGAAGTTGGTACCATAACTCAGACATCTTACGGAAACCGAAATCACACTTTCGCACCTCACGAGTTTGGAAGCGAACAGGGGACTTCATCGCATGTAGCTTATTGCGGCATTCCCCTAGCCCCGGAGGACACTGCGGATTTGCCTCGCTGCCTAACCCGGCACGATCACTCGGCAATGCCGCACAGTAGCGTGTTTTCGGGTTCGCTCAACCCATGTCCAGGAATTGTGCAAACAGGGAAATGCAAAGCAGCCCGTCTCAACGGTGTGTTTGATAGTCCCCCTTACTGATTCCGAGGCGCCTCATCTTATTCTGCAGGGTCGTACGTTTAAGACCAAGACGTTCGGCCGCTCCGCCGTGACCCGAGATTTGCCCGGACGCCGCCGTCAATGCCTCGAGGATGACCTTCCGCTCGGCTTCATGGAAGGTAGATGCCGGGCTCGAAACGTTGCGAGAATGTGAGGCGTGGAACTCGGCGATTGGCACTTCTAGTTCTTCGCCGTGCGAAAGTATGACTGCGCGCTCGATGAAGTTTGCCAATTCCCTGACGTTGCCTTTCCATGGAGAGTTCGTCAAGATGTCCATTGTCTGCCTGGAGATGGACTTGATGTTCTTCCGCATTCTCTTGGATAGCTTCGAAACGAAATAATTGACCAGCAGTGGAATATCCTCAGGCCGCTCCCGCAGGGGTGGGATTTCAATCGGGAAAACGTTGAGTCGATAAAAGAGATCTTCGCGAAAACTGCCCAGTCGAATCATCTCGGGGAGGTCCCGATGGGACGCGGCGATCAGCCGCACGTTAACCTGCATCGTTCGAGTGCTGCCCAGTCTTTCGAATTCCCGCTCCTGTAGAGCGCGCAGCAATTTTGGCTGCAATTCGAGATTGATATCGCCGATCTCGTCCAGAAACAGCGAGCCTCTGTCGGCCAGCTCGAATCTACCATTCTTTTGCATGAGGGCACCGGTAAAGGCACCCTTTTCATGCCCGAAGAGTTCGCTCTCCAGCAAGCCCGAGGGAATGGCCGCGCAGTTTAGTCTCACAAAGGTGCGCTGGCGCCTGGAACTGAGGTTGTGAATGGCGCGGGCGATCAGTTCCTTTCCGGTGCCCGTCTCGCCGTGGAGCAAGACGGTGGAGTCGGTCGGCGCAACGATGCTCACTTGCTCGAGTACTTTCGTAAGGGCTGAGCTTCTGCCCACAATCTCTTCGAAGTTGTACTCGGAGCTGATTTCCGATTCCAGATATACTCGTTGGTCTTCCAGATGATCTCGCGATGCGCTGAGCCGCCCGTAGGCCAGTGCATTGTCGATCGCCAGAGATAGCTGACTGCCAACCTGAGAGAGCAAATCCAGATCTGCCTGGCTGAAGCTGTTCTCTTTTCGATTCCCGAGCACCATGGCCCCGATCGGGCCGCTTGCCCCGACCAGCGGCAATGCCGTAACTGAGGCGATGGACTCCGCTCGGAGCATCTGGGCGATCACCGGTGGCATCTTGTCCGAAGGTGTCAGTACCCTCGGCTGGCGGGCTCGCAACCGCTCCAGGCCTTCCTGCGCGACGTGCACGGGGATATCGCTCATGAAGCCGCGGCTGGCAGGAAAATCCAGGACTACAACGTTCAAACGATCAGAACGGCCGTCGAATAGCATGAAGCTGGTGAAATCATTTGCGAAGTGCTTGCGGATTGATGCCGATGCGGCCCGGAAGAGATCGTTGATATCGAGAATTGTTACAACGTGGTTGTTGATCTCTAATAGAAGGCTGAGACGATCGCGCTCGCGCGTCAGATCGCGCTGATATGCTTCCACCGAAGTTATGGCAAGGGCGTTCTCCAGGGCAACGGCGACATGTCCAGCAATAGAACGCATGAGTTCGACATCAGCGTGACTAAATTCAAGTCTCTCTTGCCTGACGAAAACCAAAGCCCCGAGTCTTGTTCGCGGGGTTGAAATTGGAAATATGTATGCGCTTTCCGCTTGATTAACTCGGGAGGCGAGTTCGGGATAGACTGCGAGCTCCTGCTTTACGTCGGGAACGAAGACCGGGACTTGCTCTTTAAGCGCGCGTCCGAGCCCCGTACCCGCGTACATGATTTCTGTACCGACCTCAATCGCCTGATCGTCGTGACTACGCTCGAAGGCACGCAGTACCAGGCGTTGTTGTCCGGAGGGATCAAACAAAAGCAGTGCGATATTTTCGAATGAAACTACGTTGGATAACAGACTAGCGAAGCTGCGGAGAACTGCGTCGACCGTGGGCTGCGCTCCGACGGTGCTAGAACTCTTTAGGAGTGCGCGGTATCTTGTTAGGTCACCATTGATGGCAACATCATCCTGGTCGGTCGTCAAGTTCGCACTCATGCAATCCTTATGCTCGGTAGTTCTCTAACGGGGCGCCCGAATCTGGTTGCCAGTTTGTATAATCTCTCTGCTACTTCGGACGTACTCGCATAGCTAAAGTGCTCCTGCGCTTGTTCGAGAAGGACGTTGTACAGCAACCGAGTTTCGTCGTCGTTAAGTTCGATAATCATGAGATCCTCGCTAAGATTGGGTTGCGTGCGAAGCGTAGTGGGTTTCCTCCACTGGCTTCACGTGCCGGTCGTGAAACCATGTCATGGCATGACAATAGGCGCCGACCACTGCCGCGCGGGACACGTTCAGGCGTAGAGCGCAATCTTGAATCGACGATCGGATTGCAGCTCTGAGAACCAGGACTGCCCGGCACAGCGGATCCAATTCCGCGATCAGTGTTTGTGTGTCGGTTCCAAGAATGAGATCGAGACTAGCCGCGAGTTCTTCAGCATCGCCGTGCGATAAGTGCTCGACATGTGGGCATCGTCGATCCTTGTACGCGGCTTCACAGATGCGGATTGCCTCCGTTCCGTGTGATATCGCACTGGCAATGGTCGCAGTCTTTGCCCACTCGAAAAGCCAATCGCGGAAAGGTCTGTTTCGTTGAAGTGTCATATCACAAGCTTGGACAACTGCCTGGTCCGCCGTTGCCTGGTCGCCAGTGATCAAGAACGCAAGTCTACTCAGAACATTTCTTTGATCCTGGAAGCAGGCCACGATTTCCGCTGGCGATGCATAGTTGCGGGCATCAACTGCCGCTGTGCTCGAGTGAAACCAGGACATGATTCTCCTCTTTCTATGCCGCTCTCAAATGGCCTCAACTGGATGGGATTGCTTAATTGAGCATCTCTCCTCGTAATTCCCATGCCGCCGCTTGCGTCGCTCGGATATCCTCCGCATAGGCGATAAACCCAGCCTGTCGCATACGGCAATTGCATAGACATTCCCGGCGACAAACAGTGCGCCGACACTGGCCAACCACTTCAGCAACTGTTCCCCCACTGAATCGATATAGCTCACTTCGGTGAGGTCGACGATCAAACCCTTGGGCAGTACGTCCTTCGTGACTAGGCACCTGGCCTGCTCTGCCCAATCAGCGACGAGTTTGCCTTCCAACTTCAGGGTCGGACCACTCGCTAACCACTGGATTTCTGCACGAAACATTAGCTTGATCCTCGAAACGCTCTGTCCTGCTCTCCCTATATCCATTGAAGCGCACGTTTCGTGCCAACGGTGCTGCTGTTATGTGATTGATGTAATTGCCTCGCGGTGGAGGACTGGTTTGCCCGAATTGACTCAATCCGGTCATTGTCCGCATGCGGGCAGCGGGCCTCGGAGGAGAACCTGCCGTTTGGAAGAACAACTTCGAGGCGCCCTGCGCGAACGAAGGTTGGGGCGCCTAGTGGTTTAGGCCCTTTTCCATCTCAGGCAATTCGAAGCCGGGTCAAGACAGGGGTGAGTGGCAAGCGGTGCTCAATCGACATGTTCTTGAGCGAATATGCAAACTCAGCACCGCAGTCACAGCACACCCGGTAGGTCTTGCCTTGCAGTGTGAACACACGGCTGAGGTGAACGTGGTGACACCCAAAGAGGAAATCAAGGATAACTAGGAGGATCGCCATAGACTCTCCTTTGTGAGTTTCATGCTTATTTTGCTCGCGTGATCCGTTGCCAACAGTCGAAGGTTCCCTCTCCGGTAGATGGATTGGCTCAAGAAACAAGTCCGACTCCCTTAATACGGAACTGAGTTCAACCGTGTCTACTGCAGGCCACCAACCACTTCGTTCATCTCGCTAAGCCGTTGGTTCTTGTTGTAATCCCCTGCATTCCGCCCGCCCGCTGTCGTGACCGTTCGAGGGCACTGCCGCAATGTGGGCACCAATCTCCAGCCCACTGTTCGTCCACACATCCGCAATTCATTGATTTGCCGAGCTACGTCTTTGGCGAGCTAAATGCGTTAACAGCTGCGATGCATCGATGGCTGAACTGCTTCGAGCGGCAATTCCGGCAGAGCTACCGCGGCATGAGAGGGCAAGTAGGAACGAAGGAGTCAATATGTACGCCACAAAAGCAATCAATGGCGTCCCCGCGATCCAGCGCGATGGACAGAGTGTGTTGAGTGTCTGCGGCCAGAATTGGGACTTTGCGAATTGGCTATGCGCGCTACTCAACGAACTGGGCGACAAGTCCGAATTGTTGCTGAACGAGCAGGACTGGGAATGGCTCAATGCGATCGATCGCCCTTTCCGAAGGACGGTGCAGCATGCCTGATATCGAGACAGCCCCCACGATTTCTATCGTTGTTCCTTTTCATAACGAGGAACCTAACGTCATTGAACTGTACAGCCGCTTGCAAGCCGTCATGGAGGAACTTGGTCGCACTTACCAGTTCGTCTTTGTCGATGACGGCAGCAGGGATCTTACATACAAGTTGCTCAAGGAACTCGCCGACATCGACCCCCATGTAGTCGCCGTTCGGCTGCGCCGAAACTTTGGCCAGACCGCCGCACTCGCTGCCGGGTTCGCGCACAGCACCGGCGAATATGTGATCGCCATGGATGGCGATCTTCAGCATGATCCAGCAGAGATCCCAGTCTTTCTAGCAAAGATCGAGGAAGGCTACGACATCGTGAGTGGATGGCGCAGTCACCGCATCGACAATTTGTTGCTTCGGAAGATCCCTTCTCGCTGTGCCAATTGGCTGATGGCCAAGCTCAGCGGCGTCAACATTCACGATTTTGGGACAACCTTCAAGGCGTACCGGGGCGACCTGCTTCGGCAATTGCCGCTCTATGGCGAAATGCACCGATTCATCCCGGCAATAGCTTCTGCCTACGGAGCCTCGATCTGTGAAATACCCATTCAAAACAACCATCGGAAGCACGGCGAATCGCACTACAACATCTCTCGCACGTTCCGGGTATTTTTCGATCTCATGACGATCCGCTTTCTTCTGCGCTACATGTCGCGCCCGCTCCACTTCTTCGGCCGCCTGGGCGTCATCAACATGGGTCTAGGATCGGCGATTGCACTCTGGCTGCTGGTATGGAAGCTGCTTACACGGACCGACGTCTTGCAGCAACACGGGTTGCTGCTGGTCTTTGCGGCCGTGCTGATCCTGGTGGGGTTCCAACTAGTGGCGCTCGGACTTCTCGGCGAGTTGGAAGTGTGGCAGTACTTCAATCCATCCGGGCGGCGACCTTACGCCGTGTCGGAAGTACGTGATCTCCAGGCCAGCCTGAGGGTTCCCCTTACGGCGGAGGTGGGTTCATGAGCATCACTCGGATCGAAACAGGAATCATGCGGTCGCATTCACGCCGCAAACCGGAGCATCTGTGCTGAGTGAGGTCCAATATCGTTTCCTTGGCCGGCATCGGGAAGCTGTGATCGTACTCCTACTGACGCTCCTGGCATTCTCGGTCCGCCTCTACCGGGTCGACTTTAACAGTCTGTCCGAGGATGAGGTGGCCAAATGGGCGGCCGTTCAAGAGTATCGACACGGACACTTTGTCGGCGTCAATAGCGAGCACCCCATGCTGCCGAAGATGCTGGCTTGGGCCAGTCTGACAACGGGTGAACGTTGGGGCCGAGTGGCCGCGGCGCATGGCTGGTCCTCGCTAAACCCTGAGGGCTGGCTTCGTCTGCCCAACGTGCTATTGGGTGCCTTCAGCACCGCAATCCTTTATTCGCTTTGCCGTCGAATGATGGGTATTGCCGGGTCTTTTGCGGCGAGTTTCTTCTGGGCAGTTGCGCCCTTGCCAGTGGCGTTGAATCGGCTTACCAAGGAGGAAACGCCGCTCACCTTCTTCACCCTACTGGCTTGTTATTTCTACTGTCGCGCCGCACAGGCAGATGTGGGCCGGACTGCACGGCGATGGTACGACCTGAGCGCAATCAGCTTTGGCCTGGGTCTTGCCTCGCAATACATTCTTCACCTTCTTGGCTTGAATGCACTCACCTGGTTTCTTGCCGGGAAAATGGGGCTGACTCGCAAGCCGTCTCAATTTCGCTATGGACGGTTTTTCCTCGTGATGTTCCTTGCCTTTATTTTGGTGAACCCGGTCATTCTCTCTCCGGCAAACTTCACTGCCATCCTGCATTGGCTCCATCATGACGGGGTCAAGCACACTGGCTACGATTTCGACGGCAGGCTGTATATGAACTTTCCCTCGCGTCTGCTTGCCGGAGTGCCGTGGTTCTACTATCTCTGGCTGATGCTGGTAAAAACACCGATTCCGATCCTCCTGGCCGTGATTGTTGGCGCCGCACTGCTTTTGCGAGATCGCCGGACACTCGCGTCGTGCTTCTTTCTAGCGTTCGGGGTGGTTCAATTAGCCGGGCTGTCTGTCAGTGGCGCCAAGTGGATCCGATATTCGCTTCCGCTCCTGCCCTTCCTCTACCTGCCAGGCGGATACGCGGTTCAGCAAACACTGAAGGCCGCGAAAGGAAAAGTCCTGCACCAGGCCCTTGTGGGTGCTGCCGCCGTCATTTTGCTGGGATGGCCGCTTCTTGAATTGCAGTCTTGGGCGCCTTTTTATTCGTTCTACCTGAATTCAATTGGCGGAGAGAAACAGAACATCACACGCTACTTCGCAATGGATGAGGTGTCCGAGTTTGACACGCGCGAGGTAGCGCAAAAGGTATGTCCGTTCGCGCCCGCTGCGGCGACGGTAGCAACCGCAAGACCGATGAGCATGGGCTATTACCTGCAGGTCTGCGGGCGCGCGGATCTTCACATTGTGCCGCTTTACGACACGCATTATGCACCGCGGGACGGAGATCTGATCGTGCTTGAGCCTTCGCGACGTTTCTTTGAGACGCAAAGATTTTTTGATGCTTTGGGAAACTCAGGGATGCCCCATAGTGAAATCCGCGTTGGACCGGTTTTGGCGAGCACGATTTATCTCTTCGATCCGTCCGTGCCGGGACCAAAGAGCGGGAAGGAAGAGTTCACGCTAACCCAGTTGCAGGGCGCGCCACCTGGGTTCAAGAACGATACTCAAGAACCCGCATCGACAAACCCGAACAGATTTGGATTGTCAGATCTCACCAGGAGACTCATACGATGACTCCGCTTTACCACACCAGGAAATCCGATGGGCGCTGGATTGTGCGCGCATTCGTTTTTCTAATTGTCGGCTTCCCGGCAGTTGCACAGCAGGCAAATGTATCTGCACCTCTGACCGCCGATGAGGTGATGGGACGTGTCGTACAGATGAACGAAGAGCGTGCCAAAGCACTGGAAAGCTACTCCAGTATTCGCAGCTATCACTTGGAGTGTCACTGTGTGTCACATAAGAAGGCCGACATGGTCGTACGCACTGACTACCAGGCGCCGAATAAAAAAGTGTTCACGATCGTGTCAGTGAGCGGCTCTGGCACGGTGCGGGACCGTGTGTTTAAGAAACTTCTGGAGGCGGAACAGGAGTCGATGCGCGATGACAATCAGCAGCGGTCCGCCATCACGCCCGAGAACTATATATTTCAAGTCTCTGATTACAAGAAGACGGATACGGACGAATTCTATGTGCTCGATGCGCAGCCGCGAAGCAAGAACAAGTTTCTGTTTCGAGGCCACATTTGGGTGAATGCAAAAGACTTCGCGATAACTCGAGTCGAGGGCGAACCGGCTGTCAACCCTTCCTGGTGGACTGTTAAAACTGACTTTAAACGTCGCTATAAGAAAATCGGTGACTTCTGGTTGCCGGAATCCAACGAGAGCGAAACGAAGGTGCGCGTTTTGGGCACAGCGGTTCTAAGCATTGAATATCGCGATTACCAGATCACGCAGGCTGGAGGCGCAACAGCAGCCTTGCCCCACAACGAAGCACTAGCAGCTACAATTGCCGAAGAGTTTTAAAGGCACGCCCATGTCCTCGCTAACCGTTGTGCCGCCGAAGCCAGTCGCGCCAGTTAGCACTCCGCCCTCCACTTCCAAACAGCTCCAAAAATGGATTGCGCCGCTGGCCCTGGGACTGATACTTCTTCTGATACCGGCGCCTTCCGGCCTGAACGCGACGGCGTGGCATTACTTCGCGCTATTCGCCGCTGTCATTGCCGCCCTCATCACGGAACCGCTGCCCGGCGCGGCCATCGGTCTTATCGGTGTTACAGTTGCCGCCGCGTTAGGGTTGGTGGGGAAAACGCCGGCCGACGCCACCAAATGGGCTCTCTCGGGATTCTCCAATGATGCGGTATGGCTCATTTTTGCCGCCAACATGTTCGCCCTGGGATATGAAGCCACCGGTCTTGGCCGGCGCATCGCGTTGCTCCTGGTCAAGGCACTAGGCCGCCGCACGCTTGGTCTCGGTTACGCCATCGCGCTCTCCGATCTCTTTCTTGCTCCGGTGATGCCGTCCAACACCGCGCGCAGCGGTGGCACGGTGTATCCCATCGTAAAGAACATCCCACCGCTCTATGGTTCGTTTCCCAACAATAACCCGCGAAAAATCGGCGGATACCTGCTGTGGACCGGCTTTGCCACCACCTGCGTCACCAGTTCCATGTTCTTGACCGCGCTGGCGCCCAACCTGCTGGCAGTCGAGATTGCCCGCAAGGTCGCGCACGTGGATATCTCATGGGGCTTGTGGGCGCTGGGCTTTCTGCCAGTCGGGATCCTGTTGTTCGCGGCGACACCGTTGCTTGCCTATTTCCTTTATCCGCCCGAGATCAAGCGTGGCGACGAGGTTGCACGCTGGGCGGGCGGCGAACTCACCAGCATGGGACGGATCACTCGGCCTGAAGTGACCATGGGTTTGCTGGCCGTGGCAGCGCTGGTTGGCTGGATCAGCGGCGGCCGCTGGATAAGCCCGGTCACCGTCGCCCTAGCTGTAATCTCGGTGATGCTGCTCGCCAAGGTGGTCACCTGGAATGACATCCTTGCTAATAAACAGGCCTGGAGCGTACTGGTCTGGTTTGCCACCTTAGTTGCGATGGCTGAAGGGCTCGGCAATGTTGGCTTCCTCGCCTGGTTCGGCTCCCGGGCGGCCACTTACATGACCCGCATTCCACTGGTTCCCATGTTGATCGCGGCCGTCACAGTCTTCTTCGTCATCCACTATCTATTTGCCAGCATCACGGCGCAGACGACCGCGCTGCTGCCCGTTTTCCTGCTAGCCGTCCTATCGGTGCCGGGCGTTCCTGCCAGGGCCATCACCCTTGTTCTGATTTACTCGCTGGGTTTGATGGGCGTCCTTACTCCCTACGCCAGTGGACCTGCGCCAATCTGGTATAGCAGCGGCTACATCCCCACCAAAGACTTCTGGAGGTTAGGAGCGATTATGGGAGCACTGTACCTGGCCGTGCTGCTGGCGGTCGGTATGCCCTTCGCGACGAAGCTGGCACATTGAAGCTGACGGCCACCTGATGCACGATTTTCATGCTGCACCCACCCGCACTTGCACCAGCTGAGCATGTGGCCACGGGCGGTGTTCTGGCTTACGACGCCGGTCTCCATGGTTACTGGCTTTAAGGACATGCCTGGAATTTTGTTTTAAAAAGAAACATCCACGTGCGCTGCATTTAGGCCTCGGCGCTCCTTCTGATCACTACGGCAGTCCCGCTAGCATAAAGCACCCTGCCAGGCGTTCGTGCAATCTCACGTTGGTCGGCGCAGGTGGAGATCCTTCAGCGATCCCGGGGGACAGAACCCGCAAAGAATGCGCCGACTCTCCTCCATTTCCCTTTCCTGAACACAGTTGAGAGCACCGTGATCAAAGCAGAGATAGCGCACCGACCGAGGGTGCAAGGGATCGGATCCACGGCCGTCGACCCATGACGTTTCGACTTCGCCATGACACAGCGAATTTGCGCCTCAGTCCGGAGCCGCATCTGGCTTTGACCTTTTGAAGGCAGCTGCCCTCATGTGGGCACACGCAATGCGATTTGAATGTTCCATCTCGCTCGCCTACAAGAAGTTCCACTTGGCCCTCGAAATGCCTTTATCAGATCCGTTATGGCAACCTTTGACTGCCCTTCCGACTTAGTTCATCGCATTGCATACCCGTCTCTGAGGAGACCAGGGTTACGAACTGATTCGTGGCGCCTCCCAGCATTGCCAGCGGAGGAGGAAAAACGGTCTTCTGCCTCCTCCACACTGCAAGGAGTAGAAGCTGGCGACATATTTAGCGAAAGTCTAATTGCATCGGGGAAGTCACGGCCACGAAATCCATGGGCGGCAGTTGGAGCCCTGGCCTTCCAGTTGCTCCTCCTACTCGCTCTAGTTGTCATTCCGCTGTTTCACACGGATCCGCTGCCCAAAAGAGAAATGCTGACGATGTTATATGCACCGCCTTTGGCAGCCGCCGCTTCCAACGCCACAATGCTTCAGGCGCCCACACCCGCATACTCTTCAAAAAGCATTCCTGCTCCAATGTCGAGCACGCAAGAAACGCCATCAGCTCCGGTCAACACGACGGGCGGAGCGGTCGGGGGAGTTCCCGGCGGAGTGATCGGTGGAGTTTCCAGTGGAGTTTTTAACGAAGCGCTGAGTAGCTCGCGCAGCTTGCCGGTTCTCGCGAAAACGCCCGAGCCGACCCCCGTCAAGAGAATCCGTGTTGCTGCCCGAGTAGTCGAGGCAAACCTGATCCACGACGTTGCGCCGACGTACCCACCCGAGGCTGGGCGGGCACGAATTGAAGGGACGGTAGTGCTGCTGGCCGTGATTGGCAAGGATGGCCGCGTGCAGGATGTGCGAGTCGACAGCGGTTTGCCGCTGCTGGCGCAAGCCGCAATAGACGCCGTGAAGCAATGGCTCTACCGGCCTTACCTAGTGAATGGAGAACCGGTTGAAGTTGACTCCCGGATCACGATTAATTTCACGCTGTCCGGAGCTTAGGAATACCGATGATGCATAACGAAACACATGCGACGCCTTACAGGCATCTGGGACTGTTCTACAACTTAACCCGGATGGTGCTCTTGATCGCCGTGGCTGGTGGATTGCTCTTCGTTGTCCCAGCCTTCGCGCAGTCTGCTGAACCACCAAATACAAAGACAGGAAGGATCCAAGGTACCGTGGTCGATACGAGCGACGATCCGGTTCCCGATGCCGCCGTCGTCCTTCAAGGGCCAGCTGGCAATCGTCTCGCCGCGGTAACGAAGGAGGACGGATCCTTTGCATTCCCCAATGTCACGCCAGGAATCGTCTATCAGGTCACCGTCACTGCTGAAGGATTTGCAGAGTGGAACTCGTCCGTTACAGTCGAACCCGGGCAGAACAAAACTCTCACCGACATCAAACTTCGCATTTTGACTGTGCAGCGGGCAGTTACTGTGAGTTATTCCGAGAAGGAGGTTGCCGCACAAGAGTTTAAAGCCGAAGAACAGCAGCGCATTCTCCGTTTTATACCCAATACTTATGTGACCTACGAACCTCATCCCGAGCCTCTCACCACGGGGATGAAGTTCCACCTGGCATACAAAAGTCTCACTAATCCAGTCTTCTTCGCCCGCACGGCTGCGTGGGCTGGCGTCCAGCAGGCTGCTGACACCCCGGCTCAGTGGCGGCAGGGTGCAAAAGGATATGGCAAGCGGGTGGGGGCTGGCTTCGCTGACGCCACAACCGAAGGCCTTATCGGCAACGCCATTCTGCCCTCTCTCCTGCATCAGGACCCTCGCTATTTCTATCAAGGCAGCGATACAAAGAAGTCCCGGGCGCTTCACGCCATCTTAGCTGCATTTATCTGTAAGGGAGACAACGGAAAAACGCAGCCGAATTACTCTACGTGGGGTGGCAGTCTGATTTCCTCTTCTATTTCCCTCGCATACTACCCAAGTTCGGACCGCAATGCTCAGCATGTATTCAAGAACTTTGGAATCGGAATGGGCCTGCATATTGGTGGCGGTTTGGTGCAAGAGTTTATCTTGGACAAATTCACAAGCAGAGGTAAGCACTAGTGAGAGGACGCTGTTTACTGTCTTAATCTGTTCTTGGCGAAATTGGACTGTTCACAAAGGTTCGTATCGAGGAGGACTGAGATAACGCAACAACAGACATTCACCGAATGGATGCTGGTCTGGCTGGAACGTTACGACCGTGAGCGTGAGTTTTTGGGGGTCGAGCGCCAGGAGTTGAGCGCAAGAGATCGTGCTGAACTGAATCTGCTGATTGATGAGCAGCGTGAGCAAGAACAGCTTGCGAATGGGGGAAGGACGGTATGCGTGCAGGTTGTGCAGGAGACTTTGCTATTGAGCTGACAACGTGAACTGATTTGATGTGAGCGGATTTGGGGCGGAATGCGATGTACTTAGACTCTGTTCACGGTAACCGCGGCAACGTCGGTGCATCGGCCGCCCCTCCACGCGCGCCTGGGCGCTTGAGAACCTCCTGAGTGAAGCACAGGATGAGGATCGCGAAGCATTCTCATTCCGCAGTCGAAGCATCTTATCTCCACCTCGAGTTGACCATAAGGAGACTTCTGATCTCCTGTTTGAAAATTCGCTTGCTGTCACAATTCGTTTTGGGAGTCTGCAGCCGAATGACAGATATAACGGACATGAAGCATATTTCGCAGGTACAAGTAAACGAGCGACGGCCGTCCGCCGTCGGGGGCGATGCGAGCCGGTTCGTAATCCTTGCGGCCAGCGTCTTTCTTTGTTTCAGCGCCGCAATTTGGGCACAAACGCCGGTATCCCCACCTTCTGACGCAAATCAGTCCTGGACGGTTACGAGGGAGTCACACACTGAGGATGTGCTTCCCACTCGCACGGTTGAAAGCCACGTCCAAGAGGGCAATCGCAGTGTGGACAAGCAGTCGGTCGAGCGGCTCGGGCTTGGTGGGCATTTCGAGCCTTACCAGGACACAGAAACAGAGTCGGTGCAGGTGAATTCCACTACGGTGCGAACGATTACCCGGATCTTTGTCCGGGACGGCGCAGGCGCAAGAGCGTTGTGGCAGACGACGGAAGAAGAAAGGCGGACTCTCCCGAGCGGGGAGTCAAGAACCGAACGTGTTGTCTCGGCCCTCGATTACGATGGCAAGCTTCAGCCGGCCCGGCGCGAAATCTCCCAGACCAAGAAAATCGCTGGCGACGTGGAAGAGACGAAAACAACGGTTATGCTGCCCAGCATCACTGGGGGGCTGGCTCCTGCCGTGCAAATCGAGGAGCGGCAACAGCGCACCGGCAACAACATCGAATTCAAGAAAACTGTTCAAGGGCTTGATGCCGGAAGCGGAAAATGGCAGGTCAGCGAGGTCCAGCAGCGCAGCACTAAGGAGGAAGGCAACAGTCGTACCACAGAGGAAAGAGTTTCCCGCCGTGACTACGAAGGCAAGTTGAGCGACTACGCGCGAACCGTGAGCAAAGAATCGGAGAGCCCTTCCGGCGAGAAGCAAAGCACTGTGGACAATTACTCTGTCGACATGCTGGGAGCATCCCGCGACGGCAGCCTGTACCTGGTTCAGCGCGTTACATCGTCGGAGACCACCGGCCCAAGCGGTCAGCAGACGGCAATGCAGAAGGTGGAGGAGCCCAATCCAGGCGACCCGAGCGCCGGTCTCCGTGTGACTTCGCTGATCAGCGACAAGGTGAGTTCGGGCCCGTCTGGCGCGCAGGCTACCCGAACAGTCCAAGTGCGGAACGGTGGCGGCGAGTTTGAAGTAATGTCGGTGGACACGGCAAAATCTGACAACATTCATGCTATTCATGTGCAGATCGGGCCTCCTAAACCGCAGTGAACTATGTGCTGGATTCACAGGCAGGCAAGGAAGGGAAAGAATCTGCGCGAATCCGCTCTGGGAGGTTCCATTCGGTTTCCCTTAGAGAGCTAAAGCGAAGAGTCAGGCCGAGTTCGGTGTCATGTGACGAAGTTCTGATTATTTGTTTTGGCAATCCGCTGCGCTCAGACGATGGGGGCTGGCCCGGTGACACCGGACACAACTATCGCTGCCAGCGCTTGCAAGATGCTGTTCAATAAGCTTTCCATTTATTGATCCCTCGCCGCAGAGTCATTGACGCAGGTGCACGATCCGCATGCCTTTCGGCAAGTCCGTCATCTCAAACTCCACGCCGCAGTGCTCGCAGCGGTAGCATCGCGGAACGAACTGATTGCCCACGGTCTCCACCACGCACACGCTGAGTTCGCCGTGGGCGCAGTCGTTGGACTCCTCGGTGTGCTTGTGGCAGTCCAGGCACATGTTGGTCTTGGTCTTGCTGTCGACGTCCCATATGATCAGTTGCTTGTGGATGTGCGGGCAGAGCGCCTGCGCAAGGGATGGGGGCCAGACCGTGACTTGGATGGTTCGCTGACTCTTTTGTTTTTCGCTAACGATCATCGCCCGCTCCTAGCTAGTCCTTTCGGGATTGCCCACCGTAGCCGAATCTTTCCGCTTGGCTTCATTTTGGTTAATCGCCGCCATCAGAAGGATTTCCGCGAAAGAGAAGCGACGAATCGTGTTGTGCGTGATCCTGAACATAACCACCGCCATCCTGATGCACGCGATGGATAGTGCAGATTGCCTGCCATTCCGACTTGTCGCTAAGTGCCTCACTCTGTAATGCGGTGGCCCAATCCAGTGTCACGTCGCCTGCCCGGTTACGGTCAATGCCTCAATACGGGCAGATTCAGAAATAATGCTCACTTTTATCTCATTGCTGAAAAGCGGTTTGCTATGGAACCGATTTGGAAACCAGCTTGCGATCGGTTGCTATGCAGACGCCCTGGTGAAAGGCCTGTCGCAAGGCCCAGAAGCCTAAAACCAAACATGAACGCAGCTTCTCGACTCGTGGTTCCACGATTGGTGAGTAAGAGAAGACAAATCTCTTAATAGGCAGTTCCGAGACAGGAGGAACAACCATGTGCTCTCTAACGGTAAGTGTGCAGGCAGCGCCGACCAGCGCCCAAATGCGATGGGTGGTTGACCGATAGGTATGCCGGCCTCGAATACTGTTGTTGCCTTCGGCTGTGTACTCGTGATGATCGGCGCATCCTGTGTCTGTCCGAGCGTATTTGCGCAGACATCGGATTCCCGAACGGCGGAGGAGCCGACCAAGTCGTGGACGGCCACAACCGACTGGAAGATCAAGGATGCGAACCCCACACGAATCGTCGAAAGCCACAGACAGCACGGCAATCGAACGCTAGACGTGCAATCGACCCAATTCTGGATTGACGGCAGTTTTCAATTTAACGAGGACATCGAAAGGGAAACGCTGCAATTGGATGCTAACACCGTGAGAATCACAACGCGCAAGTACGGTCAAGATGGTAATGGGAGGAAAACACTCGTGCAAATGACGGAAGAAGAGAAACATATTTTGCCGTGTGGTGACTCAAACATCATACGCCTTACCTCCAGTTCCAATCTCAATGGCGCGCTTCAGCCAACTCGGCGCGACATCGTGGACACGAACAATATCGGTAATGGTGTCGAGGAGGCGAACACTACTGTGTTGCTGCCAAGCATCTACGGCGGTTTGGCTCCCGCTATCAAGATGCACGAGCTCCGCAAACGCTCCGCGAACAATACGATTGAATCTCAAACAACAACACTTCTTCCCGATGGTGCGGGAAACTGGCAAGTGAGCGAAGTACGCCAAGCCACTACCAGGCAAGAAGGGACGAACCGCACCACCGAGGAGCGCGTCTCCCGGCTTGACTTCGAAGGCGAGCTAGGGGAAGTCTCTCACATCGTGAGCAAGGAATCCGAGAGCACTTCCGGAGCAAAACGCAGCAGCGTGGAAACCTATTCCATCGATGTCCCGGGTACCACGCGGGACGGTAGCCTGCACCTCGTTGAACGCAAAACCAGTACCGAGCGCTCCAGTTCCGCTGGTGAGCGAGCAACCGAACAAAGAGTCGAACAGACCAATCCGGGAGATCCCGGCTCGGGTCTCCGCGTGTTCGTATTGGTTGACGGCAGGATGGTTCCCGGCCCTTCCGGATTTCAGGTCACGCGAACAGTTCGCCGCCGCGACCTGAACGGGAATTTTGGAATGGTGGAAGTTGATACGACGAAGTCCGAAAAGGTTTTCACCATCTCGTTTCAGCGAATGCCTGCCGAAAAGCTGGAATAAAGCTATCGCAGATTCATTTATGACCACTCCAAGTACAGGCCGGCGGCTGGGACTAACTTCGGCTTGCTGCCCAAATTCGGTCAGTGCCCTTGGCAGGTCATTCGATGTCTGTGTCCGAGCTTCCGATCCAATTGGTAGACGGGTATTTTCATCCACTTACAACTGGCCACTTCTGGCCGCCTAAGTGCAAACACGAAAGTGCGATCTTCAAATTGGGGAATTAGGCATGCTCGGAGAACTGATGAACATTCCGACTGACACACTCATTGACATGCTGTACCTAATCCTCGTCGGTGACTTCGCAATCACTGCAAACGACGCGACGGAAATCGAACAAATTCAACGCGAGTTGCAACGTAGAGGCGAGGAGCAATGCTGGAGCTTTCAAGCTGTCAACTGAGAGAAGCGTGCAATCAATTTTGGATGAGTGTTGAACCATGACGAAGGCGGACGCCTGCTGAACCCCAAAGTGTCAGAAGAGCGCAAAGACGAGTAAGGAAGGGAAAATGACCTCGCTAACAGGAACTCAAGAACTAGCCGGACTACTGAGCGCTGAAGGAATTGCACGATCAACCGTTGCAGGTGCGCCGCTAGGCGCCGATGAGCTGAACAGAATCGATGCTTTTTGGCGCGCGTGCAAATACCTTGCTCTAGGAATGATCTACCTTCAAGCGAATCCTCTCTTACGGGAGCCCTTGAAACCAGAACATATCAAAAGCCGGCTGCTCGGCCATTGGGGCTCAAGCCCAGGACTTGCCTTTCTCTACACTCATCTGAGTCGTCTTATTAAGAGAGACGACCTCGAGATGATTTTTCTCGCAGGCCCAGGACACGGGGCGCCGGGAGTTTTAGCGCCTATCTATCTGGAAGGCACGTACAGTGAAATCTATCCGGAGAAAAGCGAGGATGAGAAAGGTCTGCGAGAGTTCTTCAAGCAGTTCTCATTCCCCGGAGGTATTGGCAGCCACTGTACTCCAGAAACGCCGGGTTCGATTCATGAAGGAGGTGAACTGGGATATGTCCTCTCGCATGCTTGCGGAGCCGCGTTTGACAATCCCGACCTGATCGTGGCGGCGGTCGTGGGTGACGGCGAAGCCGAGACCGGCCCGCTGGCGACCTCATGGCACATCAGCAAGTTTTTGAATCCCATCCGCGATGGGGCCGTGTTACCCATACTTCATCTTAACGGATACAAGATCAACAACCCGACCTTGCTGGCACGGATCACTCACGACGAATTGGAAGATCTGTTACGCGGGTATGGCTGGACTCCTTACTTTGTGGAGGGCTCTGACCACGACAGCATGCATCAGGCAATGGCGGCCACACTTGAACGTTGCGTCGGCGAGATCAAGGCCCATCAGCAAGAATGCCGGAAGAGCGGTGTTGCCGCCCGGCCGCGCTGGCCGATGGTGGTATTACGCTCGCCCAAGGGATGGGGCGCCCCCGCTCTGGTAGATGGGCATCACGTTGAAGCCTTCTGGCGTTCGCATCAAGTTCCCCTGACGGACGTCAAGACCAATCCAGAACATCTGCGCCTTCTCGAGGCCTGGCTGCGATCGTTCAAACCGGAAGAACTCTTCGACGAATGCGGGAGAGTGCGGACGGAGATCGCCGCATTTCCGCCGAAAGGGCAGCGCCGCATGAGCGCCAGTCCGCACGCGAGTGCAGAGCTCAGGAAAAAACCGCGGTTGCCTGAGTTCCGCGATTATGCCGTCAAGATCGACCGCCCCGGAAATACCGAAGTAGAGAATGTTCCGCCACTGGGACGTTTTCTGCGCGATGTCATGAAGTGGAACATGGACAGCTTTCGGGTGTTCGCGCCAGACGAGAACACGTCCAACAAGCTCGATGCAATTTACGAGGTCTCGAAAAAGTTCTGGATGGCTGAACGTTTTCCCGAGGACAGTGATGGAACAGAACTGGCTTCGGACGGACGGGTTGTCGAAATGCTCAGCGAGCACACGATGGAGGGCATGCTCGAGGGCTATTTGCTTACCGGCCGCAACGGCTTTCTCTCGTCTTATGAAGCCTTCGTTCACGTGATCGACTCCATGTTTAATCAGCATGCCAAGTGGTTGTCCATCTGTAACAATTTATCTTGGCGCCGCAAGATCGCATCGCTGAACCTTCTCATTACCTCAACCGTGTGGCGTCAGGATCACAATGGCTTTACGCACCAGGATCCAGGGTTTCTGGATGTAGTGCTCAACAAGAGTGCCGCAGTAACCCGCATCTACCTCCCGCCGGATGCCAATTGCCTGTTGTCCGTAGCAGATCATTGCCTGCGCTCGGAAAACTACATCAACGTCATTGTCTCGGACAAACAGCGCCATCTGCAGTACCTGGACATTGATGCTGCCATTACGCACTGCACAAAGGGTATCGGTATCTGGAATTGGGCCAGTAATGATGAAGGCCAGGAACCCGATGTTGTTCTTGCTGGCGCGGGCGATATCCCAACCCAAGAAGCCTTGGCTGCCACAGCACTGCTCAGGGAGCGGTTTCCTGACCTGAAAATCCGATTCATTAACGTAGTGGACTTGTTCAAGCTACAACCTCGCAACGAGCATCCACATGGCCTGACTGATCGGGATTTCGATTCGCTGTTTACGGCCGACAAGCCAATCATCTTCAACTTCCATGGCTATCCCTGGCTGATTCACCGTCTCGCCTACCGCCGCACAAACCACCGCAACCTGCATGTGCGCGGTTACAAGGAGAAAGGCAACATCAACACGCCGATGGAGTTGGCAATCAACAACCAGACGGATCGGTTCAGTCTCGCGATCGACGCGATTGACCGCATCCCAAAACTGCAGCGGATCGGCGCGCACGCCAAAGAAGAATTCCGCGATCTCCAGATCGCATGCCGGCGTCATGCTTACGAGTATGGGATCGACAGTGCTGAGATTAGCGGTTGGAAGTGGCCTTACGACAAGAAGTGAAGTGAGCGAGTGTCAGCAATCGCCGTGGACTGCGGCACTATGAGGATCGCAACGCGTGCCGATTACAACCTTTGTGTATCACATAAAGTGTTCCGGTGAGATGTGGGCCAGCCGGCGCATTCACGAAGATGGGAGAGAAGTCGATCATGATTACTAAGGCTGCCGCAGCGCGGCAAGCAGTGCCGGATACTCAGAAACTCGTCGCCAAGTACGGATGTGGCCCCGTGCACTTCTCCGGAACGGACGAAGCACTGTATGAACGGCACTTGCTGTTCGACAGTGGCGTCGATCTTGCTGCCGCGACTGCGCGTGATCGGTTCGAGGCCCTTGCGCGGTCGGTGCGAGACGTTCTATCTCAGAGATGGCTCTTAACGGAGAAGACCTACGAAGAACGGAATCCCAAGCGGCTCTACTACCTGTCGATGGAATTCCTCATCGGCCGCTCACTGGCAAACAATGTTACGAACCTTCTGCTCGCTCCGCTCACGAACCAGTTCGTCGAGGACAAGAAACTCAATCTCGTCGAGATTTTGGAGCAGGAACCCGATGCAGGACTTGGCAATGGCGGGCTTGGACGTTTGGCGGCATGCTTCATTGAATCGGCCGCGACGTTGCAGCTACCGGCCATGGGGTACGGACTGCGATATGAATACGGTATCTTCAAACAATCCATCGAGAACGGATGGCAAAAGGAAACACCGGACAACTGGCTCCGTTCTCCGGATCCGTGGGAGATTGCCCGCCCGAACGAGAAGGTGGAAGTCAGCGTGGGCTGCTCGTTCGAGCTCAGCGGAGGCACCCTGCGTCCGGTACCGGGGCGCCCAACGACTCTGATCGGCATCCCATTTGACCGTCCCGTGATCGGGTACGGTGGTTCCACGATCAACACACTTCGCCTCTGGGCCGCGGCCGCGCCGGACTTCTTCAACTTTGAGGAGTTCTCTCACGGCGATTTTGTAGAAGCGTTTACTCAGACCCTTGGGGCCGAAACCCTGACCCGCGTCCTTTATCCCGATGATTCAAGAGTGATGGGGCAAGGGCTACGCCTGCTGCAGGAGTACTTCCTTGTTGCCTGCTCGTTGGCAGATTCCGTGCGCCGCTTCCAGCGCTCCAACTCGGATTGGAGATTGTTTGCAGAGAAAGTGGCGATTCAGATGAATGATACCCACCCTTCTCTGGCGGTACCGGAACTTATGCGCATTCTGGTTGACCAGGTGCACCTTGGATGGGATGAAGCCTGGCAGGTGACGCAAAACACGTTGGCGTACACGAACCACACTCTGTTGCCCGAAGCGCTTGAAAAATGGCCAGTGGCTTGGTTTGAAGAAATGCTGCCCAGGCAACTCGAAATCATCTATGAAATCAATCGCCGATTTCTGGGAGATGTTCGCGGACGGTTTCCCGCCGACAAAGACCGCATTCAGCGCGTGAGCCTTGTCGAAGATGGCCCCGACAGCAAGGTTCGCATGGCCAATCTGGCGGTCGTAGGTTCTCACAGCACCAACGGGGTGGCAGAGATTCACTCCAAGCTGTTGCGTGAGACCACGCTCAAAGACCTGGCGGAAATCTTCCCGGAACGTTTCAACAACAAAACGAATGGAGTCACACCCCGGCGCTGGCTGCAATTATGCAATCCCGAACTCTCTGGACTCATCACCGATGCCATTGGCGATGGCTGGATCCGTGATTTAAGCGAATTAAGCAAGCTCAAAGCACTCACCGAAGACAATGCCTTCCGTGATGACTTCCGCAAGGTCAAGCGAAGTGCCAAGCGACAATTCTGTGATTGGCTCCGCTGGTCGACAGGGCAGACCGTTGATCCGGAATCGATCTTCGATTGCCAGGTCAAACGCATCCACGAGTACAAACGCCAATTTCTGAATGCACTGCGGATCGTCGTGCTCTACAACCGGCTGCGCCAGGACCCGGGGCTCAACCTGTACCCACGTACGTTCTTTTTCGCCGGCAAGGCCGCGCCTGCCTACCGGCTCGCCAAGGGGATCATCAAGTTCATTAACAATCTGGCTGCGACCATCGACGGCGATCCCACAGTACGAGAACGGCTTAAGGTGGTATTCCTGCCCGACTACTGCGTCTCGCTCGCGGAGCACCTCATTCCCGCCAGTGACGTGTCCAACCAGATCTCGACGGCAGGCTATGAAGCCAGCGGCACAAGCAACATGAAGTTCATGATGAACGGCGCGTTGACGATCGGCACACGCGACGGCGCAACGATTGAGATGGCAGCAGAGGCGGGCGAGGAGAACTTCTTCCTCTTCGGCTTGACGGCCGAGCAGGTGATTGGCAGTCGCGGATGGTACAACTCGCGCTGGCATTACGAACACGAGCCCGAGACCCGCGAGGCCCTGGACTTGATTTTCTCGGACTATTTCAGCCGCTATGAGCCGGGGGTCTTCGAGCCGTTGCGGGACATGTTGCTGACGCACGGCGACCATTACATGCACTTGGCGGACCTGAAGTCGTATCTTGAGGCAGACGCGCAGCTGAGCGCGTTGTATGCCTATCCCGCCCAATGGGCGCGCAAGGCCATCTTGAATGTGGCCGGCTCGGGGAAGTTCTCCAGCGACCGCACCATCGCCGAGTACGCAACCGAGATCTGGAATGTAAAGCCGTGTCCAATACCAGAGAAAGCGTAAAAGACAATTGGATATAGGCCAGCGTGAGGGAGGGAACCCTGCAGCGGGTTCGAATCGTAAGAAACATTCGACTGATTGTTTTGGTTGCCACCTCCCTGCTTCTCGGCTCCGCCCAGTCTTTTGAGCCGGCACCGAGTCTGTATCGGGCTAAGCCCGAGGACTTGCAGCCGTGGGCGGAACAGGGAAATTTTCGTTTCATCAGGCTGGACGGCGGACGAATCGAGAGCTGGAAGGCCGAGCGGACCTGGTGGGGCAAAAAGTTCAGCGCCGAGGAGAAGGAGGTTCTAACCCACATCTATGATCGCGATTTCGAGCAAATGCTCGGCTTGCTCAAGCAGGCGGAGTTCAACTGGATCTGGGTCACCTGGAGCAGCGGCTGGTCGATCAAGGATGAGGAAGAGAACCGGGAGAACCTGAAAAAGGTAATCGCCCGTTGCCATGAGAACGGCATCCACGTGTCGGCTTACCTGTCGGCTACCAACCTATTCTGGAAGAGCACCTACCGCGACGACCCGAAAACGAAGAAATACGGCCTGTGGATGCATGGCATCCCCATGTTCTACGGCGGCCCGACCAAGACCGAGCCGCATATCTCCTGGGATCGCCGGCTGGCCGACGCTCGCAAGCCCGGCTGGCGGGCCTACCTCTTGAAGAAGGCGGAGCTCGCGGTTGACGCGGGAGTGGACGCGATCATGTGGGACAACATGATCGGTTACAACGAAGGTCTGGCTCAGTTGCTCGATGACACCCAGCGGATGGCGGAGCGGAAGGCGCAGCAGACCGGCCGGCCCAAGGTCATGGTTTATGCCAATATCCACATTCCGCCGGACCGGTTTGCGATGAACGACATTAACGAAGGGATCTGGGAGGAGGACGGCAAGGACACTCCGGGGGTGTGGGACGGCCATTGGCAGGTGGACAACGCGCGCAAAATCAAATTCCTGAGCGGCGAGAAGCAGCTTTGGCAGCCCCTGATGTATGAGAACGACGTTTACCACTGCGGCCCGCGCGAGCGCTGCATCCCCACCCCGGCCGAACAGAAGCTTTCCATCGCAGAGACCTATGCGTTCGGCGCGTCCACCTCGCGCAACATCGAGGGCCGATTCCTCTCCGCGCTGATCAAGGGCCACCCGGACGCCCAAGAGGCCTGGAAGGCCATTGCTCAATACAACCATTTCCTCGTCGAGCATCAGGAGCTGTACCATCAGGCGGCGCCGGCGGCCCGGATCGCCTTGATCTCCGCAGAGCCGCACAACCCGCTGGCCAACGAATTCCTAAAGCACAGCGTCTTCTTCGAGACCAAAGTGCTCGCGCACCTGGACAAGGGAGTCCCCCTGGACCGGTTCAAGGTGTTGGTGATGCCGGCTGACCTGCCCAAGCTCAGCGCCGATCAAAAGGCCCGGTTGGATGAGTTCACCGCTGGCGGGGGCGTCATCATCAGGGCAGGAAAGTCTAAGTCGGGAATCGTGGCACGCGCCGAAGCCGCAGCCGGAGGGCCTCGCCTCAGCCTGGAGCCACGCGGTTACGTGCTGGGCCAGTTGACTCGGAAACTTGACGGTCGGACTTTGATTCTCCACTTGCTCAACTACGATCACCAGGTCCCGGCAGAGAACGTGAAAGTCCGGCTGATTCTGAGCGGGTTGAACCCGAGCGAGCCGGTCGCGGACCTGAGCCGCTGGGAGGTGAAAGTCTTTTCGCCGGACGCGGCCCACCCTCAGTTCGCTGGCGTCTCTCTGCACGGGAGCGTCTGCGAGTTCACCCTGAGCCGGATCCAGCACTATACCGTTGTGACAGTCTCCGCAAGGCCAGCGTCGTAGTTTGAAAGTGGTATTTTCACGAAGCCGTTGAGAATGGCAGGAAAAAATCCCCCTGGCATCATTTTAAACGCCGTAGATTGATGCTACTATCAGCTCGGCTCATTGATAAGCAAACTTACTCTCTGTAATACTGCATCGGCTCGAACACGCAATAACTCAAGGCTGCTCGCGTGCACGTTCGTTACGCAAGTAGTGTCTAACGGCAATCTCCAGATTAAAATGCATTGCTTCACGTCGCAGCATCTGCCCCAGCGGTGATCGTTGTACGACGGCTAAGACGCCGGGGTTCATACCAATCAGCCACAGTTGAATGCCATCCTGACTTTGCTTCTTCGCAACTTGCGCGAACATTTTGAGCGCGGTGTACTCCATGTCGAGGACTCCGCTAGCGTCCACCGCGACGACCTTCGGTTGCGTTTCCCTGACCAGCGGCTCAATCTTGTGTGCGATCTGCGCCGCATTGGCGAAGAAAATTGGACCTTCCGGCCTCAGCAGCAGAAGGCCAGGAAAACTCTCGTCCTCGGGATGTTCCGGCGATTGCGGCCGGAACACGTTGGTTCCGGGTTTGCGCCGCAGGACATACACTGGAGGATCGGCGACCTTGTACGCCAGTGTGATCAGGGAAACGACTATGGCTACGATGATTCCCTTTAGGGTACCGACAAGCACCACCCCTGCGAACGCTACGATCGCCCACGAAAATTCGGTCCTGCGGATGCTAAGAATCTCACGGAACTCGATCGGCTTAATAAGTCCGAAGGAATACACAATCACCAGCGCCGCCAATGCAGATTGCGGCATCATTGCAACGACTGGAGCGAGAAAGAGGGTTGTTACCAGTGCCATCGCCGCGGTTACCATCTCGGCTAACTGCGTGCGAGCTCCCGCGATGACGTTGACCGCCGTTTGCGTTGTGCCGCCGCCCCCCGACATTGCACCAAAGAGCGCGCCTCCGACATTGGCGAGTCCTGTGGCAAGCAGCTCTCTGTCTGCTCGCGGCGCCCGGTCTTCATTTCGCGCGAAGGCTCGGCCAGCCGCAACCGTTTCCGTGAAACTCATCAACGCAATTCCTAATGCGCCGGGCCATAGCACGGTGATGAACGAAAGATCAGGCTTCACCAGCGATGGCAGTCCTGGCGGTATGTGGCCCACCAGTTCGACACCCCGATGTTGCAGATTCAAGAAGTATGCGCCCGTTATCGCAGCGGCTACCGCCAGCAACGGCGCCGGCAGTTTCGGCACGAAACGCTCCATGCTCAGCAGAATCACGATTATCGTGAGCCCGACGGCCAGCGTTGCGAACGACGATCTTGGAAGGGTGTGAACTATTGAGAGGACGTTCTGAACGAATGTGCCCCTTGTGAAGTGGATGCCAAGGATCTTCGGGATCTGGTCCACAACAATGACCAGACCGATGCCAGCTCGGAAACCAACAAGCACCGGCTCGGAGATAAAGTTCGCCACGGTTCCCAGGCGCAGCAGGCGCGCCAACAAAAGTGCGGCTCCCACCAGCAGCGTCAACGTCGCTGAGGCTCTCAGCAGGGCTGCGGGGTTGCCGTTGGGCACGACCTGCCCCAACTGAGCGGCCGTCAGGATCGCCAACGTTGTGGTCGTGCTGACGCTGAGAACGCGCGAGGTCCCAAGCACCGCGTATATCACCATCGGCACCATGGCGGTATAGAGGCCCACCTGCACCGGCAGCCCGGCCATCATGGCATACGCCATCGCCTTGGGAATGATGACCGCGCCGGTGGTCAGCCCCGCGACGATGTCGGGCCGCAGCCAATCCACACGGCATGAGACCAGCCACTCCGGTAAGAGACGGAACCACCGATGCTCTAACATGCAACAGGCCTACCAGACCTGCGGGACGGTTCGATGCTTCTGCTTCGGCTCTACATACCCTTTCAGCTTTTGCCTTGGCGGAAGCTTGGGAGGCGTATAAGGAATCTCCTCGTACGGGATGCTGCTGAGGATGTGCGCAATGCAGTTCAGGCGGGCACGCTTTTTGTCGTCTGACGGAACGATGTGCCAGGGCGACGCTGCTGTATCCGTGGCTGCAAGCATCGCATCCCGGGCGCGTGAGTAGTCGTACCAACGGCGGTGTGATTCCAAGTCCATAGGACTAAGCTTCCAGCGCTTGGTAGGATCTTCAATTCGCGCGAGGAAACGTTTGTGCTGTTCCTTTTCCGATACTTCGAGCCAGTACTTCAGAAGGATGATGCCCTGGCTAACCAGAAAGCCCTCGAAGATGGGACAGTCCCTCAGAAATTCCCTGTGCTCTTCCTCGGTACAAAAGCCCATCACATACTCAACACCGGCGCGGTTATACCAGCTTCGGTCGAAGATGACGATTTCACCTCCGGCGGGCAGTTGTTCAATGTAGCGTTGGGCAGGGAGCTGCGTCTTCTGCCGCTCAGTCGGCGCGGGGAGGGCGACCACCCGAAAGATGCGCGGGCTGACACGCTCCAAGATGCGCTTGATCATACCGCCCTTACCCGCAGCGTCTCGTCCTTCGAAAATGATCACAATGCGGGCGTTGGTCGTCCTGACCCAGTCCTGGAGCTTAACCAGGTCAACTTGTAGCTTGAAAATCTCGGCCTCGTACTCACTCTTACCGATTTTCGGTTGGCCGTTGACGCCGGACTGCTGAGTGTTGCTGTCCAGCCTTGATTTTTGTTTCTTTTTGCTTTTGGATTTCTTGCTCATCGTTGTTTTCCGGCTCCCTCGGTCGGCCCGTTTGCTTAGAGGCCGGCCTGTATTCCTGCGGGTTGAAGTGCCACCGTTTTATCGGCGTTTGCAGGGACCGCGAACAGGTTCAGTCATGGACCCTCGTCCCGGGCCTTACACTTCGCTGCTTCGGCGAGTACGACGTCACAATTGCCTTCTTCGCATCTCAACCTATCCATGTTGTAAAAACGCTGGACCTATCCTCCATGCGCGACTTCGCACCCTTCTGATTCTTGGGTGATTCTCGCTGGAACTGTGAGGAGCGCGCTTCTCGCTAATCCGGCCAGTTTGAATCCCGTTTTGATTTACCTTCTAGCACGCAGCAATTGTTCTACCAAATGGCAGAACAATGAGGTGGAGTCTTCAACGATGTTGGAGTTTCATGTGTTTGCATAGCATCGGCTTCTCATATCTTCGCGAATCGCGTGCCCCAGGGAGACCGTCGCTGGGCAGATGTCATTCGGCGTCGGCACCAACGGAGTCCAGTCGCTGCGATGCCGATGCTGGCCTTGACGCCCACCACGTTCAAGATCCGTTCCATCGGGACAGAGCGTCAACTGCGTGGGCTCATTTGTTGGTTTTGCATGGCATTGGTTTTGACTGAGCGCCATCAAGGTGTCACTTGCGCCCACATCCGGGCACACATGCCAAATGCTTCGCGAATTCGACGTCATCGGGCACTCAGAAGCTTTGTTATAGACAGTTATTCGCGATTCGGCATTGGCATTGAGCTTGCACTCTCTAAGCGCTGAGCGAGGGGCATCCACCATAATTTGCTAGACACGGACTCCGCAGCCAACGAGTTCGGTGCGCCACAAAGCGCAGAAAACACGCGGCACATTTCCGTGGTTCTTGGCCCGGGTTGCCCCTCGCGAACTGCTATTTTGGTAGAGGTACCGAAGCTTTCAAGCAAGCGATCGGCATGCTGCGGCGCGGCGGCACCTGTCTGCTCAACGGCTTGCCTCCGGGAGAAATATCGGTCTCGATTTTCGATCTAGTGCTGAACGGCTATACCATCCGGGGTTCGATTGCCGGTACGGCAATTCAAGAATTGGTTGGTCGCGGAAATCGCTTGCAGGGCGGCAGCCTTGTTGAAATAGTGAATGTCCCCAGCGGTTCTCTTCTATGCCAGGCAGATAATGGTCAATGAGAATCGCTAGCGGTAGGTGTGGCTGTAATTGTGGCTGTATGTTGCTAAACATGCCCAACGTTTCAAGCATTTGGAAGTAGTTCTCTGTGCGCGCAAGGCTCGCGTAAGTTCTTGGTTACGTTGTGAGTTTCTAGAGCGTGGATGGCAAAGCCCTGCTTGTCTCTTAATCAGTGAGATCTGAAATCGCCGCACACAACATTTGCACAAGGGTAGGCGGCCAACTATAGCCTTACATATCTAAAACCCAAAGCCAGTGCGCTGCATGTTCCTTAAGTTTGCGTTCTAACCCTGGCGTCCAGGTAGACCCCGAAGGCCTTGGAAGACGGTTGGCTGAGCCAGTTCGCCTTTGAGCTTTGAGCGGGCGGAGATAATACCACTCGCGACGTTATCTAGAATTGAGGAGGAACGACACATGGCAAACGAGAGAGACACCATCCCTAAGCCTTCGGCTTAGGTCGGTGCGGAGCAACTTAGGGCTCTCGAATGCTAATAGCACATTCTCGAACAGGGTTCGGCTCTGTTCGCTTTGTGTCCCAGAGCTGTTCGAGTGGTGAAAGGGATTGTCCCACGAACACAATCTAGTCAGTTCGTGACAAGCATCTCTCTACTACTACTGCTGAATAGGCTCTGTTCCTTCACTCAGGATCTTCAAGTAGCGCGAGTATCCGAAGAGGCGGGCTCGGCGCTTTCCCGTGACTTCCTTGGCAATGCCGAGGCGAACCAAGTGGTTCAGCGCGACCGTCACCGTAGGGATGGACAGTTTGAGCGCTTCGGACAGAGCACCGATGCCGGCAAGTGGTTTCTTCTGCATGTACTCATGAACGCGCAGCGCGGAAGATGCCGCGCGCCCGATTGTCTGGATTCGGTCTCGGTCTTTAGCGAAGAGTGTCAGAATCTGTTTTGCTGCTTCAGCAGCAGCGCGGGCCGTAATCTCCGTCCCTTCGAGAAAGAACGCCAGCCATTCTTCCCATGCACCCTCTGTCCGGACACGCTGAAGCAGATCGTAGTATTGGTCGCGGTTCGTTTTGAAGTACAGGCTGAGATACAAAAGCGGCTCCCGCAAGGCGCCCTTCGAGCAAAGTAGGAGCGTGATCAGCAGCCGCCCGAGCCTGCCGTTTCCATCGAGGAAAGGGTGGATCGTCTCAAACTGTACGTGAAGCAACCCGGCTTCAACCAGTACGGGGAGCTTATGTTTCTCGTCGTGCAGAAAACGCTCAAAATCGTCGAGACACTCCATCAATCGCTCTGGCGGAGGCGGAACAAACGCGGCGTTGCCAGGACGAGACCCTCCGACCCAGTTCTGTGATCGTCGGAACTCGCCTGGAGTTCTGTTGGCTCCGCGTCCGCCACGCAGCAGGATGGCGTGGATCTCGCGAATCAACCGGAGCGACAGAGGGAAGCCGCCTACGATCCGTCGTAGCCCATGTTGCATCGCGGCAACGTAGTTTGAGACCTCTTCGACATCATCAATCGGTACACCTGGCTCTGCGTCACTCTCAAAAAGCAAAAGGTCGGAGAACGACGACTGCGTCCCCTCGATCTGGGAGGACAAAAGTGCCTCTTTCCGGATATACAGGTAAAGAAAGAACTTGGTGTCCGGGAGCAAGGTTGTGAGGCCATCGAGTCTGCCCAATGCTTGGTTGGCTCGGTCAAGATGCTGATACAGGGCTCCCAACTCCAGAGGCGGATTGGGCGGGAGGGTAGGGGGAATGCATGCCTGCACGGGTTCTCCGGCCACACTGGTCGTGACGTAACTGCCCAGCCTCGGGTTGTTTTCAGTGGCCACTTAGCGTTGTGAAGTGAAGGATTCCTTTAATAAGCCTTCGCGTTATTAAAGGATATGGCATTATGTTTTAATAAGCAAGGTCGTCCGCGATTTCTCTCCGCCGGCGATCTGACCTCCTCTCAACGGTTCTTGGAACGCCGTTGCGGAATGGTCTGGTATGGTACATCTGGAACCGGCAGCTGTTGTTGTGACTGAACTGTTCCAGGTGTTTCCGGTGCCACCTGCCGTTCGTTTGCAAACCACGTGCCCAATGCGAAGCCAAGTGCCAGCGCAGCACTGGCAACGACAGGCAGCCAAATCGCCCAGACCTGCTTTTCCAGCCTCACCAGGAAGTCGTCCATTTGTTGCGCTCTTGTAGTCATGCTCCGGAGGAGCGAGTCGTTGGCGCTTCTGACCTTTGCGATCACTCCGATGTCAGGGTGAGCCACTGCTCGCAGAACGTTCACAAGTTGCTTCTCGGCGGAGTTCATTTCAGAGCAAGACTGATCAAGCGCTCTCGCAGCATCCGGCAAACCAGACTGCTGGAAACACTGTCGCAGACTTTCGCCCAGCAGCTTCGCGATTCGAGGCGGGTTCAACCCTGTTTCCAATTCCTTCGGCAATTGCGCAATACGTGACTCGAGCCGTGACGTGTATGCTGCCATTCGCTTCTCGACTTCATCAGTCTTAGATAGAGCATTTTCTAGGATCTTCTGCAAAGACTTCCGTTCTGCCGCGATCGCCGCGGGCGTTTCTCGGGTGAGAAGCGCCAGGATGCCCATCGCTTCCAGTACGCGGAGCACTTCGTCGTTTGGGCTGAGGGTGCGAGTGTGCGCGATGACCCGGTAGTATTCCGCCTGCCGTTCAGCAGGCACCAGTCCTGCCAGCTCATCAAATAGAGTTTGGCTGCCGGACTCCGCTCCCGCCAGATTGAGGAGTTCCTGATCGACGCTCATGGGAGGCAGATCTCCTTTGCCCGGTCGAACTCGGAGAAGAGCCGCCGCCGATAGCTTTCGGCGCGCATCACGATCGAGGCCCGCTTCAGTTCGTTGATCGCATTCTGCCTTGTAGCAACCTGGCCAAGGCGGACGCCGTGTTGCCGTGCTGGGTTCTCAAGTTCTGCCAAGCGAAACTCCATCCGAATCACGATCGGCGAGAGCGCTTCGCGAAAACGAATGGCTTGCTCAGCCGACTCCCAGTAGCTGAAGTCTGCCTGAGGACTTGTCGCATTTTGGACAATCAGATACTGCGCTCGTTCCTGCAGTCGGTTTGCCCATGCGAGGACACTCTCAACGCTTGCCGGGTCTGGCGTGACAATGCCCACAGCAGTGAAGCGCGCGCCCGTGGCCGCGACATCCTCATACATCGCGTCGAACCAGTCACTCGCTATCTGCCCGGAGCCGGCTCCCATGTCGGCGAGAATGATCGCTGCACCGGATTCGAGGTGATCTACGAACGCATCGAGACCGGCTGGCGTGTGAATATTCACCTTGACTACTGACCCGTTGAAGAAGTGCTTGAGCGATCCCCGTGCCTTGTTTTCCGTGTCCAGGTCGAGCAACATGAACGGAATCTCATTGGCTTCGAACCACTCAGCCAGGGCGACCATCAGGCCGGTTTTGCCAACTCCGCCTTTGCCACCCATGGTGAAAACGACTCGTTTGTTCTTTGGTTGGGCGTTCATCGCGATCCTCCTTGGCCGACGAGTTTCAACGGCTCGCTTTCTTCGAAGTGAAAATGTTTGGATTTTGGCTTCTCCACGATTGGTTTTCCTTTGAGCGCCGCAATTCGTGAGGTAACGTCATCGGAACTCATCGGGGTGCTCACGGACGATTGCGGCTCGACCGGTGGCAGTTCGTACTGCACTTGCTTCCGGTGTTTGGCGCGAACCTTGATGAAGGAGTGAATCGTGCTGACTGCTACGTCGATGCCGACCCGCTCGTGAAGAATACGAACGATGTCCCGATACGTGCAACCTTTGCGCCGCAACTGGCGAATCAGTTCGCGGTGAGTTTCCAGTTTGGAACGAGGTGGTTTCTGGGAGATCGAATCCAGCAGGGAAAGAAGGGTTGGGTCCATGATTTTCAGGCTCCTTAGCACCTGGCTATCACAGTCCGTTAACAGTCCGATAACCCGTCTCCACAGTCCGATAAGTGCCCTAGAGCGCTATCCGTACCGTTTAATTTCAATCAGTTACGAACTCTAGGACGACTTTCACGGCGGTAACATGGGTTCAAATCCCATCGGGGACGCCAAGCACCTAATTTATCCTCAACGGGTTAGCTTTGATATTCACCACAGAGCGCCGCAAAAACACGTCCACGGTGAGGTGGTTCCAACACTGGCTTAATTCCAGGGCGGGTTTCGGCGGGATGCTCGTACAACGTCCGTTGCTCCTAGCGTAAATTGAACGTGATGGGAAAGCCTCACGTCAGACAGCGCACGGCTAGCTATTCTGCGAGCGCTCAGGCAGTGACTCTTGCCTCAAGGGTTTTCATAACATCGATAATCATGTGAACGACGGCCTCGTCGCCGATCGCGGTATTGATCATGGTGTGGTAAAGGGTGCGGTCAGGCCATTCGAGGTGGAAATACTTCTGGATGAAATCGCCGCGCTCCCGATCAACGGCATCCACGAGTTGTTCGGCTTCCTTCTCATTCTTGCCGCGAGTCAACAAGCGCCGCACTTTATCTTCTCTCGGGGCATAAAGAAACACACGCAACGTGTCTTTGCGGTTCCTGAGAAAATGTTGCGACCCCCTTCCGACGATGACAGAGTTTCCGGTTTTCGCCGCCTGCTGAACGACCCGTTCTGTAATCTTCAAAATGCTTTCGCTGTCGACCAGCTTAAGCTTGTGCGCATTGAGGCTTCCTTCATAACTCCCACGCAAGAAGGATTTGAAGAGCCGGTAGTACAGTGGATCAGTTCGTTCCTCTCGAGCCTCGACGACGTCCTTGGGACATTCAGCAAGCCGCGCGATCTCCTCCGTCAGCAACTGATCCCAAAGCTTCCAGCCAAGCTGCTTGGCAAGCAGTTGAGCGATTTCGCCGCCGCCGCTTCCATACTCGCGTTCAATGATGACGATTTTTATAATCTGCGTCATATAACTGAGGTCATGGTTCAAATGGGGACGGCGAGAACCGGGCATGGTCCCAACTGCAGCACCCGATAGGTTGTCGAACCAAACACCGCCAAGTCCAAGGCGCCACGGCCACGCACTCCCATAGCCACCATGTCGATTTGCGCTTCCAGGGCGAGTTGAATGATTTGCCGGTATGGTTTTCCAATGCGCACCGCCGTCTTAATCTTGAGGGTCTTGCGCGCCTCCGGTGGAATCAGTTTATCGAGTTGTTCCATCGCTGTCGCTACAGCCTCTTCCATCTTGGCCGAACTTGGAACCCCCTCCAGCACGTGCAGTAGGGTGAGCTCGGCATCGTACTCCGCTCTCACAGAGAGCGCGTAGTTCAAGGCCCGCTCTGAATTCTCGGAGAAATCCGTACAGAAAAGAACTCGGCTCAAGTGGTGGATGTGGCCCCGCTCTTTACCTGCGGCCGTATCTGCGACGATAGACTCGTGCGGCGGCTTACACACTGCCAGCACCGGGCAGGGAGCCCTGCGCATCACCCGATTGGTCACCGAGCCCAGCACCAGGCGGTCAAATCCTCGCTGGCCGTGCGTTCCCATGACGATCAGGTCCGTTTTCTGCGCTTGCGCAAACGACAGAATACAGTCCGGCGCCGTTCCCTGGTGCACCACGAGCTCCGGCTGAATTTCATCGTGGGTGTGGTTCTTCACGAATTCTTGCAGTTGCTCCTTGCCGCCCTCGCGAAGCGCCCGGCAGAACTCCTGATAGTCTCCCGCACAGGCAGCATAGTCGGCGTAAGGATATCGCCATAGCTCTACGATATGCTGCGCCACCAACTTGGCTCGATAATGCTGGGCCAGCGATAGCGCATGGTGATACGCCCTTATCGAGAACTCTGAGAAATCAACGGGACAAAGGATGAGTTTAATTTCCAGCATGACTACGCCTCTGACTCTTGTTATCTCCTGCATTACATCGGGTTGATTACTACTCCGCTCAGCCCACCTCCACTGCACCACCGCCACCAGGATCGTTCTTCTTCAAAACAAAAGCCAGACAGAACATGATCGCCGCCCCCACGGCAAGAACCATAAAGGTGTCGATGTATGCCAGGCTTGCCGCCTGCGCTTGCAGGGATTGGTAAATCCTGGCGTAAGCCGTTATCTGCGCTTCGTGCTTGCCCACGCCAGAGTTAGCCAGATGCTGAGCCAACCCGTTCGCCGAATTCAGAAAATTGGGATTGTCGACCCTGACGTTCTGCACCAGTCTTGCCTGATGGAATTGCGAACGCCGCGCAATCAATGTGGTGACCAAGGATGTTCCCACGCTGCTTCCCATGTTGCGCATGAAATTGACGATTCCGGCGACCGCGTTGTTCTTCTCCGGCGCAATTCCGATGTACGCCACTAGCGTAATGGGCACGAACAGGAACCCCAAACCAATCACCTGGGCGATGCGCAGCCACGTGGCGGCACTAAAGCTAATCTGCAAGTCAATTCGCTTAGTGGAATAGAACATGGCGATGGACAAGGCCAGCCAGCCAAAGGCGATGAGGTAGCGCGCCTGGAACTTCGTGGTCATTTGGCCCATGATGGGCATCTCAATCAGCAAAACTAGGCCTCCAGCCGAAAGTGCAAGCCCCGCCAGTTCCGAGGTGTACCCAACGAGCGTCTGGAGGAACTGCGGCATCAGGACCAGGCTGCTGAACAACAAGATTCCCAGGGTGAACATCATCAGGCTCGAACTGGCGAAGTTAAAGCTCTTGAACATCCGCACGTCGATGATGGGCGCCTTTTGATGCCACTCCCAGACAACCAGCGAGATCAGGCATACGGTCGCGACCACGACCAAAGTCGTGATGAAGTGCGACCCGAACCAATCATCTTCCTGGCCCTTGTCGAGTAGCACTTGTAATGCCCCGATACCGAGTGTCAGGAGAGCGATGCCAATGTAGTCCAACTTGACCCCAGCCGCCTTAAGCCGGCTCAAATAGGGAGGATCTTCGACAAAGCGCCGCACCAGAAACCATGTGGCCAGGCCGACCGGGAGATTGATGAAAAAAATCCACCGCCAGGAATAGTTGAAGGTGATCCACCCGCCCAATGTTGGCCCGATGGTGGGTGCCATGATGGCCGTAATGCCATACAAAGCAAATGCCAGGCCTCGCTGTTGCGGTGGAAACGTGTCTGCCAGAATAGCCTGAGCCATCGGCTGCAGGCCGCCGCCGCCCATACCTTGCAGCACCCGGAAGAGAAGAAGAAACCCGAGATTCGGCGCGATACCGCAAAGCAAGGAACTCACAGTAAAGACGCCCAAACAGGTCATGAAAAAGCGCTTCCGTCCGAAGGCGCCTGCGAGCCAGCCGCTGATCGGCAGGATGATGGCATTCGAGACCAAATAAGAAGTCAGAACCCACGTACTTTGGTCGTTGCTCGCGCCCAGATTCCCGGCCATATAGGGCAGCGCCACGTTAGCAATGCTGGTGTCGAGGACCTCCATGAAGGCTGCCAGCGCCACGACAACAGCAATCAGCCAAGGATTGTACTTGGGCCGCCAAACGGCTTGGTCGATAGTGAGCGCAGCGGAACTCATATAGCGAAATTCAAACAGCGAAAAGCTATCTCATAAACGGTTTTGGGAAGGGCACGGCTTTTAGCCGTGCCGCCCAGCGCCAATAACGACAAGGGCTTTAACCCCTGAGGGACAGGCGGTCTACTCCCTCTGTTCATCATGAGATGCCTTCGAATTCATTGCACGAAACTCATTTCAGGTACACGTCCGGCACCACGTTCATGCCTGGTCGAAGCCAGCGATCCCGGTTCTCCCCCGGATCGAGAACGATCTTTACCGGAATCCTTTGCACAATTTTCACGTAGTTTCCGGTGGCATTCTCCGGCGGAAGTAAGCTGAATAGCGGGCCGGTTGCTCCCGCAATGCTGTCCACATGGCCTTTTAAAGTCCGGCCGCTCGAATCCACATGGATTTCTGCCCTCTGTTCAATTTTCATGTGCCTAAGCTGCGTCTCTTTAAAATTGGCTGTGACCCACACTTCATCGAGAGGCACCACGGTGAGGAGTTGCTGCCCGTCTTGAACGTTCATCCCAACCACCACCGTCTTATTCACTTCGCCGCTGACCGGAGCAACGATTTTCGTGTATCCGAGATTCAGTTGGGCCTGTTCGAGTAGCGCACGCTTTTGCTCAACATCCGCAATCAAAGCCCGCACGTGGGCCCGGGTCGACGACACTTGCTGCGGCCCGGTCTCCGCATATCGGTAGTTGGCATCGGCTTGCGCCAGACGGCTACGGGCCTGTTGGACGAATTGCTCCGCTGCGGACTCACTGGCGCGGTCTGCGGATACCGTCGCGGTGCTGGACTTGGCTGCCGCCAAAGCTTGATCGTAGATTTGCTGTGATACCTCCCGCTTGTCGACCAGTAACTTGTAGCGGTGGAGATCGTCTTGCGCCTTCACATCGTTCGCCTCGGCCGCCTCCAATTGGGCATGAGCGGCGCTCAGCTGCCTCTCGGCAGCGACGACTCCGGCGTTGGCGTCTTCGATGCCGGACGCAGTGAACTTCAGTTGGCTCGAAGTGTTCACGGAAGTAATCGGAACCGTGATGTTCAGCGATTGGGCCGTCGCTTCGGCGTTGGCGAGATTAGCTTGCGCCTGCGCAACCGCGACTTCATAATCTTTGGGGTCGATCTCCACCAGCACCGTGCCTTTCTCCACCCACTGGTTGTCGTCTACGTTGACCCGCACCACGTAGCCGGAAACACGCGCGCTGACGGGATAGAGGTGAACATCCGCCTGGGCATCGTCGGTCGATTCGTAGCTGCTCAAGTAGCGCCACAAGAACACACCGGCGACAAGCACCACCGCGACGACGCCCAGAATCACGATGTTTCTGCGGCGCTTGGGATTGCGGCGCACTGGGGGCGTATACTCCCTCTCCCTCCGGGGCGATGGATCGACCGAGGATGGATCGACCGAGGATGGATTGACCGAGGATGGATTGACCGGGGATTCTTTGCCTGTCTCGGGCAGTGAACGGGGTGGGTTTTCTTCCGCCATGTTCATTTTCCTCTGAAATATTCTTTGACGCCCTGCTCAGCGATGCCCAGAGCGCGAACCAGGGAAATTTTTGCATAATTATAGTTATAGAGACTCGAGATGTACTGTTCGTGCGCGCTCGCGACGGCCTCTTGCGATTGCACCACTTCCACGGTATCGGTGACACCTGCGCTGAAACGATCGCGCGACTGAACCAGCGTCTGTTCCGCCAAATCAATGTTGCTGCGCGCCACATTAACTTGCTCCGCCGACGACTGCAGGTTTAGCAACGCCGCGCGCACGTCGGAGTCGATCTGCGCTCGCAGATTCTCCAGGCGCTCGCGGCTCTGCTCGAGTCTCGCATCGGCCTGCAAAACATCACCGTGAACGCTACCGCCCTGAAAGATCGGAATCGACAGCGTTCCGCGCACGTCGGCTACTGGCGTTGCCGTGGAGGGATGCGCACTTGCCAACCCATAATCCGCATCAACGGAAAGCGACGGGAGATAGCCGGCCACCGCGGCCTTACGGGACAATTCCGCTGCGCGCACGGCGTTCATGGCCGCCTGGTAATCGGAACGCGAAGCGTATGCGCGTTTCAGGGCCTCATCAACCGTGATGTCTTCGATCGGCTGGTATGGCGATTTGTCCGTGAATTCGAATTCCTGTCCGGGAGCCAAGCCGATCACGCGCGCCACGGTCAGCTTCTGGATGGCAAAGTTGTTCTTCGCTTGGATCAACTGCTGTTGCCGGGTCTGGAGCTCGACCTTGGCGCGCAGGGCGTCGATGTCCGGCGAGGTGCCGGCATTCACCTGGTCCGTTGCCTGATCGTAGACCGCCTGTGCCGTCTTGACCTGCGCTTCTGCCGTCGCAATGCGGGCTTCGTCGGCGATGGCCTGCAAGTAGGTATAACCCACGGCTAGCACAACCAGATCGCGGGCGTCCTTGAAGGTATAGCCGGCGGATTTCAAACTCTGGCTAGCCGCGCGGGCAGCGTTGATTGACTTCCAATCGAACAGGGTTTGGGTCACACTGGCGCGCGCGTCAAAGTAAGAAAAAGGGCCAACGGATGGCGGCAGTCCAGCCTTCGGCGGAATACCGAAGATTTTACCGAGACCGCTGGCGAAACCGGCAAAGCCGAGCTCATCGATATTGACCTTCGATTCCGCAACATACGGTGCCGCCGTCACGTGCGGCAGCAGAGCGCTTAACTGCTCCCAGCGCTGTCCTCGGGCCGAGCGAATGTCCGCATTCGAAAGCAGCAGCCCGAGATTTTGCTTCAATCCGCGGTCGATGGCGTCGCGCAACGAGAGCGGCAGAATTCCTGGAACGAGCTTTGCCGGCACGCTGCTTGCGAATGGGCTCACTCCATTTGTTCCGGGGATGGCCTGGCCCGGAGTGCTCGAACCGGGTGCCGTCTCGGTTTGCGCAAGGGATGTTGCTGCTCCGCAAATCAAGATTCCGGCCACCAAGAAAACGCGGCGGCGTTCGTAACTGAGTTTCAAGGGAGTCTCCTAGCCTCGAATTTTCGCGCGGCGGTGCCGAGGGGCAATGTTTTAGATGAAGTTGAATCCGTTCTCGCTCTCACGCACCGTATCCACGTTCTTTGAGAACGTACACGCCCGCTCCTGACCTCCGTTCGGTGGAAGTCTCATGCAGACGCGTCTGAGCTTCTTGCCTACCCCTAGGCGCTTTTCGCCGTGTCCATGGCCCGGTGAATCGCTGAAACCAGCGTTTCAAATTCGAAGGAACCATCATGACGATGCCCGTTGATGAAGAACGTCGGCGTTCCGTTCACCCCACTTCGGACACCGCCCTTGAAGTCGGCGCGGACACGGGCTTCGAACGCTCCCTGCTCCAACGCCTGACGCAATGCAGTGGTGGATAGCTTGAGCTTTTCGCCGAGATCCAAAAAGAGTGCTTCGCCCAAGCGCGGCTGATTTTCAAACAACCTATCGTGCATCTCCCAAAACTTGCCTTGTGCGCCGGCAAACTCCGCCACCTCGGCTGCAGCTTCGGCGTGAGGATGCATTTCGCTCAAGGGAAAATTACGAAACACGAGCCTCAGGCGTTTTCCAAAGTGCTTCTGGACTTGCTGGACGATGGGATAGGCGCGTCCGCAATGCGGACACTCGTAGTCGCCGTACTCCACCAGAATAACTTCCGCGTCTTCAGGGCCCTGGGTGTGGTCTTCGGCAGTGATTGGTACCTTGAGTGTGGCCATAAATTGCTCCTGTTCGGTTTATCCTGCTTCGGCAAATCTTATTTCGGCAAATCCTCAAGCGCCTGCAGGATGCCGTCCGCACCGGGATTCACGGCAACCGGCGAGCAATAGCTCCAGGCGATCACTCCGTTCTTGTCGATGACGAATAGAGCGCGCTCCGAGAAGCCGTCGGAAGCGCGGTAGGCGCCATATTTTCGCGCGACGGCTCCCTTGGGCTCAAAATCCGCCAGCAGCGGGAAATGCAGATGACGGTTCTGCGCAAATGCGTCGTGACACCAGGGACCGTCCACGGAAACCCCCAGCAACTCCGCTCCAAACTTGTGAAACTCGGGGAGGATCTCGTTGTAAAGAGCCATCTGGTCGCCGCATACCGGGCTCCAGTCCGCGGGATAAAACGCCAGGATCACGGGACGTCCGAGTAAATCACTCAAAGTCAGGGTCTGATCGGGCGTCACGTGCAACGTGAAATTGGGGGCCACTACCCCGGCGGCGAGGATCCCGCTGCCGTGTATCGGAGTGACGTTGCTTGCATTGCTCTGTGCCATTTTTTTATGTTCCTTTCGGACGGTATGTCGATGACCCACTGCCGGAGTATAGCGCCGCCTTCCGGCCTTGGTAAACGAACTAGCGAAACCAGGAAATGCGCCCAATCAAGCGGTAGCGATCCGCTCCACGCGGAACTTCTTCACCAACCAAGATGCCGCAATGCTTCAGCAGAAACAGCCCAAGTCCACTTCGGGGTCAACAGCGAGATCAGCTGGCAGCCTGACTTTCATTCTGGCAGCCACGATCTTGATCGCCGATAGGAAGCAGGCCGACCAACCGACAGCGACCACGCCTTGATCAAGAGGTTGATGGTTGGCATTCACCAGTTGGATCAGGATCTTGTGCCGCCCGGGCCCGAGGCCGTTGATAATGACTGGATCGCCGCTCCGTGTCCAATGCGAAATGCCGGCGTCGAGATCGAAGAGTAGCGCCGGGTTCCTCGCGATTGTTCAGAGCTTCATGGTTCCGAAGTTCATGGCTCCCTCAGAAATCCTGCGCCGCTGGCCGGATGACGACCTCGTCGATTTCCAGCTCGGCCGGTTGCTCGATGGCGTGAGCGATCGCGCTTGCGAATCGAGTTGGCCGGAATAGCCATTCCCCTTGGGGGCCCCTTCAGAAACCTGGCGGCCGCTCGCCCGCCACGCCGAAGCTGCGTTCGAGAGCGATCCCGACCCGCCCCAACGTCCCTTCGTCGAAAAGCTGGCCGATCAGCGTGATGCCGTGGGGCACGCGCCGCGGCGGAGAAAACTTCGGCAGCGGATGGTTGGGATCGGGCGCCCAGTCGCTGCGTGCCTCCGACACTTCGACAAAGCCCGCACGCAGTGTAAGCGAGGGATGCCCGGTGAAGTTCGTAAGCGTAAGCATTTCGTCCCGCAGCGAAGGTACGAGCAGCAGGTCAACTCGAGAAAACACGCGCGCCATCTCCTCCGCCACTTTGCGGCGGAAGCGGTCGGACTGCACGAAGTCCACGGCTGACAGGAAGCGGGATTGACGGAAGAGATTGGGCCACGCGTCCGGCACCTGAACCTTCAACTGATGCAATGCCCCGCTGAGTGTGAGTTCCTCGAACGCAGCTGCGCCTTCGGCGAAGAGAATCAGATCAAGCGAGTCATAGGGCCAGTCGGGAAGCGTGACCTCAACCGGAACCATGCCGAGCTTTTGGACAACGTCCAGTGCGGCACGGTCGACGTTGGTTGCCGGGTTTTCCTTCATCCATGCCGGGAAATAACCGACGCGCAGCCCTTCCACGGCAGCCCCTGCGTCGAAGTCAAGCTTGCTCGGCACGCTGGCCAGGTCACCGGCGTCAGGCCCGGAAATAGCATTCAGCACCAGCATTGTGTCTTCGACGTTTCGGGCCATGGGACCGAGCTTGTCGAGCGACCAACAAAGCGTCATCGCGCCGGTGCGTGGCACACGGCCGTAAGTGGGCCGCAGGCCGGTAATGCCGCAACGCATGGCGGGAGAAACGATGCTGCCCCCGGTCTCGCTTCCGATCGCAAAAGCCACCAATCCCGCAGCCGTGGCCGCGCCCGGCCCGGCGCTTGAACCCGACGATCCTTCCTCCAGCAACCATGGGTTCATCGTCTGTCCGCCGAACCAGATGTCATTGAGCGCCAACGCTCCCAGACTCAGCTTGGCCACCAGCACCGCGCCCGCCGCATGGAGACGTCTCACGACCGCAGCGTCCTCGGTGGGCACGCGGTTTCGCAAAGGCTCAGCGCCATAGGTAGTAGGAATTCCTGCGGTATCGAGAAGGTCTTTGGCTCCCCATGGGATGCCGTGCAGCGGGCCGCGGTACTTGCCGGCGGCGATCTCCGCGTCGGCCTGCTTAGCCTGTCGGAGCGCAAGGTCGCGGGTGAGGGTGATGACGCAGCGCAGCTTGGGGTCGAACTGCTCCAGACGCTTCAGATAAATTTGAGTGAGGCGCTCCGAGCTGAGCTTGCGCTGCTCGATCCAGCGCGAAAGCTGCACCACCGACGCGAAGGCAATGTCTTTGTCATCTGCGGGCAAAGCCTCCGGCTCGGTGCTGCTGCGCACACATTGGTCCCGCTCGGGACCTGCTTTCATGCCGGGCAGCACCGGGTTCCACTGTGTCGCAGGAGCGAGCGTTGTCTCCAGCGCTACTTTCCGCGGCCCGGTGCGTCGCTCGTACAGGGCGGCCATATTCGTGCGCCAGCTGCCCGCGGCCTGCGCGCGCTCGGGTTCGTTCATTTCGATCTGAACCAGCTTTTGTGCCTCAGCGAAGGTCGAAGGCGACACTTCAGGCCCGACTGCCGGCCCGGCGCCAAATGCGGGCGGTGCCCCAGGCGGCAAACCGCTGGGCGTCTGCGCACGGCTGTTGCCTGTTAGGGCTGCGCCGATCAAGCCTGCGGATGTGAGCGTGAGGAATTCCCTGCGCGATTTTGACATAAGTCCTCCGAACAGCATTTTCCAGAGTTACCAAAGAATTGACAACAAGACCAGTAGCAGGAAAAATCATTCCTTCGTCGCTACTGTCTTCCAATGGTTGCTGAAATCGGGTGCGATTACGCTAATGACCCGGTTATTAGTGCAATGGGGCTACTCCAGCAACCCTTCTGAGATGCCGCCAACTCGCAGTTTTCATTGACTCGAACGTTTCATCCAAGTAAGATTTGCCACTCATGATCGGCCAGACCATCTCGCACTACGCATTGTCGAAAAGCTCGGAGGCCGCGGGATGGGTGTGATCTACCAGAGCATGCGTCGAATGGGCTTCCGAGTTTGCTTTGAAACTGAGTGCTTGCTGAAGATAGTAGCCACGCGGTGCTTTCCCCTCGTTTTAGTCGTATGGCTGCTCGGCTGGCTGGCGCCCGCGCCCGCCTGGGCGCAAAAACTTTATTGCAAACCTTGCTGGCATAGCTTCGGTGAGGTTCAGATCGGCAGCTCCAGTTCCTACTCCTTCCAACTCACGAACGCCGGCGACAAAACGCTGCAGATCACTTCCGCGTCGGAACAGGGGAGCGCTTTCTCACTCGGCAATTTCTCGTTGCCAGTGATCATCCAGCCCGGGGCGAGCGTCGAGTTGCCCGTCATTTTCACACCCACCGCCAAAGGGTACATCAACGGCATCCTCACGCTGGTGAGTAATGCCCGATACTCACCGCTTAACATGATTGTCACGGGGTTCGCCGTCTACTCCTCCGGCGCCGAACTCGAAGTGAATCCTGCGACGCTCAATTTCGGTAACGTCAGAGTGGGATCGAGTGCCACCCTGCAGGCTACGTTGACAGCCAGGAACGCTTCCGTAACTATTTCCTCAGACCCGTCAACGAGCTCGGAGTTTGCCATCCTCGGGCTGAATCTGCCGATAACCATTCATGCTGGGCAGAGCCTTCCCGTCACGATTCAATTCACCCCGAACGGCTCGGGCACGGCCTCCGGCAAAGCGGGACTCATCAGCAGTGCGGCGAACTCACCAACGGTGGAACAGCTGACCGGTACGGGCGTGGCTCGAACTTCCTATAACGTCTATCTTTCCTGGAATGCGAGCACCAGCGACGCGGTGGGGTACAACGTCTTCCGCGGCAACGTCCAGGGAGGCCCCTACCAGCAGATCAATACCGCGCTCGACGCTTCGACCAATTACACGGACTATACGGTTGCCACCGGGACGGCCTACTACTACGTCACCACCTCGGTGAACGCCCAGGGGCAGGAAAGCGCCTATTCAAGTCCGGTCGAGGCGGTCATACCGTAACGACCGGGATGGTTAGTGCAATAGAGGGAAAACATGCCAATTGCTACCTTTTCCAGTTTCACCGATGGCCTCGACCGCGACCAAAGGAGCCGCGACCATTTCATTGCCAACACCAACCTAGAGAACGAGCGGCTATGGGTTCCTTACGCGGACGGCGTCTGGTTCCAACCCTGCCACTTTAACGTTACGTCTGGAGGATTCAGCGTTGTGCTCAAAGGCCTCCCCGGTTCTAAGGTAGGAACTCACTATCACATTGGCACCGTTCACGGCTATACCATACGTGGTTATTGGCGATATCTAGAACATGACTGGGTGGCAAAACCTGGGACTTTCATCTACGAGCCCGCAGGCGAGGCCCACACGCTGCTTATCACCGAGGACTCACCGGAACCGATGGTGACCCTCTTCGTAGTTGGAGGCGGCTTAATCTATCTGGACAAGGCAGTGGACGGTCGCTTCGCTGCCTACGAGGATGGATTCAGTATCCTGGAACTGTCTCGGAAGCACTATCGGCAAGCCGGTCTGGATGTGCGCCAGCTAGACCTGCTGGTTCGCTAACTTCGGACGTGGCTGGGGAATCGAGTGATTACTGTTGAACCCAGGCATCTGACATTCCTAACAGCATGCGCGACCGCCCTGCGCGCAGGAATTCAGACGGTGCGACTGCCAACTTTTGCAGAATCGCCTTTTACACCAATAACTCTCAGGTGGTGAGATTACTGTCCCCGCTGTCATCCAAACGATGATCCTTAATGCCACTTCAGTAACAGAGTCTGCGTATCGACCGCTAACCGCGCTTGAAAGGTTGCGTGTGGCTCACCATGAGGAGCACGGTCTGTGCCAGACGCTCCAGAACCGCGAGATCGCCCTCGTCAAAAGCAAAGGGCTGCGTGGAGAAAACCTCCAGCACTCCAACGACCTCACGCTCGTAGCGGATGGGTGCGGCCACGATCGAGCGAATACCGAGTCGCCTAGAGACCACGGCTTCGATACGGGAATCACTCTCGGCGTCGTCGCAACGGAGGGTTTTTCCTGTACGTATGCACTCCCCGGAAAAACCCGAGTTGATATCTACGTGGGTTCCGAGCGGTGGTCCGCCGGTTCCGACGCTGGCCCGGCACATCATAGGACCTCTGTCGACGATCGCGATGGCCGCGCCGGTGCCGCGTAAGAGCGTCCGCGCGCGTTCGCCGATCACCCGCAACGCAGTATTCAGATCCGACCCAAGCGAGTTGAACTCATACTGAATTGAGGTCGAAACCGGTGGCCGACCATGGATCCCGGCTGCGCCCGCTTCCGCTTCCAAACTACCAGCTTCGGCTTCCAAACTAATGGACCGCGGCTCGCGAGTTCCATTGCCTGAAGACTTGCTGCCCAAGCCCAAACCAGGCACTCGGTCGAAGTTAAGCTTTGGTGCCTTGCGACTGGGCGCTGTGTCATTGAGTACCAGCCACTCATCCAAGCGCTGGCGCGCCTCCACGGGGAGCTCGGAGAATCGCACCCCAGCGCGACCGAGAGCATCTGCCCATGCGACATAGCCAGTCGTCTCTAGGTGGGTCTCCAGGTGGGTGTCCGAATTCGGGAGATCGAGGGAGAGCTGAAATTGGCGGTCAGCGTCCAGCGGGTTGACCGTTTGCATTGACAGGCCCTGCTCGCTGAGATCCAGAATCATGCCGCCCGTGACCCCATCGAAACTGGCAAAGATTGGCCCATGCACCTTATGCCGCAGGCAACTACGTCTGTCGGTAATCATCTTCCAGCCTCCACTCCGCAGTTTTCTCCCCATCAACACGAGATCATCAGTTCGAAAGAAACGATACGTGCGGGTCTTAATCTGTGTGGAGAGTCTCCGGCGCTTGTGCTGTTCTGATGATCGGAGCAAACATCGGTAAAAGGAAGTGCACGACAGGATTCCCCGCACTTCCCGAAACAAGTACATTTGCTTCGTTGAGACATAAGCAGCGGCGATGCTGTCGCGACTAAGCTTGGAGCATCTACCGGTAACACCCCGCGAAGGCTTAGTCGCCGCTTCCGCAGGTACAAATGCCCGCGCCGCTGCCCAGTTGCTTCAAGTAACTGCACTCATTTTGCAGAACTGTCCCTTGACCGCCCAGCGGCACCTGAGTAAAGCTTCTCTCCGTTACTTGGAAGGTACCGTCGCCGTCGGGTTGAGGGTTAGTCTCCCAGCCAACGATTATGCCGGTCGGAGCTAAGGAGCCGGGATCGCATTGTGGATTCTGTGTGGGATCCGACGACACCACCTCGATCATTCCAGCTTGAGGTAGTGTCCCGCTCAGAGGATTTGCCGTGAGATCGTTGAGCAAGGACAATGTCAGCAGCCCGCTGTCCGACACCGAACATCCACAACACTCGTTCAATACCTGATGCTGGTCGAACACGTAAACCATGGCGCACAGGTTTCCGCCCGTAAGACCGGTGTTAGTAAGTCGAACGGTGCCCTCAATACCTGATGTCTGGGCATAGGCGGCATCAAAGTAATTCACGAGAAGCAGTGGCGTTACGGTGACGCTAACCGATCCAGTGACGCCGCCGGCTTCTGCGAGAATCGTCGTCGCGCCCACTTGGTTGGCAGTGGCCATCCCGCCGCTGTTCACGCTCGCTATTCCCGGCTGCGCCGAACTCCACGCCACAGTTCCCGTTCCAGTCATGTTCTCGGTTGTTCCATCGCTCAGTGTTGCCATCGCCTGGAGCTGACTGCTACTCCCCAAGACCATCGATAATGGTGAGGGGACGATGGTCAAGGCGATGGGTGGCGCTACAGTAAGACTAACCGACCCAGTAATGCCATTGCCCCCTGCGAGAATCGTCGTCGAGCCAACCTGCAAAGCAGTCACCAGTCCGCCGCTGCTCACGCTGGCAATGCCTGGCTGCGTCGAACTCCACGCTAGGATTGCGGTCAGGTCTTGCATTCTTCCATCGCTCAAGGTTGCGATCGCCTGAAGCTGACTGCTAGTCCCCGGGGCCAGCGTCAGTGTTGCAGGGACGATGTTCAAAGCGCTGACCGGCGCTACGGTGAGACTAGCCGATGCAGTAAAGCCACTGGTCTGTGCGAGGATCGTCGCCACGCCAATTTGGTCAGCAGTCACCACTCCGGCGCCGTTCACAGTAGCAATGCCTGCCCCTTGCAAACTCCATGCAACCATTGCGTTCATATCCCGCATTGATCCATCGCTCAAGGTTGCGATCGCTTCGAGCTGGAGGCTGCTCCCCACGGACATGAATAGTGTTGCCGGGGTAATGTTCAATCCGACTATCACAGCGGGAATCACTGTCAAGTTTGCGCTTCCGGTCACGGATCCGGAGGTCGCGCTGATGCTCGTGGTTCCCATTGCCCAACCTGTCGCCATACCTCCCGCTGCGATCATCGCCACATACGGATCCGATGAACTCCAAGTCACCGATGAAGTCAGATTTTTCTTGCTGCCATTGCTGTATGTCCCCATGGCCTGAAAAGGTAACGTCTCGCCCTCCGGAATCGTCCCATTTGCGGGAGTGACCGCGATGGATACCAGCGCGGGCGGCCCAACCGTCACCGTTGTCGAGCCGCACACCGAGCCCGCACACGCACTCACCGTTGCCGTGCCGCCCACGCCGCCCAGAGCATAGGCCGCACCCAGGTTGCTGGAATCGTCGGTGATGCTCACGGCCGCGGTGTTTGAGGAGCTCCAGGTCACCGAAGCAAGCTGCTCTGTGCTGGCGTCGCTGAAGGTGCCCGTGGCGATCAACTGCTGCGCGGTATCGAGAGGAACCGTAGGGCTGCTCGGACTCACCGAGATGGAAACGAGGTTCGCCGGGGTCAGCGTGCCCGGTTCGTACAGCTCGGCACTGGCCAGATAACCGCTGGAGTTATGACCGCCTGCAACCAGATTCATTCCGTTGTTCAGCAGCGAAGCCGTGTGCAAGTAGCGCCCGATGTTCAAGCTGCCGGTGGGGGCGAAGGACCCGGTTGCGGGATCGTCCAGCTCCGCAGCGGTTAGGTAAGCGCTCGAGCCGTAGCCGCCGGCCATCAGATCCGTTCCATTGTTCAGCAGCGTCGCCGTGTGAAGGATGCGCGCGGTATTCAGGCTGTCGTTGAGGGTGAAGCTTCCGGTCGCGGCATTGTACAGCTCAGCACTGGCTAAGGCGTTGCTATTGGAGTCCTCGCCTCCCGCAACCAGCACCATGCTGTTGTTCAGCAGCGTCGCCGTGTGCCTGTAGCGCGCGGTGTTCAGGCTGAGGGTCGGCGTGAAGGTCGCGGTCGCGGGATTGTACAGCTCGGCGCTGGCTGAGGTGTTGCCGTTGCTGTCGTAGCCTCCCGCAATCAGCACTGTGCCATTGTTCACAGTGCCACTGTTCAGCAGGGTCGCGGTGTGATAGAGGCGCGCGGTGTTCAGGCTGCCGGTGGCGGCGAAGGTCCCGGTCATGGGATTGTACAGCTCGGCACTGGCTAGGGCGCCGCTGGAGCCCTGGCCTCCCGCAATCAGCACCATGCCGTTGATTATTGTTGGGCTGACCAGCGTTACTTGGATCATGGTCGCCGTGTGGAGTTCGCGTGCGGTATTCAGGCTGCCAGTAGGGGTGAAGGTCCCAGTCGCCGGATTGTACAGCTCCGCACTAGCTAAGATGTTGCCGTTCTTATCGGAGCCTCCCACAATCAGCACCATGCCATTGTTCAGCAGCGCTGCCGTGTGATAGAGGCGCGCGGTCTTCAGGCTGCCGGTGGGAGTGAAGGTTCCGGTCGCGGGATTGTACAGCTCGGCACTGGCTAAGACAGTGCCGTTATAGCCTCCCGCAATCAGCACCATGCCATTGTTTAGCACCGTCGAGGTATGTGAGGCGCGTGCCGTGTTCAGGCTGCCGGTCAAAACAAAGCCTGCCGTAACGGTCAACGTGGTCGAGCCGTTGATCGCGCCCGACGTCGCCTGCACCGTCGTCGTGCCTAAGCCGGCCGTCGTGGCCAATCCCTGCGAGCCAGACGCATCGCTGATCGTCGCCACGCTTGGAGCCGATGAACTCCACGCCGCCGTGCTCGTCAGATTTTGCGTGCTGGCGTCGCTGTACGTTCCCGTGGCCGTGAACTGCTGCTTAGTCCCCACGGCAATCGAAGCGTTTCCCGGTGTCACGGCAATCGACACCAGCACCGGCACCGTCACCGCCAGCGCGGCTGAGCCGGTAACGCTGCCTAACGTCGCGCTGAGGCTCGATTGGCCCGTTTTCACGCCGGTCGCCAGACCTCCCGGCGTGATCGTCGCCACACCCGGAGCCGATGAACTCCACGCTGCCGTGCTCGTCAGATTCTGCGCGCTGCCGTCGCTGTACGTTCCCGTGGCCGCAAACTGCTGCGTATTCCCCGCGGCAATCGAAGCGTTCCCCGGCGTCACGGCAATCGAAACCAGCACCGGCGAAGTCACCGTCAGCGTGGCTGAGCTGGTGATACTGGTCATGGTCGCGCTGAGGCTCGAGGTGCCCGCTGTCACAGCCGTCGCCAGACCTCCCGCGGTGATCGTCGCCACGCCCGGAGCCGATGAACTCCACGTTGCGGATTGAGTCAGATTTTGGACAGTTCCATCGGAAAAGTTCCCGGTCGCGGTCAGCTGCTCGGATTCACCTACCGGCAGAGAGGACTGGTTCGGACCGACCGTCAAATTGAGCAATGCGGGTGGCCCGACGTTGACCGACGTGCTGCCGGTTACGCCTTGATAGGCCGCGGACAATTGTGCGACGCCTTCGCCCACGCCAGTCACGTCGCCTTGAGTGGTGATCGTGGCCACGGCTGACTGGCTCGTCTGCCAAGTTACCGAAGCACCTAAGGCGTGCGAAGTCCCATCCGCATAATAGCCGGTAGCGCTGAGCTGCAGGGTTGTGCCTTTCGCAATGGTCTGGTTCGCGGGAGCAATCTTGATTTGTGAGAGTCTTGCCGGGACTTGTGATGTGCTCCCCGAACCGCAACTGAGGAACAAACTTAAGCCTATGAGCACACCAAGAGCGCCGATTGCACGACCGGCTGGCCGAAAACTCATGGCGGACTCCTGGGGCAATTCGGGGGGAGGGGCGCACACGAACTAACCAAATAGAACTATATCGACTGGACTATTTCGAGGAAATTCTCAAATCGTACTAACCCATTTGGATACCATGTCGGCGTAGGCGGAACCGCAAGTCTAAGAGCCGGCCATTTTCCGACAATTGGGTCGCGTGGCTAGACGACAAACTGAAGGCCACTGATGTAGCTCGCAGATTTGTTCCCGCGCTTTGCAGTCCATCGCACCTGCATGAGCGTGGGAATCGCGACTGGAGCATCCAACACAGGTAAATCGCAGCACAGGAACGTGGCCGCCTGCAAGGGATACGAACTAAGGATGCAAACGCCGCCGTTGCTCAGATTATGAATGCGGCCGTCAAATTCCTTTGGCGGTGGGGCACTCGTTGTCTGATCGGATAGCAAACTCCGTGCATGCACTTCAAGCATCTGCGGATAACGCTCGTGGTGGCGTCGTTCTCGCTCTGAGGGATAGGTCACAATGATGGCATGATGCCCGAAGTCGCGGATCCAGTAAACTCTTCAATCGGACTAATCCTCTATTATTAAACTTCGAATGCGCAAAAACCTAAGCGTTTGGCCTCGATCCTGCAACCTTGCCAGCAATTCCAGAACGGGTTGAAACCTTCATTTTGACCATTACCAATCGAAGGAACGCTTTTACCGTATTCGGACTGATCTTCATGCGGGTTGCGATCTCTTTGCTGGTAAGGCCTTGTAGAAGCAACTCGACTGTTTCACGTTCACGTTGAGTCAGATCAAATTGTTCAGAGATTTCTGAGAGCCCACTGCTTTCCGCTGCAGTCCGCTCCAGCAGCACAGCGAAAGCGGGCTGAACGGGATAATGTCCGTTACAGTCGACGCGAAAGTTCTTGCAGATGTAGCGGCGTTTACCCGACTTAAACTCTCTGACGAAAGCCGGTGCGTCCTGATTCCCATGGTCGAGGAGAGTGGTGCGGACCCGGTCCGCAAGAAAGACCTTGGGTTGCTTGATCCGATCCGCCCCGCTGGGGAAGGAGAGGATTTGAAGGGCGGGATCGTTGGCTGCAATCAGATTAAATCCACCATCTAAGAGCAAAAAGCCGTTGGTGCTTGGAGCCATCGACACTGTGTTCTCCTTGGTTCGAAAGCGGCGGTCCCGTCACGCCCAGAACCCTCATGAGGAGTTCTCCTGGGTGCGACCGGACACATCCCGGTCAAGACCACGATCAAGGGGACGATCTTTAATTGAGTTCCGGTCCGGGCTTTAGGTGGGGGAGTGGCACTCGCAGCCACAATACTATGGCCCGAAGACAGCGTTAATAGTTTCCTGCAGGAGACGTAGCTTTGTCAAGAGGAATAAACGGATTGGCTAGCCCAATCGTGGCATTGCTGCCAGAGAGATTTCCGTAGTTAACTAGTTGTGTTCAGGGCAGATTCCATGAGCTTGAATCCGGGGGGAGGTTCGGTCGTCGTCAGAGCCCGAATGCGCTCCATGGCAGACCCGACTCTCGGTGCCGAGCGACGAAGTCATAAGATTGATAAAGACAACGCATCGTAATGCGTGTGCGATCCTGATCCTGCCCTAAAACCGGATTTAGCGCTGAATCGCGATCCCGCAAAACGAGCGGGAGGTGCTAAGATGTACTGGAGTCCGCCAGCGCGGCCTTCCCCCCGGCGGTGGCGCAAGCCGCATCCAAGAAGTTGCGTTTGCGCGCGACCGTTTGCAGCCGTCTAGAGTTGCCAACGGAAGTGAGGGGCGGTTATGCACAGAGATACGCCAGCAAGGTGCGATCGCCGCATTGGCGGTTCGCGAAGACGGTTTGTTCTCGAATTGCTCACTCGCATTCGAGGCGGCCCGCGCATCGCGGTCGCAGTCGGCTTGCTGGCTTGTTTTGGATCGCAAGCACTCTGGGCCTCAACCTCTCCCGAACCGGCGTTGACCGTTCATCGCTCGACGCGCGCCGTTCCGCACAGATTCACCGTTCATCCAGATGGAGCCACCGTCCCAGCCAATCAAACTCAGCGCTTCGAAGTTACTGACGCACAGGGAAGGCCCGTTGCCGTGCATTGGAACGTCTCGGGGATCGGCTGTTTCGGCGCGGCCTGCGGCACCATCGACAAACAGGGAGTGTACCGGACGCCCTCTTCACTCCCGCAGCCGCGAGTCGTTATTCTCGAAGCCGTTGTAGTTGCGGACCCCAATTACTCTGTATTGACGCAGGTCCGGCTTGAGGATGCCGCCACTACTCCCGTGAGTCCTCCTTCCGCCCAGATCGCCGCCGCGAAAACGCAACCGCTCACGGCCCCAGTGGTGGGGAGGCAGAACGTTGTCCACAGCCCCGAATTGCCGCTGCAGTCAGCGGTTGCCGCCGCCCCGGTGATGGGAAGACAAAGCGTCGCCCACAACACCGAATTGCCGGCGCTGCCGTCTGCGGTTGCCGCAGCCCCAGTAATGGGAAGACAGAGCGTCGCCCGCAACGCCGAATTGCCGGCGCTGCCGACTGCGGTTGCCGCCGCCCCGGTGGTGGGAAGACAGAGCGTCGCCCGCAACGCCGAGTTGCCAGCGCTGCCGTCTGCGGTTGCCGCGGCCCCAGTAGTGGAAAGACAGAGCGTCGCCCACAACGCCGAGTTGCCGGCGCTGCCGTCTGCAGTTGCCGCAGCCCCAGTGGTGAAAAAGCAGAACATTGCCCGCAAGACCGAATTGCCGCTGTTGCTGGGTGCAGCCCCAGCGGTGGGACAACAGAACGTCGTCCGCAGCACCGAACAGCCGCCGCTGCCGAACCCGGTTGCCGCAGCCCCTGCGGTCGGAAGACAGACCGTCGTCCGCAGCACCGAACAGCCGGCGCTGCCGAATGCGGTTACCGCAGCCCCAGCGGTGGGACAACAGAACGTCGCCCGCAGCACCGGACTGCCGCCGCTGCCGAATGCGGTTGCCGCGGCCCCAGCGGTGGGACAACAGAACGTCGTCCGCAGCATCGAACAGGCGCCGCTGCCGAATGCGGTTGCCGCAGCCCCAGCGGTGGGACAACAGAACGTCGTCCGCAGCACCGGACTGCCGCCGCTGCCGAATGCGGTTGCCGCGGCCCCAGCGGTGGGAAGACAGAACGTCGCCCGCAGCATCGAACAGCCGCCGCTGCCAGGTGCGGTTGCCGCCGCCCCAGCGGTGGGACAACAGACCATCGCCCGCATCGAACTGCCGTCGCTGCCGAATGCGGTTGCCGCCGCCCCAGCGGTGGGAAGACAGAACGTCGCCCGCAGCTCCGAA
>Ga0208827_1000114_pt1 | contig 66721 bp, 61 predicted proteins | sample Sb_taG_5_FD_187709 | JGI IMG/M metagenome (GOLD analysis project Ga0208827, IMG submission 187709) | Peat soil microbial communities from Weissenstadt, Germany - Sb_50d_8_FC metaG (SPAdes) (version 2) | ecosystem: Environmental > Terrestrial > Soil > Wetlands > Peat | place: Germany... | reverse complement strand
ATGCGCGAGCGTTTTCTTCCGAGATTGAGGGGGAGAACGTCGAGGACACGATCCACATCGTGGGCAGCTATTCCGATGTGATCGTAATCCGGCACCATGAGGAAGGCGGCGCCAAACGGGCGGCACAGGTCTCTCATGTGCCGGTCATCAATGCCGGAGATGGCGATGGCGGGCAGCATCCCACGCAGGCGTTGCTCGACCTCTACACGATCTATCGCGAGCGTCCGCTCGATGGCTTGAGCGTCGCCATAATCGGAGAACTTGACAAAGGTCGTACCGCTCGCTCGCTCGCCTATCTCCTGGCAAAGTTCGAACGGGTGAAGATTTATTTTGTCAGTCCGCCCGAGCTGCAGATGAAGCCCGACATCCTTGAATATCTCGAGGGGCACGGAGTGCGTTACGAACTGGAGCCGGACATCGACCGGATCATCGGAGAAGTGGATGTGGTGTATCAAACCCGGATTCGGCCTGAGCGCGTGACCGGTCTGAGAAGCCCGCAACAGTACGCGATCAACTCGGCGGTCTTGCGGAAGATGAAGCCGGACGCGCTCATCCTGCATCCTTTGCCGCGAACCGTGGAACTCGACAAGTCAGTGGATGAAGATCCGCGGGCGCTGTATTTCCGCCAGGCGGTGAATGGACTGTACGTGCGCATGGCGCTGCTAACCATGCTGCTGGATAAGGAGTAAGTAAAGATATTTATGCACAGCGGACTCATAACGGCAGAACATCTGAACACGCGCGATTTTATTGAACTGGAAAACCAGTATGGCGCTCACAACTACCATCCGCTTGATGTCGTGATCGAGCGGGCGGAGGGCGTCTGGGTTTACGACGTCGAAGGCAAGCGCTATCTCGACTGCCTGGCGGCGTATTCCGCGGTCAATCAGGGGCACTGCCATCCCGAGATTCTGAAGGCGCTGGTCGAGCAGGCGCACAAGGTGACGTTGACCTCGCGGGCTTTTCGCAATGACCAACTCCCGCTCTTTTACAAAGAACTTCACGAACTGACCGGTTATGACATGGCTTTGCCCATGAACAGCGGATCGGAAGCGGTAGAAACCGCCATCAAAACCGCGCGCAAGTGGGGCTACAAGATCAAGGGCATTCCCGAGGACAAAGCAGAGGTCATCGTCTGCGCCAACAATTTCCACGGGCGGACCATCACGGAAGTGAGTTTCTCGACGGACGCGCAGTATCGTGACGGCTTCGGGCCGTTTACCCCTGGATTCAAGGTGATTCCCTTTGGAGACGTGCAAGCTCTGGAGCACGCCATCACTCCACACACTTGCGCCTTCCTCGTCGAACCCATTCAAGGAGAGGCAGGGATCATCATTCCCCCAGCCGGATTCCTGAAGCAGGCCGCCGATACCTGCCGCGAGAACCGCGTTCTGCTGATCGTGGACGAGATTCAGTCCGGCCTCGGCCGCACGGGCAAACTTTTCGCTTACGAGCACGAGGGAATCAGACCGGATGTAGTGATCGTGGGCAAGGCGCTTTCGGGCGGCTTCTACCCGGTCTCCGCCGTGCTCTCCTCATCGGAAATCATGCGCATCTTCGAGCCCGGAGACCACGGCAGCACCTTCGGCGGCAGTCCACTGGGCTGCGCCGTGGCGCGCGCCGCGCTGCGGGTGCTGATGCAGGAGAAGCTGGTCGAACGCTCGGCCGAGTTGGGCGCTTACTTTCTCGAGTTGCTGCAAAAGCTCCGTAGCCCCGATCTGAAGGAAGTCCGCGGCAAGGGGCTGTGGATCGGAATCGAGCTCCACAGTCCGGCCCGCGCCTACTGCGAAGCGTTGAAGGAAGAAGGAATCCTGTGCAAAGAAACCCACGATCGTGTGATTCGGATCGCGCCGCCGCTGATCATCCAGCGGGAGGAGATTGATTGGGCCTTCGAGCGCATCCAAAAGGTGATTTGAGAAACCCGTTATTAAATCTGTTGTTAAAACCAAATTGTTGAGGTGCTCGTGTTCAATATTCTTCACGCCGAATTCCTAGCCCCGGGTATCAAGCGGTTCCTGATTGAGGCGCCGCGCATTGCGCGCAAGCAGAGACCCGGCCAGTTCGTCATAGTGCGCATTCATGAAGAAGGCGAGCGCATCCCGCTCACCATCGAGAATTCCGATCCGCAGAAGGGAACCATCAGTATTGTCGTGCAGTCGTTAGGCAAGACCACCACTATGCTCAATTCTCTGGGCGCGGGAGACCACATTATGGACGTGGTCGGACCCCTGGGGAAACCATCGGAGATAGAAAAGTTCGGTACGGTGGTTGTGATGGGCGGAGGCGTGGGGACTGCCATGGCATATCCCACCGCGGCGGCTTTGAAGCAGGCCGGGAACAAGGTCATTTCGATTGTGGGAGCACGGAACAAGGAATTGGTCATACTGGAGCGTGAGATGCGTGAGGTCAGCGATGTGCTGATGATCACGACCGACGACGGGAGCTATGCGGATAAAGGGTTCGTTACCGACAAGCTTCGCCAATTGATTCAGAACGGCGTGCCTATTAACCTGGTGCTGGCAATCGGTCCCATTCCGATGATGAGGGCAGTAGCCGACATGACGCGCAGCGAGCGCATTCGCACGCTTGTGAGCCTCAATCCCATTATGATTGACGGCACCGGCATGTGCGGCGGCTGCCGCGTGCTGGTGGACAATAAGAGCCAGTTTGCCTGTGTCGATGGACCCGAGTTCGATGCGCACCAGGTGAACTTCGCCGTGCTGGTGCAGCGCAATGGGGCGTACCGCACTCAAGAGCAGCAATCCCTGGCCGAATATCAGCGTGCACTGAAGTCGCATCTCAAGAACACGGAAGCCGAAGGGAACGGCGTCTGTGCCGCGAAAGGAGTCACCCAATGACCGTTCCCCCCAAGCCATCGCTGAATCCGGTGCCCATCAAGGACCGCATGAAGTTGCCTCGGCAGAACATGCCGGAGCAGGCGCCAGAAGTCCGCGCCACCGAGTTCACTGAAGTGAATCTCGGCTATAGCGAGGAACTTGCCCGGCAGGAAGCCATGCGCTGTATCGAGTGCGCCAAGCCGGCGTGTACGCGGGACTGTCCCGTCGGCGTCAAGGTCCATGAATTCGTGCAAATGATCGTGGCGGGCGATTTCCTGGGCGCTGCCGCCAAGATCCGGGAAGACAACGTTCTGCCGGCGATCACTGGCCGCGTCTGTCCGCAGGAGGACCACTGCGAGGGCGGCTGCCTGATGGGGAAGAAAGTTAAGCCGCTCGGCATCGGCTACCTGGAGCGATTCGTTGCGGATTACGAGAAGCGCATGGGTGTTAGCCCCATCCCGAATGCTCCTCCGACTGGGAAGAAGGTTGCCGTCGTCGGCAGTGGTCCCTCCGGGCTAACCGTCGCTGGCGACCTGGTGCAGAAGGGGCACAAGGTTCGCGTGTTCGAGGCGCTGCATGAACTCGGCGGCGTGCTGGTGTATGGCATTCCTGAGTTTCGCTTGCCCAAGCAGATCATCCGGGAACAGCTCGACTATATGCGTGAGATGGGAGTCGAGTTCGAAACCGATGTGGTCGTGGGAAGGACCGTCTCCATCAATGATCTCCTGGAAGAAGAAGGTTATGACGCGGTATTTATCGGGACGGGCGCCGGGTTGCCGGTCTTCATGAACATTCCGGGCGAGCACCTGAACGGGGTCTATTCGGCGAATGAATTTCTGACTCGCATCAACTTGATGAAAGCTTACAAGTTCCCGGTTTACGACGAGCCGATGCTCGACCTGCACGGAAAAGATGTAGCTGTAATCGGCGGCGGGAACACTGCGCTTGACGCCATTCGCTCAGCTTTGCGCCTGGGAGCGCGCAAAGCGTATGTACTTTACCGCCGCAGCGAAGCGGAGATGCCAGCACGGGCGGAGGAAGTGAAGCATGCGCGTGAGGAAGGGATTGAGTTTCACATGCTGACCAACCCGGTCGAATTTCAGCCTGATGGTGAGGGCTGGCTGGGCGCAGTCCGCTGCCAGCGCATGGAACTGGGAGAACCCGACGCTTCGGGACGGAGGCGCCCTGTGCCGGTGGCTGGATCGGAGTTTGAAATTCCCCTATCGGTGGCTGTAATCGCGGTTGGCACCAGCGCTAACCCGATTGTCCAGAGCACAACTCCTGGCTTGGACACGAACAAGCGGGGGTACATCCAGGCCAATCCGGATACTCAGCGAACTTCGAGGAAGGGTGTGTTTGCCGGAGGCGACATCGTTACTGGAGGCGCCACTGTAATTCTGGCGATGGGGGCGGGACGGCGGGCGGCCAAGTCCATCCACGACTACCTGACCACTGGAGAATGGTGAACGGATGGCGGAGATTGGGCGATTGGGCTAAGGAATTCCACGTCAGAATTAAACCAGGGAGAACGGCGTAGCAATGGGGCCGTTTTCGAGATGAAGAAGGAAATCCCGGCTTAGATTGCGGAGAAGGCATTGTCCAAGCGGATTACTGAGGTTGTGGTGATCGGAGCTGGAGTTGCAGGACTCGCATGCGCGCAGGCGCTCTGCCAGGCAGGTCTCCGCGTAAGGATTCTCGAAGCGCGGAACCGTATCGGCGGCCGCGTCTGGACCGTGCACCCCTCCCTGATAAACGCACCGGTCGAATTAGGGGCGGAATTTATCCATGGCCTGCCTCGGGAGGTGTGGCAGATCGTGGAGCGCGCCAACCTGCAGACTCGCGAACTGACTGGAAATCGATGGCGTCTGGAGCAAGCAAGGCTGGCACCCGCGAGTGGCTCCTGGGATCTAATCGACAATATCTTTAGCAGGATTGATGAGTCTGCACCGGATCAATCGTTCCGCGAGTTTCTTGAACGCGCTTGTGGCGACGTACCTCGGCAAACGAGGATCGAAGCGGCCGCCTATGTGGAGAGCTTCCACGCATGTGACGCAAGCCGCATCAGCGCTCAGGCGCTCGCGCGATGGCATCGCAGCGACCAGGAACTCCAAGGACAGCGCGGCTTCCGTTTTCCCAAAGGATGCGAGGGTCTGGTTCGAGCGCTTGTGGCCGCCAGCAAAGCGGACCTCCTCACGGTGCGGCTGAACGCCGTTGTTACCGAGATCGCTTGGAAGCCAGGCACGGTCGAGGTGACGACCCAATCGCCCGAACCATCTCCCGAACCATCGCCCGAACAACAGCAGCACGCCAGCATTCATGCAGATGCTGCCGTTATTACTTTGCCTCTCGGCGTTCTGCAGGCGCCACTTGGAACTGGCGGTGCCGTCTGCTTTCGGCCAGAGCTGACCGAAAAGGCCGCTGCACTCAAGCAGTTGGAGATGGGCACCGCGATCCGACTCGTTCTCTGTTTCCGCCAGTGCTTCTGGACAGACCCTAAGCTGGTGCCAACGCCCATGCCGGACATGAGTTTCTTGTCAGCTCCAGGGGAATTGTTTCCGACGTGGTGGTCGTCTGTATCTGCGAAGACCGCCATGCTGACGGGTTGGTCCGGTGGAGCCCGTGCAGAGCAGCTCTCCGGTCGCGGAGATGCAACCATCGTGGAGCGTGGATTGGAGGTCTTGCGCCACGTCTTCGGAGTACCTCTGGAAAGCTTGCGAAACTTGCTGCAAGAGTCTTTTGTACACGACTGGCAGTCCGATCCCTACTGCCGAGGTGCCTACAGCTACCCTCTTGCCGGTGGTAAGGAAGCTGGGCGCAGACTAGGTGCACCGGTTGGGAATACTCTGTTCTTTGCCGGAGAAGCGACGGATTGCAGCGGAAACAACGGGACGTTGCACGGCGCCATCGCCAGCGGCCAGCGCGCCGCCACTGAACTTCTTTCCTGCGTTGGGCTCGGGAAATCCGTTTAGTCCGCCGACGCTTTCGTGAACCACTCGTCGAACCACTCCAGAGTGCGCAAGTTGTAGTCGTGGGAGTCGGCGGGCTTTACGAACTCGTGTCCTTCGTTTGGATAGACAACCAGCCTGGTGGGCACCTTCAGGGTTTTGAGCGCGTGCCACCATTCCACCGATTGTTCCATCGGAACTTCACCATCGCGATCGCCGACCAGGATGAGGGTAGGCGTCTTGACCGCTTTGACGAAGTGCATAGGGTCGCTCTTGGCGTACACCGCGGGGTCGTCGTAGACGGACGCTCCGAAAAACGGGATCATCCACTCATCGATATCGTTCAGGCCGTAGTAGCTGAGCCAGTCGGAGAGTCCGGCACCCGCGACCGCCGCGGCAAAACGCTGCGTCTGGGTCTCGGCCCACATGGTCATGTATCCGCCATAGCTGTGCCCGCGCAGGCCGATGCGCTTGGGGTCGATCGGGTACTCCTTGGAGACGGCATCGATGCCGGCCATGATGTCGCGATAGTCCCCCCCGCCGAAATCCTTGATGTTGGCTTGCGTGAACGCCTCGCCTTGTCCGTAGCTGCCGCGCGGGTTTGGACAGAGAACGAAGTAGCCCATCGCCGATGCGGCTCCGGTGAAACCTTCATTCCAGTGAGACATGCACGCCGAGGACGGTCCGCCGTGCACGCTGACTAGGAGTGGATATGTTTTGCCGGGCACGAAGCCTTTGGGAAGCATAAGCCAGCCTTCGACCCGAGTGCTTCCGTTCTGCCAGTGAATATTGCGCATTGCGCCCCATGCGGGCTGGATGTTGCTATTCAGGTGGGTGATCTGCTTCCATTTGCCAATCGGGCCCGCCCAGACCTCGGGGGGAGTGCCGGCTGATTGACGTATAATCGCGGTCACCGTTCCGTCGCTGGAGAAGGAACCGCCAGATCCCCATTCGTCCGCGCCCGCTACTTCTTCGCCCGTCCACAGCGTCTGCGCTTCGCCCCCAATGGCGCTCACGCTGCCGAAGCCGGAGTTACCATCGACGTTTGCGGCGAAAAGGATGCGGTCGGGAGATGTCCATGCGAGGGAAGAAGGAGATGCCTTGAGGTTAGGAGTGATATTGCGTGCCACGCCGCCGTTGATTGGGCCGTTAATTGGAACGACGAAGATATCGCCGCCCGTGACGCCGGCGTCGCTCATAAGGCCCTCGATGAGGGCTACATTCTTTCCGTCCGGTGAGACGTGCGGATCTTCCATCTGCCACTTGGGCGCGTAGATCTCGTGCATCTCGCCGCTTTGCGCGTTGATGCGATAGAGCCGCGCGACCCACCAATTGGCGTCGCCGGAGCCGTGCGCCGCCGTGGCGACCCACGCCGCTCCGTCGGGAGTCCAGTCGTATTCATAGATGTACACGTCGGCAGGCGTGACTTGCGCCAGATGGTTCGTACTCAGGTTGATGGTGGTGAGGCGCTGCTCGTAGATTTGGTCGTCAATCACTCCCGCGAGCGGGGTCATCGGCTGCAGTGGGCCAGCCACGCGCGGGAGGCCCTTAGTGAAGAGGATCGCCAAGTTCGCTCCGTCGGGAGAAAAGCGAGGCTTCTGGGCATACCCTTTTAATTCCGCCCGCTTCGCCGGAGCACGACCGTCGATTGCCGCGGTCCAGACTTGAGCGATGGGAATGTCGCCCGGCAAGTCAGCGAGAAATGCGAGCTTTTTGCCGTCCGCCGACCATGTGACGTCGCGCAGCGGAAGCTTGCCTTCCACGGAGATCTCTTGGAGAGAGCCAGAGCCATCGCGTGCGGATGTCACCGTGAGTTGTCCATCGACGAGGTAGGCAACCTCAGTTCCGTCGGGAGAGAGTGCAACCTGATCGATCTTCTTCGCATGCGGCATGGAGTCAAGCACGGCAGCGGCGCGAGAGGGCGCGGGATCATGATCCTGCGCCAAAAGCGGAATGCAGTGGAGTAAGGCTGCGAGCGCGCAAAGCAGCGCGGCAAAATGAGTGTGAGACTTGGTCCGTGATTTCATGGCCGACGAGTATACCTGATATCCGTCGCGCTGCCCGTCAGGGCTGACCGGGCGGCTTCTTCGATGCGATCTTTCCATAGTCATGCAGCAGCCGGATTCGCCTTGAGATACTTCTCGATCTCGAGAATCTCATCGGAACTCAAACGGAATTCCGCCGCGCGCACGATCTGATTTGCCTGCTCGGCAGAACGCAGACCCACAATCGCTCCGGTGACGACCGGATCACGCAGCGTCCAGGCAATCGCGACCTCGCCCGGCGTGCGGCTGTGACGCTCACCGATCCCGCGCAGCACCTCCACCACCCCGAGGTTGCGACTCAGTTGCGGTTCCTGAAAGCTGGGGGTTCTCGGGCGAAAGTCGTCTGGCGGCAGCGACGCGATGCGCTCGCGCGTCATTTTGCCGGTCAGCAGTCCCGACTTCATAGGGGAGTACACGATGACGCCGATGTGCCGCTCACGGCAAAACGGCAGAACATTTTTTTCGATGTCGCGGGTCACGATGTTGTAGTTCGGCTGCAGCGAGGTGATGGGCGCGATCCTCTGGATCCGCTTCATCTCGGCCACGTTGAAGTTCGATACGCCAATGTAACGAACCTTGCCTGCCTTTTGCATTTGGGCCAGCGTCTGCCAACCTTCTTCAATCTGGGGCTCCGGATCGGGCCAGTGGATCTGGTAGAGATCGATCGCATCCACCCGCAGCCGCCGCAAACTTGCTTCCAGTTCGCGGCGGACGGAGGCGGCTTTCAGGCTGTGTCCGATCTCGCGCTGGTCGTTCCACACCAGGCTGCACTTGGTAAAGACGTAAGGACGGTGTGCGCGTCCGGCGATCGCTTTGCCGACGACCTCCTCCGAGTGCCCCAGTCCGTACACGGCGGCAGTATCGATCCAGTTGACGCCCGCATCGAGCGCCGCGTGAATCGCTGCAATCGAGTCATCGTCCTCCTGCCGTCCCCAGGAGAAAGCCCAGTCGCCGCCCCCCATCGCCCATGCGCCAATACCGATGGGAGTGATCTTCAAGTCGGAGTTGCCTAGATGTCGAGTCTGCATAAGTTTTCTTGGATGATTCTAAACGGAGGAAGATGCTCTGAGATTGGCCGGGGAGAGGGAAAAGCCGGGTCTTGCGATTCGGGTTCGGGCTTCGCGCGCGGGCGGCCCGAGGGGCGAGGCACGTCAGGAGGCTCGATATCCGAATAACTTTCGGCACTCCAGTCTCAAAAAATTGTCGAAGACGGGAATGTGAAGGTTGCCCTTTTCAAGGACGAATTTGCATGAAATAAGACAGGCGCGCCATTTGAATTCATCGGTACCGTGCTTCTTGCCGTAGGCGGTGATATCTTCTTGGGAAACGCCAAATACCACCGCTCCTATTTTGGACCAGACGCAGGCCCCCGCGCACATAGCACAAGGTTCGTGTGTGGAATACAACACGAAATCCGGTAGATACCGACCGTAGCCGGAGGAAACATATTTCAAGGTTTCAAGCTCCACATGCTTGATGGATGACCCCGAAGTTTTTACCCGGTTGCCGGCAGACGCGATAACCACTTCCCGTCGCCCAATAAGACGCGTGATGACCGCACCGATAGGATAGTCGCCCCGGTCGCGGGCGCGCTTTGCCTCCGCGATCGCAAGCTGCATAAACTTTTTCTTCGGTTTGTAGGTGGGAGGAATCATTTTTTCTACCCGAGTCCTAATTTCTTAGGGCGCTTTCTTCGCGCGGACCTTTGCCCATCGAGTCCGTTGTGCCGCCGCGATCTTCCTACGGGCTGACGCCGAATGTCCAGGTGGGGACGGCGAGACCCAAGCGCACTATGTCGGCTCGAGTAAAATCTCAACCTTCAACCTGCCAAGAAACCGAAAGGGCCGCATCAACCTGAGGAAGCGTACTACGTTCGCGTGGCGGATAGAGTACCACCTCAAACCTTGTCACTACCGGAAATTCTGTTGAGCATCGCCACATCCGATGCCAGCGGGTTTAGAATTAGAGGACGCCGCGACCACCATCAACCCTCAACTCATGCACCTGAGAAATAGGACAAAAAGGAGAATCTCAATGCCATACGTGAACGTCGGTAAAGAAAACTCCAGTGACATCGACCTCTATTACGAGGACCACGGCTCTGGTAAACCCGTCGTCCTAATTCACGGATATCCGCTGAGCGGTGCTTCCTGGGAGAAGCAGCTGCCAGTTCTTTTGGACGCAGGCCATCGCGTCATTACTTATGACCGCCGGGGGTTCGGCAAGTCGAGCCAGCCAACGACGGGCTACAACTACGACACCTTCGCCGAGGATCTGCACAAGCTCGTGACGCACCTCAAACTACGTGATTTCGCGCTGGTGGGTTTCTCGATGGGTGGCGGCGAAGTGGCACGCTATCTGGGGAAATACGGATCGAAGGCGGTGAGCAAGGCGGTAATCGTCTCGGGGGTTCCGCCGTTCCTGCTGAAAACACCGGACAACCCGGAGGGCGTGGACGGGAGCGTCTTCGAGGGCATCCAGAAAGCCGTCGTCGCAGACCGTTACGCGTTCTTCACCGAGTTTTTCAAGAATTTCTACAACACGGATCTTCTGCTGGGCAAGCGGGTCAGCGAACAGGCGGTGCAGGCCAGCTGGAATGTCGCAGCCGGAGCCTCGGCCACGGCCAGCCTCGCTTGCGTGCCGACGTGGCATGAGGACTTCCGCAACGACCTGGGCCGGATCGACGTGCCTACGCTGGTCATTCACGGCGATGCGGACCGGATTCTGCCCATCACTGCCTCGGGACTGCGGACTGCCAAACTGATCAAGGGAGCCCGCCTAACGGTGATAAAGGATGGACCGCACTGTATAACCTGGACCCACGCGGAGGAAGTGAACTCTGAACTAGTGAACTTCCTCGGGAAAGGTGCTGCCCAGCGATCAGTCTCAGCACCCCAGCACGAAGCAGTTGCGTAACCAAACCGTTCGTGGAATGCTGCATCACGGTGGGTGCCGTCTCCGGCGGCACCCACCCTTCGCGTTGTTAGACTAAGAAGACAGTCGAGAATCGACCTGCCACTGTGCGACTGCCCGGCTGCGTCAAGAGGGCATTTGTTACACCCGACGGCCCGGCTTTTCTCCCGCCTGGCTTCACCCTTCAATTGTTGCACTGCGGAATTGACCTGAGGGCTGCTCGCCTGGGGCTGAAGGAACCGACTTCGATCCAGTCCACCACGCCGCCACAGATCAGTGTAGATGCGACGTCGCCGATCGCCAGACTGGTGGTAACTCCAAAACCACCGAGACCCGAAACGTGGAACAGTCCGTCGATTTCTGGATCCCATCCGATGACCGGGAGCCGATCGGGGGCGAAGGTCCGAAGGCACGCCCAGCTACGGCGCAAGCTGATGTCGGCCAGTCCGGGAGCATGCATCAAAAGCTTATCGACGAGAAGATCCTCGGCCTCGGGATCAAGCGCAGGCATTCCGGGCGGATGCTCGGTTTCATCGCAGGGACAGAGAAGCAGGCCATCTCCTTCCGGCCTCACGTAATATCCGACGTCCAGATCCCACACCAGCGGAGCGTCACGGGGAAGGATTCCGGCGTCGTCGCCGCCGACGAACAGGTGTCGACGAAGGCGTTTCAGCGGGAGTGGAGCGGACAGGCGGCCAAGATACCCGGCCCAAGCGCCTGCGGCATCGACGACGATGCGAGCACCGACTTCGCCATGCGGCGTTCGGACACCACGCACGACCGATCCGTCAAGGATCAGGGATTCACAGCCGCAGTCAGTGATGACCTGAAAGCCGGCGCTTCTGGCCTCTTCCAGCAAATCGGTCAGCAGCGCATGGATATCAACGACGCCATCGGTGGGGCAGAAGAGCGTGTAGTCAAACTCAAACCGGCTTAGAAACGGGAAACGTTGCCGGGCTTGGACAGCTGGCAACAATTCGGAGGGTACGCACCATTCGTGCAGTTGCTTACGCAATTCGGTGGCTCGGTCTGGCGCACCATGAATTAGGTATAGACCCCCGGTCTGGCAGAGGACTGGGCGTCCAGCAACCTCCTTCGCACGGAGCTTACGAACGCCTGCAATGGTGAGCCTGAGAAGCGTGGGATTGGTCTCCAGTTGGCGCGCCATTGCGGCGTTGCGGCCGGATGCGTGGCTTCCGGGCAGCAGCTCCCGTTCGAGAACCAAGCCGCTCGTCACGCCGGCTCGCGTCAGCGCTGCGGCAACTGAGGCGCCGGCGAAGCCGGCGCCAATCACGACGACGTCCACCTCAGATGGAATACGGCCACGCGGTGCCATACCCTCAGTATACGGGGGACCCACCGGCCAGCCGCAGGCGGTGTATGCGTTTAACGTTGCTCACTCGGGCCCGAGACCTGAGCCAGGACAAATTGCGCATGTTCCGATCCGATCGCGTGCAGCGACGCCGCTTCCTGCAAGTAATTCCGTGCCGCGGCCCGGTCGCCCAACTTCAGCGCTATCTCGCCAGCATGCGCGAAGATTTTGGAATCGCGGATTCCTACCGCCAAGGCGGTCTCGATCTGCTTGCGGGCTTCCGCGTCCTGACCGTTGACGTGCAGCGCCCAGGCGTAGGCATCGAGCGTGTACGCGTCGTGACGCCACGCGTACTCCTGTTGCGCTACTTGCAGAGCTTTGACGGGTTGGTGCGTGTGATCGGCATAGTAGAAGACGAGTTCGCGGTCGGAATTATCCTTACGAGCGGACTCCGCCAGTGATTTGTTTTCGAAGTCAGCAAATGCCTTCCTGGCTTCTGTGTCGCGGCCCGCTAACTGCAGGGCCTCGGCCAGATCATAGAGATTCTCGGAGTGCGGTACATCCTGATAGCGTTGCTGCAAGAGGACTACCGCTTCCGCGTAACGCTTCTGCCTGATGCGAACCTGGGCTAGATTTCCCAGGGCAGAGGGGTAGTGTGGAAAAGATGTCAATGCCTGTAGAAAGAGTTTTTCCGCCGCATCAGTGTTGCCGCAAGCCAACCGGAGATGGCCCATCTGCGTGAGGATCCCTGCACGTTCTCCGGTTTCGGTCGGGGGTGTCGACTGATAAGCCAACTCCATCAGTTCATAGGCGCCCTCGGTGTCCCCGAATAGCTCGCGTAGATGGGCTGCCCGAGTCAGCGCCGGGCGATTGCCGGGACGAAGATTGAGCATCCACTGCGCCGAGTCCTCCGCATCCTTGTAGTTGCCGAGTTCGACGTTCGCGTCGGTCAACAAGCCGTAGACCATGACGTCATCAGGAACTCTCTTGTTCAGTGTTTTGGCAGCCTCCAGCGCGGCGGGATACTCATGTTCGCCCAGAAGGATCGAAACTTGTATCTTCTCAGTCTCGAAATTGTTCGGAGCTATTGCCAATGATTTCTTTACCGCGTCCTCGGCTAGGGCATAGAAGCTAACGTCGGAAGTCTCCTGTGCGCGACGAACTAGCGCCATTGCGAGAAGGTTGTACCCCGCATATTCCGTCGGCTTGTCACTGATTGCTTTGCGAGCTCCAACAATGCTTTGCTCCGCCGGTGAAAGATTGGTACTTGCCGCATCGGTAATGCTTTGAGGAGCAGCGAACTTAGCGACCATCATCATCACGCCCAGCACCGAAATAATTATTTTCATGGCACGCCTCATTTCCGAATTCGAAGAAACAATCGTGGCCGCCGCTTTCAGCACGACGGCCACAGGGGTTGGCTAATTCAAAGGGCAGATACCGCCGGGTTGTCCGGTGCAGCCTGCCTGTCCGGGTCCAGTGTGCGCGCTGTTGCGCCCACTGTTGGCGGGCATCACGTAGGGGAACGAATTGTTGAAGCCTTCGGTTTTGGTGTTTACGCCATCGCCGAGCGCCAACCCGTACTTCGTGGAATCCACCAGGATGCCTTCGATGGCTCGGAGAGAGATGTCAAACACATCGTCCACCGGCCTGCGTCCGTTGGGATAGCCAGCCGAGTCGCCGGCGATGAAGCCGAGCCGCAGTTGGCTGCCCACCGGGGTCGCGGGAATGCCCGTGTTGAGCCGCAGGAGATCGGCTACCGGTCCCGCATCTTTTGGCCCGCACCCAGGACAGATGGGCGGCTCGTACTGCACCAGAAGCAGCAAGTCCGTGCGCGGATTGGGTGGGACCGGAACACCCAAGGAGCTGAGGACGCCTGCCGCCACCGGATCCAGAACGAACTTCGCGAACTGCGAGTCGTGAATCGGGAAATCCATACTGAAGCGGTCCTTGAAGCCAGTGCCGATGATCGCTTCGTTAATCAGCGAATTGCCTTCACGGTTCACCTGTTGAAACGGACCTGAGTTTTTGTCCGGATCCGGGGAGCGCCGCACCGTCATTTGATGGCGCGACGTGCTGCCGTAGGTTCCAATGACCGCTTGCTTGTCGGTGGCAGGATGGATTTTGCCGTCCACCGTCAGCATCGCGATGGGGACTTCCAGCACAATGGAATTGACGTTGTACCCGCCCACGGCGTCGGGAGCGTAATTGTGGGTATTGTCGGCATCGATTGACGGCGACAGGATCGGACCGGTTCCCTTGCGGAAATTCACCGAGTCGAAGAAGGCTCCGAGATCGATAAAGAATGGGTCATCCGCGGTTCCCGCCCACACGGTGATTCCATTGCCTAGGCTGTTAATCCCCTGGTTGAACAGCGCTTGGTAGTTTGGCATGGTCAGCGGACCCACGTTCGACGGAACTGCGTAAAGCGTTTGTCCGCCGTTTAGGACGGTGGATTTGCCATTCTTGACCATGGTTACGGTGTAGGTCTGGATCAGGCTCAAGCCCTCGGAACCGGCACCGCTCAGTGAAGTGATTGGCGGGATCCCGGCGATGCCGCCAACGAATCCGGTGAACAACTTGGGATCGCGGATTTCGGTATTGAAGCGGAATTGAAAGACGACGTCTGGAATTCCGTCCTGATCGTTGTCGACGAGCATCTCGTAGAGCACGCTGGGATCGAAAGGAAAATAGTTGGGCCCGTTGGCCGGCTCCAGAAGCGGGTCGACGTTCAAGATCATGGTGACGTTGTTGGGGTTGTCATAGCTGACAAAAGCGTACCAGTCGGTGACATCCGCGGAACGGTCCAATGCCGTGATGGGCGCTTCGCGATGGCTCGACGCGAACAGGCTGGAAGGCGCCAGCATGAACAGCGCCATGGCGAGGGCCGCGATTAATTTCAGCTTTTTCATGGAAATGCCTCTCTACAGAATTCGTCGACATCGCCGTGGATTTACCTGCTCGTGAGTAAAGTGTGTCGCAGTTCCTCCGGCTCGCCCACGTACTTAAATTACGTTGTACTGGTGGAAACGGATTTCGCGAATTGAAAAAATGTTTACCCGCTGTCGTGGATATAACGCTTGCTTGGTTTCTGTGGAGAAATGGGAAACGTTTCATCACATGCGCAGCATCGGGCAACGATGGCGAATGACTGGAGATCATCATTTCGATCCCTACATTCATGCCAATTTATTGCGGGGTCCAGTGCACCTGTGACGTGAATAGCCCGTCGACAAAACCGATGTGGTAAACAAGAAAGATGCCGAAAGCCATGCTGGCAAAACCGGAAATCGCGGTCAAGTGCCGGTTGATCTTGAAGAATTTCTTCCCTGTATAAACCAAAGGTATGGAGATTGCGGCGGTCATGAGCATCATTCCCACCATTGTGCCGAAGCCAAAAACCAGCAAGTACGCAGTAGACCAGAGAGGACTCTTGATGGTGGAGAGGACTAATAGGGCGACCGCAGCCGAACCAGCAAGCCCATGTACCAAGCCGACCACTAACGGTCGGATGGCCTGATAGAGACCGAGTTTCCCGATGGTTCTCTCAAGGAAGCACTCAATGCGGCCCCACACCCTTTGGTTTGTGTTACCAGGGTCCTCGGAGATACGATCTGCGGAAACGGCTGTTTGTGACATTGCGACGACCCTTTTCATCGGAGTAAGGCGCTCTGTAAGCCAACCTATAACGCCGGTTAGATTCAATATGCCCAGCAGAATAAGCATCAAGGCAACGCAAAACTCCATGGACAGTCCAAGGCGGGGCGGGATCACGACACCGAAGATGATAATTGCGGATCCGACCAGAAAAATGGTCAGGGTGTGTCCCAATCCCCAGAGCAACCCAATAGCCGCCGAGCTTCTGATGGATTTTTGGCGGCTTACAATGGTGGAGACAGCCACGACGTGGTCGGGATCTGTGGAATGACGCATTCCCAGAAACAATCCCAGCAAAATTACGGTCGCGAACGGAACCAGTTTGTCTTTGGGGAGAAAACCATGGGAGAGAAGACCGTGGGAGAGGAGACCTTGCCAGATCTGAGCGGATGCGACAGCCGATGCTGTTATTCCCACACCCAGCACCACCATGAATGCAGATGACAAAAATGGAAGATAGCGGAGGACAGTATTGCCAGGCCGAACACGGGAAGATATCACGCTCTTGGCATAGACCATGGGAGATCAACTCGGTAAAGCGACTGTGCGGCGTATTCTGCGCGCGGGCCGCTAGTGGCAGCAAAGCAACAGATGCTGCGATGCCGCTGGTGGAGGACTGCGCGTCGCTCAGGTCGGGCGAAGTAGTTGCACCTCTGGTAATTGCACCCGAGGTAATTACACCCGACGACTGGCGCTGTCTTTGACGGGGCGGAGGAGGTGCGGATGCCTGATGCGCCGCGTTTGTTCCGCGAGGGGTCGTGCGGTTGGAAGAGGTCGCAATTACCGCCGCTGCAACAGTCCTCTCCGGTTCAGAGAGCGAAGTTCTGAGGACGACCAGAGCAGATAGCTGCTGTGGCGGGCTGTTCAACACATCGCTGGAGTAGTTAGTCAGTTCCTGGCTGCGATCGGTGCCGGGAGCGGAACTGCTCAGAAGAGTAATTCCGTCGCCGAGCACCACAACCTCCTTCCAACCTGCTCTCCCTGGAAAGTTGTTATCAAAGTAGGAAAGTTTGTGAGCGCCCGCAGTGACATCAAGCTTGCCCCGGAACACAAACCCGATTTTCATAGTAGGCAGACCGCCAGCGCCGTCGGCAAATGCCACATGGCGAGATATCGTATCTAACCGGACAGATTGGTCATCGCTCTCCAAAGAGATTCCTGCCTTCAAGAGTTGCTCCTGCCTGTCGAGATAGCGGGATGCGCTGGGGTCATCAACCTTGGGAGTAATGTCGAACTGCCGAATCTCCTGAAAAGTAGGAATTTCAGCAATATCGATCAGATACCGGATCTCAATCGACTCCCGCTTAACGGTGATCTTCGAGTAATGATTGACGCTGAAATTTCCCATGGGATGGGCAACGGCGGTCGCGGAGCTCAAAATCAGCACAGACAGAAACAACACGATTCTCGGCCAATCGCGATTATCGTTATCGTTGCGCATTGCTTGACCTCAAATCCCGGTTATGCGATTGGGCGATCTCTTCTAAAGTTCGAGTCGCTACTTCGGCGTGAAAGACGTGGAAATACGGATTTGTTTTCAACGCGCGACTCAAAAAGTCTTCTGCGGCAGAATCCTTGGCCAAGCTGTGGTAGATCATGCCGGCATGAAACAGAAGCAGCGAGTCATTGGTGTGCAACGCAAGAGCTTTGTTGATCGCTTCCGCCGCTTCCTGGAATCGGCTATTCCGGTAGAGGACCCAAGCCAGCGTGTCCCATGTGTAAATGTCGTGCCGGACTTCAAGTTCTCTTCGCGCAAGCTCCAGGGCCTCCGGCAACTTGATCTCTTGATCCGCATAGAACAGGGCCAGTTCACGATTGGCCAGCACTTGATTTAATTTGCCGAGGTGTCCGATGTACTCGATCAGGTCATACTGCTGCTGAGCTTCGTTCACCCGTCCCGCTTTCTTGTAGACGTCGCCCAACTCAGCGACGTACACGGGAAACGGAATGATGGCAATCGAGCGTTGATAAAGCTGAATGGATTCTTCAAGTTTCCCTTGCGCGGCCCGAACCTTCGCCAGACCGGCCAAGGAGCGATAGTGATTGGGATCGGCGGTTATGCCTGACTGATACGACAAAGCGGCATCCCCCAAATCGCCGACTTGAAAATAGCGCTCGCCTAATTCGAAATAGAGCCATGCGAGATTTTCTCGGGGAACATTGGTTTGAAGCGCGGCCGCGATGGCACTCTTCATCCGCCGGATAGCTTCCGCGGAGTCTCCACGTAGGTGGCCCAGATATGCCATGCGACTGTCGCTCATGTATGCGAGCGCCAAGGGTGATAAGATCACCCGCCCAAGAGATTGCACGGTCTTATAGGCCGTTGCTGCCTCGTCGTAATCGCCCATATCGGTGTAAGCGTCCCCTTCGATGGCGAATGCCGCCAGATTTCCGGAGCCTGTGCCGATCGCCTCTTGTGCATAAGCGAGGGCGTCCGAAAAGCGATGTTCGCCCATATACACCAACGCCATGTGCACTAGAGGATCCGCGGCTCGGAAGTCTTGCGGCGCCAGAACGAGCGCCTTATTGAGCGTTTTCTCGGCCAGTTCGTAATAAGCAATGTCGCCGGTCTCTCTGGCCTTCTGAAAGAAGGCGGATCCCAACCCGTCATATCCTGCGTAGTCGCCCGGCGCTTCCTTGACATGGTCTTGCAGCGTCTGAATCTGCTTGTCCGTCTCCGATGTAGGACCGAGGCGTTTCAACTCGACGGATTCAAAAGGCGCGGTCTGAGACCTTGCTGATGCGGCACAAAGGATCAGAAGAAGTCGTAGCCACTTCGCCATTCCAGCCTCACTGGGTTGCAGATCGAGGATTGGTCTTGGTTAATGCCGTGCTTCGCGAGATTGCCGCTACTGCCCCGCACTTTCCGGGAACGCTTACCTCCGACCCGCCGACACTATGAATACGGGCAAGAGCGCGAATCGGATTGCCGGCATCCGACTTTCTTGCCTGATCTTTGCCTTTGTGCAGGGCCGCAATAATTTGCATGCATTTCATGAATCCGTTGCCCCATAGCTGAACGAGTGACGGCCCTTGCTTGCTACCGGCCCAGGCTGCTATTTTCAGTGAACCACAAACTGCGGGCTATACCAGACGTGGGCTTACAGACAATCCAAAGCTCATTTTTGAGACGTACTTCAGGAGGATGAAGATCGGCGTGCCGAGCGCGGACCCCAACGCGATGACGTCCGACATGGCGCTGGTGACGGCGATCCGATCTGGCGATCAGGGCGCCATGAAGGCGCTTTATGATCGCTATTCTTCCATCGTGTATTCGGTGGCGCTGCGCGTGCTGCAGGATACCGGCGCGGCCGAGGACGTATTGCAGGATATCTTCATGCAGGTTTGGCGCAACCCCGGAGCTTTTGACGCGAGCCGGGGCAATATGGCCGCATGGCTGGCAGTGATAGCGCGCAACCGGGCGATCGACGCCTTGCGCCGCCGTCGTCCGGAAGACGATATTGAAGACGTGTCAGTTTCTGTCGAACACGACCTCGTCAGCAAAGCCGACCGATCGCGCATCATGGATAAGGTTCGCGGGGCGCTGCAAGCGATGCCCGCGCCGCAACGGTCTGCGCTCGAAATGGCGTATTTCGAAGGATTGACTCACTCCGAGATCGCCGGGAAAACCGGCGAACCGCTGGGCACAATTAAAACCAGGATTCGCGCCGGATTACTCTCGTTGAGAAAAGTGTTGGCCGCATGAGCGTGCACGAACAATTCGCCGAAGACCTGGCGCTCTACGCGCTCGGAGCGCTGGATGACGCGGAACGCCAGAAGCTCGAAAAACATCTCGAGGAATGCGCCTCTTGCCGCCGCGAATTAGAACTGCTGCGCGGCGACCTCAGCCTGCTCGCGCTGACCACCGCCGGACCCCGGCCGCCGGCGCGTGCGCGGCAGCGGCTGATCTCGGCCATCGCCGCTGAGCCGCGCCTGCCGGCGGCCGCCCCCGCGTCTGAACGCCAGCAGCGGTCCTGGTGGATGGTTTCTACGTGGCCTGCTCTTGGATGGGCGGCGGCGGTTGGGCTCGTTATCGTCGGCATCGGTTTGCTGCTGCAGAATTCGACGCTGCACCAGAACCTAGCTTCGTTGCGAGCGCAGTTTGCCGATCAGGAGAGCAAGCTCGAACAAGCCAACCAGACCGTGGCGACCCTGCTGGACCCCGAGGCAATGAAGATCGAACTGGTCGCCGTCGGTAACAAGCCGCAGCCGCGAGGTAAGGCGATCTACCAGCGTCGCAATCGCAACCTGATTTTCTTCGCCAGCAATTTGCCGCCTCTGCCCGCGCAGAAAATCTACGAACTATGGCTGTTTCCCGCCAGCGGCCGAGCGCCCATCGCGGCGGGCCTGTTCAAGCCCGATGCTCGTGGCAGCGCGACGGTCGTGAATCCTCCGCTGCCGGCGGATGTCGAGGCCAAGAACTTCGCCGTTACGCTAGAACCCGAGAGCGGCTCACACGAGTCTCCGCGTGGAACGCCGGTGATCGTCGGCGTAGGCGAGTAAGAGCGAAAACTCGCACATCCACAAGGATTTCGAATTGGGACACTTCCAAGGGGTCCAATGAAAACACGGCTGAGATGGAGTTTCACAATCACTATATGCACACTGCTCATGGTAAACATCGCACTGCCTCAGGAGACATTGAAACAGGAGAGTAGCGCAACTGTGACGATCGTCACCGCAGGCGATATCTCGGTCATCAAAGCGGCGGCCGGCAAGACCGCAGTGTCCATCAACTTCGTTTCAGGCAAAGCGAAATCGGGCAACACGCGAATTACGATTTCAGGCCCGTATTCCTTAGATGTGAACGGAGGCGTGAAGGAGGTGAACGGCCCCCAGGGGGTCGAGCTTCATGTGCTGAGTCATGAAGACTTGCGATTCGAAGCTCCAGAAATCGGTCTGTGGGAACAATCACACAAATTTTCCCAATCATCTGCATGCAGCAAGATCCCCAAGTACCCCGGATGTGGCAACCCAGTTTGCGACCAACCTGACCATCCAGGGGATCAGTGCCGGTATAACAGTGATTCCGGATGCTCGTGCGTGGCCCGTGGCGGCGGTCCATGCTCGGAGACGGCGAACCCTCCGCAAGAGAGGAAAGCAAAACAAGACTGAGTTTGCGAGTGAGCTTATGTGGGATATCCAGCCGCGTTCGGGCGGCGACCTGCCTTCAACGCAGGCTGCATTAAAGGTGATGGGGATTACGGATCCCGACGCACTCGTGCAAGCTCCGCCTTCTTTTGAAGTTCCGGTGAGAGCGCCGATTAGCGGCGAGGTCGTCGCAATCGAACATCCGCAAATCAAAGGCCGGCTGTTGGGAGTGGGTTGTGGCCGTGATAATGGCTAAAAGAATTGAGGCGAAGGTCTTCGCGCGTATGATAAGCGCATAATCGATAGCGCGGCGCATCTCCAAAACAGATGTGACGCCGGCGGAGATCGTCTATTCTTGCGAGGAACGTGCAGGAACCTATGAAGATCATTCCGGCGAGCGACTCGTCGTTGTTGGTTGTCTTCGGGAATGCGATCTCGCCCGCACTCCACGAGCGGGTGATGGGGCTGTTTCATTCCTTCCAGACCTGGCATGATCCGCGAATTCGCAACCTGCACCCGGGATACGCGTCACTGCTCATTGATTTCGATCCGCTGCTGTTGACGCACGACGAACTGATCTCGGTTGTTCAACAACTCGCCCTTGCTAGTGACTCCGCGGTCGACAGGCGCGCTAACATGGTCACCATTCCGGTCTGTTACGACATCGAGTTCGGTCCCGATCTACTGGATGTCGCGCAGCATGCTGGGCTTTCACCGGAAGAGGTTGTCCGGCTACATTCCTCCCCGACGTATCTCGTATATTTCCTCGGATTCGCTCCGGGGTTCGTTTACCTCGGTGGGTTGCCGGAGGTTTTGCACATGCCCAGGCTCGCGACTCCTAGGCCATCCATTGTCGGCGGAAGTGTCGGAATTGCCGGCAGTCAGACAGGAATCTATCCAGCTGACTCTCCCGGAGGATGGAAGCTGATCGGACGAACGCCTTTGCGTATGTTCGATCCCGAAGCAGCATCGCCAACTCGCCTGCAACCGGGCGACAGGATGAAATTCTCTCCGGTTGACCGCGCGACCTTCGAAGACATATCGCGACGTGCGGAGGCCCGGCTTACATGACGATTCGGGTTGCAAAGCCGGGGTTCTTCACGACCGTCCAGGACCTTGGACGTTACGGCTATGCGCACCTCGGCATCTCTCCCGCCGGGGCCGCCGATCCGTTGTCGTTCCGCATTGCCAATCTTCTGGTGGGCAACGATGAGAACGTCCCCGCGCTGGAGATGACGCTGCTCGGCGCCACCCTGGAGTTCGAGGAGAGCGCCATCGTCGCGCTCACGGGCTCCAGTTGCGAATGCAAAGCCGGTGTCGCTCAAGTGCCAGCCAACACAGCGTTCGATCTCCCCGCGGGAACAGCCCTGAAATGCGCGAGCATGACGACCGGCGCGCGATGCTACCTCTCTGTCCAAGGTGGATTCGACACTCCGCTGGTCATGGGCAGCGCGTCAACGTTTGTCGCTGCCCACTTTGGAGGATTCAAGGGGCGCAGATTGCAGAGCGGTGACGTGTTGCAGGTTCGGCAGCACGGCTCGTTCCGCGCCCGCTCGCTGCGTCCGGGTGCCCTTGACTCATTGCGCGCTCCGCGACCGTTGCGTGTGACCAAAGGCTCGCAGCAGGACTGGTTTGGGCCGGAGGCATTCGAGAAATTGTTCTCCAGCGCGTACATCGTCAGCGAGCAGTCGGACCGCAGGGGCCTGCGGCTGAAGGGAGAGGCCGTGCGCCCGCGCGAACAATCCGAACTGCTTACGGACGGCATCCCGCTCGGGGCTATTCAGGTGCCGCAGGATGGCCAGCCGATCATTCTCTTTGTCGATCAGCAGACCACCGGTGGATATCCCAAAATCGCGAATGTGATCGCGGCTGATATCCATCGCGTAGGCCAGTTGCGGCCTCGCGACGAGGTGCGCCTTGTCGAAGTTTCCATTGCAGAAGCGGTCCAAGCGATAGGCGAGCAGGAGCGCTGGCTGAGGGAATTCTTTATTTCGTAATCGGTTTCGTGATCGGACGATCAGGGTTGTTAAGGTTGAGTGCCCTGGCATAAAAAGAGGCAATTCAAGATGACGGATATTTCTATCGATATCAACGCCGACTTGGGCGAGTTCGAAGAGTCGCTGGCCAATGGAACTGACTTCGAGCTGATGCGCTACATTACCTCCGCCAACGTCGCGTGTGGCGGACACGCCGGGAATGAACAATCCATGCGGCAGACGCTGTCCGGCGCTCGCCAGTTGAAGGTCGCAGTCGGGGCGCACCCGGGCTATCCTGATCCGGCGAATTTTGGACGCGTCGAATCGCCACATTCTCCGTTGGAAATCGAGGGTTTTGTGGGCCAGCAGCTCGCGGCGCTGGCGAAGATTGCGGGGTCCCTGGACATGCGGCTAGTGCACGTGAAGCCGCACGGCGCGTTATATCACGCAGCCAACACGAACCGCGAGGTTGCGCTCGCAATAGGCCGCGCCGTGAAAGCGATCAATCCCCAGCTCGTCATGGTCGGCCAGGCCGGCTCGTCTGTTCTGGAAGTCTGGCATTCCATGGGATTGCGATTCGCTGCCGAAGCCTTCGCTGACCGCGCTTACGAGCCGGACGGCGCTCTGCGTAAACGTACTCTTTCCGGGGCGCTACTTGACGATCCTGCGCGCGCCGCGCGGCAAGCCATTGACATCGCGGTTCGGCACAGGGTGATCGCCAGCGACGGCTCCGAACTAACGGTTGAAGCGAACACCATCTGCATTCACTCCGACACGCCGGGCAGCGTGGCCATTGCACGCGAGGTCAATCAGCGGCTCAAAGCAGCAGGTGCGCGCGTGCATTGTTTGTCGTGGCAAGGCTTGTCGTGATGGGCCGCGTTGGGATCTTCTCATCCGCCTACAGGTTGGGAGGCGAAATAACCTGCTCGCTGCCATCCGGGAACAAGATCTTCACGCTAGGTGGACCACAGGCGCACCACTTCCCCGCGAGCAGTTCGAGCGGCATATCGTGACCGGGATAGAGACGCGTTGCGAGTCGCTTCAGTTTGGCAATGGATTGGCTCGCCAAGTCGGCATCCCAGACTGGCGGAGCCATGGGGCCATTCAGGTCCCAGCGGCTCTTCAGGGCGTCACCGCAGAGGATTTCCTTACCCATCGACAGAGCAATGCAGCCGGGTGTATGTCCGGGCACATGTATGACCTGGACGCCATCTTCTAGAGCAGTCTCGGCAGAAATCAAGCGCAAGCGGCCATGCGCCCGCAACACCGGAGTGTGATACCGGAGCACGGCCCCGTCGGCCCCGCGGGAGTCCGCATACGCAATCTCGCGCTCATGCACGATGATTTCGGCATTGGGGAAGAGGTCCCAGTTGGCCGCGTGATCGAAGTGCAGATGACTCAGCACTACGAAATCCACATCTTCGGGTGCGACACTGAGCTTGGCCAGCGAGTTGATGACGGTAGCACGCTCGTTGTAACCGGCGGTGTCGAAAAGCAGCAGCCGCCCACTTGCCGTGGTTACAAGGTAGCAACCGCTCCAGCCAAGGAAGCCACGGCTGCTTTTCCCGGGAAAACCACTAAGCAGCATTTCGATGTGGGGCATGAGAGGCTCTTTCCTATCTGGTGTTGCGAGTCATCCGCCAGCTATTTTACCTGTACACCGTCGCCGGTACCCTCTCTTACCTCTATGTGGTCGAAGGGCTGAAGTGCTGAAGTAGAGACGACGCACTATAGAAATATAATCTGCCAGTCGGTATTCTGCCCGAGTGAGGGGTTGCCGGATCGGTACGGAGGCGTCCCATGCAGGGTGGCGGATTTCCGATCCGTTGCGCCAGCGCTCAGGCTTCGACCGTCCGGGCCTGGTTCTTGTACCACTCCACCGTAGGGCGCAGGCCGTCCGCAAAGTTCACCAGAACCTTGTATCCCAAATGCTTTTGCGCCTGCGTAATGTCCGCCAGCGAATGTTGGATGTCGCCGCCACGCTCCGGACCGTACTTGACGCTGCCCTTGTAGCCAGTCAGTTTTTTCAAGGCATCGAAAGTTTGATTCAGCGTGGTGCGCTGGCTGGTGGCGCAGTTAAAAACGCGCCCGGCACACTCCGCCGCCGGGGCCGCGCAGGCCAGCAGATTGGCCGAGACCGCGTTGTCGATGTAGGTGAAATCACGGCTGGTTGTGCCGTCGCCAAAAATCGTGGGCTGTTCTCCACGCAGCATCTGCATACTGAATCTTGCGAGTACGCCCGAGTATGGCGAAGAAGGATCCTGCCGCGGCCCGAAGACGTTGAAGTAGCGCAGACTAACGGTTTCGAGGCCATAGCAACGGTAGAACGACACCATGTAAAGCTCGCTGGCGAGCTTGGCCACGGCGTAGGGTGAGATCGGGTTGGGGATCATGGCTTCATGCTTCGGGAGCGTCGGCGTGTCGCCGTACGCGGAAGATGAGGCGGCATACACCACTCGCTTTACTTTCGCGTCGCGCGCCGCCACCAGAACATTGACCGTGCCGTCGACATTGGCGCGATTGCTGGCGAGAGGGTCCAGCACCGATTTCGGGACCGATGGGATGGCGGCCTCGTGCAGCACGTAATCGACGCCGGCGCACGCCTTGTGCATGGCCTCCAGATCGAGAATGTCAGCTTCGCGGAAGTCGATCCGGTGCAGCACTTCGGCGAGGTTCTCGCGTCTGCCGGTGGAAAAGTTATCGATGCCCCGAACCTGCTCGCCGCGTTCCAACAGAGCGCGCACCAGCGCGGACCCAATGAAGCCGGCAGCACCGGTCACAAGATATTTAGCCATATGCTTGTTGATGATAACGGATGAACTCGTCCGGCACAGAGGGCAGCGCCCTCAGCGGAGTAACTTCTGCTTCCGGAATCCGCCAAACGGCCGCCAGTCGCTGCAATCCCTGGAGGAAGGATTCAGGACCGGCGAACCCATTTTGGCGGTCTGGTATAACCTTTGGCGGCAACTGGGCTGCTCTTAGCTGGGCTGCTATTAGTACGATCGGAAGATTGCGGGAAAACTTTAGCCCGCTGGAAATTTGGGCAGAGCAGCTTGAATCTGGCGCCACAGTTCCTCCTTGCCGGCTCCGGTTTTGGTCGAAAACGCCACAATAGGCACCCCGGCATATGCTTGCCCGAGCGTGTGCATCGACTGCCGTAACTGGTTACCAGACAGCCGGTCGCACTTGGTGGCCACAATTACATGCGGCCGTCCTTTGGATGTCAGGAATTCCAGCAACTGGCGGTCGCTTTCCTGGGGAGGAACGTTCGAATCCACCAGCGCCAGGCACAGCGCCAGGGTGGGGCGTTGGTGAAGGTACGGATCCACAAACCGGGCCCAGTCTTCGGAGATTTCGCGCGAGACTTTAGCGTAGCCGTATCCCGGCAGGTCGGCGAAAAGCAACTCAGGCGCGGGTTGTCCCGCCCTGCGGACCTCAAAAAAGTTAATGCTGCGCGTGCGCCCCGGAGTATTGCTGGTGCGGGCCAGCTTCGCGCCCACCAGCGCATTGATCAGGCTCGACTTCCCGACGTTGGATCGTCCGAGAAATGCGATCTCCGGCACGCCGGGGGCAGGGAAGTGCGTCAAGTCGCTCGCCGACAGCATAAATCGCGCCAGAACCCGCATACAGACAGTTTCCGGTGTTTGGGTGACGACTGGCAAGTGCCGAAGGAAAATAAGTTGCTAGAGCGTTCCGTGCGAGAACTCGCTTCCGGACAGCCTGGCCGAACAAGGCCCAGCAGGAAACCAGCCCCGGAGGGGCGGCCGAACTTAGCCCAGCGCTTCAGCGCTGGGAGGCGGACGAAAGAATGATTCAAGTCCCGGAGGGACGGCCGAACTCTCACGCAAACGCTAAAGCCCAAGCGGACGTTTATGTTCCACGTCCTGCTCCTCGATCGGATGCAGTTTGTGCCAGAGCGCGAGCCCGCCCGCGATAACCAGCCCAATGAGAAGGCTGATCAGAAAGAACCAGCGATAAGCCGGCAGCGCGATCAGCAGAATCGCGACGACAACAATCGCGATGATGAGACCCGCCGATCCCTTCAGGCTGAACCCAGACCGGCTGCCAGATTCCGGTTCCATGAATTTATTTTAGCGCCGTCTTGTAGAGACGGGGCTTGCCCCGTCTCCCTCTGCGAATCAGAACTGCTGCGGACGCGGGCGGCGATCAACAGCAGGCTTCCGGCGGTGTGATGAAAAAGGTTAGAGGACAGATCGCGGGAGGTGGTGCCTCAAGAGGTTTCAGAAAACAAACCAGTGATCGCAGCGGTGAACCGCTGCGCCACCCAAAATCAACAGCCGCGGGCGAGGGCGCCCGCTCCACACGAGATTGAGCATTTTCAGGGGATTCAACGGCGCGCTGAAGCCGGGTCCTTCCCAAGACCATTTGCCCAAGATCATTTAGCAGACCAGACCCAGTCTACTGTCGAGCCGTAGGAATCTCACCGGCAGGCGGTGTCGCAATAGGAGCCATGGTGGTCTCGGCCTCCGATGGCATTTGCGGCAGCGGGCCTTCCAGCGCGACGGCTAGCACCTGATCCATGTTATCCACGAAGTGCAATTTCATGGCGCTGCGCAGGTTTTCCGGGACCTCGGCTACATCTTTTTCATTTTCTTGCGGCAGGATTACTTCGAACAATCCGGCGCGATGGGCGGCTAGGAGTTTCTCTTTTAGTCCGCCGATGGGAAGCACCTTGCCGCGCAGCGTGATCTCTCCGGTCATCGCTATATCCCGGCGCACGGGAATCCGGCTCAGCGCGCTGGCGAGAGCGGTGGCGATGGTGATGCCGGCGGAGGGGCCATCTTTCGGAATCGCTCCTTCGGGCACGTGCACATGAATATCCTGGTTGCGGTAGAAATCTCGGGGCAGTCCGAGGCGCGCCGCTCGCGAGCGAATGTATGACATGGCCGCCTGCGCCGATTCCTGCATTACGTCGCCTAGCTGGCCGGTTAGGGTGAGCTTGCCTTTGCCGTCGACCACTGCAGCCTCGGTGCTCAGGATCGAGCCTCCAACCTCGGTCCAGGCCAGGCCGGTTACCAGACCGATTTCGCTCTTCTCGTGGGCCAGCGTGTCGCGGAACTTCAGAACGCCGAGCCAGTCTCCAATCTTTTCCGGCTGGATCGCGGCCGCGAAGCCCGCGCCTTCTTTCACCACCTTGCGCGCAATTTTGCGGCAGATGTTGCCAATTTCGCGCTCCAAGTTTCGCACGCCGGCTTCGCGGGTAAAGCCGCGAATGATTTGCCGGATGGCGTCGTCGGAGAACTGCACGTTCTTCTCCGTCAGGCCCGCCTGCAACATCTGCTTCTTGATCAGGAATTGTTTCGCGATCTCGACCTTTTCCGGTTCGGTGTAGCCGTGCAGGCGCAGCACTTCCATGCGATCCTGCAGCGCGGGCGGAACGGTGTGAATTACGTTTGCGGTGGCGATGAAGAAGACTTGCGAGAGGTCGTATTCGACGTCGAGATAATGATCGACGAACATGAAGTTCTGTTCGGGATCGAGCACTTCGAGCAGCGCCGCCGAGGGATCGCCGCGGAAGTCCATCGACATTTTGTCGACTTCGTCGAGCATGAACACCGGGTTCTTGGTGCCGGCTTTTTTCATCATCTGGATGATCTGGCCGGGCAGGGCGCCGATGTAGGTGCGGCGATGGCCGCGGATTTCGGCTTCATCGCGCACGCCGCCGAGAGACATGCGCACGAACTTGCGGCCGGTGGCTTTGGCGATCGACATCCCGAGCGAAGTTTTGCCCACGCCTGGAGGTCCAACGAAGCACAGAATCGAGCCTTTGGGGTTTTTCACCAACTGGCGGACAGCGAGAAATTCGAGGATGCGCTCCTTGATTTTCTCCAGGCCATAATGATCTTCGTTCAGAGTTTTCTCGGCACGCGTGATATTACGGATTTCCTTCGAGCGCTTCTTCCACGGCACCGCCAGCAGCCAATCCAGATAATTGCGCGAGACCGTTGATTCCGCCGACATGGGCGGCATCGCTTCCAGCTTTTTCAGTTCCTGGAGCGCCTTGTCGCGAACATCCTTCGGCATGCCCGCGGCTTCGACCTTCTTCTTCAGTTCGTCGAATTCGCTCTTTTCGCCGCGTCCCAGTTCCTTCTGGATGGCCTTGATTTTCTCGTTGAGGTAATACTCTTTCTGCGCCTTTTCCATCTGCCGCTTGACGCGCGACTGGATGGTGCGGTCCATGTTGAGCTTTTCGATCTCGACATCGAGCACGTCGCCGATGCGGTTCAATCTTTCAGCGGGATCGAAGATTTCGAGCAGGCCCTGCTTTTCTTCAATCGAGAGCTGCAGGTTGGCGGCGATGGTGTCGGTCAGCTTCGCCGGATCTTCCATGCGCACGGCCGCGATCATGGTTTCGTAGTTCAGCGACTGGCAGAGCTTTACATACTGCTCGAACATGCCGGTGACGCGCTGCATGCCGGCTTCAATCTGCGCCGTCGTTTCGGTGGCATAACGGGCGACGCGCACGGTGGCCTGCAGATAACCTTCGGTTTCGACGACCTGCAGGATTTTGCCGCGCTCAATGCCTTCGACCAGCACCTTGATGTTGCCGTCGGGGAGCTTCAGGCTCTGCACGATATTGACGATGGTGCCGACCTGGAAGATGTCTCCGGCCTTGGGTTCGTCGATGCTGGCATCGTGCTGGGTGGCGAGAAATATCTTCTTATCGCTGGCCAGAGCCTCTTCTAGCGCGCGTACGCTCGACTCCCGGCCCACCACGAACGGAGTCATCATGTACGGAAAGATGACTACGTCCCGAATGGGCATCATGGGCAGTTTCTTGCTCTCGAACTTTTCCTTAGGGTTCGGCAACGCAGTCTCCCGTCTCTGGGCGCTTCTAACTTTAACAACCTGTAGTGAAACCAGCGCCTAAAGGCGCATTCATAACGCGGCATTTGTGGTATGCCTAAAGGCGTACCCTGATACGAATCGTACTTGCACCGCCTTGCACCACGGCTTGTTCGCTTGCCGCAGCTTAACTGGCCGCAGTTTAACTTGCCGCTTTTTCGATCATCGCCAGCGAGACGTTCCGCTTCTCCACCATCTCGCGGGTCACTTCAAATTCCTTAACCTTCTTCTGGCTGGGCAGACTATACATCAATTCCAGCATGAGCTCTTCGAGAATCATGCGCAAGCCGCGAGCTCCAACCTTACGCGCCATCGCCTGGCGCGCAATCGCCCGGTTGGCGTCATCGCTGAACTTCAGCCGCACGTTCTCAAACTCGAACAGGCGCTGATATTGTTTCACAATCGCGTTCTTCGGGCGCGTCAGAATTTCGACCAGCGCGTTTTCATCCAGTTGCTGCAGAACTCCCATGACCGGCAGGCGCCCGACAAACTCGGGGATCAGCCCGAACTTGATCAAATCCTCGGGCTGCGCTTCCGAGACCAGTTCAAAGTTGCGCAGCGCCGCCACGCCCGCCTCGGTCTCCGTATCTTCGCCCATGCGGAAGCCCAGAGCTTTCTTGCCGATGCGCCGCCCGATAATTTTCTCCAGGCCGACGAAGGCGCCTCCGCAAATGAAGAGGATGTTCGTGGTATCGACGGGCGTGAACTCCTGGTGCGGATGCTTGCGCCCACCCTGCGGCGGCACGTTCGCAATCGTTCCTTCCAGAATCTTCAGTAACGCTTGTTGCACGCCTTCGCCTGACACGTCGCGCGTGATCGAGGGGTTCTCGTCCTTGCGCCCGATCTTGTCGATTTCGTCGATATAGATGATGCCGGTCTGGGTGCGGCTCACGTCGCCTTCGGCCGACTGCAGGAGCTTAAGGATGATGTTCTCGACGTCCTCGCCCACGTAACCGGCCTCGGTCAGCGTGGTCGCGTCCACGATCGCGAAGGGCACATCGAGCATGCGGGCGAGGGTTTGCGCCAGCAGCGTCTTGCCGGTTCCGGTGGGCCCGATCAGCAGAATGTTCGACTTGGTCAGTTCGACGCCATCGCCGGTGCGCTGGCGGTTCATGTAGATGCGCTTGTAATGGTTATAGACGGCAACGGCCAGCTTCTTCTTGGTCTGCTCCTGTCCGATGACGTACTCGTCGAGGAACGTTTTTACTTCCAGCGGCTTGGGCAGTTGGTTCGGGACCGCCGCTGCGGGAGTCGCGGTGCGATCGTCTTCGAGGATCGAGTTGCAGACCTGTACGCACTCATCGCAGATGTATGCCCGGGGATAGTCGCTCGGCGATGAGATCAGCTTGGCTACTGCGTCCTGCGCCTTGTGGCAGAACGAACAGCGCAGCATCTCATCCGAACCCGATCTGGTTTTCACTCGGCCTTACTCCTTTTCTGGCGCCCGGCCGCTGTCTGGCTCCCGCTCCAGGCGAAGACGCGGCAAGCCGCGTCTCTACGAACGGCGTCACGAACTGACGATCATATATTAGGACCAGCCCGCTATCGCGTCTTATAGATGATATCGTCAATGATTCCATATTCCTTAGCCTGCTGCGAATTCATGATGAAGTCGCGCTCCACGTCCTTCTCCACTTTATCCAGCTTTTGGCCAGTGTGCTTGGCCAGTAACTGATTAGTAATCTCCCGCATGCGGAGAATTTCGCGGGCATGAATGTCAATGTCGGTCGCCTGCCCGGAGAGCCCGCCCATCGAAGGTTGATGGATCAGGATGCGCGAATTCGGCAGCGCCAGCCGCTTTTTTTCCTCGCCCGCCGAAAGCAGCAGCGCCGCCATGGAAGCCGCCTGACCGATGCAGATCGTGGTTACGTCGTTCTTCACATACTGCATGGTGTCGTAGATCGCCATGCCCGCCGTGATCGACCCGCCCGGCGAGTTGATGTAGAGCTGAATGTCCTTCTCCGGGTCTTCCTGGGCCAGGAACAGCATCTGGGCGATGACGAGGTTGGCGATGTTGTCATCGATTGGCGTGCCAATAAAGATGATGTTGTCGCGGAGCAACCGGGAATAAATGTCATACGCCCGTTCGCCCCGGCCCGTCGACTCGATCACCATCGGTACGAGCATCATTTGTGGGTCTTTCGTGTTCACGTTCTCCCTTTCCACACTCCAGCCCTTAAGTCGGTCTCGCGGCGGCTCAGGGGAGGATCGAAATGGTCCGCGCTTTTATTACGCGGACTGATGATACAGAAATTCGAGGGTCTTCTCGTTGCGGATTCTTGTTCGTATCCTATCCAGGCCCCCATCCCGTGTCAAACGAGCGCGTACGGCTTCGGACGTCTGTTTTGATTGTTTGGCCAGCGCTTCGAGTTCGCGATCGAACTCTTCATCGCCGACCTGGATATTTTCTTCCTCGGCCACTCTTTCCAGGAGCAGCGCCGCTCTTACATCGTGAATCGCTTGCTCGCGTTGTCCCGCGCGCAGACGCTGCAAATCCATTTTCTTCATCTGCTCGGCGGTCAGGCCCTGCGCCGCCAGCGCGCGCAGTCCCCGCTCCAGCCGGATATCAATCTGTTGTTCGATCAGCGAATCGGGAACCTCAAAATCGTTGCGCTGAATCAGTTCTCCGACGAGCTTGTCCTTGGCGGCATGTTCGGCTTCATGCTTGCGCTCGGATTCCATTTGCTCCCGGATCGTCTTCCGTACATCGTCCATCGTCTGGAATTCGCCCAGTTGCTTGGCGAACTCGTCGTTCAGTTCCGGCAGGCTCTTCTGTTTGATCGACTGTACCTTCACCGCGTAACTGAACGCCTTCCCCGCCAGGCGCTTGTCCTCGGTATCTTCCGGATAGTTCACGTCGAAGGTTCGCTCATCTCCGGCGATCGAGCCGCGCAGGTGTTCGGTGAATTCCGGCATGGTGTTCTTGCCGGCGATTTCGACCAGCACTTCATCCATGTGAACCGGCTGGCCTTCGCCCGACTTTCCTTCGCCGGACTTTTGATCGCCGGACTTTTGTTCGGCCTTGGGATTGCCGTCGAGCGAGACCTGAGCGAAATCGCCATCGGCGAGGGCGCGGCCCTCCACGGGATTGAAACTGGCATGACGCTCGCGCAGATCGGTGAGCGCCTGCTCCACATCAGCCTCGGAAACCGCGATCTCCGGTTTATCGGCGCGCAGCTCTTTGTAGCCTTCCAGCTTGATTTCCGGCAACACCTCAAAGGCGGCTTTGAAGCGCAGCGGTTCGCCCTGGTGCAGGTACAGGTCCGTCACCCGCGGCTGCGATACCGGATGCAGGCTCAGCCTCTCCGCCTCCCGCCGGAAGAACCGCGGGACGAGCGCCTCGACCATGTCGGTCTTGATCTCTTCCGAAAAACGCTGGCGAATAATCGAAGCCGGAATATGACCGCGCCGGAAGCCGGGAATGCGCGCCACCTTCTGATATTTCTGGATCAGCGTATCGGTCTGCCGGTTGACATCCTCGACCGGAATCTCCACCGCAATCTCGCGCTTGGTGGCGCTGGCTTTCGTCGTACTTTCCGGGGTTGCAATTTCCGGCGTCGTGCTCTCCTTGGTCGTGCCGTCTTTGATTTCAGCAGGGCTCACAATTACCTTTCCCGTGCGGCGGCAGAGTCGGGAGGGAAGGGGCTCCGCGGCGACGCCTCGTGCCGTAAGCTTGAGTGTAAAGACTCCCGAAGAGCAACGTCAAACGGCGGAGGGGGATTTCAAGTTTTTTCTGGTGTAAGGAACTGACCCTAACGGCCGGTGGTGAAACTCCAGCGCCCAAGCCGGCGCCTGAAGGCGGTCTCATAACACAGCATACGGTATGCCTGAAGGCATGCCCTGATACGAATCTCACGTAGGCCACGGGGGCCCTAGCGGTTGGGAAGAGTAGTGATCTCGCTGCAGTCCAATAGATTGCGATCCGCCGTGACTAACGTTAGCCCCAGCACCTTGGCAGTTGCCGCCAAAAAGCGGTCAGCCGGATCGGCATGGGGAAGACCGAGCGCCAAGCCGGCCATAACAATCTCGCTGGTCAGCGGCGCTTCTCGCAGTTGTTCGGAGTATCGCTTGGCCCAGCCATAGGGATTCTCGACGCGTACGCGGCCTTTCTGCATCAGGGTAAGGGCCTCCCAAACACTCACGGGCGATATCCATAGTTCGTTGGCGGTATTCGAGAGCTCGGCCGTAACCCGCCGTCCGAGTTTCTTCGGTTCCAATTGGCTCCACAGCCAAATATGGGTGTCCAGGAGAAAATTCACCGGCGGTAAACCTCCATCTCGCCAAAATCGATGACCGGCGATACGATGTCTCCGACGATCTTTCCCGTTCCCAAGCCGGCGCCCACAAACTTGCGCGTGCGATCGGGGCCGGCGGCAATCACTTCGGCCACTGGCTTTCCGTGACGCGTGATGCGTAAGGGCTGCCGTGTCTTCTGGACCTCGGCAATCAAGCCCAGACACTTGGCCTTAAATTCTGAAATGGAAACTTCGTTCATACCGTTACCCCCGCAAGTCCGCTGACCGTGGTTCTTATGTGACCACAATATTAACCATAGTCACTTAACTAGTCAAGTATCTACGTCCGTCCCAAGGGGGATGTCGCTGCATTGAAGTCTTGCGGATTTACCACGCCGCTCAGGACCGGCCTTAACCCGCAAAACTTCTGCGCCGAAATACAATGACGATGTGGGCGCAAATCCAAACCCGAGTACAGAATGAAGGCGGAATGCCCGTCCCCACCTGGCTCAAGGTTCTGAACGCCGAAGTCATCGCCTGCACGCGCTGCCCGCGTCTGGTCGTGTATCGCGAGCGCATTGCCCGCGAGAAGCGCCGCGCTTACCGCGACTGCGAATACTGGGGCAAGCCCGTTCCGGGGTTCGGCGATCCCCATGCCCGCGTCCTGGTGCTCGGACTCGCTCCCGGCGCCCACGGTTCCAATCGCACCGGCCGCCCTTTCACCGGAGACGCCTCCGGCAGATTCATGTACCCGGTGTTGTACGAAGCCGGATTTGCGAATCAGCCCGCAGCCACTGACCGAAGCGATGGGCTTGTTCTGCGCGATCTTTACATAACCGCGGCCGCCCGCTGCGCGCCGCCCGACAACAAGCCGCTGCCCGAGGAACTGGCCAACTGCGCTCCGTTTCTGGAGCGCGAAATCGAGGGACTTAAAGATCTGCGCGTCATCGTTGCTCTGGGAAGAATCGGATTTGACGCCTATCTCAACTATCTGCAGCGAAGAAAGCTGATCGCCGGCAAGCGGGAGTATGGATTCCGCCACGGCGGCGAATACGCTCTGCCGGATGGGCGTGTCCTCTTAGCTTCCTACCATCCCTCCAACCAGAACACTCAGACGGGGAAGCTGACCAAAGAGATGTTCCGAAAGATTTTCAAGCGAGCGCGCGAACTGGCCGATGAATCAACCGGGCGGATCCCGCGGTAACGGACACCTCTCGGCCGGCCTGGGGGCCCCGTCGCTCCGGGATGTGCCGCCCTTATTCCACCTGTAGAGACGGGGCTTGCCCCGTCTCCCGCGTGCCACGCCCCCAATGTTGCGCTCGGTGTGAGACGCGGCAAGCCGTGTCTCTACAGGAAATCAGGTGCCACTTCAAAATCCTACGAACACAGGCTCCGGCTCCAGCAGAATTCCCCACGCTTCCTGCACACCGCGCTGGATTTCATCTTTCAGTCCGACAATATCGCTTGCTTTCGCGTCTCCGCGGTTGATCAGCGCCAGCGCATGCTTGTGCGAGATCCCGGCCGTTCCCGCGGCGTATCCCTTGGAGAACCCCGCGTGTTCCACCAGCCATGCCGCCGAAGCTTTTTTTTGCGCATCGAGAGCGGGGTAGCTGGGAATCTCGAGTCCTTTCGATGCGGCGCGCGCGGCCAACTCTTGGAATTGCGCTTCGCTGAGCACGGGATTCTTGAAGAACGATCCGGCGCTGCGGCAATCCTCATCTCCGGGAACAATCAGCATGCCTTTGCTGCGCCGTATTTCGCGTACCGCCGCGCGCGTTTCGGCGAGCGATGGCGGCGTCGCTTTTTCGGCGGGGCGTTCGGAAAAGCTTTCCTGAACACGCCCGGCAAAATGCCGTTGCAAATCGGCATATTTCAAGCTCGGAGCCCCACCCCTGTGCAACCGGTAATTCACCCGCAAGATAATGTAGCGTCCAAGTTCCGTGCTGTTAAAGATGCTGGCGCGATAACGGAATCCGCAGGCCGGCTTGGGCAAAACCACAATGCGGTCTTCTTTCAAGTCGAACGCGCGCACCGATTCGATGGTGTCGGCGACCTCCTGCCCGTAAGCGCCAACGTTTTGCACGGGCGTGCCCCCGACGCTGCCCGGAATCCCGCTCAGGCACTCGACTCCCGCGCAATTCTGCGCGACCGCCTGCGCCACAAAGTCATCCCAGTTAACGCCAGCGCCCACGCTGAAGAGCACAGCGTTACCCGTGGTGTCATTTGTAGTTGGATTGGCGATTCCGCCGATCGCGATTTTCAGCACCAGCCCTGGCCAACCCGAGTCGGCGACCACCAGGTTACTTCCCCCGCCCAGCACGAACAGCGGCAACTCGCGGCGTTTCGCGAACTGCGCGGCCTCCCGAACTTCGTCTTCTCTCCGCAACTCCGCAAAGAAGCGTGCTGCCCCGCCAACCTGCAAGGTGGTCAATGGCGCCAGCGGAACGTTCTCCTGAATCGTCATGAATGCTAATTTCCCTGTATATCGAGTTGAGCATCTCATGTCTGCATCGGCAGGCATATGAGAACGGAGCTACATTTCGAATCGCGATGGCGAATCGATTGCTTTGCCCGTTCCAGAATGACGTAAGCCCGGCGTCCTTCTTCGACGACCGTGTGGAAGCAGGGCTGCGCCCCGCTTGGACGGGGCAGAGCCCCGTCCCCACACAAATAAGCTCAAGACCATCGGAGCCCGGCCCGGCCAGTCCGTCACAAGTCTAAGTAAGCTGGATCACAGCGCGGACCGGCTGGATTGTCGGATCATATCCAAGAGTCGGTGCCACAATCAGGTGCCACAAGTGGGTAATACGGCCGGATTCTGGTTCCGGGACGATGTTACGGCGTGGAACTCAAACCATCGCCTGCAAGACCCTGGAGTACTCGAATGTCGACAGAACTGCATCTGACCGCAGCCATAAGCCATGATCTAGCCGAGTCGCTCACCCCTGCGCAGAAAGATGCGCTACAGCGGGCAGTGGCCAAGATTGTCCAGTTGGGCGAACAAACAGGGGTCAACGCGGATGAGATGATTGAGTTGCTAAAGGCGGGCCTGACCGTCGGCGAACTGCTGGAGTACCTGGTGGCTCGCTCTGGAGAGGTCGCCTAGTAGGGCCAGGTTTCAAGGTTTCAGAGTTTCAGGGTTCCGCCATGCCAGATGCTGGTTCAGACCTTGCAACCTTGAAACTCTGAAACCTGGCTCTTAACCGTTTGCCGCCCGCCTTGTGATTGGGTAATCTCTAGCGATGCTGTCTCGCCGGGAAATCAGCATCTCTGAATGGATGCCCTTCGCGCCGTCCAACAATGCGTTCTTCTTGCAACCGCTGCTGTGCGCGTTGATTATTTTCGGCGTGATCGCGTTCGGTTCGACGACTGTGGTATCCGCCCAGGAGACGCCGAAGCCGCCGCTGCAGACGCAGCCCAGCCCTTCCCCGGCGGCGCAACCTCCTCCCGATCAGGCTCCGGTTGCTACGGTGCCACCTGCACCCGTGGCCCTGTACAATCTGCTGCAGAAGAAGTCTATCGTTTTTCCCGACATCGCTTACAGTACCGAACCGCTTAGGGCGGGGCAAAAATTTAAGCTGTTCGTGGACAACAGCGTTTCCGTGGACTCGGTGACCTGGGCGCTGCTGGGTTCGGCCGTCGGGCAGGCGGATCACTCGCCAACCGGCTTCGGACAAGAGTGGGGTGCATACGGCAAGCGCTTCGGGTCCGATATGGCCCGCCAGGCGTCCAGCGAATTCTTCGGGACGTTTCTACTGGCCTCCGCGCTGCACGAGGATCCGCGTTTCTATGCGGAGATTCATCCAGCCTTTTTTCACGCCGTGAAATATTCGGTGCAACGGGTCTTCATCATGCGCAGCGATGACGGTCGTGACGTCGTTGCCTGGTCCAGGCTGGGCGGTCCGCTGATGGCCGAGGGACTGGCGAACGTATACTGGCCGGACCGGAACCGCACTGTCGGAGATACTTTGTTTCGTTATGGTCTGGATTTGGCAAGCCGCGCGGGCGGAAACATGCTCCGCGAGTACTGGCCGGTTTTGTTAGCGAAGATCAGCCACGCGCCCCGGCCGGCTGCCGCGGGCAATTGACGGTCGGGAAAAAGGCTGGATTTCGTTTTCTGCATGCGCATCTAAGTGAAGAACGTCGGATCCAGGAAACAGGAGATCGAGATTGAGGAATCGGATACTCTTCTTACTTGCCTTTTGCGGGCTCATCGCATCGGCTTCGGCACAATCGGATTTCAATCGTTTCAACTTTACCGCTGGCGCCGGGCTGGGCCTGGGCCGCGGCGAGGTGCAATCTTTTGTCGGGAACTCTTTCCAAGGAGTGCTCGGAGGCGGCATGAACTTCAGCCGCCTGTTCGGCGTGGATGCCGAATACATGTACTACGACCTGAACTTAAAATCCACCGTGAGCCAGAGTCAGAGCTTGAACAACTCCAGCGCACATATGCAGTCGATAAGTCTGGACGGCATCGTTAGCGTGCCTCGCCATCTCGGCAAACTTGGCGCATACGGAATTTTCGGCGTAGGTTTCTATCGGCGCAGCGTTTCGGCGAACCGAGAATTGCTCACGGGCCTTCCGACTTGCCAACCCACATGGACCCGCTGGTGGGGTATTAACTGCTACAACGGCGTTCTTCAGGGCGAGCAATGGCTGTCCTCGTACTCCAAGGACGCTGGCGGCTTCAACTTCGGCGGCGGATTGACCTATCCTCTGTACCGTCTCCACAAAGCCAAGCTCTACGGCGAATGGCGCTACCATCGCGCTTATCATAGCGACGGCCAGACGATTGTTATCCCCATCACGGTCGGGCTCCGCTGGTGAAGATTTAGCTGTCAGCTCTCAGCTTCCAGTTTCTGGTGGCGGGCCCTCGCCGATGGGAGTCCGCGGAAGCCCAGGGCGGCTAGGGAATAGAGGAGAGCGGCTACTACGAGGAGCGCCTTCATTCCGGTGATCAGCGACAGGTTTTCCAGCAGGCCACCTACGACCGCGCCGAGCATGTTGGCGCCGAGGGCTGCGGCGGGGGAGTCAGCCGAGCGGAATTCGGAAGCGAACAATAAGCCGGCAAAGAAAACCGGGATGGCAAAGATAAGGGCGGCGAAGGAGCCGACCAGAGCGGCCGCGCCGGGAATCCGGCTGAACGGAATGAAGTAGGCGCAGGCAATACCGAGCAGGATCCCGATCAGAGTCCAGGCGCGCGGCCACGCGCGTTGTTGTCTCTCGATTACGAAGTTGGCGAGCAGAAGCGCCGAGAGAATGGCGGCGATGACTATCCCGTTGACTTGCCAGGTCGTCCCAAAATACAAAGCGAGCCGGCTGACGACTTGCGTTTCGAGCAGCAGGAATCCGGCGCCCATGCTGAAGAAGAACAGCGATGGGACGCGGCTGCGGGCTTCGGGAATCTGAAAATAAAGGACGGCGGCGAGCAAAATGACGAGCGCGCTGAGCAGGTAGAAGATGCCCGGGATCCATTGTCCCTGGTGGTAGAGATAAGGCCAATCGTCGGTAGTCACGGCTACGGGGGTGACCGCGGCTTCGGGCGAGGCGAGAAACGATGGATGGCGGTCCGCGACAAACTGACGCAATCGCGGATCGGCGGCCAGGCTGGCTTCGACCTGTCCTGAGGGCGAAATGGCAAAGCAGGTGGCAGCCGCGGTGTAACTGGAAGTCGCGAGGAAAACCACCGGAGGTTTCGCGAAAGTGCGGGTCAGCATTTCGGTCAGGCGTCGTCCCACAAAAGAATGATTGATCTGGAACTTGAGGAACAGAACGCCGCCGGGCGCGAGCAGCGCGCGAGCTTCGCGGAAGGACTCTTCGGTGTAGACGAAGTTGTCGAGGCGCATGTTGGAATAGTCGGAGAGCTGCGTGTGGGAATCGAGCAATCCGAAAAGGATGAGGTCGTAACGGGCAGTGGTGCGCTTCATGAAGGCGCGGGCGTCGGTGAGGTGAGCGGAGACCCGCGGATCGTCGTAGGGATGCTCGGGGTGGCGGCGGCCGAGGGCGAAGATTTTGGGATCGATTTCCACGGCATCGACGGCGCGGGCCTGATGGCGCAGAGCAGCGGCAACGTCATTCCCGGTGCCCGAACCGACAATCAGGACGCGCGGGTTCGGGGATGTGAAACGGAAGGGTAGATTATAGGGATTCTCGTCCGGCGCCTCGGTCAACAAATTTGGGTGACGAGCCAAAAAGTCGGGAGAGAGATTCACAGTGATCTGGTAGCCGGTGTGGTTGACGCGAATTTGGGTGTCGCGAAGTTCGCCATCGGGAAGATACTCATCCTCGACTTCGATCTGCTGGTAGGGAGTCCAAAGGTTGAAGTGGTGCGGAGTGGACGGATCGAAGAGCAAGAGCGCGACGGGCAGGACGGCAGCGGCGAGCCAGATGGCATCGCTCCGGTTGGATTCGAGCAGCGCCATGCCCGCCAGAACGATGGTGAACCAGACGGCGGGGGGCAGAGCCATCCAGGACACGGCAAAGAATGCGAGGATGCCGGCCAGACTACCGGCCAGGTTCCAGGAGTAGCCATAAAGCGGGCGCGGGGCCAGTTCGATCTGGCGGCTTACGGTTTGTCCGATGGGGATGAAGATATAAGTGATGAGTAAGAGCAGAATGGCAGCGACCACAACGGCCAGAAGAAAACCCGAGGTGTCATGTGCGGCGCGGGTGGCCCAGATCTCGATGTCCTGCGCGGCGCCGAGGTATTGCGAGAGGGTCTCCATGACCTGCGGGCCGCGCCAGGGCAGACGAACGATGGCAATCAATCCGACGAGAGCGGTGGCAGCGGTCTGCCAGCGCGGACGTTGGCGAGCTAGAGCGCAGCCCAGTCCGAAGCCGAGAAAACAGAGCAGCAGCGCCAGGTTCTTGACATAAGCAAACACGCGGACTTCGGTGGCGACCCAGCGGATAAGGGCGAGTTCCGCGAAGAGGGTGAGCGCGCTCGCCAGAAACAAGGTGGAGAGATTCCAGGGGCCGGGCAGGTCGGGGGCCTGGGCGCGCGGCTTGATCAGACGGTAGCCGACCAGAAGCGCGGCCGCCAGGATGAAGCCCAGGATGCGCAGGGACATGGGGAATCCGCCGAGAAAAGTGCGGAACAGAATAACACGTGACACATCCACACGGAGCGTAGCGAAGGACCTGTGCAATGGCGCGGCAACTTGTTCGTCTCGCAAACCAATTTGCCTCTGCCCGCTTCGTTCCAATTTCGATTCCCTAATTGACAGAGTTTGCGCCGGGCATTAGCTTGAATCAGTCTGTCTGCGCGATCCTAAAGCTTTCGTCAGAAGGATGGCATATTAGCTAATTTATCCTGAGTGGCCGTTAGTGTTATCTTGCCTTCAAACCACACCAATTAGAGGAGAAACCAACCATGTCATCGAGATCACTCGTGAAGACTGTTGTCACCCTGATGTTCGTGCCTTGCGCTTTAGCTGTCGCCGTTGCTCAAATGCCCAATCCCTACGGCTTCAGCATCAGCTTGGAGAACGCCAAGAAAGCGACTATGCCGGCGCTCGCGGAAGCAACGAAGAACAACTGGTCCATGGCGGTGGCCGTTGTCGACCCCGGAGGTAATCTGGTTTATTACGAGAAGATGGACAATACCCAACTCGGAAGCGCCAACGTCGCGATTGACAAGGCCCGCTCCGCTGCCCTGTTCAAGCGGCCGACGAAGGCGTTCCAGGATGCGCTGGCGGCAGGTGGGGACGGCCTGCGCATTCTCCGACTGCAAGGCGCAACGCCGGTTGAGGGCGGCATTCCGCTCGTCAGCGACGGCAAGATTGTGGGAGCGATTGGCGTTTCGGGCGGCACCAGCGCGCAGGACGGCCAATGTGCCAAGGCGGGAGCTGATGCGATCAAGTAAGACAATGCAAAGGCTCTGACGTGCATTTGCGGAACACGCCATTAGCAGGCGAGCTGGTCGCGGGTTAACTTCAGCCCGGTCAGGCTGCCGAGGATGGTTACGGCGATCTGCTCGGTGCGAAAAAATTCTTCGGCGGTTTGCTGCAGGTCGTCGATGGTGACGGCTTCGATGCGCTCGATGAGTTCGTCGAGGCCATAGAAGTGGTCGTAGTACATTTCCTGGCGGGCCAGGTTCGACATGCGCGCGGTCGAGGATTCGAGCGAGAGCATGAGGCTGCCTTTGAGTTGATCCTTGGAGCGGCGCAGTTCTTCTTCGGGGACGCGGGTGGTTTTCAGGTTGCGGAATTCCGCGACGACGCACTCGACGACTTTGATGGCCGACTCGCGCGAGGTGCCCGCGTATACGCACATAGAGCCGGTGTCGCGGTAGGGGTTGAGGTCGCTATAGATGGAGTAGGCGAGCCCCTGACGCTCGCGAATGTTCTGGAACAGGCGCGAGCTCATGCCGCCTCCGAGCAGCGTATTCAGGATGTAGGAAGCATAGCGGCGCTCGTGGGCCATGGGATGCGAGGGGACGCCGATGCAGATCTGGACCTGCTCGAGCGACTTCTTGTTGCGCAGGTTAATGCGGGAATAAGTTTTGGGCGGGGACGAGTGAAAGCCGTTTTTCGCCGGTTTCACGTGTTCGAAATATTTCGCGACGAGATCGACAAAGTGTTTGTGGTCAAGGTTCCCAGCAGCGCTGACGATGAGATTGCCGGGAGCGAAGTGGTGTCCATAGAAGCGGGAGACAACGGGGCGCTCGAATCTTCTTACGGTTTCGCGCGTGCCTAGGATCGGCAGGCCGAGAGCGTGGTTCTTCCAGAAGCTTTGGGTAAAGATTTCGTGGACGAGGTAGTCGGGATTGTCCTGGTCCATTTTTATTTCTTCGAGGATGACGCCGCGCTCCTTCGCGATATCGCCGGCATCGAAGACGGGATGAAGAACAAGATCGGTGAGCACATCCATGGCGAGGGGAAGATGCTCGTCGAGGACTTTGATGTTGAAGCAGATGCATTCCTTCGCCGTGAACGCATCCATGTTGCCGCCGATCGAATCGACTTGGCGGGCGATGGCTTCGGCGGAGCGGGTCTCCGTGCCCTTGAACACCATGTGTTCGATGAAGTGGGAGATGCCATTCCATTCCGAATCTTCGTCGCGCGAACCGGATTTGAGCCAGATGCCGATGGCGACGGAGCGGATGTGCGGCATCTGCTCGGTGATGACGGTGAGGCCGTTGGGCAGGATCTGACGACGAATGCTGCGGGTTTCTTTTACCATTAGTTGCTTACCATGAATTTCCTAATATGACGTTCGCGTCCAAGTGCGAATTCCGGGGCGGGTTGCTGCTACTATTCTCCCACAATCCGGAGCGAGGCGATGGCGCTGGGGGCTCACCTTTTCTTTTGTTGAAGTTACGGCGATTCGTCGGCATCGTCATTTCGGTGTTCCACGCAGTTACTACGTGAACGGCAACGCGTCCTACGTTCTCACTTTTCGATAAGCCGACTTTCGTTATACTCTGCATACTCTGCGTGAGTGAAGCGGCGCGAACGAAGAGGGCTGCAACCAGCGATTCTACGAGTGACCCCACATGGCCGAACAGAAGCTCCGCGTGCACTTTGGCGACTATCTGGGCAAAGCCGAAGTGGTTATCTATTTCGTTCTTGCGGTGTTGCTTTTTGTAACGGCGCTCGCGACGATTGCCAACGCCGGCAAAATGCTCTGGGAGGGCCTCGTTCACTGGACGATTGCCGCCGAGACACTGGTGGTGTTGGACCAACTGCTGGTGGTGCTGATGCTGGTGGAGATTCTGCATACGGTGCGCATTTCCATCCACTCGCATTTTCTGGTTACTGAACCATTTCTTGTGGTGGGCCTGATTGCCTCGATTCGGCGCGTCCTGGTGATCACCCTGGAAGCGGCCACTCTCACAAAAGGTGGAGCGTGGTCGGCCGAGGGTGCGAGCATATTTCGAGCTAGCATGACCGAGCTTGGCTTGTTGGGTCTGCTCATCCTCATCTTGGTATTTTCCATTACGCTTTTGCGCCGGTTCGCTCCTGCCCCGAAAGACATGGAAAGCTAAAGAGCCTGGCAGACCTTCTCTGATGGAAGGTTGAGCGGTCGGAGTCGCCGCCGCTCAGCTCCTGTGTTTTACGGATTACACTCAGAGACGGGCGAGGGCCTGCCCTGAGCTTGCCGAAGGGACGCCCGTCGCTCCACCAGGGCGGCCAAAGTGCGCGGCCAAATGCAAAGCCAGACATCCAATTCGCTGCTCGGACTCGACCTGCAGGAGCTCACGAATCTTGCGACTGGGTCGGGGCAACCTGCCTACCGGGGCCAGCAACTATTCGATGCGGTATATCGACAAAAGATCGATCGGCTGGATCAGGTCTCGACGCTGCCGCTCGGATATCGCGCCCGTCTGGCGGAAGGAGGTTGGGGGATGGGGTTTCCGGGGATTGCGCGCAAGTTTGTTTCGAGCGATGGCACGGTGCGGTATCTGGTGGAACTGGCCGACGGGGAGACGGTGGAGACGGTCTGGATGCCGGAGGGAGATGGCGGCGAGCTCGGCGACGGCAGCGAAGCGGGCGACGAGATTGAGGGTGGGACGGCTCCGGTGAGTGGGCGCCGGGCCACGATCTGCGTATCGAGCCAGGTGGGATGTGCGGTGAATTGCAAGTTCTGCTTCACGGCGTTGCTTGGGGTCAAGCGCAATCTGGAGGCGGGAGAAATCGTTGGGCAGATTACGGCGGTGCTGCGGGAGCAGGGGGTTGAGCCTCCGCTGCAGCGCGTCAACATCGTGTTCATGGGCATGGGCGAACCTTTCTTGAACTATGACAACTTCATGAAGTCGGTGCGGCTGCTGGTGGAGGGCGTAGGGATTCCGGAGTCGCGGATGACGGTGTCGACGGCGGGGATCGTGCCGCGGATTTATGATTTCGGGCAGGAGGCGCTGCGTCCGAAGCTGGCCATTTCGCTGAATGGGTCGAATGACGAGTTGCGCAGCGCAGTGATGCCGCTGAACCGGAAGTGGAACCTTGAGGAACTGATGAAAGCGGCGCGGGAGTTTCCGCTGCGGGCGCGAGAGCGGCTCACGTTTGAGTATGTGCTGCTGGCGGGAGTAAATGATGCTCCGGAGCAGGCGCGCGAGGTGGTGGAGTTGGTGCGTGGCATAAGGGCAAAAATTAATTTGATTGCGCTGAATTCGGGGACGGAGTTGCCGTACCGCACGCCGGAGCCAGAGCGGGTGCTTGTTTTCCAGCGGATTCTGGTGGCGGCGGGAATTCCGGCATTCGTGCGGCGGCCGCGAGGGCGCGACATTTTTGCGGCGTGCGGACAGTTGAAGCGGACCGTGGAAGTGGCGCCTGCGGAGGAATCCAAATCCACTTTGTCATCCTGAGCGAAGCGAAGGACCTGCTTTTCCCGGCGCCAGAGACAGCAGGTCCTTCGCTTCGCTCAGGATGACAATCCACTTTATTACGAAGAACGTCTACGAACTGCCGCGGGCCGCGGCCCGGTTGGGTACGCCAAACGACGGGCGGTTTGCAGAATTTGTCGCAACCCGCAGTTCCATTCGGAAAGCGGGGTTGCCGGGAGTCGAAGGCTGCAAGAGACGGCCGCGATGTTCTTCGAGGATGCGGCAGCAGGCGCTCAGCGAAAGGCTAGAAGGCCTGTTCTCCCCTTGGGAGTTGAACACCGACGCGAACGAGAGTGGCTGGGAAGAGGGATCGTAAGAAGAGAAGTCAACCAGGACGAAGTTGCCCTGGCTGTGCGTGCGAACGAGCAGGGTGGAGTTTATTTCGCGATTGAGATGGGCGCTAATCTGTCCGGCAAGGTGCAGGCAGACGTGGAGAATCTGGTTGGAGTCGGCGAGCGCAAGCGGAAGCGAAGGAGCGAGTTCGAGGCGGATGGAACTCGACTCCGCTTCCAGTTGGGGAGCAAGCAGGCGGGCGGCGGTTTGCAACACCGAGTTGACGTCGATGGCGGCAAGCTTGACTGGAGCCTGACGGGCAAAAGTGAGCAGGCTGGCAACCAGCGCGGTGGTGCGGCGCACCTGCTCGCCGATTTGCGCGGCTTGGAATTGTTCCTGGGGCGGCAAGGTGGACGCGCTCAGCAGGTCGGAGTATCCCAGCATGGCGGTGAGCGGGTTGTTGATCTCGTGGGCGGCTCCGCCCACCAACTGTCCGAGGGAGGCTAGCTTCTCGGACTGAATGAGCTTTTCCTGCAAATCCTTGAGGTCGTCTAGAGAACGGCGGGACCTTTCGAGAAGCAGCGAAAGCTCGTCTCGGAGCAGGCGCTGCCGCCAGAGAACCACGATCCCCATCAGGACCATGGTGAAAAGACTCACGGTAACGCGGAAGGCCTTGACCGAAGGCGGAAGCGTCGGGTCCAGTTCGGAGTGCAAGACGGCCCAGAGGAGGCTGAACAGAGCGAGCATGCTCAGGCGAGTGATCCAGACGCCGAGCAAAGGCCGCGACGGCTTGGAGTTGGACAGATTGAGGCGGAGGGCGAGCAAGGGAGCCACCGCCATCCAGGCTATGGAAACGGTGAGCGGGATGTCGTAGATGCTGCCGCTGTAGTAGAGCTTGTGACCGATGGCCCAGTTGGCGACATAGGAACTGGAGGCATAGAGTGCGCTGGCCCCGAGCAGCTGCCCGTAAAGCTGCCGCCAGCCGCCGTCAGCGGTGTAGGCGAGGATGACAAGCGCGCCCAGGAGCACGAGTTTTTCGGTCAGATACGCGAAGTTGAAATTGACGCTGTAGGCCGCTTCATCGACCTGCACGGTCTGCCATGGGATGACGGTGTATACATAGATGAAGACCCACCAGATGAGCAGGAGGGCAAAGTCGAGCATGCGGATTCGTTCATCCCGTTCATCTTCCCGAAGATGAGGAAGCACCGCGAGGGCGGCGATCATGGGCACCAGATGCAGGAACAGAACAATATCACCGAGGAAGGGGTCGGGCACGTCCTGACGCTTGTAGACTTCAAAGTAATTCCACATTCCCTGGTAAGTAAGCCAGAAGAGCATACCCACGCTCATGAGAATCCAGAAGAGCCGGGTGTGGGCACTCGGGCAGTGCGAGCGCGAGACATTGGGCAGGAAGGCGGCGGTGGCAACGAGCAGGAGAGTGCCTTGGATGAGGTCGCTGGCAATGGTGAGAGCCTCGCTTCTGGGCATGAACACGGACGCTGCCGTCTGCGCGAGAACCAGCGCGATCAGCAGAGAGACCCAGAGCTTAGTGCGTGCGGCCAAAGGCAGACTTCTCCGAACTCCATTCTAGAGCGTGATTCGGGCTTGAGGTGGTTACCAAAGTCACTTAGTGCAAGAGTTAGAAGTAAGAATTCGAGAAGTGAGAAGCTCATGGAGTTTAAACTGAGATTGCCTTTAGAATTAGGCGCTTTAACCTTAGAATTAGGCGCTTAGCGACCTACGAGAGCCCCGTGCACTGGATGATCCCTCGATACCGTGATCTATGGCGCTTCCGGGTGCCGCTCAGTGCGGGCGAAATCCGGCGCACGGAGCGCTGGTTGGCGTCGGCCCGGGTGGCACTGACGATTGTGGCGGTGCTTACCCTTTGGATGGAGCCGGCGCGCGGCTTCGTCTATTCGCCCTGGTTGTACTGGCTGCTGCTGGTGTACTTCGTGCATGCGGTGGTGGTGATGTTGCTGGTGCGCTTCCGGCCGCAGTCGACCAACGCTTTTCGTCTGGTAGTGCACGGGGTGGACATCCTCTGGCCGGTGCTGATTTCCTTGTTCGCGACGGCGCAGCGAGGGCCGTTCTTTTTATTCTTCGTGTTCGTGATGGCGGCGGCGGCGTATCGCTGGGGGCTTTGGGAGACGGTGGGCACGGCGACCGCTGCAGTGGCACTGCTGGAGGTAGAAGCGTTCACGGTGCGAGCTGGACTGGAAACGGCGGCGGATCAGTGGCTGCGGGTGGTGCATCTGCCGCGGCTGGGTGTGAGCGTGCGCGAACTGGATCCGCAACAACTGTTCATGAGCTCGGTGTATCTGATTGTGCTCGGATTTTTGTTGGGCTACATGGCGGAGAACCAGAAGAAGGTGCGGGCGGAGCGCGCCGTCATCATGCGCGTTCTCAGTTCGACGCGAGTGGAAGCGGGACTGACCGGGACCATGCAGCAGGTTCTTGGGGAAGTGATGAACATCTACGGCGCGTCCCGGGTGCTCAGCGCCTCGCAGGAGAGGCACAGTTACCGCGTATTTCTTGCCGAGATAAGGCGCGAGGGCGGCGAAGCGCTGCGCTGGCGCGAGGCTACGCCGGAAAGCGAAAAGGTGTACTTGTTCGAGTCGCCCGCGGACGCGATTTATGCGTCGCACCGTGACCGGGGTTTTGATACGGTGCTGCTGGATCGCGACGGAGGGCGGCTGCGCGATGAAAGCACGGGATTTCTCGATGCGCTGGCGCGAGTGGAAAAGTTTGACGCCATAGTTTCGGTGGGGTTGGTCTTCGGGAGCGAGTGGTCGGGCCGTGTGTTCCTGTTCGATCCAGAGATGATGGGGGCACCGGAAGAGGAATTGCGGTTTCTGCAGGAGTACACGCAACAGGTGGGTCCGGCGGTCTACAACGTGTACCTCATGCGGCGGCTACGGGAGCGGGCGGGGGCGCTGGAGCGGGCCCGGTTCGCGCGCGAACTTCATGATGGAGCGATTCAATCGCTGATCGCAGTGGAAATGCAGTTGGATGTGCTGCGGCGCCAGTCCGGGACGCAGGCGCCGGTGAATGAGGAGCTGGGGCGGATCCAGAAACTGCTGCGCGAAGAAGTTCTGAAGTTGCGCGAACTGATGCAGGCGATGAAGTCGTTCGAGGTGAATGCCGACCGCCTTCTGGGTTTCATTTCCGACACGGTGGAGCGCTTCCGGCGGGAGACGGGAATCGCAGCCGAGTTCGTCAGCGAACTGGAGCGGGTGGATCTGGCGCCGAGAGTGTGCCGGGAACTGGCGCGCATCGTGCAGGAGAGCCTGGTGAACGTGCGCAAGCACAGTGGAGCGCACCATGTGCTGGTACGGCTGGCGCAGCGGGCGGGTAATCTGCAGCTGACGGTCGAGGACGACGGTAAGGGATTTTCTTTTTCCGGAAGGCTGTCGGATGCCGAACTGGAGACGTCAGGCAAGGGGCCGGGCGTGATCCGGGAAAGAGTACGCCTGCTGGCGGCCGAACTCGCGATAGAATCGACTCCGGGGCACGGCGCACGGCTGGAAGTACGGATCCCACCGGCGAGAAAGGCAAATCATGGATAGGCCAGCAATGGATAGGCCAACGATGGACAAACCAACCACGGATAAGCGAACTCATCCCATACGCATTGTGATTGCCGACGATCACCCCATTTTCCGCGACGGGCTGCGGCGTCTGCTGGAGTCGGAACAGGATATGAAAGTCGTGGGCGAAGCGTGCGACGGCTTCGAGGCGGTGAAATTGGCGACGGAGATTAAGCCGGACATTCTTCTGCTCGATCTGGCCATGCCGCACCACACCGGGCTGGAAGCGCTGCGCGACCTGAGCACCCGCGCAGGCGGCGCGGGGCCGGTGCGCATCATCCTGCTGACCGCGGCGGTGGAAAAGAAGCAGGTGGTAGAAGCGCTGCAACTGGGAGCGCGCGGCGTGGTGCTGAAGGATTCCGCCACGCAACTGTTGCTCAAGAGCATTCATGCGGTGATGGCCGGGGAGTACTGGGTAGGGCGGGACAGTGTCTCGAATCTCGTGCAGTACCTGCGCAACCTCATGCAGAGTACGAACGAGGAAACGAAACAGAAGAAATTCGGGCTGACGCCGCGGGAACTGGAGATCGTCTCCGCCGTGGTCGCGGGCTACGCCAACCGGGAAATCGCCGAGTACTTCAAAATCAGCGAGGACACGGTAAAGCATCACCTCAGCAATATCTTCGACAAACTTGGCGTTTCCACCCGCCTAGAGCTGGCACTGTTCGCGGTGAATCAGGGGCTTCCCCTGAAAACCATCCTGTAATCAACAGGTTGGCTGGAACTGGGAGAATGAGATACGGCACAATAGTGCACACATATGGCACAATAGTGCCACTAAAGGTCACTGGAGTGCTATTGGCTAAAAGGTAAGATTAACGATATTTTAATAGCACGGCGGCGAACTACTGTCCTAAGGAATGAGTGAACTAGGGACGGGTCGTCGATTGGGGGCAAATAGTGATCAAAGCATTCCGTCAACTTTGGGTTGAGGAGAACGGTCAAGACGTCGCTGAATACGCGGTGATGCTTGCTGTAATTCTAGTGATCGTGATTGGCACGGTCCGACTGATCGGCGGCAACGCCAACAACGTGTTTTCGCAAGTCGGAAGCGGCCTAGCGCAATAATCCGCACGGATCAAGCCCCGCTGCGTCTGGCAGCGGGCTTCCCCTGATTTTTTTCTGCCGCTTCTCTCCCAAAAGCAGCTTTCAGAGTTTCAAGGTTTCAGAGTAAAGGCTCTTGGGTGTCGGTTGACCGGGAGTGTGTGCCCCCGTGTGGTTTAGATCTTGCAACCTTGAATCGTTGCAACCTTCAAACCCTGTCTTTTTCTTACTGTCCCGAGGGCGTTGCCGCTGTCTTCTCCTGGCCCGGAGCCGCTTTTTCTGGGGTGCCAAACCTGGTGAGGAACGGGAAGAAGGGCGTGACTTCAAACGGCATCTTCTCGGCTGCGGTGGTGATGGCGACCGGCTTGGTCTTGATCAATTCGAGTTGATTGTTCCACGGGTCAACTTTCACCCGGCCGCCGAGCGGAAGCGCTGCGATCTGGTCGACCTTCTTGGGATCGAATTGCGGCGAAGCGGTCATCAACGACGACATCCTAGTGGCGTTGCCATTGAGCAGGCTGTCGCCCAGGTGCGCCCGAATCAGGTTCTTCAGCTGCGGCGCTCGGGCCTGCACCGCTTTGAGGAACAAGCCGGCGTTGCTCAGCTTGTCTTTGTAGGGTGAGCTGTTGAGCAGTTCCATGGCTTTCTTGTCGGCGGCTTCTTCTTCGCCGCGATCGCGAGCGAAGTCCATGCGCTGGAAGGTGCGCTCATCGGGAAAGAACATGCGGTCGTTGAAAGCGAGTTTGGTGTCGAGGTGATGGCCGAGGACGATGTGCGCCAGTTCGTGGGAAAGAATCATGGCCAGCGACGCTTCGTCGGGCAGCACGTCGATCATGCCGCGGCTCACGACGATGGTATGACCAATAGTGAAGGACTCGAGCGGCGTGGTTATCAGTACGCGGCAGCGTACGTCGGGTTGAATGTCGAGGTTATTGGTGACGATCACATTGTTGAGGACGGTCTGTAGCACCTTGTCAATTTCGCCTTCCGGCGCGATCAGGCCGATCTGCTGCAGGCGGTCAAGAACGTTGATTTCAGCCTGACGTTCCCAGGCGTGCTGGGCTTCGAGGGGCGTTGCGTCCTGGGCCTTCTGACTCTGGTCCTGGACCGACTGCGGGGCGTCGACGGTGATCTCGGTGAACTCAGAGTTGCGGCGGAGATCCTTCAGGTTGTAGCCCCAGAGCCGCGTCTGCGCCTTGTAATCAAGCGTCTGACCCAGGCGATATTTCAGGTCGGACTCCTCGGAATAAATCAGCGAAGGCAGCCAGACGCCGCCGGGGCGGAGGTTCTGACGCCAACTGTCAAAGTGCAGGTAATAACTGGCTCGCGGATGAGGATAGTAAGTGCCGTTGAAGCGGACGATGTTGAAGCCCTGGTCCTCAATCCAGATGCGGCCGAGGAAGCGGCCCTTGCCCGCGTCTTTCTTGGGGGCAACGTCGACGACGACGCAGCGCACCTCGCCCAGAAACTCGCGGCGGACGAACGAAAAGTCGTAATACTTGCGCTGAAAGTCCTGATCGAGGACCACCATCTGGGCAAATCCCAGGGGCAGGAACTTCATGGAATACACGTTGCTCAGCTTGTTGAGCATACGCTTGCCCAGGCCGGCCGTAGTGGGCGTATAGAAAGCGCGGTCATCGGTGCCCTCGCTCATGTCCAATCGCCCAAGGAAGTACACGTCGCTGGTAGGGACGGGAGCGTCGATGTCTTTGTCTTGCTTCAGATTCTGGAGATAGGTTTCTACCAAGGGATGCAGATGCTTCATCTCGGCCATGAAGAAATGTTCGCGCTCCACCGCCCGGTCGATAACCTGGTCGAAGCTGGCGCTGGCGGCGGCCTGTTGGGTGGCGGCGTCGCGGGTGGAGAGTTGGGGTTCGGGCGTAGTCTGGGCGGGCGTAGCCTGGGCGAACGAGGTCTGGACGAAGAAGGTCTGGACGAACAAGGTCTGAACGAACAAGGACGCGGCGCAGCAGACCAGGGAGAGCGCAAAGAGTGCGAATAGGGAGCGCAACATTTTCGTTTGTTTCATTTTGTCTTTTTGTTCTTTTATCTATGATGCCAGTTGTCTATGAGGCGAGTTGGAACACGATGTGCAATACCGCCTCGGAATCAGCGGGGTGGCCGTCTCTCAGGGCGGGCTTGAACTGAATTTGTTCCGCGGCGCGAACCGCCGATTCGTCCAGTCCATGGCCGAGACCGCGTACCACTCTCACCACGCGAATCTGCCCGGTCGCTGAAAAGACAACATCAAGCAGCACCTCGCCCTCAATCTTAAGGTGTCGCCCTTCATCAGTGTAAACCGGATGGGGCTTGAAGGTGATCTCGGCAGGCAAGGTTTTGACCGCGGGTTCGGCGGTCTTGGCTTTGGGCTGAGCAGTTGCGACATCGGTGTCTCCAAACGAGCCTTGGCGAACCACAGCGCGCGAGGTAGAAACCGTGCCGGTACTGTCGCCGGTAGCGACGCCGCTGCCAAAACCGGTGCTCGCCACCACCCCGCGGGCGCCATGCGATCCGCCGGTGCCGTTGCCATAGCCTGGGCCGGAGGGCAAGTCAAACGAGCCCGCCTGCGCGATCGTAACCGGGCGGCCGTGATTATCCGATGCGCGCACGCCGTTGGGATCGCCGAAGCCGCCGGTTTGCACTTTCTGCGGCGCGGCCGCCATGGTTGGCGTAGCCGAGCTTCCGGTGGAGAACACATTCGTTTTGACCGGCGGCCGGGGTATCTGCGGCTTCATGTCCGGCAGAGGTTCTTTGGTGGCACTCAGCGTTACCTTCGGCGCCTGGTCCTCGGGAACGGGAGGCTTTTTCCGCGGGACATCTGAGGGAACGCGCAGAGCTTCGGGCCGCGGCGTTACCGGTTCGACGATCTTTGGCGCAGGAGCGGGAAAATTCTTGACCGGCGCCGGAGCCTGCGGAACCGGCGGCGGAGTGCTGACCAGGCTGACGAAGTGGTAGTCGTGCACCGGCATCACCAGAACTTCGGGGTATGCGATGGCCATAATCACAAACAACGCCATCACCAGCGACTGCATGCCATAACTGAGAACGAACCTTCCCCAACGGGTGCGGGGCTCGGGAAGAAGGCCTAGGGTCAATTGTTGCGAAGCCTGGGAATCCATGTACAGCACCTCATGTAGCGACTGCATAGCGCTTGCCAAAGGAAGTGGTCAATCCCACAAACCGGCATTTTGAAGACCACGGGAGACGGGCCAAAGGACGACACTTCTGATCCGTGAAGTGCACGCCAAAGGCCATTTTCAACGAAACCTGTCCACAATTAAGATGCTGCTAGGGGGCCACTTACATGGGGGAGAAATCATTCTAACAGAGCGGACCCCACCTGCAAAGTTTTTCCTATTTTGGATCGGGAAAAAACTTGGTGGGGATCGGAAGATTTTACCCCGAACGCGGGCAGGTCCGAAGTGGCAATTCTCGGCGGCCATGCAAGGCCCACGCAAAGGCGGGGCATCTCTCGACCGATGAATAAGCATCAAACCCGCCGGAAAAAAGTGTCCGCCCCACACCGCTACTCTTCTTCTTCGTCGAGCTTAATCCGGAGGGACTTGAGAAACTTCAGATCCTGATCGCTGATCTTCAGTTCGGCATTGGTGCTGAGCGTGGAGACCAGAGAAGCCTTGTCGGTAGTGTGTTCGCCCTGCTTGCTGACCCCTATCGTAGCTTCGAGAACGAGGAAAATGTCGTAGCCGCCTTCCTTGATGCGGGCCACGACTTCGGCGATCGATTCGGAATCGGACAGAGACTCGTTGATCGCTTCGCCGAGTTCTTTCATGAGTTGTTTCAGTTGCTGATCCACGAATCCCCCTGGAATCGGACGCCGCTGATGGGGGACATCACACTTGGTAGTGACCCCGCCCATCGTCATTGTACGCCCGGTCGCTGTTAAAATCGAATAATGATCGACGGCCGGACGGTCGAAAAAATCAAGCTCATCTTCCGACTGGCCTTCCAGTGGCTGGAGCGTAGCCGGACGGGCCGGGCGCTCCTGGCCGGGCTCCGGGCCACCACGCATTCTTTTGGGGGAATCCTGCACCAACTCTGGCTGGAAGTGGCCGGTTTTACGTTCTTGGCGATGGCCGGAGTCGGGGCCATGGCCGGCGTGCGAGAGTATGGGAAGTACCAGTCTGGCCACGCGACCGGACCAGGCCGGTTGCTGCTCGCAGTATGCTTCACGGTGTCATTCGCCTGGTTCGGGCTGAGTTCGTTCTGGCGGGTAAAGAGAAAAGCTAAAAGCTAAGAGCCAAAAGCCAAAAGCAGAAGAAGGGCAGGACTAAATGACGGAACTCAAGACAGCCGAATCCGCAACCAAGCGGGAAACTCGCCTCCCGATCCAAGAGACCTCTTCTCATATCGCGGTAAGCCCCCTCTACACGCCTACGGATCTTGCGGCGTGGGACTATGACCGCGATCTGGGATATCCCGGAGAGTTTCCGTACACCCGCGGCGTGCAAGCCACGATGTACCGCGGCCGCCTGTGGACGATGCGCCAGTATGCGGGCATGGGAGATGCCGAAGAGTCGAACAAACGCTACAAGTATCTGCTGGCCAACGGGACGACCGGGCTCTCGGTGGCCTTTGATTTGCCAACGCAGATTGGCCTCGATTCGGACAATCCGCTGGCCGTCGGAGAAGTCGGCAAAGTCGGCGTGGCCATCGATTCGATCGAAGACATGCAACGCCTGTTCGAAGGCATTGACCTGACCAAGATTTCAACATCGATGACCATCAATGCAACGGCGTCGATTCTGCTGGCGTTATACGTGGCCGTGGCGCGGCGGCAGGGTAGGGATATTCGCAAGCTCTCCGGCACGGTGCAGAACGACGTGCTCAAGGAGTACATCGCGCGCGGAACCTATATTTATCCGCCGCAGCAGGCGATGCGCATCATCACCGACGTTTTTGCCTGGTCGAACGAGCACGTGCCGGAGTGGAACACGATTTCGATCTCGGGCTATCACATGCGCGAGGCGGGATCGACGGCGGTGCAGGAAGTCGCCTTCACCCTGGGCAACGGCATTGCCTATGTGGAAGCGGCGATCAGGGCGGGCCTCGATGTGGACAAGTTCGCGCCGCGGCTCTCGTTCTTCTTCAATGCACATAGCAACTTCTTGGAGGAGGTCGCGAAGTTCCGCGCCGCGCGCCGGATGTGGGCGAAGATCATGCGCGACCGGTTCAAGGCGAAGAGTCCAAAATCCTGGATGCTGCGCTTCCACGCGCAGACGGCCGGCTCCACGCTGACGGCGCAGCAGCCGGAGAACAACATTGTGCGCACGGCGATCCAGGCCATGGCGGCGGTGCTTGGCGGGACGCAGTCTCTGCATACCAATTCGTTTGACGAGGCGCTGGCGCTTCCGACCGAGGCATCGGCGCGTATCGCGCTGCGCACGCAGCAGGTGATCGCATTTGAATCGGGCGCGCCGCAGACGGTCGATCCGCTGGCGGGTTCGTATTACGTCGAATCGCTGACCAGCGAAATCGAGAAGCGCGCCGTCGATTATCTGGAAAAAATCGAAGCCATGGGCGGCATGCTCAAGGCGATCGAACGCGGATACGTGCAGCAGGAAATCCAGAACGCGGCCTACGAATATCAACAGGCGGTCGATCGGCAGGAGGCAGTGGTCGTCGGCGTGAACCGCTTTCAGATAGGAGAAGAGAAGGCGGTGCCGATCCAGCGGATTGACCCGGCACTGGAACCGAGACAGGTGGAGCGCCTGCGAGCGCTGCGCGCCAAGCGCAATGTCGCGACCTGGCAAGCCGCGATCCGCGCGGTCGAAGACACGGCGCGCTCGGCGGAAAATCTTATGCCGCGGATCCTGGCGGCAGTGGAGGCGAATGCCACCGTCGGCGAAATTTCAGACGCGATGCGGAAGGTGTACGGGGAATATAAGGAAGCTGTGGTGATTTAAGACCTTCCGGACGCAAGAGGAACTTTCAGCGTGGACGCAGAGAAAGAAGTAGGAAACCCAGATTTCGAGAGCTTTTCCTCCTCACTCATCGGCCTGCCGGTAAGCCGAGTGTGGCAGGGATACGGCTCGGCGATCTTTTTGGAGTTTGGAGATGTTCAGCCGAGGCGTCGGCGCGATGGCTCACCTGGCAATCCACGTGGCCAATGGACATTGATGATCGAGTGGAGTTGGCGCATTGAGGGCAAGAGAAAGATCTGGTGCGGGAGTTGGAGTGACGGGGAACGCTGGCCCAGAGCGTTCTCTCGCCTGCAAGGGGCAAAGGTGGTCTCTGCGTCCCTATTCGGACGCCTCCCGGAAATCGCTTTGAGGCTATCGAACGGTTTATCAGTCGTTTCAATGATGACTGCGGAAGGCGATCCCGCTTGGAGCCTTATTGCGCGTGATCACGGGGGATCAAAATCCCTTTGCGTCCGTTCTGGGAGACTGCACATTGACACCGAACTAGGCGATGCAACTTCCTAGCCCCTACAGGCTTCAGGGTTGTTGTCCTCCCAGAATTCGGAAGTCTAGTGACTAGACCTTCAGTTCGCCAGTTTGTAGTCGCAGGCGATGCGGCAGGCTTCGCAGTAGAGCAGGCCGTCAGTGCACAGGCGCACTTCGAGCTCGGACTGGCACAAGACGCAGAATTTTTCGCACCAGCAACGCTCTTCCGCCTGTTCACATTGGGCGCATACGATGCGCTTTAGGCCCGGCCTTGAAGACATGGTTAGAGTCTAGTTCGGCAGAGCTCTGGAAGGAACATAACGGAAGTCACCGAAAAGCAGATCTCAGGTGTTAGGTGTCAGGTCTCAGGAAACCCAAGTCTGGGGTCCGTTTTCCTCAGACCTGACACCTGGGACCTGGCACCTGACCAATTGCGCCCTTCCCGCCTAGGTGTTAACTTAATCAGTCCAGGCTCCGGCAGTCCAGCCACTGTGGGAGCGGATGTCTGACCGACGCTTGACCGAGGTTCTTCTTGTCCGTCGCTGAAGCTACTCCGCCTGTCGGCCCAAAAAACGTCCGCAAGACTGCATTGAACGCCGTCCATCGCCAGATGGGCGCGAAGATGGTGGAGTTTAACGGCTGGGACATGCCGGTCGAATACCCTGCGTCAATCGGGTGCGGCATTGTCGCCGAGCACATGGCGGTGCGCACGGGCGTCGGCATTTTTGACGTCAGCCACATGGGGGACATCCGCTTGGCCGGCCCTGAAGCACTGGCCGCCGTGCAGCATATCTCGATGAATGACGCGTCACGGCTGGCACTCGGGCAGGCGCAGTATTCGGCTTTGCTCTATCCGCAAGGCACTTTTGTTGACGATGTCATCGTTCACCGTCTGGGCGAGGACGAGTACCTGCTGGTGATTAATGCGGGCACGCGGGAAAAGGATTTCAGTTGGGTGCGCGAGAATACGCGCCAATTTGACTGCGCGGTCGAGAATCTGTCGGACGATTTCACGCAGATCGCGATTCAGGGTCCGAAGGGTGTTGATGTGCTGCAAAAGCTGACGGACCGAGACCTGAGCGCGGTGAAATTCTACTGGGTGACGCGCGGGACGGTATGCGGCCTGAAAAATATCCTGATGGGCCGCACGGGTTATACTGCCGAAGACGGATTCGAGATTTACGTTCCAGCGGACGAGGCGACCAGCGCGCGGGTCTGGCACGAGGTTCTGGAGGCTGGGAAAGAGTTTGGCGTCGTCCCTTGCGGATTGGGTGCGCGCAACACGCTGCGCCTCGAAGGCAAGCTGCCCCTCTACGGACACGAAATCACGGACACGATCAATGTGTGGGAAGCGGGACTGGATCGTTTCTGCAAGATGGAGAAGCCGGAGTTTATTGGGCGCGCGGCCCTGGAGAAGGCGAAACCCGAGGGCTTGAAGAAAACGCTGGCCGGGCTCGAGATGGTCGACCGGGGCATCGCTCGCGACGGATACAAGGTTCTGGACGAGGGCGGCCGCGAGATCGGCTACGTTACCAGCGGTTCTCCGGCGCCCTTCTTGAAGAAGAATATTGCGTTGGCATACGTTCCGCCCGCGCAGGCTGCGGTTGGAACGACGGTAAAAGTCGAAATCCGCGGACAGGGCGTGAAGGCGCAGGTGGTGCCGATTCCGTTTTATAAGCGTCCGAAAAAGACGTAGCGCCGTCGTCCCGGCGGCTGTTCCGGAGGGCGTCTTCGCCCGCCGCGCCGAGGGCAGGATGCCCCTCGGGACAGCCGGCAAGATGCCGGCGCTACAAGCCAGAAGCTAGGAGCTAGAAGCCGAATGCCTTATCCAACCGACCGCAAATATACAAAGGAACATGAGTGGATCACTGCCGATGGCACGATGGGCATCACCGACCACGCACAGGAGTCGCTCGGCGACATCGTGTTCGTGGAACTGCCCAAGGTGGGGGCGGAGCTCACCATGGGGAAGACTTTGGGCACCGTGGAGTCGGTGAAGGCCGTGTCCGATGTGTACGCTCCAGTTTCGGGGACCGTCACTGGCGTGAATGAAGATCTGGCCACGTCCCCGGAAAAAGTGAACAAAGATGCGCACGGGGCCTGGATGGTCAAGATCAAGGTGAAGGATCCGGCTCAGATGAATGCGCTGCTTTCGGCGGCGGACTACGAAAAATTCGTGAGCGAAGAGGCGGGACACTGAGGATTGGTGATTTGCGATCGACGATTGGTGATTTGAAACCAACAAAGGTTGTCAGCTTGTTGATCGTCGTCGGACTGTTGTTTGCGATAACGGCGACTCCGGCCAAAGCCAACGACGAATCCTCCCTGTGTAGCCTGGACGCGTTACCCGTGGAGCTCCAGAATCGGCTGAAACGCGAGTTTGCTACATGGAAGATTCAAGAAGCTCCAAACCTTCGTGCGCGCGCGAAGGGGAGATGGGGAGATCAGAAGCCTTTGGACTGTCCAGGAATAGCTGTAGGCCGGTTCGAGGGCGCGGACAACTCATATGCTGTTCTCCTCGTACCAACCGACAACCCGGACACAGCCTACAAGCTGCTGGTTTTCACTCCAGATGCGAGTAAGCCTGCCGACACGTTGAAGAGCGTTGAGCAATGGGACAAAGGCGGCGCTAGCAACTACTTCCTACACCAGATCAAGATCAAAGATTTTTTCAGCCCGGAATGGGTGCGAAAACTGCACGTGAAAACAAAAGACGGTATTCTGTTTGTGGATGCCGGAGAAACCGAATATGAGGCTGATATTTATTTTTGGGCCGATGGTCGCTACCGTCACGAACCGATAGACGAGTGATCTGGACCAGTCTAGGAGTCAATCGAGGCCATCCTATGCGCTACTTGCCTAAATCTCCCGCGGATCGCGCTGCCATGCTGAAGGCTATCGGGATCCGCTCCGTGGACGAACTTTTCTCGCCGATTCCGGCTGAGTTCCGTCTGAAACGCGATCTTGCTGTGCCGCGGCAAATGGCGGAGTCGGAAATCGTGGACTGGTTTAAGCAACGGGCGCAAGAAAACGGCGAAGGCTACGCGAGTTTTCTGGGCGCCGGGGCCTACTTCCATTACCGGCCAGTGGTCATTGATGCGCTGGTGCAACGAGGCGAATTTCTGACCTCCTACACGCCGTACCAGGCGGAGTTTGCGCAGGGCACGCTGCAGGCCATCTTCGAGTTCCAGACGATGATCTCGGAACTCACCGGCATGGACCTGGCGAATGCCTCGATGTACGACGGCTCGACGGGCGCGGCCGAGGCTGTGTTGATGGCGGTTCGCATCACGGGGCGGCGTTCGGCGGCGATCGCGCGCAGCGTGCATCCCGAGTATCGTGAGGTGCTCAGCACCTACGCGACTCACCAGGCGATTCCGCTGAGGATGGTCTCGTTCACGGACTCCGGACAAGTCGATCTGGAAGAACTCGAAAAGGCGGTGGGCGAAGATACGGCGTGCGTCCTGATTCAGTCGCCGAATTTCTTTGGGACGATTGAAGACGTCGAGGCGATTGCCGAGATCGCACACAAACGCGGAGCGCTGCTGGTTGTGTCGATCGCCGAAGCGGCCTCGCTCGGGATTGTAGAACCGCCGCGTACGGCCGACATCGTGACCATGGAAGCGCAGTCGTTCGGAGTGCCGCTCGGATTCGGTGGTCCCTACTGCGGCGTGCTCGCCACGAAAGACAAATTCGTCCGGCAAATGCCGGGACGCTTGGCGGGTCAGACCGTGGACAAGAACGGCAAGCGCGGGTTTGTGCTGACGCTGGCCACGCGCGAGCAGCACATCCGCCGCGAGAAAGCGACTTCGAATATTTGTACCAACCAGGCGCTGGTCGCGCTCATGGTAAATATCTTCATGACCGTGTACGGCAAGGTCGGCTTGCGGGAACTGGCGAAGCACAACCTCGCGAAGACGGCGTACGCCGCCGACCAATTCAGCAAACATGTCAGCAAACATGCCAAAGTGCTGTTCGCGGGTGCGCCACGATTCAACGAGTTCGTGGTTCAGACCAGCGAAGATCCTTACGCCATCAACTCGCGGCTGCTGGGACACAAGATCGTTGGCGGATTTCCGCTGAAGAAGTTCTATCCCGAACTGGGCAACGCGGCGCTGTGGTGCTGCACGGAATTGACGACGCGGTCCATGATCGACAAAGCGGTCGATACGGCGCTCGGCCTCGTCGCCGAGAGCGAAGGCTCGGTGCGAAGTACGAAGGATGCCGAGCCGGAAGAGGCACTCCGATGATTGGATCTAGAAATACTTGCACCTCGTGCTTCGGCAACGGAAGGTGCGCCCAATGCGACGGTTCTGGCACCAACTCCCACCGCAGCGAGGATCAGCCGAAGTGCCGGAACTGCTCGGGGACTGGCGTTTGCCCGGTTTGTAACGGAACCGGCGCATGGATGGTGCCGCCGCCAGAAATTATCGATCTTGGACTCTTGCAGCAATGATGAAAAACGATAAATAACGATAAATGACTATGAAACACATAACTCGCAAAGCGACGCGTCACATCAGTCAAAACGAAGGATTGATTTTCGAGAAGTCGTCGCCCGGCAAGGCGGCCTGGAAGTTGCCGCCGCTCGATGTTCCGGAAGTAGACACGGCGGAGCTGCTGGGCAAGGCGGAGCGCAAGGATCTGGGCAATATGCCGGAGGTCAGCGAAATCGAAATCATCCGCCACTTCACCCGGCTCTCGACGTGGAATTACGCCATTGATCTCGGCATGTATCCCCTGGGCTCTTGCACCATGAAGTACAACCCACGGGTGAACGAGTTTGTCTCACGTATCGAAGGTCTCGCTAACGGGCATCCTTACCAGCCGGAGAAGATTTCGCAGGGCGCTATGCGCATCATGAAAACGCTGAGCGATTGCCTGCTTGACATCACCGGGATGGACGCGATCACACTGCAACCGGCCGCGGGCGCGCACGGCGAACTGACCGGATTGCTCCTGGTGCGCGCGTATCACCAGTCCAAAGGCAACGCGCGCAAGAAAATTTTGATTCCAGACTCGGCGCATGGGACGAATCCGGCGACGGCGGCCACCGCAGGTTACGCGGTGGAAAACTTGAAATCGAACGCCAGCGGCATGGTGGACGTGGCGGCGCTGGCGGCGCAGATGAATGAAGACGTCGCCGCGCTGATGGTGACCAATCCGAATACGCTGGGCGTTTTTGAGCAGGAGATTCACAAAGTCGCCGAACTCATGCACGCCAAGGGCGGTCTGCTCTACATGGACGGCGCCAACATGAACGCGCTGGTCGCGAAAACCCGGCCGGGGGACTTCGGCGTCGATGTCATGCACATGAACCTGCATAAGACGTTTTCGACACCGCATGGCGGAGGCGGTCCAGGGTCGGGGCCGGTGGCGGTGAAGAAAATTCTCGAGCCGTTCCTGCCGACGCCGGTCGTCATCACCAAGCCGGATGGCACGCTGGGCTTCGAATACAACCGTCCGCAGTCGGTGGGGCGCGTGCGCGCGTTCTACGGAAATTTCGGAATGTTCATCCGCGCGCTGGCTTACATCTTCGCCAACGGCCCGGATGGCCTGCGCCAGACGACAGAAGACGCGGTGCTCAACGCGAACTATATCCGCAAGGGACTGGAAGGCGTATACGACCTGCCCTACTCGACGCCCTCGATGCACGAAGTGGTGTTCAGCGACAAGATACAGGCGAAGAAGGGAGTGAAGACCATCGACCTAGCCAAACGCCTGATCGATTACGGATTCCATCCCTACACCACGGCCTTCCCGCTGATCGTACACGGCGCGCTGATGATCGAGCCAACCGAAAGCGAGCCGAAAGAAGAACTCGATCTCTTCATCGAGGCGATGAGGTCGATCGCGGAAGAGGTGGAAGAAGATCCGCAGTTTGTGCTCGACGCTCCACACAATACGCGCATTGCCCGTCTGGACGACACCGCGGCGGCGCGCAAGCCCGTGCTCCGCTGGAAGCCGGAGGTAAAGGCTGTCTAATATCGAACTGAATTCTGAGTAATTCTCAAAACTCTTCACCCTTGTCATCCCGAACGGAGTGAGGGATCTGCAGTTCGCCGCGAGATGCAGATCCCTCACTCCGTTCGGGATGACAAAAGTCTGCGAGCTGATCGACTGCGTGCGCCGCTGTTCGTCTTGCTAAAATCACTGTGTCCGACCCTATGCCCGACGATCCGGCCAGCTCCGCAAGCGCCCGCCAACTGGCTGAGGACCATTACTACGCCGCGCTTGACTTAGTTCTCGAAGGCCACCACGAGCAAGCGGTCGAAGAGTACCGGCTGGCGGTGGCGGCTGATCCGAAGTTCACCGATGCGCTGCATGGATTGAGCCGGGCGCTGCAGGATCTCAACCGCTTCGATGAAGCGATCGTTGTTGCCCAACAAATCTCGGATATCGATCCCGACGACATTCTGGCGCACACCAGCCTCTCGATCCTGTATCAGAAGAAGGGAATGGTTCCCGAGGCCGAGGCGGAAGGGAACAAGGCGCGGGTCCTGGGGTGGAAGCAGCAGCTGAAGAAGGGGAGTGGATAGTGGTTAGTGGGCGGTGGTCAGCATGAAAGCTCGCGACGTAATCAAGCGTCTTGAGCAAGATGGCTGGCGCATCGCTCGAACCAAGGGCAGCCATCGGCAATTCCATCACGCGACGAAGCCAGGGACCGTTACCGTTGCTGGCCATCCGTCAGTGGACATTCCGCCCGGAACGTTGAACAATATCCTCAAGCAGGCTGGGCTTAAATGAAATACCTCATCGTCTACGAAAAATCAAATACGGGGTGGGGCGCATACGCTCCCGATTTGCCGGGCCTTGGGGCTGCCGGCAAAACGCTGGACGAAGTGAAGGAACTCATCCGCGAGGCGGTTGAGTTTCACTTGGAAGGCATGCGCGCACACGGCGATCCCATCCCTGCGCCCAGCGCGATGACCGAATACATCACGATCTGAGCTGCTGGCCACTGCATCCCAGAACTGGGATAATGTCCCCTCAGGGGCTAAAGCCCTCGTTTTTCCTGGCCCTGAACGGCACGGCTGAAGCCGTGCCCTTCCCAAAACCGATTTATGAAAAGCAGCTCTACGAGGCGCGATATGGCAAACGGGCGAAATAGCGAATCCGTAGTGCGAAGTTCGGGGAACGTGTTTGCCGACCTCGGGCTGCGCGATGCCGGCGAGAAGCAGACAAAATTGCGTCTTGCGGTTGCGATCCAGCAGATTATTCAGGCGCGGCGTCTGTCGCAAACAGCGGCAGCGCGGCTGTTAGACATCAACCAGCCGAAGATTTCTGCTCTGGTCAACTATCGCCTGGATGGTTTTTCCGTCGAGCGTCTGATGCATTTTCTTAACGCTCTGGATCGCGACGTCGAGATTGTGATCCGCAAGAAACCGCGGTCGCGCAAGACTGCGCGGATCGTGGTGACGGAAGCTCAGCTGTCGGCGGTGTAGCGGCTGCCGAGCTGCGCTCGGCTTGGACGGGCGAGGGCGCCCGTCCCCACACGAGCGAGACCTCAGCCGCGAGGCGGTTGAGTTTCATTTGGACGGCATGCGCGCCCACGGCGATCCCATCCCCGCGCCCAGCGCGATGACCGAATACATCACGATCTGACGGTGCTCTGCCCAGCCCCTAAAGGGGCATCTGATTCCGAAGGATTACGGTATCGCTAAAGCGATACCCTGATACGAAGCCCGATCTTCTCCGCGCATTCTGCGCCCTCTGCGGTTAAAATTGTTCTATGCGAGAAGTCGTTGTGGTTTCTTCCGTTCGCACTCCTGTAGGCCGCGCGTTTAAGGGTACGTTGCGGGCTACGCGTCCTGATGAGCTGGCTGCCGTTGCTATCAAGGGCGCGCTCGATCGCGTGCCGCAGCTTGATCCCAAGGAAATTGAAGACGTCATCCTGGGCTGCGCCATGCCCGAGGCTGAGCAGGGGATGAACGTGGCTCGCATTGCTTCGCTGCGCGCGGGGCTGCCGGTTGAGGTGTCGGCGGTGACCATCAATCGGTTCTGCTCGTCGGGCTTGCAGGCGATTGCCATGGCGGCGGAGCGCATCATGAGCGGCGGCGCCGAGGTGATAGTGGCTGGCGGGACGGAATCAATGTCTATGATCCCCATGGGCGGGAATAAGATTTCGCCTAATCCTTGGCTGGTGGATCATTATCCGGATGCTTATCTTTCGATGGGGCTGACGGCGGAGCGGGTGGCGTCGCGCTTTGGCATTACTCGCGAGCAGTGCGACGCGTTTTCATTGCTCAGCCATCAGAAGGCGTTGGCGGCGATTGCTGCGGGCAAGTTCGAGGATGAGATTGTGGCCGTGCCGGTTAGCTTTACTACTCCTAATGGATCGAAGCCGAAGAAGCACCACATTTCGTTCAAAGTCGACGAGGGGCCGCGCGCCGACACTTCGCTCGAGGCTCTGGGCGCGCTCAGGGCCGCGTTTCACGTGAAGGGCGTGACCACGGCGGGGAATTCTTCGCAGATGTCGGATGGCGCGGCGGCGGCGGTGGTGATGTCGGCTGAGCGGGCTAAGGCTTTGGGCATCGCTCCGCTGGCGCGCTACGTCGCGTTCGCCACCGCCGGATACAAGCCGGAAGAGATGGGGCTGGGGCCTGTGTTTGCGATTCCAAAGGCGCTGAAGCTGGCGGGGTTGAAGCTTTCGGATATCGACGCGATCGAACTGAATGAGGCGTTTGCGTCGCAATCGCTGGCGGTGATCCAGGAATCTGGGATAGATCCCGAGCGCGTGAATCCTAACGGAGGAGCGATCGCGCTGGGGCATCCGCTGGGATGCACGGGAGCGAAGCTGACGGCCAGCATCATTCGCGAACTGAAGCGGCGCAAGGGACGTTACGGCATGGTGACGATGTGCGTTGGCGGAGGCATGGGTGCGGCGGGGATTTTCGAAAATCTGCCGTGACACTTTTGTTACTCAATCTTTACTTAATTATCATGTTCGTTGGCGCAGTTTGGCGGTATCCTTTACTGTTAGATTACCGTCTAAATAAGTAGAACGGCAGAGATTTCCCCCGACTCGCATCAGTCGGTTGGGAGGTGCTTTATGCGGCTCTCCGGTCTTGTCGTCGCAGCTGTCCTGTTCGCTCCTGCCGCCCTTCTAGCACAGCATTCCTCCGGAGGTAGTGGATCGAGTTCCGGCGGCTCAAGTTCGGGCGCCTCGCACAGCAGCTACTCGGGCGGTTCCAGTTCATCGGCGAGCTCGGCGGGCAGCCACAGTTCCAGCAGCTCCGCTTCGCATATTGCCAGCACGGGTGCGGCGGCATCGCGTCTGTCGCCATCCGCCAAATTGCCATCCACTAAGGAAAACGCCGCGCCGGAGAAGAAAGGGTTCTTCTCCTCCCTCCGGCATCCTTTCAGAAAGCCGGTTCGGAGGGCGGAATTCAGACGTCCGGTGCGATGCCTGAAAGAACCATGCGCAGTCTGCCCACCGGGAAAATCGAGCAACGGCAAAGGTGCATGCGTGCTCGCGAGCAACGGGTGCCCGACCGGGCAATTTTGGAACGGCTTTGCTTGCGGCACGCAATATTGGTTTAACGATTGCCGCGCCTTGGCGGATCAGCTGGCGGCGGAGCGGCAACAGATACGGGGGCGAAACGACCCTGGCCAAAGCCTGCGCCATCGGCGGCTGCAAGAGCAATACGAGGACTGCCTGATGCGTTCCCGCTTGCCTTTCGGTGCTTACGCGTTCAACGACGCGCGCCTGCTCGATACCCCCCTCGATACTCCCTAGGTGCCGCGCGACGGCTGCTAGCCGCTGGCACATAAGGGCCTGCATTTGCGCGCTCCCGGCGTTAGAATAGGGTGTTGTCCCTTATCATGTATCCGCTCAGCGGTCTTCAATTCAGCAGTCTAAGTTTAGAGGTCTAAATTTCGAGGTCCAAAAAAATGGCCACCATTACCGCAATACCCAAAACCAAGATTTCCGGCGGCAGCTTTTTGCTGGAAGAGCGGCAGACTGCCGAGGTATTCACTCCAGAAGATTTTTCCGAACAGCAACAGATGATCGGGCAGACGACCGAAGAATTTGCGATCAACGAGATTCTGCCCCAAACCGAGAAGATCGAACACAAGGATTACTCGATCTCGCGCGATCTGCTGAAAAAGGCCGGCGACCTCGGCCTCAGCGGGGTTGAGATTCCCGAGGCCTACGGCGGCCTGGAAATGGACAAAGTCACCGCCGCTATCATCGCCGACAAC
>Ga0208827_1000113_pt1 | contig 66983 bp, 57 predicted proteins | sample Sb_taG_5_FD_187709 | JGI IMG/M metagenome (GOLD analysis project Ga0208827, IMG submission 187709) | Peat soil microbial communities from Weissenstadt, Germany - Sb_50d_8_FC metaG (SPAdes) (version 2) | ecosystem: Environmental > Terrestrial > Soil > Wetlands > Peat | place: Germany... | reverse complement strand
AGATGTAGTGTCCAGCGGGTGTTTCGCTTGCTCTCGAAAACTCGTTCTTCAACCGCGAGCTCTCGTGGTCGGCTCTTACGGCACGAACCACTTCTGAATGCCCGAAATCCAAGCCTTCATATCATACTCGCCCGATTCTCGCCTTCCTTTGCTCCATTTGGCGAGGAGTGGCGAGGAGCGCGTCAGCGTTCCTCCTCGACTACGATTGGACTGCTCGCCGCCACCACATTCCATCCATCGACAGTCAGCACCAGTCCGTCGCCATTGTTCTTGTCAGACTCGAAGCGGGCGCTGAGCTCGCGCTTTTCCAGGGGCATCAGGGAGACATAGTTATCGTCCCAGAATATTGGCGCAGCATCCTCGCCACTGCTGCCCTTGGCCACCCGCAGATGAACCATGAAGGCGAGGCTGGAGCTCGGGTTTTCGACAAAAGCATGAACCACCGATTCCTTCCCCTCCCGCGAGAGCGAGCTGCGAACCGCCAGTGTTACCGGCGGCAACGTGTTTAACCCGCTCAGGTCGGCATAAGCGTTTTGTGGCGTGTAGACCTCCTCTAACTTCCTTGCCCAATCAAGCTTATCGGGCTTGGTCGAGAGCCAGTAAAAATTGTCGCTCACCAGCTTGCCGGAGGCATCATGCAGTTCGAGTTTCAGAAAATAAGTCGCAGAGATGTCGTTCACTTTCGATAGCTTCAAGGCCCGGACGCTGCTGTCCGCCGGGATATCGAGCGTTACATCCTGCCGCGCCTTTGTTTCCGCGTTTATGTCGTAGATCGTTGCCCTGACGCTCGCTCCCGCGAATGCGTGGTCATAGCCATTCACCACAGCGACTGAATCATCGTCATAGGAATACTGAACGTGCAGCGGCTCGCAAGCTTTCTTCGATCCGAAATAGGCGCCCCCCGGAACAAGGTAGTAATCGTACAAGTTCCAGATGATCGAAGGCCAGGCATTGTTGAGCATCCACTGGATCACGCCGGTGGATTCGTACTTATTGCGGCCATAAGCCTCGAACATGGCGCGCTGGGCTTCGTAGTTCATGGCTTCGGACTTGCGGAGAAAGTCTTCCAGGTTGGCGGCCTTGCCGTAACGCTGTCCCATGCCATTCACAAACCTGTCGATGGTGGTAAAGCGTTCCAGGCCGGCGTGGTAATTCCAGTAATCGTCAACCGGCCACAGGTGATCGGCCGGTATAAATCGCTTCAGGCTCGGCAACGTTGGGATCACCGGACCCGGACTGGTTTCGGTATTGAATCCGAATGCCCCGCCGGCTTTTTTGTCGGTGAGCCAGTAATTTGGTGGCTCATAGTCGTAGGGGCCCGACATCTTTACCCCCGTAGCACCGGTTGGCTTAGTGCGCTTGGCGGACGCTGAGGAGACCGTGGGGTTAGGCCACCTCGCGTCCTTCAAAACTTGCAAGTACAGGGTTTCGATTTTGGCCGGCGGGGGATGATCGCTGCCGTAAAGCCAGACGAACACGCTCGGGTGGTTCCGCAGACGCACGGCCTGATCGGAAAGCGAAGCGGCTGCGATCTTGGTGGTTTCCGGCTTCCATTTCTTCCACTTCTCCCAGAAGTCGCAGCAGGTCCATCCCGGCATGATCAGGACGCCATGGCGATCGGCTAGGTCGAAGAATTCATCCCGCTCCATTCGCCCTTCCAGCCGGATAGCGTTCAGATTCATGCCCCGCACGTAATCCATCGCCGCCGTGGCCCGCTCGGGCGACCAGCGCAGCAGCATATCTGGCGCCCACGCCGCCCCCCGGATGAGCAGGTTGCGGCCATTGATCTTGAACAACCGGTAGCCCTTTTCCGTCAGCTGCGAAGTCACTTCACGGATGCCAAACTGCACGCTCGCCGAATCTGAGACTTGTCCGCCCGCTTCGACCTGCAGCTGCGCCGTGTACATTTCAGGTTTGCCCATCTGATACGGCCACCACAGGCGGGGATGAGCAATCCGCAGTTGAGGATACCGATCGGGCGCGAAGACGACCGTCGTGGATTCCGAAGCAGCCAGTTCAACTTTCTCGCTTACCTGAATCCCCTCAATCTCGGCGTGGACGATGCTCGTGTTCGGATGGGCAGCAGCATTGTGCAGATCTGCGGTGATAGTAAGAGATGCAGCCATGTAGCCCGGTTCGAGCTTGGATTCCACAAAGGGATGGCGCAAACGAACGGCGCCACCCGTCGTCAGGTAGACGTCTTTCCACAGCCCCATGTCTTTGTCAGGCGGAGTTGGGTTCCAATCAACCCAGGTCATCGCTAAATCGGTCTTATCGGGCGCAAAGACTTCCACCGCCAAAGCGTTGGGTTTCCCGGCTGCGAGACGCTTGCTGATTTCAAACTCGAACACCCGCATCATGCCGGCAATGTCCTGAGCGTCGCCAATCTTCTCGCCGTTCAACCAGAGGTTCGCGCGGTAATTGATTCCGTCAAAATGCAGCCAAGCCGTCGGCTGATTCGCTTGCGCTGGGAGGCTGAACTCAGTCCGGAACCACCACGCGCAGCGAAACGGACTGTCTGCCGGCATGGTCTGATTCGCAAAGAAAGACTTGGAGGAGTAGTCCATCCCGGGAAATGATTTCAGGTTCATTCCGAAATAAGGGTCAGGATATGTACCATCCGCGACCAACGCCGCAACGACCGTTGTAGGCACGCGGGATTTGTGCCAACCATCCGCACGAAAACCAACGGTAGAAATCTCTCGCCCGTCAGCCTTCACTGCGCACGAGGACTGAATCCGCCAATTTTCTGTGAGGAGTATTTTCGTAGACTGATCGTCGGCCGGGGTACTGGCCCACAAGCAGTGGACGGTGAGGAACAGGGCGGCTGAAGCCAGCAACTGAAATCGCAGTTTGAGTAAGAAAAAGTGCGAAAGGTCAAAAAATGGAGCGCACCGTTGAATATTCGGCAAGGTAGTACCCCCCTTTCAAAGACCCCTAAACCCCACGGCTTGCGAGCGGAGCCAACAATTACGCTCTGAGACTTACTCCATCGTGGTGATCTTCGGAACGCGAGCGAACCGTCCTGCCTCAATGCCAGCTTCCGCCGCCAGCGCCAGCGTCATCATCTGCACCGGCAGAATTTCAAGCATGGGGCGCAGCCCCGGCGGCGTTGTGGGCAGATTCCACGCTCCCAGACTGGCGTCTTCGGCAATCCAGCCGGTCTTGCCTCCAGCCTGGCGAATATCGTCCAGCAGCCTGGCCTGCAGCGTTCTCGTGGTTTCCGCTCCCGCAAAAACGACCGCGAAGGTTTCACCGTCTACCATCTCCAGGGGGCCGTGGCGGAAAGCTGCGCCGCTCATGCCTTCCGCGTGGAGCCGGACGGATTCCTTGACGATCAGCGCTCCCGCCCCGCTCGCAGCCAGAGACGACCCGCGTCCTAGCAGAAACAAATGGCGCACTTGTCCAAGCTCGGCCGTCATCTCGAAAACGTGGTCCTTCCACTTGCGCAGATACGAGGCAAACGCGGGCACGGTTTGCGCCAGTTCCTCCCGCGTCTGGCTCGCATCGCACCCGCACAGGAATCCCCCAAGCAAGTGCAGCGCCATTAAAGCCGTCACATAGGTCTTGCAGGAGACGGAAAATTCGTTCCCGGCCATGGTGAGGATTAAAGCGTTGGCTCGCAACGCTAGCGGACTGTCGGCGGCATTGGTTACGCCCACGATGGTCGCCCGGCCCCGGTTTTTTTCGATGAGGCGCACCACTTCTGCACTTTGTCCGGACTGCGAAATCGCCGCGATCAGCGTCTCCGGCTCGAGCCAGCACTGCAGGGAGTGGACCAGTTCTGAGGTCTCCACCGCAGCCGCCGTATAACCATGCGCGTTCAGGCACAAGAACAGCGGATGGAGAGCATGAAACGAGGCTCCCATTCCCGTCAGTACGATGCGCTTGATCTTACCTTCCCGCAAACGCCGGACGAGGACGTCCAGCTCCTTCGGAACTTCCAGTTGCCCAAGCGTTGCCGCCAACGCGCGTGGCTGATCCAGAATGTCACGAAGATACTGGCCCTCGACGATCGGATACGTATTCGTGCCCAACCTCACCCCCATACCGCTCGAAGCGATGGTGCCAAACCTGCGCAGCTCCGATCAAGCCGGCATCCGCTCCCAGAGACGCCAACGTAATCTCTACCCGGTCGGCGGGGACCAGCCTGCAATTCTGCCGGATCACCTCCCGCATGCGATCCAGGAACAGGTGTGCGCTTTTCATCACGCTGCCGCCCAGCACTATGGCTTCTGGAGCAAACAAGGTGATGAGATTGGCCAGACCGAGCCCCAGATAATATGCCTCTCGCTCCACGGCACGTCGTGCCCATTCATCGGAGTCTTGCGCCCGCGCGCAGATTTCGCGAGCACTGAGATTGCCGTCCCCGTAACTGGCGGGCGAATTTTCTCTGAGCCACGCTATCATCGCCGGCCCGGCCGCGAAACTCTCCCAGCAGCCGCGCACACCGCACGAACACAGCGGCCCAGAAGGGTCGATGATATGGTGTCCAATCTCAGGATGACACCCGTCAACGCCGCGATACACTTCGCCACCCAGAATCACGCTCACGCCAATGCCCGTTCCTACTGTCACATAGAGAAAGCGCGTCTTCGACGCTCCGGCTCCCCAGTGCAGTTCGCCAAGCGCGGCCGCATCCGCGTCGTTTTCCAAAGCTGCCGCGACCCCAAACTCCCGCGACAAAATATCCACCGGATTGCCGCCCTTCCACCCTGGCAGATTGTTCACGTCGCCCAAGGTGGCCGTCGCGCTGTCGAGCGGGCCAGCGCAACCGATCCCAATCCCGTGCAGCTTGACCTCGGCCCGTTCCGCGCACTGATGAAGCAGCGTCGTCACCTGCCGCATGGCGTGATCGAAGCCACGCTGCACATCCGTAGTGCACTCGTTCCTCGCTAGAACACGGCCTGACTGGTCGACCACTCCCACCGCAATCTTGGTGCCGCCAATGTCAACCCCGCCGATCATTTCGCGTCCCACCTTCCAGTGTTCCCGCTAGGATTCCCGGACTATTAAAATGTTTTATTAAAACGAATGAATATTGATACATTTCACGATTCATGTCAAGCGGAATTGGCTGTCCCACGTCAGCGCAAGTGGGACAGTTTGCCACAAGTTAAGCTACACATCTGAGCGTTCGGTAGTAGGCTAGTTTGAAACCGCAGCCGATGAATGCTGTCATACAGCAAGTCGCTGACTGTTTGGACTGGGAGAAGATCGTCGGTGAGGACCAGAGCGGAGCAGAGCAGTTCACCGCAGCGGGCGGTGTGGTTCTCTGGGAGTTCGGTAGTGGACAGGATCAGATCGGCTTCGGAAGTGGCCCACGCGGCCGATCAGGCGTCCCATGTTGTCGCAACCAGTCGTATGTGCCGTGGGACGGTCAACTGCTGGATATTCGGCGCTGCTCCAGGAACTTGTCGCCTTCCGATTCCACCTGCTACTCTCGCTATTCACCCAGGCAATGAAAATCACAAGATGGATCTCTCTCGCCTGCCTTGCCTTTTTGCCGCTCGCTTCTCACGCTCAGGTCAACGACGCCGTCCGTGCGCTCAAAGTTCTGCCGGCGCCGAAGGAGGCTCGCATAGCCGAAGGCAAGATCGTGATCAAGCCCTCGACCACCATCCTCATCAGCAATTCCGAAGACCGAACTGCGGCCGAGACGCTGCAAAAGGAGATTCAGGACCGTACCGGTATGAAGCTGTCGATCAAGACGCTCTCCATCAAAACAATGATCGCCGCGCCGAAAACGACGGGGCACATCTCGCTTGGCCGCCTGACCGACCGCGGCTTGCGATCCTATCTCGAATCGCAGGGAGTGAAAGCCGGAGACGAAACCGGCAACCATGATCTTGACAGACCTGATCTTGAAAAACAGGGTTATGTGATCCGCGTGACCGACTCCGGAGTGCTGGTGGCGGGGCACACCGCGCAGGGCCTGTTCTATGGCGTGCAGACGCTGCGCCAGTTGCTGCGCACGGAAGGGAAGACGCTTGCGGTTCCGGCTCTGGTTATCCGCGACTGGCCGAGCATGGAATGGCGGGGCGTGAGCGACGACATCAGCCGCGGTCCCATCCCTATGCTCGACTATTTGAAGATGCAGATCCGCACGTTGGCCGAGTACAAGATCAACCTCGTCGGATTCAACATGGAGCACGTCTTCGACTTCCAGACGCAGCCGCTCGTCCCGCCTAGAGAAGCTGCGCGCAAAGAAGCGGCATTAACTCCCCTCGAGATCAAAGAGTTGGTCGACTACGCCAGCAAGTACTACATCACCCTCCTACCCGAGCAGCAGGCCTTTGGGCATCTTCATCAATTTCTGAAGTATGAAATCTATTCCGATCTTGCCGAGACGCCTCACGGTCACGTACTCACTCCCACCAATCCCAAAACCTACGATTTCATTCGCCAGATTTACGGTGAAGTCGTTCCCTTGTTTCCCGGCCCGTTCTTCCACATCGGAGCCGACGAAACCGTCGAACTTGGCCTCGGCCAGACGGAAGTTCTGGCTGCTCGGGAAGGCCTCGGCCGCGTTTATCTCGAACACCTCCAGAAAGTCTTCGAGATCATGCAGCCTTATCACAAGCAACTCATGTTCTGGGGCGACATCGCGGTCAAATATCCCGAGCTGATGACGATCCTTCCGAAAGATATGATCGCCGTTCCCTGGGACTACGTCCCCAAGCCCAGCTACGAAAACATCATTACTCCATACACCAACGCCGGCCTGCGCGTAGTCGTTGCGCCCGGCGCAGCCAACTGGGGCGTGATCTGGCCTGATCTTGACAGCGCGTTCGTGAACATCCGAAACTTCGTTCGCGACGGCCAGAAGCATCAGGCTATCGGCGCCCTCAACACCATTTGGAACGACGACGGTGAATCCCTCGTCGACATGGCCTGGCCCGCCCTGATCTTTGGCGCAGCCGCCAGTTGGCAGTCCGGCGAGTCTAGCATCGATGACTTCAAGAACAGCTATGACTGGGCCTTCTACCGCAATGATAATGACGACAGAACTTTTGCTGAGGTGATGGAGAATCTCGATCGCTCTCACACGCTTCTCGCCGGAGTGAAACTGGACAACGCAAGCCACGAGCTCTTCTGGTCCGATCCATTCAGCGAAGTCGGCGCCAACATGGCCGCCAAAGCGCTGCCTGTTACGCACGATCTGCGCATCAGCGCTGAACGCGCCGCTGCATCGCTCGTGCTCAATCGAGCTAAGGCACACCTCCATCGCGGAACTCTCGACGACATGCTCTTTGCCGCCTGGCATCTGGACACCCTGGGCTTGAAGATCCAGTTCACATCGGAAATCAGCCGCTTCTACTGGGACGCTTATCGGAATCAGACTGACAAGATTCGTGTGCAAAACGACATGGACGAAATTATTGACATCAACGGGCGATTAGAGAGCCTGCGCGATTCGATCACGCAGATGCGCAAGATGTACGCGGAAGGCTGGGCGCGCGAGAATAATCCTTACTGGCTAGACAACGTTCTGGTTCGCTACGACAATCTCGCGTTGGAGGTGCAGGCGAAAATCGTCGTTGTACAACAAGCCCAACGTCAATATGAGAGTACCAAGAGCCTGCCCGCTCCGGAACAATTGGGATTTTTCTTGAAACAGTGATTCGTTGTCATCACCATTTACCCATCATTTACAGGTACCATCCTCGGCCCATCGACCGTCCTGGTTATGACGCCCATCAATCATTTGGGAAGAGACCATCGCCGAACCTCGATCCGCTCTAACCGACAGTCCCACAATTTGCCCCGTTTTTCTGGCCAAACGCGACCGATACCAGACGGAGCAAAGTCTGTGGGCTGATTCCGGTTCAGGAAGTCGTGCCAGCGTGTGATAATGGGCCATTTCCATCGCGTTATAAGTACGGAATTCGTAAGATCGTCTGGTCACCACTCGAATCTTGTTGTTGAGGCCCTCGACCGCGCCGGTGGAAATCTGGGGTTAAACCTCTACTCCGAGATTCGCAAATCCCAATACGGAGACATGACACTAACGCGCTTGAAGTGAGAGTTGTCGTCCCTTTACCCATTCTTTCAGGATGCGGTCACCCACTTCTTTAAAATCGGGATGTTCCTTGATGTAAGAGCGAAGATCGGTTTCGGTTTGCGAAAGGGCGTCCGAGATACGCTCAAGGATCTCGCGAATTTTAGCGGGCGTGCCCGTCATTCGTGTTTCGCGGAGCCGACGAAGAGCTTTGCTGTCGGGCCACTGGGTTGTTCCGTTGAGCGTAAGCGCCACAGGTAGATGGCAGTCGTTACGAGATCGTAGACAGGTGCGAGACGAGCTGCACCGAGCACGTCGTCATAGACGATGCCGAAATTCTTGAGGTGAGCATCGCCGTTGCGCAGTGCACAATTCAGGGCGATTAGCGTGAATAGTTTTTCCAAGTCTGCGAGTACGTCGGATGAGTGTGCGAACTGCTGAAATCGCTTCATGAGACGTTTCGTAGCTACCGCGATACTTTTCATCCGTTCTTCTCGCGTTCAGAACGCAGAAGTCTTCAAAGCCCCGGTACGTACCATCTGGGCGCAAGTCGAAACGGTCAACGACGAGGGCCATTCCGTCGTTTGCCAGCCGGAACCGTGGTACGTCGAGCCCGCTGCGTTCCGCGACCTTCAAGCAAAAGTATTCGTTCGCGGCCAGCTGGGGAAATTCGTTCGGTTCCCTAAACTTGACTATGTGTGTCGCGCCCCTGCAGCTCGGTGAGATTCGGGGTTTCGCGTTCCCCAGAGGGAGAGACGCGTTCTCGTCGCGCACAAGAACCTTCGGCTGGACACCACTGATGCCGGAAAAAACCGCAAACTTCTCAAGGAGGTAGCGGAAGAAGTCCCCATCGCGCCGACTTGCCAAAATCTCGTCGACCGACTGAAAGGGGACATCCTCAATTTTGCGGACCCAAGCCCAGAACCCTATTAGGGTACGATCATACCCATTATGAGTACATCCGTAGACCGCAAGTTCGTGGGAAGAAGCCTATTCGGGCACACGCGTAGCGCACTCCCGGCCATGCTTTATGGCCATGTGGACCAATCATTTCATCTGCGCCAACTTGTCCGCGAGGTTGGTGCCGGCCACGGTGCCCTTCAGCGAGAACTGAAACACCTAACGGACATGGGTCTAATTGTGCGAAGAGTTCAGGGCAATCAAGTTCTATATCAAGCAAATTCGCAGAGTCCGATTTTTTCGGAGATCAAGAGTCTGATCACGAAAACCGTGGGCATCCACGATGCCATTCGTGCGGCGTTGGCGTCTTTGGGGTCAGAGATTCAAGTTGCCTTTGTTCACGGTTCGGTGGCACGTCAAAATGAGCGAGCGAACAGTGACGTCGATCTCATGGTCTTGGGGAATGCACCATTCAGCGAGATTGTTTCCGCTCTGGGTCCAGCACAGAGGGAGCTCGGCAGGGAAATCAACCCGACCGTGTTCCCAGTATCCGAATTCCGATCAAAATTGGCAGCAGGGAACCATTTCTTGCATAGTGTAATGAAAGAGAAGAGACTTTTCGTGTTGGGGACCGAGAATGAGCTTGCGAAGTTGGCTTCAAAACAGTTGGCTGGTTCAGCACACAACAGGTCCTGAGGAGATCACGAACCTGCTGGCGATTTCGGATCGGGACCTTGCAGCTTGCCAAGTGGAGCAGTTGCCCACCGACTGGCGGTTTGCGATCGCCTACAATGCGGGACTCCAGGCTGCAACCGCCGCTCTGGCGGCTGCAGGTTACAGAGCCGCTCGGGACAATCATCACTATCGCGTTATCCAATCGTTGGAATTCACCACAGCACCGGGCACGAAACTCATTGCAACTTTTGACGGCTTTCGCAAGAAGCGCAATGTGAGCAGCTATGATGTTACCGGGGTCGTGTCGGACAGCGGTTTAGCCGTGGTGACGGCCGAACAGGGTGCGCCCGCGGGTGGCTCGCAATCCGAGAGCGAGGCGGCGGGCGCCGAGAACTCGATTCGTGCGGGCGAAATTGAAGGGGCCACCTAATCGGAGCGGCTGCGGCGCAGCACTACTCGCCCCAGCCGTCGCCGCCAACACCATGGGCGTTCCCCGACCCGGCAACTGGAGGACCGCGGACGCAACAGAAAGTCTGATGTCTCGCGTTTGCAGTAGCTGGCAAGAACTGCCAATTTACCAAACGAACCCAATAAGTATTTTGTTAGCACTGGATATCCCGGCGAAGGTCCTGGTTCCCATAGCGTGGAAGAACATCATGGCCGCATCGAAGTGAGCAGCGTGGTTGGAAAGGGAAGCAAGTTTGAGGTGGTGCTTCCGTTTTCGATGCCCGCCGCTGAGGTTGCAGCCACCTAGCTCAACCGACAGACCACGCTGGCCCTGGAACCGGAGCGCTGCAGTCCGCAGCATGAAGACCTGCGCGGCCACTTACGACCCACCTAACTACGACCCCAGCTAAACTACGACCCAGCTGTCAAGTTGCTGCAGGAGACAACCAGTTGAGAAAAAAACGAACAACAACAGGCGCGTAACGGCGGAGCAGTGAATCAAGGAAGGGAAGCAGGCAATTCGGGCTAGTCCAGAATCTTTGTCGCGTACGGGGGCGGGGTGATTTTTTTCACATTGACGCGAACAGGGATTGAGGGGACAATAGACCGTTTTTGGGGTCAAAAAGGAAATTCCGGCTAAGCGGGGTATGGCAACGGCTCAGCAGATTCCACTGGCCGCAAGAATCAACGATGCGAAATTAAGAAAAGTAAGTCCGAAGACGGACTGGACGCCAGAATCCACTGGTTATAGCGATAGGACGAAAGGACGGAGACGATGAACTCCCAGAGCACAATTTCCCTGCATAAGGCCAAGCGCCAGGTGATGGCGCTCGTGATTTCTTTGCTGCTGATTCCGGCAACACAATTGGATCTGTATGCGCAAGCGCCCGCGGCGGGTGCGTACGTCGAGCTGAACGCGGAGCAACTGGATCAGCTCGTGGCCCCGATTGCTCTCGATCCGGACTCGCTGGTCGCCCAAATATTGACTGGTGCCACGTATCCGGACCAGATTGCCGCGGCGGACACCTGGCTGAACCAGAACATGGGACTGCCCCCGGATCAGCGCGCGACCGCGGCGGACGCCATGGATTGGGACCCGGCTATCAAAGGCCTCACGGCGTTTCCCTCTGTGCTCGACAATCTCGCGAAGAACACTGCCTGGACGGCGCAGCTAGGCAACGCCTATTACAACCAGCCCGGAGACGTCATGAACGCTGTCCAGGCCATGCGGTTGCAGGCGCAACAGGCGAACGTGTTGGTTACGACGGACAAAGAGAAGGTGGTTGTCGATGCCGGCGTGATCGATATTGTGCCGGTCAATCCGGCGGTGGTTTACGTTCCCTATTACGATCCCTGGCGCGTCTGGGGAGGATTCGTTGTCGCCTACCCTGGCTGGGTTGCGCTGCCGCCTCCACCGGGCTACGTGGTGGGAGTCGGACTTGGCTTCTACGCGGGAATCTCGGTTGGGGTCTATGCGGGCTTCGGCTGGGGTTTCGGCGCGTGGGCGCCGGCCTGGGACGGCGGAACAGTGATGTTTGGTGGCGACACTTACATTTCGAACAGCGTGTCGGTCTACAATCATGGTCATTTTGGCGATCACGACCGGGGCGCGTTCGATCATGGTGGTCGCGGCGTCCCAGGAGGCTTTCATGGCCACGCTCATGCGGGGGAAGCTCACTCGCGCGCCGCTCATGCGGGCGGCGGTCATGGAGGTGGTCATGGGGCGGGTGGTAGTCATGGGGCGGGCGGTAGTCATTCGGCGTACGGGAGCCATGGAGGAGCCGGAGGCCACGGAGGAGCCGGAGGCCATGGAGCAGCCGGCAGCCATTCGGCGTCCGCTGGCCATGGAGCAGCCGGGAGCCATGGAGCAGCCGGGAGCCATGGAGCAGCCGGCAGCCATTCGGCGTCGGCTGGTCATGGAGCGCCAGCTAGTCACGGGGGGTCCGCCGGTCATGGAGCGCCAGCTAGTCACGGAGCGTCTGCTGGTCATGGAGCGCCCGCTAGTCACGGAGCGTCTGCTGGTCATGGAGCACCCGCTAGCCACGGAGGGTCCGCTGGCCATGGAGCGCCCGCTAGTCACGGAGGGTCCGCTGGCCATGGGGCACCCGCTAGTCATGGAGCTTCCGCTGGGCATGGAGCGCCGGCTAGCCATGGAGCGTCCGGCGGTGGGCATGGAGCGCCGGCTAGCCATGGAGCGTCCGGCGGTGGCCATGGGGCACCCGCTAGCCATGGAGCGTCCGGCGGTGGGCATGGAGCGCCGGCTAGCCATGGAGCGTCCGGTGGTGGGCATGGAGCGCCGGCTGGTCACGGAGCGTCCGGCGGCGGTCATGGAGCGCCCGCTGGTCACTCTGGTGGCGGTGGTCACGCCGCCCCATCGGGCGGTAAGAAGGGCAAGGGGAAGTGAGGCAGGGCGAGACCGTCGCGAGTCGACGTTGAATTTCCCGCTTGAAGCACTCGAACGATTCGGGTCATGACGAAACGATTCAGGTCATGACGATGAAGGGAATGGACTGTGTCGTCGCGCTGCGGCAAGAGGTCCAATTACTGCTGGGCCAGACTCCAGCGCTAGTGTCGTGTCCCGTAAATTCGCGACATAAGTATGGTCTGTCATCTTGAGCGAAGCGAAAGACCTATGCATTTGCACGAAAGTCGCCCTCGCTGCCGGAGCTGAAGCGTTCGTACTAGGCGGGATTCATATACTCCACAGGAATCCTCGCTGATGCCAGACCGTGCAAGTGTCTCGCGGTGGTTCAAAGCTAGGCATCCATCGTAGAGGATTCCGCGCCAACTCGGCTGCGTGCCACTGCAGCCGGGCGGGGTACTACGAGCGGCGGAAGATCAGAAGCGGCTAGACACGTGGGTTCTTTAGACGGGTTCCTTAGCGTGTCTGGCAACGGAGTGCAGCAATGAGTAGAAAGACAATCATCGTAATTGGACTTGCGACTGCAGTCGTTGCCGCGGCTCTGGTCTTCGACGGAGTGTCGCGCCGCCGCGCCGCGAACAGCGTCCCGGCAATTGCGCAAAATCCGGTGACAACGCCCCCAGCGGGCGGGCCAGCGAACTCTTCATCTCCAAGCGCAGGGACGGCAGTGCAGCCAGGCGTTCCGCCTGCTAACACCGCGCCAGCGACGGAGACCGAAGAGAAGCCAGCCCCAGGAGTCGCTGCCGAGGCGCCAACCGACGATAATGCAGCTGATAATGCAGCTGATAATGCAGCCCCTGCGGCACCAGCACTTGTTGTCCCCGCTGGGACCACGCTGACCGTTCGTCTCGGCCAAGAGCTCGGCTCGAAGACCAGCCAGGCGGGCCAAAGCTTTTCGGCCAGGTTGGATCGGGATGTCGTCGTCGGCGGTCAGACTGCGATTGCCGCGGGCGCGAGTGTTACAGGCAAGGTCGTGTTTGCCCGACCCGTTGGTGCGCTGGCGGGCGAAGCCAGTCTGCAACTCAAACTAGTTTCGGTAAATGTTGACAATGCGGATCTGAAGGTCGTGACTTCCGTCCGGAGTTTTGGCCCGATAATCAAAGGCAAGAACAAGGTGGGCAAATTCTTCAAGGGTCTGGCGAAGCGCTCCGTAGGCGAGGAGAGAGAGGTTGTCCTCGATGACCAGACCGCTTGCAGCTTCACTTTGCGGCGGTCCCTGCAAATCCAGTAGATGTTCTAGGCGGCGCCTTCCCTTCGACTGCGACGGCAGTCTGATTGATTGGAAGAGTTGTATTTTCTCCGCTCTTCATTCGCTTATCGCTGCTCATCACAAAACTCTGTCTGATGCTGCCCTGGATGAGCTGTACGCCGAACAGGCGGATTTGATTTTCGACAGGCCGGAGATTTGCGGCTGCTTCCAGGCTGCGGAAAAACTAGTTCCCGAGGAGAAAGGTGAGACCTGGGAGGGCGGGGCTCTGCCCAGCCCTGCACGGGGCAAAGCCCACGTCCCCACACAACACAGCGCAGCGGTAAACCGCTTCGCCATCCGAAATCAAGTGCAACACCGAGTTTTTACGCAAGCCCTTTGCTGACTTCAGGGCGCGCTCAACACAGGGGCAGCCATCTGCCCGTCGGCCCAAGCCCGGCGTTGCCCAGATCCTTCGGGCCATACGGACAAGCCGCCAGAGCAAAATCGCTTGCATTCGTAGTAAATTAAACACCGATGCCTGTAGAGAAGATTATGGTGGTGGACGACGAGCACCTGGTGCGCTGGTCGCTCCGCCAGAAGTGCGAAGAGTGGGGCTACCAAGTGATCGAAGCTGATTCCGGGGAACCAGCGCTTAAGCTGGCGCAGCGGGAATCGCCCGATCTGGTTCTTCTCGACGTGCGCATGCCCGACATCAGCGGCATTGAAGTGCTCGATCAACTCAAGAAAAATGGCGATGCCCGCGCCGTCATCATGATCACGGCCGATCCGCAAATCGACGATGTCAAAGCCGCGCTCAAGCTCGGGGCTTACGACTTTGTGGGCAAGCCGATCGATTTCGATGAGCTGCACGTGACCATCAAGAACGCGCTCGAGGCCACGAGCTTGCGCACCGAAGTCCAGACCCTGCGAAGTGAGGTGCGCCGCGCATCCGGTTACAACAGCGTGGTGAGCGTCTCGCCGAAGATGACCGAGCTCATGAACTTCGTCCGCAAGGTGGCGGCCAGCGAGGCCACCACGATTTTGATTCAAGGTGAAAGCGGCACCGGCAAGGACCTCATCGCCAAAGCCATCCACTACGAGAGCTCCCGCCAGGAGAAACCCTTTGTCGCGATCAACTGCTCCGCCATTCCGGAGACGCTGATGGAAGCCGAGCTTTTCGGCCACGAAAAGGGCGCGTTCACCGATGCCAAGCAGATGAAGAAAGGGCTGTTCGAGGCGGCCGACGGAGGCACGCTGTTTCTCGATGAAATCGGCGAACTCTCGCCGCTGCTGCAAGCGAAACTCTTGCGCGTGCTGGAAGACCAGGTCATCCGCCGGGTGGGAGGTGTCCGCGATATGCAGGTGGATGTACGAGTGATCGCAGCCTCCAATCGCGATCTGGAAAAGGCGGTGCGCGATGGACAGTTTCGTCAGGATCTCTATTACCGGTTGGCCATTATTGCGATCTTTATCCCGCCCTTGCGGGAGCGAAAAGAAGACATTCTGCCTTTAGTGGACTTTTTCATCGAGCGCTACAACCGTAGATTCAAGAAGTCGATTCGTGGCATTACCGATGAGACCCGCCGTCTAATTTTCAGTCATAACTGGCCGGGCAATGTTCGCGAGCTCAAGAACACGATCGAGCGTGGCATGATCCTCGAAGACGAGCCGTTCCTGCGACCGGAGTATCTGCCGTTCTCGGTGGGTGAATCGGGCGGCCGCACCCTCTTTGAACGAACTTCACCCGCCGACGGTGGGCAGATATTGCCCAATGGCCGCACTCTTCCCCGGCTTTATATCCCGGAAGGCGGAACGTCACTGGAAGAAGTGGAACACGCCATGGTCGAGTTGGCCATGCGCCAAGCCAGCGGTAACCAGACCCACGCTGCCAAGCTGTTGGACATCAGCCGCGACGCCCTGCGTTACAAGTTAAAGAAATTCGGATTGATTCGCGGCGATGAAGAAGGCTCCCATGCTGACTCGGTTGAGGAGCAGTGATCTGTACTCTTTTGGCTATCGGCTTCAGTGCGTCTTTCAGTGTGTGGTGCCGATAATCGCCTGTCCGGATGTTTGCAGGTGGAACAGCCGCTGCAACGCATTGGTCATCTGCTCCTGCTGCACCTTCTCTGGAAGCTCCTTGAGTTCACGGGCCAGGGATACTGCGATCCTCTGCGTCATCCGGGACATGATTGTTCTTAAGATTTCATCCTGGTCCTTAGAGAAGGGCCCTTTCTCTTGTCGAAAGGAATCCAGTTCTTGCTGGCCAAACTCGTCCAGCCTCAGGCGCAGTGCCACGACGGTCGGCACGCCAGCCTCCGCCTGCAGCTTGCGACGGAAGCCTCGCGCCTCGTCCAGCAGAATCTTCTGTGCGGCGGCGACGGCAGTCTCGCGCTCGTCCGCATTTTGGTAGGGCACGTTTTCCAGGTCGTCAAGGTCATAGAGGAAAACGCCCTTGACGCTGCGCACCGCGGGGTCAACGTCCCGAGGCATCGCGATATCGGCGATCACGAGAGGCTGATTCTTGCGCCCGCGAACCTCGCGTTCCCGAATCATGACCTCGACTTCCTCGCGGCTGAGAATCGTGTGCGGAGAGGATGTCGAGCTGATGATGATGTCGGCCTCGGCCATATGCTTCCAGCGCTCCTGCAACGGGATCGCAACCCCACCGAGCTTCGCCGCCAGCTCAGCCGCGTGTTCGAGAGTGCGATTGATCACGCCGACGGAAGTGGCGCCATGGTTAAGCAATTCACGGGCTGAGAGCTCACTCAACTGGCCCGCGCCCACCAGAAGCACTTTCTTGTTTTCAAGCGTGCCGAAAATCTGGAGTGCGAGTTCCACGGCGGCATAAGGAATCGAAACCGCCGCGCTACCGATGGCCGTCTCACTGCGCACGCGCTCAGAGACCGTGAGCGCCTTCTGCAACACAGCATCGAGGAATCGGCCCGATGCCCCTACCTTCTGCGCCTGCCTCCAAGCTTCTTTCACTTGGGAAACGACCTGCGGCTCGCCGACCACCATCGAGTCAAGGCTGGATGCTACCCGGAAGATATGGAGGAGCGAAGCTTCATCGAGCAGGCGGTAGAAGTGCTTCCATTCGCACAGCTTGAGTCCATATTCGGCGCCCAGCAGCCGCATCACGGAGTTGGCGGCCAGGGTGACATCGGTAGCCCACAGCCAAAACTCAGTGCGGTTGCAGGTGGCCATTACGATGACTTCTTCGATGCCTTCCGCCCTAGACAACTGCACCAAGGCTTCACAGCGCCGGTGTTCACTGATCCAGAAACGCTCCCGCACTGCCACCGGAGCAGTACGGTAGTTCAGGCCCACGACCATGAGAGTCGGTTCCATGTCTCCAGCTCCTAACTATCACTCGAAGAGCACACGACGTGCCAAAGAAATTTCAGTACCAGAATGGGAAACAGGTTTTGTTTCAGTGGTTTAGCTAAGTTTCGGTGAGCAGGAAAGCGGCATTTGGAAGGCGGGACTGAGGGATATCACGCTGGGTTCGTGTCTTTTGGCTCCCAAGGCCTCTGACCACAGAGACACGGAGACGGGGGAGGACTTCTTAGAATGCACAGCTAATTGTGCTTTCTCTGTGCCTCCGTGTCTCTGTGGCAACAGGCCTTTTCGGCGGCAGGAAGCGTGCCGTTTAGGGTGCGACTTCTGCCGGCGTAATCTCTTTCTCCTTTTTCAAACCGTTGGTCTGCGGCTGGTAAACGCAGAACGGCTCTTCATCGAGATAGTTGCCGGTGGCAGCGTAGGCGCGCGCCCGGCAGCCCATGCAAATGTTGCGGAACTCACAGCAGCCGCATTTCCCCTCCAGGTTGTTGGTGTCGCGCAGTTGATTGAACACCACCGAATTCTCCCAGATGTCGGCGAACGACTGCTTCTTCAGGTCTCCGGCCAAGGCCGGCAAGTATCCACAGGGATAGACCTCGCCCTGATTAGAAATGAAACACACTGCGGTTCCGGCCAGGCATCCCTTGGTCATGGCGTTCATGTCGGAAGGATGAGTTCCGGGGTGTCCCACTGGGCGTCCGATTCCCTGAGGCTTCAGTTCGATGCCGGTTGAGCCGGGCATCGCCATTTCCGTGGGACCAATACTTGGCGGATGCTGCGCTGCTTCGACCGATGGAGCAGCGTGAGCGGCTGCTGCCGCGGCCTCGGAACGATGCTCCTTAGCCCGCCGCTGGCGAACCACGCGGAAGTAGTGTGGCGCACAGGTCGCCTTCATCTCGATGCCACCTTCGAGCGAGCGATCATAGAACCAGTTCAGCATCTGCTCGTACTCTTCCGGCGGAACCATCTGTTCGGCAGCTATATCGACGCCGCAACCTACCGGCACCAATAGGAAGGTGTGCAGCGCGTCCGCTCCCAGCGACTTCGCCAATTCGAGCACCTGCGGAAGTTGATGGGCATTGTGGCGGGCAATCGTGGTGTTGATCTGCACCGACATTCCCAGATTCTTCAGATTACGGAAGCCGGCAATCGCAGCATCGAATGCGCCGGGAATGCCGCGGAAAGTATCGTGAGTAAGCGCATCGGCGCCGTCCAGGCTAATGGCGACGCGCTGCACGCCGCTGTCGACGATCATGCGCGCGACGTGCTTGGTAACCAGCGTGCCATTTGTGGCTAGCGCCACGCGCAGACCCTTGTCCGTGCCATAGCGCGCCAACTGGAAAATATCCGAACGGAAGAGCGGCTCGCCACCACTCAGCACCAGGATGGGAGTGGACACTGTGACAATCTCATCGATGATATCGCGTGCAGATTGGGTGGAAAGGTCGGAGGGAGAACTCAGCTCGGTCGCGGTGGCCCGGCAATGGATGCAGCGCAGATTACACCCTTTGGTCAACTCCCAAAAAATCAATCGTGGCTTGTTTTGCTTTACTTGATTTGAATGCTGCCCGTTGCCGTTTAGCGAGGCCATGTGCGGTTTCCCCTTCCTCCAGAACCGGGCTCTGACGCCCACCCTACGCGCAACAATAAGAGAGAACGAATCGCCCAGCGGTGACAATCATCACGGGGAATTGTGATCTTGGTCACGAGACTTAGATTCCGGAATTTAGCCGAGATCGGCGTTTTCCCAGGCGCGCATGGCAGTCATGCGTTACGCGCTCAGGCAAGCCGCTGGTGCGGTGGGTGCGGCACTAGTTGTGGTTTGCGATCTCGCGCAGCGCCGCCGTGTTGCGAATCACCAGCGTCGAGCCTTTCGACTGCAAGATCTGACGCTTCCTCATTTCGGCAAACAGCCGGGTAACCGTTTCTCGCGAAGTTCCGATCATCTGCGCGATTTCCTCGTGCGTGAGTCGAAGCTTCAACCGGGGGTCCCCTTTGGCGCCCTCTCCATTTTTGGAAGTCCATTCCAGAAGCAACTTCGCCAGTTTTTCGCCAGCGGAGTGTGACAGTCCGAGCGCGCCCGCTTCCTTACAGGCATTGTGATATTTCTCGCTTAACTGCTCGGCCACTTTGAAGCAGGCCTCCACATCATCTTTCAGGAAACGAAGAAAGTCATCGCGCTTGACGAAATTGACCTGGCAGGGATCGATCGTCTCCGCCGTCACTTCGTAAGGTTTGCCGGAGATTGTGGCGCTCAACCCCAGCACCTCCCCGGGCTCGGCAAGTTTTACAATTACCGTTCTGCCGCTTGGGGAGTTAATGGCAAGCTTTACAGTGCCTTTGCAGAGCACAAAGATGCCGCGTGGCATCTGCCCTTGGACAAACAGCACGGCCCCCTGAGGATAGGCAGTGGCATACTTGATGCCTTCAAAAGCCTGCAACGCGGCAGGAGGCAGATCGCAGAAGATACGATCAACTCGCAGCCTGCATGTAAGGCAGCTTTCTACAATCTCCATTCCGTATGGCGAGAGCATGAACTAGCCTCCTGAACAACCTCGGCTCCGGCTCGCTTGCGTGGATCGCTTCTTGCGCGGTCCACCAGCCACCTGAGCCGGACCTATGACGCCAGTGTCCGCCGGGATGCAACACTTCGCTGTGCTGCAAGATACACGCCAGTGTGATCTTCCTCACATGTGTCTGTGCCCTTATCGTTCTCGAGGATAGGGCTTTTCACCGGGGATCTGGCACGAGCTGGGGCTGGCGTGCATTGAGTTGCGCAGTGTCTTCTTGTCCGAACGGCACGTAAACGGGACTTCTGCCGGAGACGAGCAAAGGGGCACAAGCCAGGGCTTGTGCCCCAACCGGCTCAGCGCCGGATCCACAGGTGCCCGCCTACTTCACTTGCAGGGATTCGATGTACTTGGTAAGGTTTACCACGCGTTGCTGCACCTCACCCTGGTGTCCGCTACTCACACTCCAAAACAACGCTCCCCACACCGGCATCTCCTTGGATCCGTGCACGGGAAGATCGGATTCATTGCGGATGGCGGACGAGACTTTCATCGAGGGATATTTCCCTCCGTTGTTCTTGCTCAGCAGGGTAAGGTCGGTGGGTGGAACCTTCAGCGCGCTGGCCGCGGGCCCTCCGCCTTTGCCGTCCTTTCCATGGCAAACGGCACAGTATGTCGTGTACATGTCTTTACCGGATACCGGCGACGTGGACTTGATCGGGACGTGCTTTATGGTTTTCTCTGGTTGACCCTGCGTTTGGTTCTGCGCGGCGACCGTGCAGGTGAATGCGACAAGGGCAGTAAATATCACAATCAGTTTCTTCTTCATGGACATCGCATTTTCTCCTTTCCAACCAAGGCTCCGCTCTTGAAACTCTAAGCGCACTTAGTAACCACAAATCGGCTGCGTTGCTACCTGCCGCTTCGCCATCCGCTATCGCGCCGGGATTTTCCATTCCCGACCAGACCGCACGAGAGCAAGCGTGGATTTCGTCGGGTTCGCATTATAGAAATCGACTTGATACTTGTTGATCAGGGTTTGACGTTCCCAAAGATTGAAGCTTTTGACCAGTGGACCGCCCGCGTCAAACACGTCCCCCAATTGATTGGGCACCCATTTCCAAGTGTATTCGACGATCGCATTGTCGGCTCCGTTCATGTTCACGCCGGCGATGCTCACCAGTTGCCGCTGCGCCAGGGGAGCCTGATACGAGAACGTGCCATCCGCTTCTTTCGATTTCTTGAAACCTGGCACGCCGCTCATCAGGCGCTCTCCTTCGGGTGTGATGGAGACCAGCACGCTGCCCTGTGCCGCCTTGGCCAATTTAATAATCCCTGCTTTTTCCAATAATCGATAATTAGGATCCCCTGGTTTTTCGTCGACACCGGGTTTTATGAGACCAGTGCGGAAGTGAATAACCGCCGGACCTGGTCCCTGGAGCGCTGATGTTACTATCCCGCTCGCCTCCTGCGCGCTGAGAGGCGTTTTGCCCCGGACTTGAAAAAGCACGTAGGCCACCGTACCCACGATCAGCGCTAGTAGGCACAGCATGAGCAGCAGCGGCAAGATCGATGAGCGTCGTTCCATCGCAACTTCGGCTTCAAACATGGCAACTCCCTTCCTGAACACCGCGAACTCGTCAACCAACCCTCATTCTCAGTCCTCGCTTTCCCGATTGCTGTGATCAATGGCACCATCAGTTGTGTCTCGCCTCACCGATGCGGCAAGACCCGATGCGGCAAAACCCCGGCGTCTCCCGAATGAGCCCGGCGCGGAGCTTGGTGCGGCCTCTTCTTTGCTGAGGGTTGCACAGGACGTGTGCCCGTTCTCACAAACATCAGTGATCCCTGTCACATCCAGCCGCACCCCCCCACCAAGCATAATGGCCTAGGATTTCGTGGTTGTCCTAAACACCTTGAGTTCGGAGATTCCATTGGCAAAAGGACGTGTTTCGATCGTTGTCGAGCGTTGCAAAGCCTGCGGCTTCTGTGTGGAGTTTTGTCCCACCAGAGTGCTCGCACTTTCCTCCGCTTTCAATTCCAAGGGCTACCATCCGCCGCATGTCGTGCATCCGGAAAAGTGCAGTGGCTGTGACTTGTGCGGCATGTACTGCCCCGACTTCGCAATTTTCGCCACCAAAACAGCTGCCACTGGCGGAGGTGACAAATGAAGGCTGACCCTCACGGCGTACTCACCGGCATACACTTCATGGATGGCGACCACGCCTGTTGCGAAGGCGCTCTGGCCGCGGGCAGCCGGTTCGCCTCTGGATACCCCATAACTCCTTCCACCGAAGTGGTTGAGCGTTTTGCCGCTCGTGTGCCCACGGTAGGCGGAACGTTCATCCAAATGGAAGACGAACTTGCGGCTTCCATCACCCTGCAAGGCGCAGTCTGGGCCGGAGCCAAGGCGTTTACGGTGACCTCTGGTCCAGGCTTCTCTCTGATGATGGAACATATCGGCTACGCGGCTATGACCGAAACACCGTGTGTGTTCGTGGATGTGCAGCGTGGAGGGCCATCCACCGGCCTGCCCACGCTCCCCGCGCAAGCCGACATGATGCAGGCGCGTTGGGGCTCGCACGGCGATTACGAGATCATCGCCCTCTGCCCCAATTCTCCGCAGGAGTGTTTTGACCTCACCATCACCGCCTTCAACCTGGCCGAAGAATACCGCGTGCCCGTGATGTTCATGATGGACGAATGCGTGGGGCACATGACCGAGAAAGTAGTGATTCCACCCGCCGACCAGATCGAAGTGGTGCCGCGCCGCCATACTCACAAATCGGTCGAAGATTATCTTCCCTATGGCACCAACGGCGACCTCGTCCCGGAAATGGCCCATGCCGGCGATGGCTACAACTTTCACGTCACCGGCTTGACCCACAACGAGCGCGGCTATCCCGACATGACTCTGCCGACCCAGGACCAGTTGGTTCGCCGCTTGCAAAACAAAATTCTTAACGCCGTCGACCGCATCACCATGACCGAAGAAGAGCAAATCGATGGCGCCGATGTCGTGGTCGTTTCCTACGGCATCACCTCCCGAGTGGCTCAGCGAGCCATCGAAGCGGCTCGTAAAAAGGGTCTCCGCGTCGGCAAGTTGCGCCTGATCACTGCTTGGCCGTTCCCGGAGAAAAAGATCCGCGAACTCGCCGCCAAAGTGAAAGCATTCGTCGTCCCCGAACTCAATCTGGGCCAGATGGTGCGCGAAGTAGAGCGAGCTGCCGCAGGCCAGGCAAAGACCTTCGCCGTGTCGCACGCGGGCGGCGGAGTTCACAACCCCGAAGACATTCTCAAGGTAATTGTGGAGGCCAGCCGATGCCGGACAGTTTGATCAACGATCTCGTCAACCCCGTCGAGCCCTTTTTACGCAGCGATCGCATACCTCACATCTGGTGCCCGGGATGCGGCATCGGCACTACCGTAAACTCTTTCGCCCGTGCCCTCATCGACTCGAAAATCGATTTGCGAACGCTGGCCCTGGTCTCGGGCATCGGCTGCACGGGGCGCGTGGCGGGCTACGTGAAGCTGGATTCTTTCCATACCACTCACGGCCGCGCCATCCCGTTCGCCACCGGGTTGAAACTGGCAAACCCCAAGCTGAACGTCGTCGTCTATTCCGGCGACGGCGATCTTTCCGCCATCGGGGGGAATCATCTGATCCACGCCGCGCGTCGCAACATCGATCTGAAGGTCATCTGCGTGAACAACCTGCTCTACGCCATGACGGGCGGCCAGACCGCGCCCACCACGCCCGCTGACTCGACGACTTCGACGAATCCCTACGGTGTGTTCGAGCCGTCGTTCAATTTGCCGCACCTGGTAGAAGCGGCGGGCGCGGTTTACGTCGCGCGCTGGACCACATTCCACGTACGGCAAATTACCCGCTCCATGACCGAGGCGTTTCAGAAGAAAGGCTTTTCTTTTATCGAAATTATCTCGCCCTGTCCCACGCTTTATCAGCGCCGCAACAAGCTGGGCGACGGTCTTGACGCCATGAAGTACTACAAAGAGAAGAGCAAAGTCCGGCACGGTGCGCCCACCAGTGAAGTTGGCATGACCATGACCGGCGAGATCATCGTCGGCAAGTTCGTAGACCGCGAGCGCCCCGACTACCAAACCATGATGCGCGCGCAATACACCGAATCGCTGGGAGAGAGATACGTGGAAGAACCGGAGATGGTATGCGACTGCAGCTAACTGAAATTCGTATCGCAGGCTTTGGCGGCCAGGGAGTGATCCTCTCGGCCATCGTCCTCGGCAAGGCCGCCTCGATTCATCAAGGCGCTTTTGCCACCATGACGCAGAACTTTGGCCCGGAAGCGCGGGGCGGCGCCTGTAGTGCGCAGCTTGTGCTCTCCGATTCGCCGATTTTGTACCCCTACGTCACCCACCCAGACATCATGGTCGTCATGTCGCAAGAAGCCTATGTGCGCTTCGGCTCCGAGTTGAAAGAAGGCGGCATCATGATCGTCGAGCAGGATCTGGTGCGAGTTTCAGATCTCAACAAGGAAATCCAGGTCTACAGCATCCCCGCGACCCGCATCGCCGAAGAACTCGGCAAGCGCATGGTGCTGAATTCGGTGATGGTCGGTTTCTTCACCGCAGTAACAAAACTGCTGGACGCAGATGCCGTGCGTAAAGCGGTCGCCGATTCTGTTCCGCCCAGCTCCCGAGAACTGAACCTGAAGGCCTTTGAAAAAGGGTTGGAGTACGGAATCACTGCCTTGACCAACACTCCGACCTCCGCCGACGCCGATATGGAGACGGAATACTCAAGGGAGTAAGTCTTCACCGTTGTATTCTTCAACTCTTGATGTTGTGAGATTCATCAGTGGGTTGCTAACGCGCAACCCACTGATTGCAAAAGGCCAATCTCGTCGTCTACTTCCAAACACTGAAAACACGAGCTTTGGCCTGTTGCGTTTTCCATCAAAGCGTTGTTGACAATTTCATCGCAACAGAGCGCGCCATGGATTTTCCATTCGCCTATCCCCCTTATTTCACGGGAGATCGGTGCCGGCAGCGCACTTGCTCGCAATTCGCCTCGTCTTGGCACGCCGATTGCCTTTAGAAAAGTGCTGAGTGGCTCGCTAGACGGCCCTTCGACGAGGTGATTTATGACAGTCCTACTGGTTCTCTTCTTCTTCGCAACCTTCTTGCTGATTGACTACTTCCGCACCCGCCATGCCATTGTGCAACCGGCGTTGCAGGTAGCCCCAGCGAAGCATGCCGATGTGCCGCGCTTGCGGCCAGCCGTGGTCGGTGGCTTCGAAGTCCCAGAGAACCTGCGCTACCACCCCGGTCACACCTGGGCGCTGAGCGAGAGCCCCAACCTGGTGCGCGTCGGCATGGACGATTTTGCCGCTAAACTGACCGGCACGGTGGAACGCATCACGCTGCCGCAACGCGGCCAGTGGATTCGCCAGGGCCAGAAGATGTGCACACTTTATCGCGACGACTGCGCCGTCGATATGGTTTCGCCGATCGAGGGCACGGTGTCAGACATCAACGAAGCGGTCATTAAGAATCCTAAGCTGGCGCTCAGCGATCCTTACGGCGAAGGCTGGCTGGTGACCGCGCAGTCTCCCGACGCCAAGACAAGTTTCAAGAACTTGCTGGGTGGCGCGCTCGCACGCTGGTGGACGGAAGAGTCGGCGAGCCGCTTGCAGCGCCGGATGCCGATGGCACTGGGTGCCTTGGCCCAGGATGGAGGAGTGGCCGTGGACGACCTCTCACTCCAGATCCCCGACCAGGAGTGGCTGCCACTGGCGAAGGAGTTCTTCCTGTCATGAGTCGAAACGCGTAGCGAGGCTAAGCAGCCTCGCCGCTCGTCGAAAGAGGACCGCAGAAACACCGGCCGCCCGGATCCAAGGCTGAAAAGCCAGAAGCCCGGGCGGCCGGTGGCTTTGGACCGCCAAGACTACTTCCGCAGAATCCGCTGTGCCAGGTCCGCGCGCGGAACCGTGACTTGTTCGCCGGAGGCTAGATGCTTGAGCGCGAATGCATCGGCCGCCACTTCGTTTCCGCCGACTATGAGGATGTATCGCGCCCCCATCTTGACCGCAGCCTCGAACGATTTTTTTAAACGAAACGACTCGTCGCCGAGATCGACCACCAGATCGTGCCGGCGCAGTTCGCGAGCCACGCGGGCGGCTTCGCGATTCATTCCGGCGCCGAGCGGCGCGATGTAGACGTCGGGCTTGCGGATGACCGACTCGGCCGTTGCCGCCAACGAAAGCACCAGCCGATCTTCTCCGATAGCGAAGCCAATCCCCGGAGCCGCCGGGCCGCCGAGTGCTTCGGATAGGCCGTCGTATCTTCCGCCGCCGAGAATCGCATTCTGCGCCCCTAACGCCCCATGCGTAAATTCAAACGCAGTTTTTTGATAGTAATCGAGACCCCGCACCAGGCGCGGGTTTTCGACGTAGGGAATTTGGACGGCGTTCAAGATGTTTTTTACTGCTTCGAAGTGGGTGCGGCAATCTTCGTCGAGGAACTGGCTGATAGTGGGGAGAGTTTTGATGATCGGTTGGTCTTCGGGAACCTTGCAGTCGAAGATGCGCAGCGGATTGGTGACATAGCGGCGCTGGCAGTCAAGGCACATTTTTTCTACTACGGGTGCGAGCGCCTTGCGTAGGGCTTGGTTGAATTTTGTGCGGTCGGCGGGGCAGCCTACGGAATTCAGTTCGAGGGTCCAGCCGGTGATGCCGACGCGGTCGAGCAGCGTGGCGAGGAGTTCGAGGATTTCTGCATCTCTCGCAGGAGACTGGCTGCCGGAAGCGGCAGGTCCGATGACTTCGGCATCAATCTGGTAGAACTGCCGGTAGCGTCCTTTTTGCGGGCGCTCGCGGCGAAACATAGGGCCGATCGAGAAGAATTTATTCAGGCCCCGCTCCCAAAGTTTGTGCTCGATGTAGGCGCGGACGATGCCGGCGGTGTTTTCGGGGCGGAGGGTGAGCGATTGTGAACTTGAGAAATAGTTCCCCGCAAAACCTTCAATCTCCACGTCTTCGGTCGCAACCCAAGGGGACGTTTTGGCCGATTCATCAGGAACTACGAGTCGGAGTAGGATCGCATGATTGCCGAATTCATGCGAGTACTCGCTCTTGGCGATGCTACGCGCTTTTTTTAGTGCGGTTATCGCATCGGAGGAGATCCTAGACCCAAAGGCCACGAATTCGAAGCGGCCGCTCAAGAGGTTGGGCCGAACCTGAATGCCGCGCCAAACTAGCTGGACCCCCACTTCCTTCAGCTTCGCCAAGATGGACGGATTGCCCTGCACGTTAACGCGGCCAGCTTGAACATGGTGCGGATCGTCGGACAGGTTCACCCTTAACCATTCATCAATAAGCCTTTTTTCATTGAATCGTTCGCCGTCGCTCCACGTAAACATTTCTTTGCTGACGATATCAGTCTCTTCGCCTACCCCTCGGGCGAAGAGTTCGGTGGACTCGAAGATGGGCGTGCGGATTTCGTGGAAATTGTAGGCGCGGAAGACGTCGCGCACAGCGGCTTCGACAAAGTTCCAGAGCGCCGTGTCGGGCGGGAGAAGGTCGCGGGTTCCTCGGGGAGAGTTGATCATTGGTCGCTGGTCGTCGGTCGCTAGTCGTTGGTCGCTGGTCGCTGGTCGTTCGTCGAGGTCGCAGCATCCTGGCGTCGACCGCGGGTCTTGATTAGTTTAACGTCGAATCGCCATTTTTGCGGATCTGGACGAGAATGTACACACAGCGCTCAACAGAGCTGAGTTGTCATGCGTCGCGTACATTTCATCGAATTCCATGAACAACCGTGGTTCCCGTCATCTCTTCGAGACTACGTTACGGATGCGCTGCAGTTTGGTTTCAATCTCTTTCATGTCTACTCGCCTGTCGCCCCGCTGCTGCAAAGCGCGATTGACTCTGCACGGAGCCGATCGATTGTTGACTTGTGTTCGGGCGGGGGTGGGCCCTGGCTAAGCCTTTATCGAAAGCTCCGATCGCGAAGGCTCGAAGGAGACACGCAGGTCCTGCAGATTTGGCTCACAGATAAATACCCAAACCACAGGGCATTCGAAAATGTCAGAACGGTTTCTGAGAATCACATTGCTTTTTATCCGGGGCCAGTGGACGCGATGAAAGTTCCGCGTGAACTGAAGGGGCTGCGAACGATGTTCACGTCGTTTCATCATTTTGCACCAGAAGAGGCTCGCGCCATACTCCAAAATGCCGTCGATGCCAAGGAAAGCATCGGCATATTTGAAGTAACGAGGCGTGCTCCGTCAACCATCGGCCGGATGTTTGCCTGGGTTCTCATGCTGTTCGTCTGCACTCCGTGGATCCGTCCGTTCCGCTGGTCACGATTGCTCTGGACGTATTTGGTTCCGATAATTCCCTTGGTTCTGGTGTTCGATGGAGTGGTCTCTTGCCTACGGACTTATCGGCCGCAAGAATTGCGTGAGATTGTCGAAAAACTGACCGCAGCCGAATACCAGTGGGAGAGCGGCGAGCATTCAAGAGCGATTGCGGAGGCGCCAATTACTTACTTGATTGGTTATCCGCGGGCGGCGGCCGTGATCGGCCGGAGCGACTCGAGGGCCGGGTACGAGTAGCTAGGGATCAATTGCAGTTCGGGTGGTTTGGTCCTGGTGGCGATGGCCTTCAGGACGGCCTCCAACGCTGTGCCAGCGACGGGCGGCACCACTACGGTCGCGATCAGTGAGCCGCGGTTGACGAACGCTTGGCCGGTGAGGGGCAACCCGTCCGCTCCGAGGAAAGGCAGCTGCGACCACGTACCGCCGGGTACGAGGGCCTTCGCCTCCTCAAATGCTCTCCTCGCTCCCATGGCGATGAGGTCCTTCTGCGCGGCGACGGCACAAATTGGTTGCTGCTGTGAAGTAGTCAGGCGCAACCACGACGAGGTCGCCTGAAAGCCGCCTTCCTCCGTCCAGTTGGAGCTTTTCAGGATCTTGAGGGTCAAGCGCATGGGCTTTGCCCTCTCCAGGCCAATGAGCCGGTGCTGTGCAGCCAGGCTGCTTGACGGACCCTGAATGCACAGGACGGTTGCCGCCTGGGGGAGGATCGCGGCGAGTTGCTGCGCCTGAATGCGCCCCACCTGTTTGTGATCGGAACTGATGGCGAAAGCGGGCGCTTGAAAATCCCGGCGCAGATCCACCAGGGAACTGGCACCGCGGTTCAGCACAACCCAGGCGATGCCCTCGCTGACGGCGGCTCTACCCACCTGCGGAAATTCGGTTCCTCCAGAGGGCGCGACCAGAATTGCGCTGAGCTCCGATTTGTACTTGTGAATTAAGTTGAGTAGCTGCGAGCTCTGGGTGACCGAGTTGCCGTCGGCGTAGAAAATCTCCAAGGCGACGTTCTGTTGCAGCGCTACGGCTTCCGCGGCCTTCGCTTGCTCCAGCTGATAGTCGCTGTCGCGGGTCATCAGGGACAAGACCACCCTCGGCTTGTTCATAGCGGAACCAGATCCTAAAACGCCATCGACGACGTGGCGAACTCCTTCTTCAGCAATGAATACAGCTTTACATCGCGAAACGTGCCCCGCACCTTCACTTCCTGGCGCAAGGTGCCTTCGAACTGCCAAGTGGCGCGCTTCAGCACAAGAATGGTCTTCATGTTGTCCGGGTCCACCTTCGCAAAGATACGATTCAACTGCAGCGCTCCGTATCCAAACGCGAGCATCGCTTTCAGTGCCTCGCCCATTATGCCGCCGCCCCAATTCTCCTTGGCCATGGCAAACACCAGTTCGCCACGACAATGGTCCGCCGAAATGTTAATCAGGCCGCAGGTGCCAATCACCTTCTTGTCGGATTTCAGCTCGATCGCCAGTTCGGCGTTCTCGCCTCGCTGATACGCGGCGATGGTCTGCTCAATGAAACGTCTGCTGTCTTCGATTGTGCGGTGCGCATCCCACTGCGTGTACCGCGTGACCTCGGGATCGTGAGCGTAGTTGAAAACGGCGCTGGCATCATCCGCTCGCAGCGGGCGTAGCAACATCCGCGTGGTTACCAAAGGGGTCTGCTCACGAACGATACGGCCGAGCTCCTGTGGTTTCATGTTGTCCTCTGGAACACTGAATTATGGCGGGCGCGAATTCGGGAATGATTTCTACATTTCTCTTGCAGGTTTTAGCACAGCATCGCTGCGCGACGCAATCGTTACTGCTGCTCGAGGGTACGCAGGTAGCCCCTGCCTCGAGGCTGGCAGATCGAGTTGGGCTTCATAAGAGTTGGTGACCACTGGCAACTGCCGAGCTGCGCTCGGCTTGGACGGGCGAGGGCGCCCGTCCCCACACAAGACGGATACAGTAACGCCGAATCCGCTCTTAGGTAGGTTTACTGCCTGTGATCATTCGGCGGCGGGCTTCTTCGCAGGCCTGCTGCGGGTCGCGTCCGGTGACTTGCTTGTACCAAGCGGGGTGGAAGGTCCAGGCCCAGGCTTCGCTTACCGCTCCGCGAACTATTGCCTGGAACGTACCGGGCTGGCCGAATGTGCTCTCATAAATGTGTATGAAGATTCCGCCGAGCATGATGAGGGCAGAGACGTCGTGCACGACGTAGCTGATGGCGACGGCGATTCTTCCGAAAGTTCCTGCGCCCGCCCATAGGATGATGCCGGTGATGAGGTACGCGACGCTGCCGCCGACGATCTCCCAGAACTGAAGTTTCTGTCCGGCGTTGAAGAAGCCGGTCTCGGGCGGATCCATTTTCTCTTTGCCGCTGACGATCTTCCCCATGTTGCGTAGCCAGCGGGAATCGGTTGCGGTCCAGATCATGGGCTGGAGCCAGTTCAGGGCTTGCAATCCGAAGAAGAAGACGAAGCCTACGCCGAACCAGGGGTGCATGACGCGGCTGAGTGGTCCGCCGCCGAAGATGGGAGTGAACCACCGGAAGAGCCACGGGAGATAGAAGCTGAAGCCGGTGAAGAGCGCGAGGAAGAAAAAGAGCGCGACCATCCAGTGGAGCACACGCGTGTAGACCGGATGGCGCAGCAACTCTCCGCGATAGACGGTGGTTTGGCCTACGTGTTCGAAACTCTCGCGAGCCTTGTCGTCGAAACGTCCGATCGCACCGCTAGATGTTGACATTGGCGCCATCCTTTGCCGGCGGTTCCGGTTGGGTCCGGCGCGGGCCGGAGGTTACGTAGTGCAGGATGACGCCGAGAAAGCCGAACAAAGCGAAGGTTCCGAGCACGGGCTTAAAGAGCCACTTCCACACGGTGTAGCTCCACGGGATCTGCGGATTGCTAGGTAGGCCGCCGTAGCGCTCGGGATCGGTGGCATCGTGGAGTACGTAGATCACATGGGTTCCGCCGACGGAATCCGGATCGTAGACGCCGGCATTCTGCCAGCCGAAATGTTCCTTCAATTGCTTCACGCGCTCCCCGGCGATGAATTTCATGTCGTCTTTGGTGCCGAATTTCAGGCAGCCCGTCGGACACGCCTTGATGCATGCGGGCTCGAGCCCCTCGCCGACACGGTCGGAGCAAAGCGTGCACTTGTAAACGCGTTTAGTCTCGGGATTGAAGCGCGGAATATTGAAGGGGCAGCCGGAAACGCAGAATTCGCAGCCGATGCAGTTTTCCTGGTTAAAGTCGACGATGCCGTTGGCGTACTTCACGATGGCGCCGTCGGCGGGACATGCCGCCAGACATCCGGGGTCGGCGCAGTGCATGCACTGATCCTTGCGCATCAGCCACTGGATCGTACCATCCGGATTCTGGTGCTCATTGAACTTGATGAGGTTCCAGAAATTCCAGCGCGTCTCGGGCATCGTCTGGTAAGTGTTGTCGAAGGTGGTCGGGGAGAACGGCAAGTCGTTCCACTCGGCGCAGGCTACTTCGCACGCTTTGCAGCCGATGCAGGTGGTGGTGTCGACCAGTTTGCAGACTTCGAGGTCGCGCTGCATGCCCAGGCCGGGCGACGGTCCGGAATGGCCCGAGATCATTTCGGCTTGCAATGCCTTGCGGTCTGGCATCTCCCGTCCTCGTTGCGGCGGGCGGGACGCCCACCGGACAGCCGCCGAGACGGCGGCGCTACACTACACTTTTTCTATCTTCACCAAAAACCCTTTGAATTCTGGTGTGAACGCGTTCGGATCGATGACCGTCGGCGTCAGCTGATTCGCCAGCGTCTTCGCCGTCTTGTCTTCATCTTCCGCAATGCCGCGGAAGCCCCAGTGAATGGGGATGCCGATCTGGAACGTCTCCTTGCCATCGATCTTCATGGGCCGTATGCGGCGCGTGACCATGGCTTTCGCGATGTAGTGGCTGCGCGCACTAGTGACTTTTACCTTTTCGCCGCCGCGAATGCCCATGCGGTCGGCCAGTTCCGCTGGAACTTCGACGAACGGTTCCGGCACGAGTTGCACGTTCATCGGATTATTTTTTGTCCAGTAGTGGTAGTGCTCGGTCAGGCGGTAGGTGGTGCAGATGACGTTGAATCCCTGATCCACCGTCCCGTACTTGTCCATGTCGGTTTTATATCGTTTCACGACCGGATTATTGGACTGCTTCGGATGCAACAGATTCGCAATCGGGCTTTCGATCGGCTCATAAAATTCGGGGAAGGGCCCATCTTGCATGCCAGCCAGTGGCACGAACAGACGTCCGATGCCCTCGGGGTTCATGATGAATGGGCCCATGTGGTCTTTGGGTGCGGAATCCACTTTGAAATCCGGAACGTCGACGCCCACCCAGCTTTGCTTGGCTTCGTCCCACCAAACCTGGCGGCGCGACGGATCCCAGGGCTTGCCGTCACCATCGCAGGAGGCGCGGTTGTAGAGAATGCGGCGATTCGCCGGCCATGACCATCCCCAATTGGGATAAACGCCGAGGCCGGACGGGTCTTCAGTTCCGCGGCGCTGCATCATGGCGCCGGCTTCGGTCCACGATCCGCAGTACAGCCAGTTTCCGGAGAGGGTTGTGCCGTCGTCTTTGAGCCAGGCAAAGCCTGGGAGTTGCTGGCCGGCCTTGATGGTGACGTTCGTCTTTGGATCGGTGATGTCGGAGAGCGCTTTGCCGTTGATTTCTTTCGCGACCTCGGCGAGCGACGGGTTGTACGGGTTTGTGTACGCGAACGTCGCGTTCAAAACGGGATCGGGGAACTTGCCGCCATCTTTTTTATAGAGCTCGCGAACTTTCAAAAAGATGGTCGCGAGGATTTCCTGGTCGAGCCGGGCCTGCCCGGGCGGCGGAACAGCGACGTTCTTCCATTGCAGCCAGCGCGCGGAGTTCACGAAGGTGCCGTCTTTTTCGGCAAAGCCTGCGCCCGGCAAGCGGTACACGGTGGTGTTGATCTTCTTCTGGTCCTCGGCCGTGATCCCAGGAGCCTTCCAGAATTCGCTGGTCTCGTCGGGATAGATCTCGCAAACCACCAGCCAGTCGGCCTTTTTCAGGGCGTAGATATTCTTGTTCGAATCGGGGCCGATCATGACACCGTTCATGCCGAAGGCGAAAATGCCCTTGATCTTGCCCTCGTACATGTCGTTCCACATATTCACCCAGGAATAGTTGCGGTCGATTTTCGGCAGATAGTTGAAGGCCCAGTCGTTTTCTTTGGTGGCGGCCGCGCCGTACATCGCTTTCAGAAAGGAGACCGTGAATTTTGGCGTGTTCGACCAATAGTTAAATGACTGCCACGGATCGGGCTTGGATTCGGTTGGAGTGGTGCGCTTCAGAAAGGTGGCGAGATCGACATCGGCGGGATTCGGCATCTTCAAATAGCCGGGGAGAATGTCGAATATTCCCGCCATATCGGTTGCGCCCTGAATGTTGGAGTGGCCGCGGAGCGCATTGACTCCGCCACCGGCGCGGCCGACGTTGCCCATCAACAGTTGCAGCACGGCGGCGGTGCGGATGATCTGCGTGCCGAAGCTGTGCTGCGTCCATCCGACCGCATAAATAATAGTGGCTACTTTTTTCATGTCGCCATCTTTGCGGACGGAGGTGAACAGGTCGGCGGCTTTGAGGAATTGGTCTTTCGGAATGCCGGTAATGCGCTCCACCATTTCGGGGGTGTAGCGCTCGTATTGCTTCTTCAACAGTTGATAGACGCAGCGCGGATGCTGTAGCGAGAGGTCGAACGCGATTTTCGGAGGAAGCAAAGGTGGAGGCGGCGCCGCGCCCGCTGGCAAAGAAGGAGGCGTCTTTTCCGGAGGCGTGCCCACGACCGGTTTGCCGGCCAGGTCTCCACCTTCTTCATAATTCCAGGTCTTCTTGTCGTAGACCTTTTTCTCGGGATCGAATCCGGAAAAGAGGCCGTCTTCGGGCAGGTTAAATCCGTCTTTGATAATGAAAGCGGCGTTAGTGTAGTTGACGAGGTAGTCTTTGGCGATGCGGTTGTTTTCGATGGCGTACCGGATGACGCCGCCGAGGAAGGCGATGTCGGCTCCGGCGCGGATCTGTACGTACATGTCCGCGGTTGCGGCGGTGCGGGTCAGACGCGGATCGACAACGATGGTTTTCGCGTTGCGATGAATCTTGGCTTCTATCGCCCACTTGAAGCCGCAAGGGTGATTCTCGGCGGGATTGCCGCCCATGATCAACATCATGTCGGTGTTCTTGATGTCGATCCAACCGTTGGTCATTGCGCCGCGTCCGAAGGTGGGCCCCAAACTGGAGACCGTGGGGCCGTGTCAAACGCGGGCCTGGTTTTCCAGGTAGCAGACCCCCAGGCTGCGCATACTTTTTACGGCGAGGTAATTGAATTCGTTGGTATCGGTGCAGCCGCCGGTGAAGGCCATGCCTTCGCAGCGGTTCACGGTGCGGCCCTGCGCGTCGGTCTCGAGGAAGGTGTCGTCGCGCGTTTTTTTCACGCGCTGCGCAATCTCGGTGTACGCCTGATCCCAGGAAATATCTGCCCACTCGGTGGCTCCCGGACGCCGCACTTGCGGCTTCAGCAGGCGCCGGTCGTTGAGGATGTCTTGCTCGAGCGACGATCCCTTGGGGCAGAGCGTGCCGCGATTGATGGGGTGGTCGGGATCGCCCTCGACGTGCACGACCTGGGAAATCGCGTTCTTGGCTTTGTCGCCCAAGGTGTAGATGATCACGCCACAGCTGACGGCACAATAAGGACAGGTGCTGCGCGTTTCGCTGGCGCGGGAAATCTTGAGGGATTGGGTCTGAGCGTAAACCGGAGTCAGATCAAAGCCGAGGGCGGAGAAACCGGCTCCGCCGAGGACGGTGCCTTTGAGAAAAGTCCTGCGAGAGAACTCCATCTTTTTGGCCCCCGTGTTGCGTTTTCCAGAAAGTTACGGAGGTGAATGTTGCGGACGCAAACGACGGCGTCCAACTTGTACCGCTCTAATCCGGAAAACTATACCCCGGATCGGACTGGGGCGTCAATCAGGGAAACTGCCGGGAGAACCCGGATGGCCGGGTCAGCTCCCGCACCGCGCGCAAGACCGCTAGTTGCCAGTGTCTCGATGTTACCAATCGATCCGCTTGATTCCGCCAACAAGATCGAAATGGCGGTCTCGGCTTAAAAGGGAGAGAGAATGCTGCCGGCAAAGCGCGGCAATCCAAACGTCGTTGGAAGGAATTGGAGTTCCGGCTCGCTTGAGTTCGGATCGAAGAGTTGCGTAGGAGAGGGCCGTCTCTTCATCCAGGTCGAGTACGCGGTAGTTGCGAATCGATTCTGTCAGCCATCGTTCGTAGCGTTGGCGATGGCGTGATTGCTGAATTCCATATCGGTATTCGCCCAACACAATCACCGGAACGGCGATCTCAGCTGCCTTGCGCAGGATCGGCTCCAGTGCAGCATCGCCATTTGCGACGGCTGAGAGTCCATTGGTATCCAGGATCACTGTTGGCCGATTACTCACGATCCTCGGTCTCGATCTGGTCGAACTCTTCTTCAATGATCCGGTTAATTCTCGCGGTTTCCTTGTGCAGGTGACGGAGTTTGCCGAACGTCTTCATCCAGGGCTTGTTGTCTCTATTGCTTTGGGCGCGCAGTTGGTCCGCCAGCGCCTCCGAGACCAGCGCTCGAAAGGGAATTCCGCGTTCGGCTGCCGCTGTCTTGGCGCGACGAAAGATAGCGTCGGGAATTTCCAGCGTAGTCTTCATGAAAGTTATGCTCCCATATTTATGGGAGTGAGTCAACCGGCGTGGAGCGATTGCCGCCCTTCGCCGGTCGGGACTAGGGCGTCAATCGGGTAGAGCCTTGAGTGGGGGTCCTCTATGAAAGTGTCGGCTGGTTAAGGCTTCTTTGGGCGGACTGCTTGGCCTTTCTCCTTCATTTGATGGATCGCGTTTCGGAGGGATGCTCCAACAGACTTGAACGAAGACTGCGCATTCGCATTTTCGCCACGGTCAACGATTGCTTTTCAGCCAGCTCATCTCCCGTGATTTCGAATTCTTTCTCGTACTCCGCCTGCGCTTGCGCAAGCAATCCTTCTCGCTGGAACAACAATCCCAGGGCCCAATGCAGCTCCGGGAATCGGGGGTCGCTCTCTTGCACGCGCTGCAGGAGTTGTTGCCCAGATTCCAGCTTTCCCAAGCTGATTTCAACGTTCGCTAGGGACACAAGTGCACCATTCTTCTTCCTGGTGTCCAATCCCGGGTTTTGCAGCATCTGATTGAGGACTGCCTCCGACTCTAGGTATTGTTTCTCGGCGACCAATCCGCGTGCCAAAAACAAGGAGACCTTGGGATTCTCCGGAGAGATCTGATGCGCCTTGCGGAAGAGATCAAGTGCCAAATCAGTATTTCCTTGATCCATGTATTCGTTTCCCAGTAGTCCGTACGCCATTCCATCTGACGGGTTGGTTTCGATTACCCGCCGATAAAACGCAAAGTTGTCATGATAAAACTTTTGCTGCGCAAACGTTACGGCTGACAGCGCCGCCAGTACGACGCCCATAACAGCCACCACGGCCAGCTTGGCGGGCTTGGGCATCGACCATAGTTTTGCGACCAGCATGCCCACCATGAGGCAAAGCCCGACTGACGCCAAATAGAGGTAGCGGTCGTGCGTCATGTCTCCCTGGGGGTAGATCCGTACCACGGCGAGCGCGGGGAGGATCGGCGCCAGCATCAGGGCTGCAGCCAACCCGAGAACCGGGCTGTAGCGGAATGCAAACCAGCTTACAATGGCCACCCCTGCCGCGATAGCCACCAACTCCAGCGAGAAACTTGCCGTTGGCGACGCCGTCAGCGGGTTCATGTAGCTACCGCTCAATCCCAACGGTATGATCAATTTTTTCAAATAAAAGAGCATGACGGACGAACCGCTGAAGATGACCTCCGCCCAGCTGTGTTCGCCCGCCTCCGTTCCCACTTGGTGCATCACGAACCACCGTGCGAGCACATAGATCCCGGTCGCCGCAATATACGGACTGCCAGCCAACCAAAGCCGCTTGGCCAGTCCACCTTTGACTTGGCCCCGTAATCGCACCCAGGCGACGACAATCAGGATGAGCACGAGAGCGACTCCGGTTTCCTTGGCAAACAATCCCGCGCCGTACAAGGCTGCACTGGCCAACACCTTAGGTCGCTCCGCGGCGGTGTTGTCGCCCAGCAGCACCAGAATGGAGCCCAGCGTGAAAAGCGTAAACAGCAACTCACAACTGGCGGAAACCCAGGTGACCGCATCAACGTGAATTGGGTGTACGGCAAAGACCGCTGCCGCCACGCCTGCGCCGATGTCGCTCCCCATCAGCCTCCGGCACAGCCGGAACACCAGATATGTGGCGGCGACATGCAACAAAACATTCGAGAGATGCCAAACCCAAGGGGAGAGGCCGCCCACCGTGTGCACGAGCAACATCCAGACGGAGAACAACGGACGATAAAAGAGCACCGTCCAACTCGGTCCAAACTGACTCCACAAATGCGAGCCTAGAAGTCGGGGGAAGTATTGCCACGACTGCACCTGGGGGTTGTTGACGATCTGCGGAACGTCGTCGCGAATGAAGCCGCAAAACAACGAGCGCGAGTAAATGGCTAACGCTAAACCGCACACAACCAGCGGAATGCGGGACTGGTGCAATCGCTCGCGCCAGCTCTGGCGCGGCGGTGTGCTCCTCAGCCGTTCGGCTTTGCTAATCTTTTTCATTCAATCCTGTGGACGCATCGCAGAATAAAAGACGGGGCCTGAGCGTGCAACGGAAGCCGCGACAGGGGAGGTATCTAGAATTAATGAATCGCACCGGGTTGTCAAGATGCATCTGGGATAGGAGACAGAGCGGGCCGGCTGGGGCCTATTGTCGCCACGTGTCCACTCCCTGTTTCTGAACTGAATCTGCAGCATAACTACCGATTTCAAACGGTGATATCTCCACAGACGCGGAACAGTAACCATATCCAAGAACAATCCTTTACAGTTACTCTCTGCCCGGCGCTTCAAGTATGCAAGTTGTTTCACACTATCGCGATTAGTGGAAGTAGGTGTATAGTCGATTCCGGTATCTTGGCTTAAAAGAGCGATTCCGATTAAGTGAATGTTGCCGCGTTTCGCAAAGAAGGGGAATCGCTATTTGTAGGTTGCTGCATTTGGCCAGGCTTCGCCCTTCTCCCCCATAGTAGAGTCCCTCGCGCGAGGTTCCGTGCACCCGAAGCGGAATCGCAGCGTCGGATTGAAAGCCACCTGAAGTAACCGCCAAGAAGCAGGAATTGGGGGATCAGAACATGCGAGGACATCGTAAAGGTCATTGCCGCATTGGCGGCACGCCTGTATTCACTGTTCTTCTTTTTATCAGTGCGGGCGTGCTGCTGGCTGCTGGCCAAACGTCGGTCACGACGTATCACCACGATAATTACCGCACTGGCTGGAATCAGAGCGAGACGGTGCTTACGCCTGCCAACGTCGGAAGCCGCTCGTTCGGTCTGCTGCAGACGGTGGCCCTCGATGATCAGGTGGACGCGCAGCCGCTGGTGGTGCCGGGCGTGCAGATCACGGCCGGAAAGTATCAGGGCCCGCACGATGTGGTTTACGTGGCCACGGAAGGCAACACGGTATATGCCATCGACGTTCACAGCGGGACAGTGCTGCTGAGTCCGAACTTTGGAACGCCGGTGCCGATGCCGTTGGGATGCAACAACAACGGGCCGAATGTAGGCATCAACTCGACGCCGGTGATTGACCCGGAGAGCAAGACGTTGTACGTGATGGTTTATACGCAGGATCCGAGTGGGCCGGCCTACCGTCTTCACGCGCTCGATCTGGGGAGCCTGACCGATAAGGTGACACCGCAGGTGGTGACGGCGTCGCATAGTCTGACCGATGGAACGACATTCACCTTCAACGCGACGTACCAGCGGCAGCGTCCGGGGTTATTGCTCGCGAACGGCAGCATCTATGCGGGGTTTGGCAGCTTCTGCGATTATGGGGCGAATCTTTCGCGGGGCTGGCTGCTGGGGTGGACGGCGGGAACGCTGGCGCCGTTTCCAGCTAACCGGCTCAACGACCAGCAGGCAACTTCGCCGAGTGCCTTCTTTCTGTCGTCGATCTGGATGTCGGGGTATGGGCCCTCCACCGATGATGAGGGTAACATCCTCTTCGCGACCGGGAATTCGGATCCTTCCGGGACCACATATGATGGGGTCACCAACATTCAGGAGAGCGTGGTCAAGGTCTCTTCCACGCTGACGACGGTGCTGGACTTGTTTACCCCAAGCAATCAGGAGGCCCTCGATCGGCAGGACAATGATTTCGGCTCGGGCGGAGTGCTGGTGCTGCCCGATCAGCCGGGATCGATGCCGCATCTGGCGGTGGCAGCTGGTAAATTTGGCACGATGTATCTAATGAATGAAGACAATCTCGGTGGATACTCGCCGAAGAAGAATAATGTGCTGGGCAGCTACCTGGTGGGCCATTGCTGGTGTGGACAGTCGTATTTCGTGGATCCTTCGGACGGATTAGGACGGGTGGTGAGCAGCGGTGGCAATACAGTGAGAGTCTGGAAGGTGCAGACATCGCCGACGGTTGCATTGACGGTAGTGGCGATGGGTCCTGGGGTAGGTAGTGCCAGCGGTCAGTTGCAGGATCCGGGATTTTTCACCTCGGTTTCCTCAAACGGTAAAGCCAGTCCAATCATTTGGGCAGTATCGCGCCCGACGACGAACAATAATGGCGCGCCGATTAGTCTGTTTGCGTTTGATCCGGATTCGGGCGGAAGCACAATGAAGAAGTTGTTCGAAGCGGCTGCGGGTAACTGGCCGAATACGACTGGCAATGCGAATCTGGTCCCAGTAGTGGCGAACGGTATGGTCTTCGTGGCCAGCAACCAGCAATTGCAGGTCTTTGGACTGACTGCGGGAAAGACGAAGACGAAGTGACGCGGCCCGCGAAGTCAGGGTATAACGGCTCGCCGGGCTGTCGAACCGAAACTACGCATTAGCAGATCACAATTTCGAGGCCTGATAGCCATACGGGAAAGGCCACCTTGAGAGTCAGCGTTTTCGGATTGGGTTATGTCGGCACAGTTTCGGCGGGGTGTCTCGCCCATGATGGACATGAAGTCGTCGGGATCGACTCGCTCCCGACCAAAGTCGACCTGATCAACCGTGGCCAATCTCCCATCGTTGAAGTGGACATCGGTGAGCTCGTCGCCGCCACTGCTCGAGCCGGCCGGCTGCGCGCCACCAGCGATCCAGTCCAAGCGATCCGCGAGACGGAATTGTCCTTCGTTTGCGTCGGCACACCGAGCCAGGCCAACGGCAACCTCGATCTGAGATACATTCGGCGGATTTGCGAACAGATCGGCCAAGCGCTCAAGACTAAGACAGTTCGCCATACCGTGGTCATCCGCAGCACCATCTTGCCGGGCACGATGCGCAGCGTCGTGATTCCCACCTTGGAAGAGTTCTCCGGGAAAAAGGCCGGGGTTGACTTCTGCGTCTGCAACAACCCGGAATTTCTGCGGGAGGGTTCGGCAGTGAAAGACTTCCGTTCGCCGCCGAAGACGGTGATCGGCGAATTGGATAAAGCCAGCGGTGACATGCTGGCCAAGCTTTACGAAAAACTCGAGGCGCCGCTGATCAGGACGGATCTAGAGTCGGCTGAGATGGTCAAGTACGTTGACAACAGCTGGCATGCGCTGAAGATCGGTTTCGCCAACGAGATCGGCAATTTGTGCAAGTCTTTCGGCATCGATGCCCATGCGGTAATGAACATCTTCTGCCAGGATCGCAAGCTCAACATCTCTTCCGCTTATCTGCTGCCCGGTTTTGCATTCGGAGGCTCGTGTTTGCCCAAAGATCTTCGGGCATTGTCCTATCAGGCCAAAATGCACGATTTGGATTTGCCGATTCTCACTTCCATTCTCGCGAGCAATGAAATGCAGATCACTCGGGGCCTGCGACTCATTATGGAAAAGGGACACACGCGAGTCGGGGTCTTGGGCTTCAGCTTCAAAGCGGGAACGGACGATCTGCGCGAAAGCCCCATGATTGAAATCATCGAGCGCCTCATCGGCAAAGGCTACGACCTGCGCATCTATGACAAGAACGTGAATATCGCCAGTCTGATTGGCGCGAATCGGGATTTCATCCTCAACCACATTCCGCATATATCCAAACTGATGGTCGGCGACATTGACGCCGTGCTCAACCACGCTCAGACCGTGGTGATCGGCACCAAGGATCCGGATTTCAAGAGCGTGCCGGAGCGACTACGGGAGGGTCAACTCCTAGTGGATTTCGTGAGGATCATCGAGGGCAGGAGCGAGCATGGCAAGTACGACGGCATCTGTTGGTGAGCGGCGTGAGGCCCAAGGCTCGGGGACCTTGCCAGCGGCGCTAAAGGTCGCACGATGGACCATCACAAACCTGCAGAACTGCACTGGCTATTTCTACTATCGTCGATACTCGCCGTGACTACTTGGAACCGAACCACCACCAAGCCTTAGATATCCACGACACAATAGAATAATAATGTCCCCGGTTGGTCGGCAGCCTTGCTTCCAAGGATGATGCCCGGCATTGCGGGGCGGGCTACGGGGACCGATAATCGGGCGATGTCTAATCGCAGCATGACGCAGAACGAATGGCAGCGGCGGATTCGACGGGCGGAGGAACTTGGCGCCCAGTACAGCTTTGCGGCGGAAATCCTGCGCTTCTATGTGACGGTCGCGCGCTTTCAGGAAAATTTCTACGGGGAACTCAGCCGATCGGGCGGACGAGCGAGTGTTGGGGCTGGCGATGTCGCGTCAGACCCGGAGCCCTTTGCGCGTCCGCTCCCTCCAGACTTGGCTGGCCGATTCGGGCCATTTCTTTCTGTGGTCGAACAGAACGGTCCGGGTCCGCTTCGCGAAGCTGCGCGCGAGTTGCGCCACGGCGGCGAAGATTCACATTTCCGATTGCTGACGGTTTTCTGGAACGAGACTGAGACCGGGACGCTGCTGCCGGGTCCAAACGATTTTTTCGCTCGCGCCTTTCTTCAGCCTTACGCGGCTGGCATTCGTTCACGCACAAATATGCGATGGAGCGGGCCGGCGCCTTATCTGTGTCCGTTTTGCAAACGGAAACCGGGCCTGGGCGTTCTGCGTCCGTTGGGAGATGGCGGCCAGCGATCTCTAGTGTGCTCATTTTGCCTGGCGGAATGGGAGTTCCGGCGGATGGTCTGTCCGGGATGCGGGGAAGAGAACCCCGCGAAGCTTCCGGTCTACACCGCGGAGGAACTCAAACACGTCCGCGTGGAAGGGTGCGACAGTTGCCGGAGCTACATAAAGACGGTGGACATGACCAAGAGCGGTTTGGCCGAACCGATCGTGGATGAGATGGCTGCGATCCCGCTGGATCTGTGGGCGCAGAAGCAGGGATACGTGAAGCTGCAAACCAATCTGATGCAGCTTTGACCAAAGTGCTGTCCGACGATTTCTGGTAGAGACGCGGCACGTCGCGTCTACGGGGACGGGGCAAGCCCGTCTTCACAGGACTAAGAGCGAGCAGACAAAGGGCAATCGATCAGCATGTGAAGCTCTATCGAGCAGCGGAGCGCTTGCTCGGTTGTCCGCCGGTCTGCACCTCGCCGCCGTCATCGAAACCCGACTGCTTCTTGTTCTTGAACCGTGCGGCAGCTCTGCCTTCGGCCTCCGCCAGCTGTTGCGGAGACATTTTCTGGCTGATGGTTCTCTTGCCTTCCGCGATCTGTTCGAGCATCGGGGCTGCGGTTTTTTCTGCGAGCAGGTACCACATGTAAGCGGAGACGGAGTCGGGTTGGGCGCCCGAGATCTGGCCGTCTTTGTTCTGACCATCTCTATTCTGACCATCTTTGATCTGACCAAAATGCTCGGCCAAGCGAATTTGTGCCCAGGCATCGCCGGCCTCGGCGGCTTCGATGATCGTAGAGAAGGCGTGGCCGTCTCCGTTGGCGGCGCGTTGTGGCTGGGCTTGCGAGTTGTTCATGGTCAAGTAGAGCAACTCGGTGCGGCTGGAGACGCCCAGCTTGTCAAAAATTCGGAACAGGTAGTTCTTGACCGTATGGGGGCTGAGGCTGAGAGTGAGAGCGATTTCGCGGTTGGTCATACCCGCGGCCAGTTGCTGGATGACCTGGCGTTCGCGCGCGGAAAGCAGTTCAATTCCCTTGTGGTTGGTGGCGCGGAGGAGCGGCAAACTGGCCAGAGCTTCGAGCGCATGATCGAGATCGACGCTACGCGCCCAGATTTGTCCTTCATGGACGCTGCGAATGCATTTGCAGAGGCTCTCCAGCCGCTCTTGCTTGGAAAAAATACCCCTGGCGCCGGCGCGAAAGCACTCCAGCACGTCCTGGGGCTTGGAGGAGTCCAGCAGGATGACGCCCTTGATCTGGGGCCGGAGCGCACGCATCTCGCGCAATACCTGGGTGCCGTGGCCGGGCTGGTCGTCCAAATTGTGAGCGATGATCACGACATCAATGGGCACGCGGGTGATGGCGGCCATCAGTTCCTCGGAATTCGAGGCCGCAGCTGCGACCTGTAGACCGCGATCGTTGCGCAGCGCGTCCGCTAAGAGTTGGGTGTGGATGCGCGTGCTGTCGGCAACTACGATACTTACAAAGTCCGAGCCCAATTCTTCATGGGATGGCATCGGGTCTCCTGACGTTTGGTCACACGAATCGGATGGGGGGATTCATTCCGTTCGTTTAAACGGACAACGACCGGACAAAGGCCTTAGGGGGAGGAAGAAGTGAGGCAAAAATCGGCCAGGGTCTCTTGCTACAGCTGAGAATGTAGCACTAAATTCTCGAACCGGCAAGTAAGGACTTGCAACTTATGCAAAGAAATGCAATGTCGTCGGGTTTCTGTTGCAGTTTGACGGGTTGCACGACAATGCAAAGCGTCAGCCGTGGTAGCGGTCTCAAAATAGCTATCGTTAGAATGTCAGAGTTCATAGTCTAACATCAATATTATCAATAAGATAACTTTAAGCCGCTTGACAGATCGCTGGCTGTCTAGAAGGAACTGGTTACCTACGTGCACGAGTACTACAACGGGCGTGCTATAGAACAACGTCTCTAAGCCGTGTAGCTTGGTCATGAGAAGGTCACCCCGTGTATGAATAGGGTCAGTGTGTCCTAAGAAGTCTGACCACTTGCACGTTCTTGCAAGTATCGTTAATTTTAGAACAACTACTGTCGAGTTTTGGGCGTCAAACGAGTGCAAGTTAAGTTTAGACGTCAAACAAAGTGCAATTAAGTTTAGGCGTCAAAAGAAAGTCCCCCTAGTTGTTCTGTTCGTCTCTCCCCCTGAAAGCGTTGAAGAGGTCCGCCATGCGTTCCAGCACGGGGGCCAAGCGGACCTAGTTCCATGGGACCCAGAGGGCGAAGCTATGAATAGTGCCAACCAGAGCTATGAAGCGGATAGCGGGATGAGCCAATGGGTATCGCAGGAAGAGTTGCGCTGGTATGCGCTGCACACCAGAGCGCGCCACGAAAAAGCGGTGGAGCGACGGTTGCGAGATCAAGGCATGGAAACGTTCCTGCCGACGGCGGTGGAAGTGCATCGCTGGAGTGATCGCAAGAAGAGAGTAGAAGTGCCACTGTTCAGTTGCTATGTGTTCGTCCGCTGCGCTTTGAGCGCGGCAGACCGGACGCGCGTGTACCAAGTGGAGAGCGTGCACGGTTTTGTGGGCGTTGGTGGGGCGAGCCTACCGATTCCCGATGAGCAGATCGAAAGCATCCAGAAGGTTCTGGCGCAGACAGCGCCCTGGCGTTCCTACCCCTTTCTCAAGGTGGGGCAGCGGGTCCGGGTACGCGGTGGGGCGATGGACGGAGTGGAAGGCGTGTTCTTGTCGGAGAACGGCGACCACAGCCTGATCATTTCCGTCGATGCGATTCAGCGGTCGATGGCCGTGCGAATCGATGGGTACGACGTAGAGCCGGTCTAAAGAGAAAAAGTAGACCATGCTGTCCGCCCATCAACCAGTTTCCTGGTAAATCCGGGATTTTTTCACCCTTTTCCGTCAGTTACTCCTAAACATGTATCAGCCTGAAATCGAGCGAATCAGCGAAGAGCTGTATTTCATTGCGGGCAGCCCGGCCACGCGCCGGCTGCGCACGCAAGCGCAATTACTCTCGCAGACTGACGTGCCGGTGCTGGTTACCGGAGAAGCGGGAAGCGGGAAGACGACCGCTGCCCGGCTGATCCATTCGCTTTCGATTCGTTCCAGCTTCCCGTTCATGCGAGTCGGTTGTGCGATGCTCACTTCCGAGCTACTGGAGAATGAACTGTTCGGTTACGAACACGCTTCCGCCAACGGGCGCCCGGAATCGACGTTAGGGAAGTTCGAGGAGTGTGTTAAGGGAACCATCTTGCTGGACGAATTCGATGCTATGCCGGACGCGGTGCAACGGCGGCTTCTGAAACTGCTGGAAACGGGAGAGTTTGTCCGGTGCGGGGGGCACAGCCCGATCCGCACCGATGTGCGTATCATTGCTGCCACGTGCCGGGACCTGGAGTTGGCAGCGGTAGAGAAGAGAGTTCACGAAGAGCTGTTCTACCGCTTGAGCGCTTTCGAATTGCGCGTGCCACCCCTGCGGGAGCGGCAGGAGGAAATCCCGTTGCTGCTGGGGCACCTGATGAACCGGCTGACCCGGCGCTATGGCGTGCCAGCCCCGCGCTTCTCAACCGCGTTGCTGGATGCGTGCCAGCAGTGTGCGTGGCCCGGCAACCTGCACGAGTTGGAGAACTTTGCCAAACGCTTCCTGGCGCACGGCGATGAGGGCGAGGCGTTGCACGAATTGCTTTCGCGTCCCGATTACGGGCCCACAAGTAAGGGTGAGAACGGAAACGGCCACGCGAAAAGCAGCGGTCCGCCTTCGAGCCTGTCCACATCGGAAGAAAAGTCGTCTCTGAAGTTGCTGGTAAGAAACGCAAAAGGCGAAACCGAGCGCGCCGCGATTGCCCAAGCGCTCGAACAGACTCACTGGAACCGGAAAGCGGCAGCTCGTTTACTGAATGTCAGCTATCGAGCGCTGCTTTACAAAATCCAGGAGTACCACTTAGCGCCGCGCGCCGAGTCAGCACGACTCTTTGGTACCGACGGCTGGCGGGACACGAAGTAGCCCGGAGATGGGAGCAGCGACGATTGAACGGCCATCTGCGATTGGACCATCTAGGATTGAACCATTTACGATTGACCTATCTGCGATTGAACCGGGGAAGGGCGGAGAGGTATTGCTTATGACGGAACCCATGGCGGCCCATCGAATCACGGCGCTCCTGACCCTTCTGGTGCTGGTGTCCATCGGAGCGTTCGCGCAATCCGGATCCCGATCGCAACCACCGGCGCCCAGCGCCGCTGCAGCCGATAAGCACGCCGGCGAGACGAAAGCGGCACATTCAGACAGTTCCTACGTGATTGGTGCCAACGATGTGCTGGCAATCAATGTGTGGAAAGAACCGGACATCTCGCGTTCCGTTCCGGTGCGTTCCGATGGAAAGATTTCGTTGCCGTTGGTCGGAGAGCTGCAGGCGGGCGGTCAGACGCCGCGGCAGCTGGAACAAGAGATCACGAAGCGCCTGCAGAACTATATTTCCGAGCCTGAAGTCACGGTCATCGTTACCGATAGCAAGAGTCAGAGAATGAACATCATGGGTATGGTCAACCGACCTGGCGCCTATTTGTTGACGAGCTCGACCACCGTGCTCGATGCGATTGCGATGGCCGGGGGCTTCAAAGACTTCGCCAAGCAGAAGTCGATCTATGTTCTTCGACAAGCTCCGGACGGAACGCAGAAGCGAATTCCGTTCAACTACAAAGAAGTGATCAAAGGCAAGGATCCGGAGCAAAACATCCGCCTGCAAGCCGGCGATACGCTGGTGGTGCCGTAGTTGTGGTTATGAGCATTCGACGCTGTTTGATTCTCGTGTGGATGGTGGGCGCGTTGCAAATTCTCTCGATGGGGCAGGACCAACCGTCGCAGAACTCAACGACCCAGAGTTCCCGCGACGATGGCACGGTCAGGACGGCTCCGGCCGCCGCCCTGTCGGCCTATGCAGGTATGGAATCCGAAGGCGCCAGCGGCGATTTGCCAAACATACCGGCAATGCTCGGGGGGCAGGGAACTTCTGCAGCGTTCCTGTCCGAGTTAGAGAGATCGAATTACCTGCGAGGCGGGATCAATGTGAGCGCGACCTACGACGACAACCCGCTGCTTCTTCCCAACGGAGTGGCAAGCAATACAAGCGAAAGAGTGGTAAGCAATACAAGCGAAACGATCTTTCCCAGCATCAGGATTGAGGAATCGTCGTCGCGAATGCGCTGGACGCTGGGATACGCTGGCGGCCTGACGGTGAATCAGAAGATCACGAGCGAGAACCAGGGATCGCATAACCTGAACTTCGATTCGCAATATCGGCTGAGTCCGCACGTGAACCTGCGGGTGGCAGAAAACTTTTCCATGACTACGGGATTCTTTGATGCGGGCAACGGCGCCGAAGTGGTGGCCGGCGCGGGCGGGCCGAACGCCAGCCTGATTGCGCCACTGGCCACGCAGAGGTCCAACATAACAACGGTAGAGACGAACTATCACTTTGCCTTGAACGATCTGATCGGGGCCAGCGGGTCATACTATGATTCACATTTCAGCAACGGCCCCACGACAACTCCCCTCACGGATTCGCAAACCGCGTCGGGCTCCGCCTTCTGGTTGCACCGGCTCTTTGGCGCAGACTGGGGCGGCGCAAGTTACCGTTTCGATCGTCTGACTTTCAATCTTGGCGGCGGCGAAACCCGAGTCCATAGTTTTCTCGCGGTGGACACACTGAACATTTCGAAACGATTCACACTGAGCGGCTTCATCGGTCCGCAGTACTCGGAGACCCAGGGTTTGGAGACCCTGGTTACCGGTGCGCCGCAGCCCACGCAATCGAGCGGTTGGTCGGTTAGCGGCGGAGCGGAAGGCGGTTGGAGGAATCAGCGTACCAGCGTATCCGCCGGATACTCCCGAAGCATCAGCGACGGCGGCGGCGTTTTGGGTTCGGTGCGGGTGCAAACCGTTCACGCCACCTTCCGCCGCCAACTGGTTCCCGGGTGGGCGGCTCTTCTCACCGCCAGCCACGGAACAAACCAGTCGATTGTGCCCTTCGTGACCAGCGCTAGTTCAATTTTCGTGACCAGCGCTAGTTCAATTAATGTAACTTCGGCGGATGTCGAGCTGGAGCGTAACGTGGGAAAGCGGATCGGGCTCCGGTTCGGCTACACCCACGACTTTCAAGAGTCTTGGGTGCCGGGCCCAACCCCGACTAGCCCAGCCCAGACGCTTGATGCGAACCGAAATCGATTTGTGGTGACGCTTTCGTACCAGTGGGCGAAACCCTTGGGAATGTAAATCATGGAAGAAGAACTGCAAGAATCAAACGAGCTACCCGATTTTACCGAGATCAAGGGAATGGTCCGCCGCCGGCGCTGGCAATTTCTTGTCCCTTTTTTCTGCGGCTGGGCGCTGGTGTGGGGAGCGAGTTGGTTGATCCCGTCGACCTACCGGTCGGGCACGCTCATTCTGGTCGAGCAGCCTTCGGTGCCGGAGAAATATGTTGTCTCGAACATCGATAGCGACATCCAGCATCAGCTGGACAGCATTACACAGCAAATCCTGAGCCGCACCCGTCTTATCCGGATCATCGACTCTCTCGGTCTCTACGCCCAGGAGCGGAAGCACGCGAGCCCGGACGATCTGGTCGAGAAGATGAGCAAGGACATCGACATCGAACTGTCGCGCGGCGACGATCGGAAGCTCTCCGCCTTCAATATCTATTACGCGAGTCGCGATCCGAAGATGGCGCAGGCGGCCACGGCCGAGCTCGCGAATCTCTTCATCACGGAAAATCTGGTGCAGCGGCAGGAGCGTTCCGAGAACACGACCAAGTTTCTCGAAGATCAGCTTGATCAGGCGCGCGCAAAACTCGCGGCCCAAGAAGCGAAATTGCGTGTGTTTAAAGATCAGCACCTGGGCGAGTTGCCCACCCAGACCCAGAGCAATCTGCAAATCCTGATCGGCCTGCAGAGTCAGGTGCAAGGGAACGAAGACTCGCTGAACCGCGCCCAGCAGCGAAATACCTATCTGGAATCGTTGATCAATCAATATCGCGCCATGGACAATGGTTCGAAACCGGCTGAGGGTGGGCCGGTCGGTCTGGCTGAGATTGACAAAGAACTGGATCAACTCAAGGCGCAGTTGGCGGATCTGACTTCTCACTACACCGATAAGCATCCCGACGTCCGCAAGACCAGGGAGCAGATTGCCCGGACCGAGCAGATGCGCGAACGGATCGTCGCCGATATGAATAATCGATCGAATACCCCCAGTCCGGCACCGACCGCGGACCAGCCGCTCAATCCGAAAAGTGCACCGATACTGGAGCTCGAAAGTCAACTGAAGGCGAATCGCCTCGAAATTGCGAATCGGGAAGCGGAAATCAAAGACGAGCAAAGCAAAATCAACCAATATCAGGCACGGCTGAACATGGCGCCGGTGATGGAGCAGCAGTTCGCCGATATCACGCGCGACTATGACCAGTCGAAAACCGATTACGAGTCGCTGCTCGCCAAGAAGAATCAGTCGGCCATGTCGACCGACCTGGAGAAGACGCAACAGGGCGAACATTTCCGCATGTTGGATCCGCCGAATCTTCCGGTAAGACCCTACAAGCCGAACCGTCTGATGCTGTGCGGCGCGGGATTAGCGGTGGGCTTGGTTTTCGGCGGGGGCTTCGCTTTCGGCCGGGAAAAGCTGAGCGGCAAGATCTACAGCGAGCGCGAGATCAAGAGGCTGGTTCCCATCGATGTGATCGCGGAAATTCCGCCGATTGAGAACTTACAGGAACAATCGTCCCACCGGCGCGGCGCCTGGGTCGCCGGCGTGGCGGCAGTGGTGATCGTAGGCTTCATCCTGTTAGGATCGGCAGTAACGTATTTGTACGGCTAGAGATCATGTACAAGAGCTTCTACAATCTTCAGCGAAACCCGTTCGAGATCACGCCCGATCCCTCGTTCTTGTTTCCTACGACGCGGCACAACGAGGCGCTCGCTTCGTTGTACTACGGGGTGACGGCGCACCGCGGATTTGTGGTTTTGACGGGCGAGGTGGGCACGGGGAAGACGCTCATTCTGCGCTCGCTGCTGGGGTTGCTGCAGCGCCGCGATGTGGCTTTCGCGCTGATTTTCAATCCGACGCTTTCGCCTCTGGAATTCATGCGCTATATCGCAGGCGATTTCGGATTGCCGGTCGGGGGCAAGGCCAAAGACGAGCTGATTCACGTGCTGAACGACTTCCTGCTGCAGAGACATCAGAAAGGGTTGACGACGATACTGGTGGTGGACGAGGCTCACCACCTGTCACCGGAACTACTGGAAGAGATCCGGCTCTTGACCAACCTGGAAACCTCGCAGCAAAAGTTGCTGCAGATCGTGCTGGCCGGTCAGCCGGAACTCGATCAGAAACTCGATTCCCATGAACTCCGGCAACTGAAACAGCGGATCGCGCTGCGCTGCCATCTCAACCCACTCAGTCCGAACGAAACCAGGGAGTACATGAGCCGCCGTCTCCAGATTGCGGGAGCGCCTGCGGCCGGCGAGATTTTTTCCGGGCCGGCGATCGAGGCCGTCTTCCGCCACTCGCGGGGGATTCCGCGGCTGATCAATACCATCTGCGAGAACGGGCTGCTCTCGGGCTACGCCAAACAGGCGGCCACGATTACCGCCGAAATCATTGATGGTGTCGCGCGGGATTTGCGGCTCGGGGTGATGGCCGTAGAGCAGAGAAACAACGGCGGCGCCCGTCTGTCGGAAGAACAAGAGCAGCGTGAACTCCTGCTGGCGGTAAAGACGCTGCTCGAAGTGCGTGACCGCATGCAGCAAGCACAGACGAAGGGCCGACTGCAATAGGCAAGGTTTCTTCTACATGAGCAATATATTTGAGGCGCTACAGCGAGCGGAGACCGAACGGGCGGGCGGAGGCGTGCCGAAAAACGCCGACTCGGTCGCGGATCTGCTGCAAGTGGTCGAACAGGAAATCGAGCGCAAACAATCTCTTTCCGAATTGCCGCCAGCGGTGAAGCCAGGATCTCCACAGCCCGAGACTTTTGCCTCCGCGAAAGTGCTCTTGCCCGCACCGGCGGCAGATGCCCGATTGGTGTGTCTGACCGACCAGGGCGGCCTGGCGGCGGAAAAGTTTCGCGTGCTGGGACTGAAGCTGCGAAATCTGCGCGAACGGCGCCAGCTCCAACGGATTGTGGTGACCAGTACGGCTCCGGAAGAAGGAAAAAGTCTGGTTGCGGCCAATCTGGCGCTCAATCAGTCGCGCAGCAAGGTTTTGAAGACGCTGCTGCTGGACGGAGATCTGCGGCGGCCATCTTTGTCCATCCGATTCGGGTTCGAGCGTTCCTTGCCGGGACTGAGCGAGTGTTTGCGAGGCGAGCGGCAGCTTTCTGAAGTAGTGTACAAACTCAATGGCTCCGGTCTCTGGTTCCTTCCCGCTGGGCGCGCACCAGAAAACCCACTCGACCTGATGCAGAGCGGACGCGTCCCGGAATTGCTCGACCGGCTCGGAGAATTCTTCGACTGGATCGTCCTTGATACTCCTCCGGTAGTTCCGGTGGCGGATACCACGTTCTGGATGAAGCTGGCGGACGGAGTTCTCGTCGTGATCCGCGAAGGCGTCAGTGAGAAGAAAGCGGTACAGCGCGCTTTGGATACGTTTGATCGAGCGGCCTTGCTGGGCGTGGTGGTTAACTCTTGTAGCCGCAGCGACCATACATATTATTATTCGCGTTATGGTCAGGCGACGGTTCGAACCGACGAAGTTCCCTCCTCCGCCGAGAACGAGTAAGAAACAGTCCGACTTAAATAAGATCGAGTAGGTAAGCGCGGTTCCCCAGCTAGGATCGTAACTCCCCCACATTGATCACCATTTAGGTCTGTGCCACTTTCGTGTCTTGGTGGCTCAGCAAGGAGTTACCCGTGGCATCCCGCCCAGTAGATTCTATGTCTCGCTCTCCCGAACTTTCATCATCGCAAGGCCGCCTGGCGCCCAGCGAAGTGCTGAGCGAAGAAAGCTTTCACCGGATGATCTCGCTGGAGCGAAGGCGTAGCGAGCGTTCGCAACGTCCGTTCGTGCTTTTGCTCATCGACGCCGGACGCAATCAGCCGGGGGAAGAGCAGGGCCGCATCCTTCTGGACATCCTTTCTGCGCTCCAGGGGGCAACCCGTGAAACCGATGTTACCGGCTGGTACACGACAAATTCTGTGGTCGGAGTCATGTTTACGGAGATCGTTCTGGACAATAATGCAGTGCTCAGCACGATCCTTTCCCGGGTCGGCACGGTGCTGCGCGACCGGCTCGACACCGATCAGTTCAGCCGGATCAAGTTCTCCTTCCACGTGTTTCCGGATGAATGGGATTCGCAGGACTTGGATCGCCCCAGCAACCCAACCCTTTACCCGGATCTCGAAAAGCGCCAAAAATCGAACCGGCTAGGCCGCGCCACCAAGCGGCTGATCGACGTTCTGGGAAGCCTGTCCTTGCTGGTGATGTTGTCGCCCGTGTTTTTCATCGTCGCGGCGGCGATCAAACTGACTTCCCGGGGGCCGGTTTTGTTCCGGCAGAAACGCATCGGCGAGCATGGAATCCCTTTCCGGTTGCTGAAATTCCGGTCGATGCAACTGGATAACGATTCCAGCGAGCACAAGGAATATGTCCGCAAGTTGATTGCCGGTCAGGCGGAAAAGAAGCCTGCCAACGGCAACGGAGGGGGCGTGTTCAAGCTGACCAACGATCCGCGGATTACGCCGGTGGGCAGGGTTCTGCGGCGCGCCAGCCTGGACGAACTGCCCCAGTTGATCAATGTGCTGCGCGGCGAAATGTCGCTGGTCGGACCACGGCCGCCACTTCCGTATGAAGTGGAAGCCTACGCCACGTGGCATCGGCGCCGCCTAATGGAGGCGAAGCCGGGAATCACCGGACTCTGGCAGGTGAACGGCCGCAGCCGCATGGAATTTGACGACATGGTGCGGTTGGATTTGCGCTATGCCCGCGATTGCTCTCCCCTGCTCGACCTGAAGATTCTCTTGCAGACTCCAAAAGCGGTGATGAACGGAGACGGCGCCTGTTAGGTCGAGTTTTATCGAAGTTGTTTCTCGATCGTTGCTGCGGCAGGCAGTCCCGTATTCTGTGCGAAAGTTTCGGCGAATTCTTGGCGAACGGCAAACAGTCTCATAACCAGCAGTACTCATAACCAGCAGTCTAATAATAATAAGGTGAATTCTTATGCTTAAGTTTGGTGTAATCGGATACGGCTATTGGGGCCCGAATATTGTGCGCAATCTGCGCGCCCTGGAAGGCTGTCAGGTGGTGGGGATCTGCGACCAGACGCCAGCGGCCCGCAAGCGCATACAGGCGGCGCATCCCGGGATCCCGGTTCATAGCGATTGCCACGAACTGGTAAGGTCGCCCGAGGTGGATGCCATCGCGGTGATCACGCCGGTGTGGACGCACTATGAACTGACTAAGGCGGCGCTGGAACACGGCAAGCATGTGTTCGTGGAGAAGCCGTTCACCAGCAACGTGGCGCAAGCCGAAGAACTGATCAACTTAGCGGAGCAGAAAAACCTCCAAATCATGGTGGACCACACGTTCCTGTTTACCGGCGCGGTCCGCAAAATACATCAGCTACTCGAGGAGGGGGCGCTCGGCAAGCTCTACTACTACGATTCGACCCGCGTGAACCTGGGGCTCTTTCAGCATGATTGCAACGTGGTTTGGGATCTCGCGCCGCACGACCTCTCGATCATGAACCACCTGCTGCACAAAGACGCGGAGGCCATCTCGACCACCGGGCAAGCGCACCTCAACGGGCACGAGGACATCGCCTTTATCACCGCGCACTTTCCCGATAATGTGATTGCTCACATCAACGTGAACTGGCTCTCGCCCGTAAAAGTGCGCACCACATTGATCGGGGGCGAGAAAAAGATGCTGGTGTGGAACGATCTCGAAGCCGACGAGAAGCTGAAGATCTATGACAAAGGCGTCGATGTGAAGAGTCAGGAAGGCATGTACAACCTGCTGGTGAGTTACCGCTCCGGCGACATGTGGGCGCCGCAGGTCGAGCAGGTGGAGGCGCTTCGGTTAGAACTGGAATACTTCGTGGAATGCATCAAGAAAAGCGAGGCGCCATTCAACGACGGCCGCGCGGGACTGAAAGTCGTCCGCATGCTGGAAGCGTCGACCGAGTCGCTGGCCAAGCGCGGAGCGCTGGTCTATCTGTGAGGCGGAGTGAGGCGGAGAAGGTTGCTGGCGTTTATCCCATTCACAATTGACGTCCTCGATCCCCGCTTAGTCTCCCGCCGACAAGTCTCTCTTCCGGTTGTCGAACACCAACCCCGCATGATTGAGGAGCGAACGAAATAACGGTATGGACAATTATCTGAGCATCGCGCCGAGCGTAAAGCTCGGACAAAATGTGAAGCTCTCGAAGTTCATCAATCTGTATGGTTGCGAAATCGGCGACGAAACGAAAATCGGCGCCTTCGTAGAGATTCAGAAGAACGCGAGAGTCGGAAAGAACTGCAAGATTTCGAGCCACACCTTCGTGTGCGAAGGTGTCGATATCGAAGACAACGTGTTCGTCGGCCACAATGTGGCCTTCATCAACGACACCTACCCGCGCGCCACCACGACCGGCGGCCAGCTCCAGACCGAAGCCGACTGGAAAGTCGAGAGGACGCTGGTGAAGAAAGGAGCTTCGATCGGCTCCGGTTGTACCATCCTGGCGAACGTCACGATCGGCGAAAACGCGATCGTCGGCGCGGGCAGCGTGGTGACCAAAGACGTTCCAGCCAACAGCGTCGTGTTCGGAAATCCAGCGAAAGTACGCCGTTATATCGACCAGACCATGGAGGTCACAAAGTGAGCATATCCAGCATTCCTTTTCTCGATCTTGTTACTCCACACGTTGAGCTCGAGCAAGAATTAACCCAAGTCTTTCAGCAGGCGATCCGGACTGCCGGTTTCATTGGTGGCCCCATGGTCGAGAATTTTGAGAAAGGGTTCGCCGACTTCTGCGAGGTGAAGCACGCCGTCGCCGTGAGTAGCGGCACCGATGCGCTGCGGTTTGCGCTGAGGGCCGCCGGCGTTCAGGCCGGTGATGCGGTGGTCACCGTGCCTCACACCTTCATCGCCACCACGGAAGCAATTTCGCAAGCTGGAGCTCTTCCCGAATTCGTCGACATCGACGAGCGCACCTATAACTTGGACCCCGAGAAGCTGCGGGAGTATCTCGAACAGAAATGCACCCGAGACACTTCGGGCAAATTGATCAGCCGCCGCAGCGGGCGCCAGGTGACCACGGTCGTTCCCGTCCACCTCTATGGGCAGATGGCCGACATGGATGCCATCCTCGAACTAGCGGACCGATTCGGTCTTACGGTGGTGGAAGACGCTTGCCAAGCCCATGGCGCACAGTATTTTTCCGGCAAACAGAATCGCGGGTTGACCGCCGGTTCGGTTGGCCGTGCCGCCGCTTTCAGCTTCTACCCCGGCAAGAACCTCGGTGCCTGTGGCGAAGCCGGCGCCGTTACCACCAACGACCCAGCCCTGGCTGCGCAAGTGCGTATGCTCCGCGATCACGGCCAAGCTAAGAAGTACTACCACAGCATGGAAGGCTACAACGGGAGGATGGACGCAATTCAGGCTGGAATCCTTCACGTCAAGCTCCAACAGGTGAGCGAGTGGAATATGCAGCGGCGGGCACGGGCGGCTGAATATAGAAAGCTGTTCGAAGCCACGGGCAGTCCGGTGAAGCCGCCGTATGAGCCATCCTGGTCCCGTGCGGTGTACCACCTGTACGTGGTGCGCACCGAACATCGCGAAGAACTGATGGCATTTCTGAAGGAGCAAGGCATCGGGACCGGGATTCATTATCCGATTCCGCTGCACCTGCAGAAGGCTTATCACGCGCTCGGTTATTCGGTTGGCGATTTTCCGGCCACGGAGAGGGTTGCCAACGAAATCGTTTCTTTGCCGATGTATCCGCAACTAACGGCGGCACAGCAGGCGCGCGTGGTCGAGCAGGTCGTGCAATTCGCAACGCCATCAGCCTTGGAGCCGGCTTCCGCACGGCATTAGCAAGCACAGCATAGAGGGCTCGCGGGCGGGGTGGTACCAGAGAAACCCCGCCCAGCGCCGTCGTTGCTGGGAGCCCCGCAAAAGGTTTGAGACACGGTGCGGAGCGAAGCGAGGCATGAAATCGCCCCGCAGAAACTCCTCAGGAGGCACTGGCATGCAGATCCAAATCGAATCCAGACACCTAGAAGACGTGGTAGTGATCGTCCCCGACATATTCCAGGACGGCAGAGGTTTCTTTTCCGAAAGCTTCCGTGCCGACCAGTTCGAGGCTCTTGGTCTGCCTACGCGGTTCGTCCAAGACAATCATTCTCGTTCCGCGAAGGCGGTCGTGCGCGGGCTGCACTTTCAGTGGGACCCGCCGATGGGCAAGCTCATGCGAGTGACGTCCGGAGCCGCATTCCTGGTGGCCGTGGACATCCGCAGAGGATCCCCGAACCTCGGAAAGTGGGCAGGCATCGAGGCATCTGCCGAAAACCGCCGGTGCGTATGGGCGCCTGCAGGGTTCGCGCGTGGCTTCTGCGCTTTGGCGGATAACACCGAGATTCAGTACAAGTGCACCGGGATCTACAACAGCAAGGCGGAGTCTGCGATCCGATGGAACGACCCGATGGTCGGCATCGAATGGCCCCTGGTCGATGTCGTCGTTTCTGAAAAAGATCGAAATGCACGCACCCTAGAGCAGTGGCTGGCCTCGCCTGAATCGGACAATTTTCGTTATTCGGAACAACCTGAACCCAAACTTTCTCTACGGAGCTGATTATGAGGTTGCTTATTGCAGGAGGCGCTGGGTACGTGGGGTCGGTTCTGATCCCTAGGCTGATCGAGCGTGGTTACAAGGTAGACGTGGTGGACCTCTTCTGGTTTGGCAATCATTTGCCTCGCCAGGCTGGGATCCTTAACAAGGACATTTTTCACCTGACCGTCGAAGATCTTGAACCCTACGATCAGGTCATCTTCCTGGCCGGTCTTTCCAACGATCCGATGGCGGAATACTCACCGAGCAAGAACTTCATCTTCAACGCGGCCGCACCAGCGTATCTGGGCTACATTGCAAAGATCGCGAAGGTGAAGCGCTACATCTATGCGTGCTCCTGCTCGGTTTATGGCTACACCGAAAATGAGCTTTACGACGAGACGCGCGCGGTCAGCTCGAGTTATCCCTATGGCATCTCGAAACTCCAAGGGGAACAGGCCGTCATGCAACTCGTCGATGACAAATTCTCCGTGATCTCGCTGCGCAAGGGCACTATCTCCGGATATAGTCCCCGCATGCGCCTAGACCTGATTATCAACACGATGTTCAAGACGGCCATGCGGGATCGCACGATCACGGTGAATAATCCTTCCATCTGGCGTCCCATTCTCAGCATCGAAGATGCCGCTACCGCCTACATTCGGGCGGTCGAGACTAATCAAAAAATTTCCGGTATCTTCAACATCGCGTCGGGGAACTATACGGTGGGCGAGGTGGCCGACCTGATCAAGAGCGCGGTCGAGGAGCGGTTGAGCTTACGAATCAGCCTCTGTATCAAGCATATCCAAGACTTCCGTAATTACAAGGTCAGCGTCGAGAAGGCGGCCAATGTGCTGAGCTTTCACGCCACTGGGAATGTGAAGTCAATCGTCGGCAACTTGATCGATAACCGGGAACAGTTCCAGGACTGGGATAACCCAGCCTATTCGAACTTTCAGACCTTCAAGCAAATTGAAAACGGCATCGGGGTTCATGACATGGTTAGTGCATCATGAACATCGCAGTCATCGGTTCTAACGGCCAGCTCGGCAGCGACGTGGTCCGGGTCTTGGCCCATCAGGGCGAGGATGTGTACTCGCTAACCCACGCGGATATTGAAGTGTCGAGCCTGGAGTCGGTAGCGGATTGCCTGCGCTCAAAAAGACCTGCAATCGTGATCAACACTGCGGCTATGCACCACGTGGAGAACTGCGAGCAGGAACCGGGCAAAGCTTATGCCGTCAACGCCGTCGGCGCGCGCAATCTCGCCACGGTAACGCGTGACTTTGGAGCGGTACTCATTCACGTCAGCACCGACTACGTGTTCGATGGCAAGAAAGACGAGCCGTATGTTGAGAACGATATCCCCTTGCCGCTCAATGTTTACGGTAACTCCAAGCTGGCAGGAGAGTACTTTGTTCGAACCTTAAACTCGAAACACTTCGTGCTGCGAACCTCGGCGCTCTACGGAAAGCACCCATGCCGGGCGAAAGGTGGCCAGAATTTCGTCGATCTGATGCTTCGATTGGCCCGAGAACGCGGCCGGGTTCGAGTAGTGGACAGCGAGTTTGTGAGCCCTACTCCTACCGCCGATGTGGCCCGCCAGATTGCCGCTTTAACCCGTTGCGAAGCATATGGCCTTTACCATGCAACTGCAGAGGGTAGCTGCTCGTGGTATGAGTTCGCGCGTGAGATTTTCTCTGCTGCCGGGATTGAGGTAAAGCTTGAGGCCGCCTCGCCCTCGGAATTTCCTGCCAAGGTGCCGCGGCCGCGCTATTCGGTACTCGAAAATCGTGGGCTCAAGACCCTGCGCTTGAACCAGTTTGAGCCTTGGCAGGTAGGCCTCCGCAGGTATGTCTCGCAGATTCAAACCGCGTCGGTCTCAACCTGACCCTTTCCAAGCCACGAAGTAGAGAGCCTCGGTGGGACCACTGGTCTTCAGTTTTCGTAATGCTGCCTTCTCTAGCGGTCGAGGCAAAGCGTAGAAGGTCAAGGGAGATCATTTGCGTCACATGACGAGCGGAGGAATTCGTGAAAGTTGGACGTGGAGATGACGGTGGAAGGTAACGCCATGTCAGGACTCGCATCAAACCTCGACAGCGAGCAGCTACGGAAGTCTCCGTTGGGGCCCGCCGCTATGACAACGCCATCGGACGGGGCGGGGAAGATCTGGATCGACCTCGATAATTCGCCGCATGTTCCTTTCTTTGCACCGATCATCGAGGAACTAGAGCAATCCGGCCACAGCATTCTATTGACCGCTCGTGATTGTTTCCAGGTCTGTGAACTGGCGGATCTCCTCAATTTGACTTATCGACGAGTCGGACGTCACTATGGCAAGAACCCCATATGGAAGCTTGCCGGGCTGTGCTGGCGCTCGCTGCAGCTGATTCCAGCCGTGCTCAGAGACAAACCGGTGCTGGCGTTGTCGCACGGCTCGCGCTCGCAATTACTGGTCGCGAATCTGCTCCGGATTCCCTCCGTCACGATTGCCGACTATGAGTTTGCCAGGATCTGGATGCTAGTACATCCGACATGGGTAATAACGCCGGAGATCATTGCGGACAGTGCCATTCACGCCCGCAAAGATCATATTTTGAAATATCCCGGCATCAAAGAGGACGTATATGTTCCCAGGTTCAATCCGGATCCCAAAATCCTGGCCAAGTTTGGTCTCGACGGGAAAGATGTGATCGTCCTGGTCCGGCCTCCGGCGACTGAGGCTCACTACCACCGCCCAGAAAGTGACGAGCTTTTCGAGGCTGTTCTCAACTTCCTAGGGGAGAAGCCGCAAGTCAAGATGATCTTGCTGCCACGGAACGAGCGCCAGGCCGCCGACATTCGGTCGAGATGGGCGTCCCTGTTTGCCACAGGCCAGATCCGGATTCCGAACTCGGTCGTGGACGGATTGAATCTTATCTGGCACTCCGACTTGGTGATCAGCGGCGGTGGCACGATGAATCGAGAAGCAGCGGCGCTCGGGGTTCCTGTGTACAGCATCTTCCGCGGGAAGATCGGGGCCGTCGACCGGTATCTCGCTTCCGTGGAACGCCTGACATTGATAGAGAATTTGGAAGACATTGGAAACAAGCTGATCTTGAAGAAACGAAACCGTTCTTCCACCGTACAGAAGCATGCGAACACGACTCTGTACACGATCATGCAGCACATCACCACAATCCTGAAGCAAACCTATCCAGAAAAATGTCAAGCACTCTAGCAACCGCGCGGGATGACTCTCGGGCTTCCCAGTTGATGGAACTGGCGATTCGGGGACTCGATCCGATGTTCGATCCAGAGAAGAAACTCTTCTGCTATCGGCTCAAACAGACTCCGTCCGGCTTGGTCAGGGAAGGAATCTCCCAGCGTTATACGATCATGACCTTGCTGGGTCTGTTGCGTGCTGAGTCTGCCGGTTTCCAGTCTGCTCTCAATCTTCCGGCAACGCTCGATCGTCTCCTCAGCGATACAACATGGCTGAACAACATAGGGGACCTTGGTCTGCTGCTTTGGCTTTGCGCGCTTTCCTCTCACGAACACTTGGCGCGGTTCTATGCGATGTTCGACCTGGAGCGGGCTTTCGAACGGTATCCGGATGCGCGTGGTCGGCCTACGATGGAATTGTCGTGGTTCCTGGCCGGTCTTGCCCACGCCAGCGGAACCGGCATGAAACAACCGCCGCCGCTTGCGCGCTTGGCCAACGGGACCTACCGGTTACTGCGGGCCAACCAGGGTGCTCATGGCATCTTTGGACACCTGGGTAGGCGGAGTTCGTTAGCTGGAATGGTGCGAGGCCGCGTAGGCAGTTTTGCCGATCAGGTCTACCCGATCTATGCGATGGCGCATTTTGCCCAGGTTTATGAACTCAAAGATGCCCGGCAGAATGCTCTTCAGTGCGCCAGCGCGATTTGCCGACTGCAAGGTCCACTTGGCCAGTGGTGGTGGCATTACGACTCGGTGACCGGCCGCGTAGTCGAGCGCTATCCCGTGTATTCGGTGCACCAGCACGGCATGGCTCCGATGGCGCTATTTGCATTGCAGGATACATGTGAGGCCGACTTCGGCAAGCAAATCTACAAAGGACTGGGGTGGATCAGCGGGGCCAATGAACTGCAGCAAGATCTGGAGAATGCTGCTGCGGGGGTCATATGGAGATGCATTCACCCCGCGAAGTCGACATCCTATGCCGCGCGCCTTCGCACTCTGTTGGGGAAAGAGCAGAACCTAGGCGCAGCCCAGATCCTGTTCGAGTGTCGCCCCTATGAATTAGGTTGGCTTCTCTACGCCCACGCGCGAAACGGCTCTACAGCGATCCAGGCTAGATCGGCGACCGCGGTTCAACATGGCCGTTTACAAGATTGATCCCATAGAGGATGAGCGCTGGGGGGAATTGCTGGAGAAGCATCCCGCAGCCTCTATCTTTCATACGCCGGAGTGGCTTGAAGCGTTGCGACGAACATACGGTTACGAACCGGTTGCCTTTACAGCCTCACCCCCAGGATGTCCATTAACAAATGGTTCTCCCTTTTGTCAGATTTCCAGTTGGTTCAGCGGGCGCCGCCTGGTGTCGCTGCCATTCTCCGATCACTGCACTCCACTGGTGGAAAGTTCAGAACAGCTAACCGACATAGTAGCTTCTTTGCGAGAAAGCCTCGACCGCGAAAAGTGGAAGTATATAGAAATCAGGGCAGGCGGCTCAGCCTTGCCCGACTGCGAGGCGCTTGAGAGAAGCAAGGTTTTCTTCCTCCATAGACTGGACTTGCGCCCGAGCTTGGATGACATTTTCCGGAATTTCCACAAGGATTGCGTGCAGAGGAAAATTCGGCGCGCCACGCAAGCGAGCCTGACGTATGAGGAGGGAAGGTCAGACTCATTGTTATCCAAGTTCTATCACCTCCTGTTGGTGACACGGCGGAGGCATGGATTGCCGCCGCAACCTGTGGCTTGGTTTCGCAACCTGATTGCTTGTCTAGGAGACAAAGTTAAGATTCGAGTAGCCTCTAAAGATGGTTGTCCGACCGCCAGCATTCTCACCCTGCGCCATAAGCACGTTCTTGTTTACAAATATGGTTGCTCAGATCCCAGATTCAACCACTTGGGGGGCACACAACTCTTGTTTTGGAAGGCGATCCAGGGAGCCAAGGACGATCAGCTTTCTGAGTTTGATCTGGGACGTTCCGATTGCGACAATCCTGGACTCATTAGATTCAAAGATCGTTGGGGTGCCACTCGATCAATGCTGACTTACTTGAGATTTCCCTCGCGGCACCCTCAAATTGTCAGCAAGGCCGCGCAAGCCCCTATCGTTAAGTACCTTTTTGCCTGTGTCCCCGACAGTTTGCTGGCTGCGGCCGGTAGGGTGTTATACAAACATATCGGGTAGCCTATACCCGAACCAGCATTCGCAATGATCGTGTTGTATCGATCACAATCATGATTCATGACGTTAAGTATGTAGTCATCACTCCGGTACGTGACGAAGAGAGGCATGTCGAAGGAACTGTCCGATCCGTCACGTCCCAGACGATCCCGCCTGCGGAGTGGATCATCGTCGACGACGGTTCGAGCGACAGAACCGGCGACATCCTCGATCAGTACGCGGCCCAGTTCCCGTGGATTCACGCGATCCACCGACCGAATCGGGGATTTCGCAAGTCCGGGGGCGGCGTTGTAGAGGCGTTTGATGAAGGCTACAATGCTCTTCGCTGTGATGACTGGGAGTTTATCGTAAAGCTCGATGGGGACCTAACTTTCTCTCCGGATTACTTTCAGAGGTGTCTCGAGCATTTTGCCAGTGAACCGCTGCTCGGAATCGGCGGAGGAGACATCTACCACGACCTAGGTGGACAGTTGAAACTTGAGGTGACTCCCAGATTCCACGTTAGAGGGGCGACAAAAATCTATCGAAGGGCTTGCTGGGAAGCAATTGGCGGGTTATGGGCTGTGCCGGGATGGGACACAATCGATGAAGTTAAAGCCAATATGCTGGGCTGGATGACTTATAGCTTCGGGGATCTGCCTCTTCTTCATCATCGCATTACAGGGTCCGCTGATGGGCTGCTGCGAGACCAAATGAAGCATGGCTTGGTTTGCTACATCTCCGGATATCACCCGTTGTTTGTTGCCGCGAGTTGCTTGTACCGGCTCGTGAAAAAACCATATGTTATTGGCTCAGCCGCAATGTTATTCGGATTCCTCAAAGGTTATTTTACCCATATACCGCGGGTGAACGAGCCTCGCATGATCCAGTATTTGCGCACGCAGCAACTGAGACGACTCTGCGGATTAGAAACGATCTGGAAGTGACCTGCGGCCTGGGTCTTTAGAAAAAAAACATTATGTGTGGAATTTGTGGAAAAGTGAACCTCGAGCGAAACGCCGCGATTTGCTCTGGCTTTCTGGAGGGCTAGTTGACCCGCATGCCGCGCGTAAACGATCAGTGACGTCGCTTACTGTTGCCAGCAGTAGCGGCGCCTCTGTGGCATGCAGACAATCTGGCATTAGCAGAGATGGCTCCAGTGCGACTCATATTTCATTTAGTTGGAGAAACGTCAGATGGCGACTAAGACTGAACAAGTTAGGCTTTTCTTCGAATCTCCTGACCGGTATCTGTGCAGACGAGAGTTCGACATACGGGTCCGCATGGAGACCGTGGAAGAACTGACTCGGGGTAGAGCGTTCGAACACGCACTGGACATTGGCTGCGGTAATGGGGCGATTTCCTTGCCTCTGCTGACGCCGCGCCGGCGACTTGTGCTGCTTGACATGTCGAGCAGCATGCTAGCGCTCGCGCGTGCGAAAGTTCCACGGGATTTGGTGAATAACGTGGACCTAGTGAATGAAGGCTTTATGACCGCACCACTCGAACCGCAGAGCTACGACTTGGTGGTGTGTATAGGTGTTTTGGCACACGTCGAGTCTCCGGCTGATGTCATCGCGAAGATCGCCAGAGTTCTAAAACCTGGCGGATCTGTGATCCTGGAATTCACTGACAGTTATCACTTTGCGGGAAGGGCAATCGTTTTCTATCATCGCCTGCTGAACTGTCTGCGGCCCGCGCCCTATACGTTGAATCGACTTCGCATGCGCGACATTGTCCAGAGCTGCCTTAGACACGGCCTTCGGCCCTCAACTTTCTATCGCTATAGTTTGCCTCCGCCGGGGGCCCACCGGTTTTTTGAACAGGAGACCCTATATAAGATGACTCGCCTGCTTTTTGGCCGCGTAAATCATAACCGGAACAGGTGGCTCGGAAACGAGTTCATTTACGAGTTCGAAAGTGGCTGGTCCAGCTAGAGAAGAGCTATGTGTGGCATGCTCTTTCCCTGGCAAGTCGGGCTCACTCGACTCGTTATGAGGGCGATCCTTCCAGCACCCTTGTCCGCCTGTCTGCTTACCTGCGACGGGCCTGTGATCTCAGGATGGATCGGTGCCGCCGTTTCGTACGAATATGGTTGCGAAACGATTTCAGAGACCAAGTTCGCGCCATTCTGACCGACCGAAAAACGATCGAGAGAGGATACTTCCAGAAGGCCACCGTCGAAAAGCTTATCAACGCCAACCGCGATCGCGGCGCCTACTCCAAGAGGTTTTTTCGCTAGTCGCTCTGGAATTGTGGCATCGCATGTTTCTCGACGGTGAACAGGTGACGCTGAACTAGAGCCCAAAACTGCGGGCGCTCGATAGACACTGCCGAAATCATTCCTCGATCATGTCACAACTTCTCACAACGACAACAAACCACCGCAGCAGTCGGCGCACCGTACTGAATCTCGCGGGTGGAACCCTCTGGTACGCCCCCGGTTGTTTCGAGATAGCTCGCTTTCTCGGTCCTCGGTACTCTCTACGATGCGTGCTTTTTCATGATGTCTCGGATACGGAATCTTCTTTCACGCGGGGATTGGGTGGCACGATCACGCGCCAGAACTTCGAGGCTGCGCTGCAGTTTCTTATTCGACATTATACTCCCGTCAGCTTGCAAGAAATTTTGGAGGACTCAGAAGGGCGGCGGCTGCCACCCCGGCCGGTGCTGGTGACCTTTGACGATGCCTATGCATCGGTCAGCGAATTCGCGGCGCCGCTCTGCTCGAAGTTTCGAGTGCCGGCGGTTTTCTTCGTCAATGGCGTATGTCTCGATAACCAGCGATTAGCGCTGGATAATCTTGTCTGCTACGTGGCCAATGTGTGCGGACTGGGCACAATCAATGCTGCGGCTCGCGTCGCTAGTGGTACTAAAGACATCGCACTGCGCTCGCTGGCGCAGGTCTTCTCTCGCTTTCTCCCCGCTATATCGTTGTCGGCTAGGGAAGTTTTTCGTGAGGCTCTGATTCAGCTCGCCCGGATCAAAGAGCGCGACCTAGCCGCAGAGGCTGGCCTTTATGTGAGCAGCCAACAGCTTCGCGATCTGACAGCCTTCAATTTCGAGATAGGCAACCATACTTACACCCATGCCAACTGCAGGTCTTTGTCGGCGGGGGACTTCGCCGAGGAGATAGACAGGAACAAGGCGGTGCTAGAGGCAGTCTCAGGAAAGAAGGTGCGCTCATTCAGCGTGCCTTACGGCTCTTCAGCCGACCTTACCACCGACCTAGTGGCGCACCTTCGGCGTTCGGGATACGAGGCAGTCTTTCTCTCCGAGAGCCGCATCAATCCACCATGTTCCGACCGGTTCCGTCTTGACCGGGTTAGCATTAAGACTGGCAGCGACGGCGCACTATTTTCGGAGATTGAGATCCTGCCCCGTCTCCGCACAATAAGGAACTCGCTTTTCGTACCGCAAACCTAGCACCTGGCGGCAATCCTCCTGGCCATGCGCTTCCGAGGAAGGTGCGAGGTTCGGGGCAGAGTTCCCAAGGGCAAATATCGAGGCATAAGAATAGTTCAGTTTTTGCTAGACCTGCGACAAGTTATTAGGAAACCATGCCAATGACCCACGACGAATTCCTCTTACAGATGGATGAGATTCTCGACCTACCTGCCGGCACGCTTCGAGGTCACGAAAGACTCGAGGAGTTGCCGAACTGGGACTCCACCTCCCTGATCACCTTCATTGCCCTGGCGGAAACCAACTACGATGTGTACATCTCTCCTGACCAGATCGTGACCTGCTCCACGGTTGCTGACCTTCTGCGGCTGGCCCAGGCGGAAAGTAGCTCCTCTTGATGGCAAGCCGCGGCAGTCGCATGGAGGCTTCGATGGCATCAGAAGCAACTACCTTGCAATCGGAGGTTCTGAAAGCTCTAAAATTTCCCATCGCGGTGGGGGATATCCTGCGCAAGCGGCTAGTGCTGAAGAAGGAGTTGCTCAAACAAACCAATCTCGTGCCAACGCGGATTGCAATTCTTGGCGGTTCCACGACGACTGAAGTTAAGAGCATGCTAGAGCTGTTTCTCCTGGCACAAGGAATTGAACCAGCGTTCTACGAATCGGGTTACAACCGCTATGCTGAGGACGTTGAGTTCGAAAATCCCGATTTGTGGAATTTCAAACCCAACATCGTCTTTTTCCACACCACCTGGCACAACATATCGGAATTCCCCGAGTTACTGGAAGCCGAGGTCGAGGTTGAACACCGCGTCCGCCGTGAAATGGCTCGGTTCGAGTCCTTGTGGGAAAAGATTCATGCGGAACTTGGCGCACTCATCATCCAGAACAACTTTGACCTGCCGCGCCTCAGGCCACTCGGGAATCTGGAGGCTTCCGAATCGTTCGGGAGCGTGAACTTTGTGTTGAGGCTGAATGCCGAGTTCGCGAGTTATGCCCGCAGCCACTCGCGTTTCTTAATTAATGACATCCTCTACCTTTCCGCACAAGTCGGCCAAGCCGCGTGGTTCCGTAACAGCTATTGGTACAACTTTCACATGGCACTGAGCCCGACGGCGACTGTGTCCCTAGCTCATAACCTTGCCGCTATCGTTAAGTCGGTTTACGGAAAATCCAAGAAATGCCTCGTGCTGGACTTAGACAACACACTTTGGGGCGGTGTAATTGGAGACGATGGCCTGCAAAACCTGATTCTTGGTAAAGACCACCCGGTCGGCGAAGCCTTTCTAGATTTCCAGCGATATGTGAAAGATCTCAAACGGCGAGGCGTCATTCTTGCGGTGTGCTCGAAGAACGACGCTGAAAACGCCCAAGAGGGTTTTTCGCATCCCGACAGCGTTCTGAAGCTGGAGGATTTCAGCGCCTTCAAAGCCAACTGGAACCCGAAGCCTGAGACC